>Ga0307319_10000032_pt1 | contig 46724 bp, 49 predicted proteins | sample ER_DNA_368_FD_194491 | JGI IMG/M metagenome (GOLD analysis project Ga0307319, IMG submission 194491) | Bulk soil microbial communities from the East River watershed near Crested Butte, Colorado, United States - ER_DNA_368 | ecosystem: Environmental > Terrestrial > Soil > Floodplain | place...
GAAGGGCAAAGAGAAGACTTTCACCGCCCCAGACGTCGGCCTCGTGGGGCTCGCCGTTCACGATCAGCGCGATCCTCACGTCAGGCACCGCTCGAGCGCCCGCTCTGCAAGGACGCGCAGGGCATGGCGACGGTAGGCAGCCGTACCGCGGACGTCATCGATCGGAGCTGCTTCGGCGGCGACTCGCTCTGCGAACTCGCGCCGCTCGGAAAGCGGCGCGCGCACGAGCCCGACGACCGGACCTGCCGAGCCGTAAGCAGCACGCAGCTCGTCTCGCTCCCGATCGGCTAGGAGAGCCAGCGAGACCACGGCGATCACCATGGCGTTCCTGGGCCCGACCTTCATGAAGGTCTGCGGGGCACCGGACGGCTGCAGGCGCACCGCCAGGATCAGCTCGTCTTCCTCGAGCGCGTTCTTCTTCGGTCCGAGCAGGAAGTCCGCAAGCGCGAGCACCCGAGTTCCGCGCACGCTCGCGACCTCGACCTTTGCGCCCTCGATCAGAAACGGCGGCAGAGCGTCACCGGCGGGAGAGGCGGTTCCGAGGTTCCCGCCGATCGTCGCTCGATTGCGGATCTGCGGCGATCCCACTGTCCTTGACGCCTCGGCGAGCGCCGGGAACGTCTCGGCGAGCGGCGCCCGCATGGCCTCAGTGAAGGTGAGTCCGCTTCCGAGCCTGACTGTCCCGTTGACGCGCGACCAGCCTCGCAGCTCGGCCACTTCGTTCAGGTTCAGGATGTGATCTGGCCGCGCCCGGTCGAAGTTGAGGTCGACGAGCACGTCGGTGCCTCCCGCGATCGGGCAGGCCGCGGGCTGCGCCGCCTTCAGTCGCAGCGCCTCGTCCAGCGAGCGTGGGGTCATCACCTCCATCAGCATCCCGTTATACGACGCGACGGCAGAAATTCCCAACCCTGCCGGTTATGGTCAGCGCCATGACTGACCTCGCGAGGCGCATCGCCGTTGCCAGGGGCGACGAGCCGGCCGACCTCGTCATTCAGGGCGGATCCGTGCTGTCGGTATTCACGCGCGAGTGGCTCGAGACCGACGTCGCGATCGTCGACGGCTTCGTGGCAGGGCTGGGCGAGTACGACGCCGCGGAGGTGGTCGACGCCAAAGGGCGCTTCGTGGTGCCTGGGTTCATCGACGCGCACATGCACATCGAGACCTCGAAGCTCCTCGTCGGAGAGTTCGCACGGCTGGTGCTGCCCCTCGGCACGACCGCGGTGGTCGCCGACCCCCACGAGATCGCCAATGTACTCGGCACCGACGGGATCCACTGGCTCGCAGATCTCTGCGACGACGTGCCACTCGACGTCTACTTCATGGCGTCTTCCTGCGTTCCCGCCTCACGGTTCGAGTCACCGCGCAGACCGCTGACCGCTGGAGACCTCGAGGGCCTCCTCCGTCGGCGTCGGGTGATCGGCCTCGCTGAGATGATGAACTTCCCAGGCGTGATCGCGGGCGACGAGCACGAGCTCGAGAAGCTCCGACTCGGGAAGGCCGGCCACGTCGACGGGCATGCGCCGGGAGTACTCGGAAAGGACCTGAACGCCTATGCGGCGGCGGGCATTCGCTCCGAACACGAAGCGTCCACCGCGGAGGAAGGCCGCGAGCGGCTACGCGCCGGCATGTGGCTCCTGATCCGCGAGGCGACCGCCGCTCGAAACCTTCATGCCCTTCTGCCCCTCGTGCAGGAGTTCGGCCCCGGCCGGATCGCCTTCTGCACGGACGACCGCGAGCCCGAGCACATCGCCGACGACGGGCACCTGAACGCGCTCGTCCGGGATGCGGTCGCGTTCGGAATTCCCCCCACCGACGCTCTCGTGATCGCCTCTCTCAATGCCGCCCTCTGGCACCGTCTCGACCATCTCGGCGCCCTGGCACCTGGCTACCAGGCGGATCTCCTCGTGCTCCCGGATCTCGAGAGCTTCGTCCCGGACCTCGTCCTGAAGGCCGGTCGCCCCCCTCCGGAGATCCCCGAGATCACGGTTCCCGAGTGGGTCAAGCACAGCGTCCGCATCCAACCGGTGGCGTCGAACGACTTCCAGATTCCGTGGGAAGGCGGGGCGGCACGTGTCATCGGGCTCGTGCCCGGCCAGATCGTCACCGACTCGCTCTCGGACGAGCTCACCGTCGAAGACGGCTCAGCGGTCGCCGACCCAAAGCGCGACCTCGCGAAGGTGGCGGTCATCGAACGTCATCTCGGGACCGGGCGAATCGGCCTCGGGTTCGTCCGCGGCTTCGGACTCCAGACCGGCGCATTCGCCTCCACCTTCTCCCACGACGCGCACAACGTCGTCATCGTCGGCGTGGACGACGGCGACATGGCCCGGGCCGCAGCACGCCTCGCCGAGCTCGGTGGCGGCATCGTCGTGGTGGAGAGTCGCGGCGTCCGCGCCGAAATGCCCCTGCCCGTGGCGGGGCTCCTCTCGCAGGCGCCGCTCGAAGAGGTGATCGCCCAGAGCCGTGCGGTCACGGCTGCCGCGGCCGACCTCGGTTGCACGTTGCCGGCGCCCTTCCAGTCGATGGCGTTTCTCGCGCTCTCCGTGATCCCGAGCCTCAAGATCACCGACCGAGGGCTTGTCGACGTCGAGCGCTTCCAGCTCGTGCCGCTTCGTTTATGAGCACGCTCTTCACCGACGCCCACATCGCGACGATGGACGATGACGGCAAGGAGCTCGAGGGTTGGATCCTCGTCGAGGATGGGCTCGTGTCCGCGGTCGGGGACGGACCACGACCGGACGCTCGCGAGACCACCAGCCTCGGCGGGGCGCTTGTGACGCCCGGGCTCGTCAACACCCACCACCACCTCTACCAGACGCTGACGCGAACGCGGGCTCAGGAGGCCGACCTGTTCACCTGGCTTCGTGCCCTCTACCCGGCGTGGGGTCGAATCGACGCGGAGTCCGAGTACGCAGCCGCACGAACAGGGCTCGCGGAGCTCGCGCTTTCAGGCTGCAGCACGGTCTTCGACCATCACTACGTTTTCCCCGCGGGGCAAGACGGCATCGTGGAGGCCGAGGTGCAGGCGGCGCGAGAGCTCGGCGTCAGGCTGGTTGCGTCACGGGGCTCGATGGACCTAGGCAAGTCGCAAGGCGGGCTGCCACCGGACGAGCTGGTCGAGGATGCCGATGCGGTGCTGGCCGAGACTGAGAGGCTCGCGCACCTCCACGAGACCGGGACGGGCGCCGTGATCCAGATCGCGGTGGCGCCGTGCTCGCCCTTCTCGGTCACCCGGCGGCTGCTGGCGGATTCCGCGGAGCTCGCGCGGCGTCTCGGCCTCCTGCTCCACACTCACCTGGCCGAGACGCTGGAGGAGGAGGAGTACTGCGTCGAGCTCTACGGCTGCCGTCCGGTCGAGTACATGGAGGAGCTGGGCTGGCTCGGCTCCGATGTCTGGTGCGCGCACTGCGTCCACCTTTCAGAGACCGACATCGATCGGTTCGCGACCACGGGCACCGGTGTCGCTCATTGCCCGACGTCGAATCTCCGTCTCGGCGCCGGCGTCGCCCCGGTGCGCGCCCTGCTCGACAGCGGGGTCAGAGTGGGCCTCGGGGTGGACGGGTCGGCGTCGAACGAGCGCGGTGATCTCTCAGCCGAGCTCAAGCAGTCGCTGCTCGTAGCGCGAGGCCGGGGTGGCCCGACGGCGCTCACCGCCCGCGAGGCTCTGCGCCTGGGCACCCGCGGCGGCGCCGAGGTACTCCACCGTGCAGATCTGGGCTCGATCGAGCCCGGCAAGTGCGCCGACCTCGCCGTCTGGCGGACGGACGGCCTCGAGTTCGCCGGCGCGAGCGACCCTGTGGCCGCGCTCGTCCTGGCCGGACCGCACCGCGTCGACCGGCTGTACGTAGGAGGCGAGGAAATCGTCCGCGACGGATATCTCGTGCGGGCCGAGGCGGCCGAGATCGCGCAGGAGCACAGGAGACATGCGGAGAAGTTCGCAGCATGAGCGCTTCTCTTTCTACCCACGTCCTCAATGTCGAGCGTGGCGAGCCGGCCCAAGGCGTCCGGGTCGAGCTCTATCGAGGGAGCGACGTGCTGGCCACCGCGGAAACCGACGACGATGGCCGGATCGGCGACCTCGGAGGGCCGCTCGACCCCGGCCAGTACCGCCTTGTCTTCCATCCTCCCTCTCCACTCTTCCGGCGCGTCGAGCTCGAGCTCGCACTCGAGGACAGACATCATCACGTACCCCTCCTCGTCTCCTCGTACGCGTGCGTGACCTACCGCGGCAGCTGACCGTGGACGAGCTCGCGGAGCTCTTCGAGGGACGGACCCGACTCGCGGAGCGCCTCGCCGAGACCCACGATCCGCTCGGTCGCCCCGAAGCTGTGATCGCCGGGCTGACGGAGTCCGAGAAGATCGAGGCAATAGACGCGCACCCGGCCATCGGGGCCCGGCGCCTCTCCGACCGGTCGGCCCGGGAGCAAGGGGAGGAGGCCGAGCCCGAGGTCGCCGCCGAGCTCGGTCGGCTGAACCGTCACTACGAGGAGAAGTTCGGATTTCGGTTCGTCGTCTTCGTGGACCGCCGGCCTCGCGCGGATCTGGTCCCTATCCTCCGCAAGCGACTCGCCCGGACGCGCGAGGAGGAGCTGACGACGGCGCTCGAGGAACTCGTCGCGATCGCCCGCGACCGCTGGAGGCAAGGATGAGCATCCACTACGGCAAGGCCGAGATCGGGGTCTACCGGACCGACGGGGTCAGCTCGCTGTTCGCCGCCGAGGTCACGCTGGACGTCTTCGGGGAGAACTTCATGCCTGCCTATACCGAGGGCGACAACTCGCTCGTGGTGGCGACGGACACGATGAAGAACTTCGTGCACGCAAATGCGCTCGATTACAGCGGCGAGTCGCTCGAAGGGCTCCTCGACCTCCTCGGCGAGCGCTTCCTCCGCACCTACGAACACGTCGAGCGGATCCGGCTCGGGGCGCGCGAGATCCCGTTCGAGCGGAAGAGTGGCGTCCTCTTCCAGCGGCGCTATGAGGACACCGGGGTCGCCGAGCTCGAGCTCGGCCGGGAAGGGGTGGTCGATCGTCGCTCCGGGCGGGAAGGCGTTCACCTGATCAAGATCACCGGCAGCTCGTTCACCCGGTTCGCGCGCGACGACTACACGACGCTTCCCGAGACAGTCGATCGGCCCCTGTTCATCCACCTCAACGTCCACTGGCGCTACCTCGACGAAGCCGGCCCGGTGCCGAGTACCGAAGTACGCGATTCGGTCGCGGAGACGTTCGATGACTTCAACTCGAAGTCGATCCAGCACCTCGTCCACGAGATGGGACGCCGTCTGCTCGACCGCTTCCCCGCGATCGCCGAGCTCTCGTTCGAAGCCCAGAACCGACTCTGGGACACCGCTCAGGTCTCCAAGGCGGACGAGCGCGTCAAGATCTACACGGATCCACAGCCGCCCTACGGCATGATCGGGCTTACGCTCAGACGGTAGGTTCAGCGCGTGCTCGACATCGTCGTCGGCGACCTTCGCTTCAAAGCCCGCCTCGAAGAGGAAATTTCACCGCGAACGGTTGCGGCGGTCCGCATGCTCCTTCCCCTGGAGGGGCATCTCCTCCAGGCCCGCTGGAGCGGCCAGTCGGCGTGGGTTCCTCTGGGTGAGCTCGACGCAGGGGTGGGGCCTGAGAATCCCATCAGCTACCCCGCTTCGGGCGAGCTTCTGCTCTATCCCGGCGGCCTCAGCGAGACCGAGATCCTCTTCCCGTACGGGCGAACGCGCTTCGCGAGCGTGGCCGGCCAGCTCGCGGGCAATCACTTCGCGACGCTGGTGGAGGGAGTCGAGCAGCTGCCGGAGCTCGGCAGGCGAGTCATCTGGGACGGCGCCCAGCCGATCCGCTTCGAGCTCGACTAACCGGCGAGACGCCCCAGGGTCGCGGCGAGGACCTCGACGCAGAAAGCGATGTCTTCCGGACTCGTGCGCTCTTCCGGGGCATGGCTGACGCCGCCTACGCTTCTGACGAAGAGCATGCCGGCCTGCACCCCCGAGGCCGCGAGGATGCCGGCATCGTGACCGGCGCCCGACGCGAGCTCCCGCGGCGGCAGCCCCAGGCGTTCGATCTCCTCGCCGAGCACGTGGGTCACCGTCACGTCCATGGCCACAGGTGGGGTGACGGCAAGCTCTGCCCCGATCGCCTCGAGGAGCGCCTCGAGGCGGGACTGATCGGGAGCGCGTGCGTCGACCGTGAGCGTCACGCGGGCTGGGACGACATTCGCCGCGCCCGGCTCGACCACGAGTTTGCCGACGGTGGCCACCGCACCTTCGATCCCGGCAGCCGCGTCGCGTGCGAGCAGAACGAATTCAGCCGCGGAGCAGAGTGCGTCCTCGCGCGCATCCATGGGCGTCGTCCCTGCATGACGCGGAACTCCTGTGAACTCGATTGTCCCGCGCGCCTGCCCGGAAATCGAGGTCACGATGCCTAACGGAACGCCTGTACGCTCGAGAATCGGACCCTGCTCGATATGAGCTTCCACGAAGACCGCCGGGAGGTCGGCCCCAGCAGTCTGAGGCGGTAGCCCAAGTGCTTCCAGGTCGCCGCGTCCGACCAGCCCGCACCGAGCCCTGCTCCCGAGACACCCGGGAGCGTAGACAGAGCCTTCCTCGTCCCTGAAGGCCACGACCGCCACTGTGCTGGCTGGTGCTTCGAGCCGGCGGACGGCCTCGAGGCCGGCGACCACGCCGAGCGCGCCGTCGAAGCGCCCGCCGGCCGGAACCGTGTCCAGGTGCGAACCGGTCCAAAGTTCCCCGGCAGCCGGATCCGACCCGGCCAGGCGACCGAAGAGGTTTCCCCACGCATCCCTCTCGACAGCCAGCCCCGCCTCTTCCATCCACCCGGAAGCGAGATCGTGGGCGGCGTCCTCGGCAGCGCTCAGGCCGGGGCGATTCGCTCCCTTTCCCCCTCCGATCTCGTACAGGCGGTCGAGCCGCTCGAGGACCTGATCGGCGCTCTTTGATCCGGTCTCCCGCCGCGCTACGATCGGGCCCCACCTGATCCCCGCAGAAGGAGCGCCATGAGCACGGTTGCAGCCAGGATGCAGGAGTCCGCACTAGCCCGCCGCTTCCGCTTCGAAGAGCACGGGACGACGCTGGGGCGCGACACGATCGCCGGGGCGACGACGTTCATCGTCATGTCCTACATCATCTTCGTGAACCCGGCGATCCTGAGCTTCGCGGGCGTCCAGGGGCTCGAAGACGCCGGATTGCCGTTCGACGCGGTTCTCGCGTCCACGTGCCTCGTCGCGGGTGTCATGACGATCGCCATGGGCCTCTTCACGAACAAGGCGTTTGCGATCGCACCGGGCCTCGGCCTCAATGCAGTCGTGGCCTTTGGCCTCGTCGCGGGTGCCGGGCTCGGGTTTCCGGAAGCGATGGGGATCGTCATCATGGAGGGGGCGCTTGTGACCGCGCTCGTCCTGACAGGCGTTCGGGAAAAGATCATGACCGCGATCCCGCTGGAGCTGAAGAAGGCGATCGCGATCGGGATCGGCCTCTTCATCGCCTTCATCGGGCTCTACAACTCGGGCATCGTGGTGCGCGGCCCCGCGACGCCGGTGGAGCTCGGCCGCTTCACGACCTGGCCGATTGCGATCGCGCTCTTCGGCCTTGTCGTCACGATCGTCCTGCGGGCAATCCGCTTCCGTGGTGATCTGCTGCTTGGAATCCTCGCAACGACCGTGTTCGCCACGATCGTCAACTGGGCGACCGACTACTCGGTCTACTCGACCCCGGGCTCCGAAGGGTGGGCCCGCTGGCCGTCCGACATCTTCCAGAGCCCGAACTTCTCCCTCGTCGGGGAGTTCAGCTTCGACTCCTTCGCGACGCTCGGGGTCATCTCGACCCTCGTCTGGGTCTTCGCGCTCTTCCTCGCAGACTTCTTCGACACCATGGGGACCCTCGTCGGCGTTGGTAAGCCTGCGGGCTACCTGAACGAGAAGGGAGAGTTCCGGGACATTAGGAAGCCGCTCCTCGTCGACTCCGTCGCGGCCATGGCGGGTGGAGCCGCTTCGGCTTCCTCCGCGACCACGTACATCGAGTCGGGGGCCGGCGTGGCAGCAGGCGGCCGGACCGGCTGGGTCAGTGTCGTCACGGGCCTGCTGTTCTTCCCGTTCCTCTTCATCGCACCGTTGATCGGCATGGTGCCTCCGCAGGCAACGGCGGCGGCGCTCATCATCGTCGGCTGGCTCATGATCACGACCCTCACAGACGTCGAAGAGGAAGCTGAGAGGGAGGAGCGGACAGGGTCAGGCGAGGCGGTAGGGAGGCGGAAGCTCGCAGGCATCGACTTCCACGACCTGGCCATCGGACTGGCCGCCGCATTCGTGATCATGATCATGCCTTTCACCTACTCGATCACGAACGGCATCGGCTTCGGCTTCATCACGTACACGCTCGTACGGGTGGCCCAGGGCCAGGCGTCAAAGGTGCACCCGTTCATGTACGTGGCGTCGGCGGCCTTCGTACTCTACTTCCTCGTCCCGCTCCTTCAGGACACGTTCGACTGGATCTAGAGGCCGAATGGATTGACCGGTTTGGAGCTCGTGGAGACGACGACGCTCTTCGTCTCGAGATACATGTCGAGCGCCTCGATCCCGAGCTCCCGGCCGAAGCCCGACTGCTTGTAGCCCCCGAACGGAATCCCGGGGAACGCCGAATACGGGGCATTGATGCCAACTGTCCCGGACTTGATCTGGCGCGCGAGTCGATGTCCGCGGCCGGGGTCGCCGGTCCAGACGGTTGCCACCAGGCCGTACTTGATGTCGTTCGCGATCCGGACGGCATCCTTCTCGTCCTCGAATGGGATCATCGAGACGACCGGGCCGAAGATTTCTTCCTGGGCCACGAGCATGCGGTTGTCGACTTTCGCGAGCACCGTGGGCGGGTAGAAGGTTCCCTTCCCATCCGGGAGCTCGCCACCGGTCACGATCTCGACCCCCTCGTCGCGCCCCTGCTCCACGAGGCTGTGCACCTTCTGGCGATGCGCCTCTGAGATGAGAGCTCCCATCTGTGTCTCGGCGTCAAGCGGATCGCCGACCTTGAGCTTGCCCGCCGTCTCGGTGAAGCGCGAGACGAACTCGTCGTAGATCGACTTCTCGACGAGCATCCGGGAGCGGGCGTCGCAACTCTGACCGGCCGAGTAATAGATGGCGTACACCGACGATGGGACTGCGTCGTCGAGGTTTGCATCCGCGAAAACGAGGCTCGGGCTTTTTCCGCCGAGCTCGAGCGAAAGGCGCTTGATGGGCTCGGCGCAGAGCTGCATGATCTCGCTCCCGGTCCGGGTCGAGCCGGTGAATGCGACCTTGTCGACCCCCGGGTGCGAGACAAGGTAGGCGCCGGTCGTCGGGCCGTCGCCGGGGACGACGTTGACGACCCCGGCAGGGATGCCTACTTCGACCGCAAGCTCGGCCAGGCGTAGCGCAGTCAGCGGTGTCGCAGGGTCAGGTTTCAGAACGACAGTGCACCCGGCAGCCAGCGCCGGCGAGAGCTTCCATGCGGCCAGCATGATCGGGTAGTTCCAGGGAACGATCTGGGCACAGACGCCCACGGGCTCGCGGAGCGTGTACGAGAGGACGGAACCGCCGATCGGCATGGAACGGCCGGCGATCGACCCGATCGCGGAAGCGAAGTAGCGGAAGTTCTCGACCGCGGTCGCGACCTCGCCCTTGACGGACGACACTGCCTTGCCGACGTTTCGCGCCTCGAGCTCCACGAGCTCCTTCCGGTTCGCTTGGACGGCGTCGGCGAGCGCGTGCAGGAGCCGCGAGCGTTCCGTCGGTGGCGTCTTCCCCCAGGGCCCGTCGAGTGCCGCGCGAGCAGCCGAGACAGCGCTGTCCACGTCCTCAGGGCCGGCAATCGCGGCCCGGGCTAGCGGCTCCCCGGTGGCAGGCTCGCGGAGCTCGCGAATCTCCCCCGAAGCAGGCTCGACGGGTTCACCGTCGATGAAAAGTCCGTACTCCCGCTCGGTCGCGACCGCCATCGATCGCACGATACCGATTGACGCGCGTCTGATTGTGGGGGCCCCATCGGCCCCCTCCTTGGGGCCAACTCTAGCCCCTAGATGCGCGCGTGTGGGTGACGTCTTCGGGCCGATTCTCCGCGCGCTCGATCGACACGCTCCTGCCCCGGTTCGATGCCCGCCTAATGCGGGAGGCACCGCTCCCAGCGACTTGACCTCCCCGTTGGCCCAAGCTCCCCGCGGACCCGCGCGGGTCAGCCGCAGTCCGCTTCGGTCCGCTCGAAGACCGCCGCCTGGCCCTGGCCGATCCCGACGCAGAGCGTCGCGAGCCCGTAGCGACCACCTCTCCGGCCGAGCTCGTGAAGGAGCGTGACGACCAGGCGAGCGCCGCTCATCCCGAGAGGATGACCGACTGCGATCGCGCCACCATTGACATTCACCCGCCCTGGGTCCAGCCCGAGCTCTCGGATCACGTGGAGGCTCTGCGACGCGAACGCCTCGTTCAGCTCGACGAGGTCGAGGTCCGCGATTTCGATCCCGGCCCGCGCGAGAGCCTTCCGCACCGCGGGAATCGGGCCGATCCCCATGACGCGCGGGTCGACGCCCGCGACGGCGCTCGCGACGAAGCGGCCGAGTGGCTCGAGACCGAGCTCGCGAGCCTTCTCCTGACTGGCGACGACAAGGGCCGCCGCACCGTCGTTCAACCCGCTCGAGTTCCCTGCCGTCACGGTCCCGCCCTCCCGGAAGGCAGGCTTGAGCGAGGAGAGCTTCTCGAGCGTGGTGTCTGCCCGTGGATGCTCGTCGGCGTCGATCCCATCGACGGACACGAGCTCGTCCCGAAAACGGCCTGCCTCGGCGGCGGCGGCATGTCGCCGCTGGCTCTCGAGGGCGAATGCATCCTGATCCTCCCGGGAGACCGACCAGCGCTCCGCGACGTTCTCCCCGGTCTCGCCCATCGACTCGAGAGGAAACTTCTCCTCGAGCCGTGGGTTCGGGAAGCGCCAGCCGAGCGTCGTATCCCAGACGGTCCGGTCTCCTCGCTCGTAGGCGCGGTCCGGCTTCGCCATCACAAGTGGGGCCCTGGTCATCGACTCCACACCCCCCGCCACGAACAGCTCGCCTTCTCCTGCACGAATGGCGTGGCACGCGGAGACGACGGCCGAAAGACCCGAGGCGCAGAGTCGGTTCACGGTCACCCCCGCGACCGTCTCTGGAAGCCCGGCGAGGAGCGCGGCCATCCGTGCGACGTTGCGATTGTCCTCGCCGGCCTGGTTCGCACAGCCGAAGTACACGTCCTCGATCTCCCCCGCTTCGACCCCCGCCCGCTCGACGGCCGCCGCGATCGCGAGTGCCGCCAGGTCGTCGGGACGGTGCTCGGAAAGTGCGCCGCCGTAGCGTCCAACTGGGGTGCGGACGCCCGCAAGGATCACTGCCTCGGCCACGAGGCCAGTCTACTTTCGGGCTACGAGGCTGCTTTCAAATTCGCCCCCGGCAGGCTCTCAGATTGGCCTCTACGTGGCGAACTCGACTCGAACAGGCTCATCGAAGGCGCCGGCTCGTTCGCCGCGCTCGAGAAGCTCGCGGACCGCCTGCCGTCCCTCTTCGCCGTAGTCCTGCGTCAGCTCGTTCACATACATCCCAACGAAGCGGTCTGCGAGGCTCGGGTCCAGGTCCCGCCCGTACTGCATCGCGTAAGCAAGAGCTTCCGTGCGGCTCGAAAGCCCCGCCTCGATCGACTCGGCCAGCACTTCGCAGAGCTCGTGCAGGATCTCCGGGCCGAGGTCCCGGCGGGCCACACTGATCCCGAGTGGCAAAGGAAGGCCTGTCTCGAGCAGCCACCACTCGCCGAGGTCGACGATGCGATGAAACCCCTGGCGCTCGTACGTGAGCTGGCCCTCGTGGATGAGGAGCCCTGCCTCCGAGCCCCCGGAGCGGACCTGCTCCATGACCTGATCGGACGCAACCTCGCGATGGCGAAAGTCGCCGCCGAGGAAGAGGCGCAGAACGAGATACGCCGTCGTCATCCGCCCGGGGACGGCGATCTCAACGTCGCGAAGGTCTTCCGGGCTGCAGGGCTCGCGTGTAATGACCACCGGCCCATACCCGGAGCCCATGCTGGCTCCGTGCGGAAGAATGATGTAGCGGTTCTGCACGAAGGGATAGGTGTGTAGCGAGATCACGCTCACCTCGAGCCGCCCTTCAAGCGCCCATTCGTTGAGCGTCTGGGTGTCCTGGAGGACGTGCTCGAACTCGAATAAACGTTGACCGACCACGCCGCAAGCGAGGCCCCAGAACATGAATGCATCTTCCGGATTAGGGCTGTGACCGAGCCGAATCAGCACGGCGGCCGAGAGTAGCAATGCCTCCCGAGCCGCGCCGTAGGGAGCGGCGACTCATAGACTTTGAGACGTGTCTAAACCTGTGCTCAGCGAGGCGATCCAGGATTACCTGAAGGAGATCTACAAGCTCCAGGCGGCGGGCGAGCCTGCGACCACGTCGGCGATCGCACGTCGCATGGGGGTCGCGCCGTCGTCCGTGACCTCGATGCTGAAGAAGCTCGCCGCCCTCGGGCTGGCCGAGCACGCTCCCTACCAGGGGGTCGAGCTCACAGACGCTGGCGGGAAGATCGCCCTCGAGGTGATCATACACCACCGTCTCCTGGAGCAGTATCTGGCACAAACCCTGGGCCTAGGGATCGACGCCGTGCACGCCGAGGCTGACCGGCTCGAGCACGTCATCTCGGAGGAGCTCGAGGCGCGGATCGATCAGGCGCTCGGGTATCCCACCCACGACCCCCACGGAGATCCTATTCCCGACGCCGCGCTGAACGTCGAGCGCCCGGAGCTCCGGTCACTCGACGCGCTCGAGCCGGGCGAAGCCGCGACGGTCAAGCGGATTCCCGACGGGGACGCGGGGCTCCTTCGCTATCTAGCCGAGCTCGACCTGCTGCCAGGATGCCTCGTGACCGTGCGAAGCGCAGCGCCTTTCGGCGGCCCGGTCACGATCGACGTCGCTGGGAGCGAGCACGCCATCTCCCGCGAGCTCGCGGGCCAGATCGGCGTCGCCTAACCCTCTACTGCTCCACTCCTAGTGGAGAGGGTGGCCGAAGAACCAGCGTTCGAGCGGCTTCAGCAGCTCGTCCTCGACGAACGGTTCGACGTCCTCGTTCAACCCGTCACCCGACGACACTCTCAGGTCGTCCGAGAGTGCGTTGTTCGCGGCCTCGAGCGCGTCCCCCATCTCATAGCCCTCGAACACGAAGTCCTCGTTCCCAGGTGCGACAACCGGGCGGGACTTGGGGTCAATCGCCCGGCCGACCGACCAAATCGCGCCGGGCCTGCGCTCGATCCAGATGACGATCTCCTCCCGAACGCCGTCCTCGCCCACCCCGTGCAGCACTCGCTGCGCGAACCGCATCGCTTCCGGATCTCGCTCCACGGCCCCAGGATACAATCGAGGCGTGGGGTTTCTTCAGCGCCTGTTCAAAGGAGAGGAGAAGGAAACCTCCGACGCTCCGCGCGGAAGCTCGAAGGAGGAGGCGCTCGCCGCGTACATCATTCGCGAGCACCGGCTCGGCCGCTCGATCGACGAGATCCTGGAGGACCCGTACCTGAAGAACCGCGCGAGCGAGGAGCAGCGCCGTCGTCTGCTCGAACGTCCCGAGGTGATCCACGCAATCGGCGAGCACACCGCGGCCGTGGCCCGCGAGCGCATTACCTAGCCCTACAACGAGGTACCGACGCCGCGCTCGGTCGCGCGGTCCAGGACCAGCCTGGCGACCGCGAGATCCTCCGCCGCGATGCCAAGGCTCTTGAACAGAACGATGTCGTCCTGGCTCTGTCGCCCGGCGACCTCTCCCCCGACGACCTCGGCCAGCTCGTGCACCTCGAGCCAGTCGAGCACGCCGCGCTCTACCGGCTCCACCAGGTCGCCGGCCTCGACGAGCGCCTGCTCCTTCGAGTCGCAGCAGACGAACGTCGCGCGTTCCACGAGAGCGTTGTCGAGCTCGCGAGCTTCCAGCCGATTGGCACCGACCGCGCAGACGAGCGCTCCGGGACGAAGCCACTCGCCCCGGAGAACCGGGTCCCTGGACGTGGTAACAGTAACGACGATGTCCTGTTCGGCTGCGTCGCGGTTGTACTCCGCGGCTTCGGCGCCCATGCGGGAGCAGAACTCCGAGAGCCGTTCCTCGTTCCGGCAGTAGGCGACGACGCGCTCGATCGGGAGCGCTGAGCGGATCGACTCCACCTGGCTCTCGGCCTGCCAGCCACAGCCGATGATCCCGAGCGAAGCGGCCCCTTCCCGGGCGAGATGCCGCGCCGCGACCGCGCTCGCGGCTCCCGTTCGCCGCTGGCCCAACCTGTCGGCTTCGATGAGTGCGAGGAGCTCGGGGCGGTCGGCAGCGAACAGAGCCACCACGAACTTGGTGCCCTCTGCGAAGCTGACGTACGCCTTGAGGCCGGCGACCCCGAGCTCGAGGTCCGCGGCCGACATGACGTGCATGAGGCCGGACTCGAGCCCGAGCCGGTAGCGCGGGCGGTTCTCGACGACGCCACGCGCAATTCGCCCAAAGCAGGCCTCGACCGCCTCGACGGCGTCAGCTGCCGACAGAAGCTCGTCGACATCGGCCTCGCGCAGATAGAGAGGCATCGCTGGATAATCCAGGAACATGGAAGAAGCCGCGCAGGTCCGGAATGGCGTCGTCGGCCGAACGCTGGCTTAGCGTGCCGGCCCACGTCCTCGGTGAGGACGGGCGCGCGGTGATCGCGACCACAGAAGGCGACGTGGCGCTGCTTCGCGTGGGAGGCGACCTCTATGCGGTCGATAACGCCTGCCCGCACGAGGGAAACCCTCTCGTCGAGGCCGACGTCCTGGGGCAGACCCTCGTTTGCATCTATCACGGGTGGCGCTTCGACCTGGAGACCGGCGCGTGCCTTGCCGGAGAGGAGCCGGTGCGCCGTTATCCCGTGGAGGCCCGCGGCGACCGGATCTGGATCGACCTCGGCGAATAGGGCTGCTAGAGGCGCACGCGGCTCCAGGGAATTCCGGGATCGCTGTAGGCGTCGGGGTGGAGCAGGTAGGCGAGGAGCTCGATACCGTCGGCGAGCCGCGGGCCGGGACGGGAAAAATACGCGTTACCGTCCACCGCGAACACCCTGCTGTCGCGCCGGGCCGCCGTACCAAGGAGGTGCGCGCTCAGGTCGAGCGTGACGACCTCGCCGAGCGTTCGGTCGAGATCGAAGCCGCAGGGGGCCAGCACGACTACGTCGGGATCGAGTTCGGCGACATCGAGCCAGCGCATCCGGTGTGAAGGCTCACCGGACATCCCGGCGACGTCGACCCCGCCGGCGATCGCGACCATGTCGGGCACCCAGTGACCGGCCGAATAAGGAGGCTCGATCCACTCGGAGATGAAGATCCGCGGCGCCCGCTCGATACCGAGGAGCGCTCCCTGAACCCGGTCCACACGTGCTCGCATGCCGGCGACGAGCTCAGCGGCTGCCGCATCCGCACCGAGCCACGAGCCCAGGGAGACGATGCTGTCCAGTACGTCCTCGAGGGTCGATGGTGAATAGTCGATGACGCCGGCGTCGATCTTGGTGAGTGCGATAGCGTCGTCGACTCCGCTGCGGGAGACGGCACACACCTCGCAAAGCTCCTGCGCAATGACGATGTCGGCCTCGACCTCCCGCCAGACATCCGCATCGATCGCGTAGAGAGGACGGCCGGACGCCGCCGCCTCCGAGACTGCGGCATCGATCTCGGGGCTCGAGAGATCCCCGGTCTGGACGAGCGATGCGGTGACGACGGGCCGCTCGCGGGCCTCGGGAGGCCAATCGCACTCGTGCGTGACGCCGACGACCTGGTCGCCGAGGCCGAGCGCAAAAAGGATCTCCGTAGTCGCTGGAACGAGCGAGCAGATCCGCATTGCCGCAGGGTACCGGCGAGCTCGAGGTCGATTTCAAACCCGGCCTCGAACGTCATGCGCCGCCGGGAGGCGGCGCGGTTCGAGGCCGGGAAATGCGCCCGGCAAGATTCGAACTTGCGACCTCTGCCTCCGCAGGGCAGCGCTCTATCCCCTGAGCTACGGGCGCGCGACTACCTAGTTTAGATGCGGCAGGGCCGCGCTGTCCCCGACCGCCAATTCGGCCTCCGGAGGAACCTCCGTACGGACGTAGGCGAGGGCTATGAGAGCGCCGTTCGCCCGCGCTGAGCTTGTCACCCGGCCAACGACCTTGTCGCCCAGCCGGACCTCGGCGTCCGGCGGGAGAGGCAAATCCGTCTCGACACGAAGGACGCGCAGGCCGCGGTTCGCGTGGCCGCGATAGTGGAGCCGCGCGATCGGCTCCTGACCGGGATAGCAGCCTTTTGTCAGGCTGACGGCCCGCTCGACGAGGCCCGCCTCGGCCGGGAGGACGCGGTCGTCGATCTCGCGTCCGAAGCGAGGTGTCCCAGCCTCGATCCGAAGCCGCTCGAGCTCCTCCTCGGAGATCCGGGGAAGGTCGTCAGCGGGAGCTACGTCCAGAACCTCGAAAGCCGGCTCGCCGTACTCCTTGGTCCCGACGGACAGGGCTGCGCCTCCCGGAGGAGCACCACCCAGGAGAAGGAAGCTCTCGTGCTCCTCGAGCTCCACGTCGAGGCGAGCCGCGAAGCGGAACGCAAGCAAGTGCGAGCGAACGACCTCGGCCAGCTCGGGCTCGGTCAACAGCAGGAAGTCCTGCTCCGTGCGACGCACGACCGTGAGCGGCGCGATCACGCGCGCCTTCGGTGTAAGCAGAAGTGCGTCGCAGGCCTCCCCTGCGCCAAGCGCCGCGACGTCATTGGAGACCATGCGCTGCAGGTAATCCTCGGCCCCGGGCCCCTGTACGCCAATAAAGCCGCGTGAGCGTAGGCCGACAGCCGGTCTGGACTCTTCAGAACGCATAGCCGAAGTGTAGGAACCGCGCGGCACGCCGGGGCGTCCCTCGTTCGAGTGACCCGTTCTGGGGTACCTGGAGAGACCCGTTCGGGGGTGCTGCCAGTGGAGGCTCTGACCCGATGCATCGAACATGGCCCCACGCTTCCGACTGCTTCTCCTCCTCGCTTCGACTCTCGTCGCGCTCCTGGCCGTTTCCTCTGCCTCCGCGAGCGAGATCGTCACCAGAAACGCCAAGAACGTGAGCGTGAAGGTCGACTCGAAGGGTCACGCGGTCGTCTACTACACCGTGGGAGGCAAGCGCTCTTACCCGGTCTTCTGGGGCGCGGTCAACGCACGGCCGCCGACTCGGGCTCGTGCGCAGGTCAAGTTCAAGCGGGACTACTCCGGCGGCTACATGAAGCTCGGCACCCCTCTCTGGAAGAACATCAAGAACGTCTGTCGCCCGTACGCCGGTCCGCCGCTCGCCTGGTACGTGACGGGCTGCACGGCGCCCGACGGAAGTCACTGGGTGCTCCAGAGCTGGCAGCGACGTCTCCCAAACCTCGGGATGACGCCGTGGCTCGCCGCACAGCGCGTGTGGGAACTTCATCTTTCGCATTTCACCGGGCAGCCGGCTGTCCTCGAGATCTACACGGACTACATCTACTGGGGGGGTCTCTTCCACCACCTCTTCGGCCGGCTCACGTACCGAGGCCACCCCGTCTATGGCTTCGGGAGCTCGAGCTCCGGCGTTCCGACCGACAGCTACGGGCGGAACGTCTACGTCGACACCTTCAACTCCCGCTATGCAAGCGGCTGGAGACGCGAGAACGGCTTCCTCTCGCATCGCGCCGGCGGCACCTTCTGTTACGGCTTCTATCCCCACGACCGCTACGCGTCCTTCCCGGCCGGCCCACGGCGACCACGGGGGAACGGCGAGGCCTATCGGGCGACCGTGATCGGCCCCGGAGTCAGCCCGGACGCCTTCTGGTCGGGAGCAGGGCTTCCCGAGTGGACGAACTCCCCGGATCAGAACGATCTCGAGGAGCGGATGAACAGGATCTCTAGCAGCATGATGACGAACGATCCGAAGTGCCAGCGCGCCTAGCCAGCGCCTGATCCCGAAACAAAGAGGGCGGCCCGCGGGCCGCCCTCTCTCGTTCTCGCGCTGGGCGAGAGCTACATCATCCCGCCCATGTCGCCCATGCCGCCCGGCATGCCGGCACCGGCCGGCTGCTTCTCGGGTGCATCCGCGACGATTGCCTCGGTCGTGAGGATGTTCTTCGCGATCGAGGCAGCGTTCTGGAGGGCCGAGCGCGTCACCATCGTAGGATCGATGATGCCGGACTTGACCAGGTCCTCCTGCTCGCCGGTATCGACGTTCAGGCCGAAGCCCTTGCTGCCTGCCCGAATCGTGTTGACCACGACCGAGCCTTCCAGGCCCGCGTTGTTCGCGAGCTGACGAACCGGCTCTTCGAGCGCCCGGGCGATGATGCTTGCACCCGTCCGCTCGTCGCCCTCGAACTTGTCGAGCTTGATGGAGTCGACCGCCTGCAGGAGCGCGACGCCGCCGCCCGGCACGATGCCCTCTTCGAGAGCTGCGCGGGTGGCCTGCAGCGCGTCCTCGACGCGGTGCTTCTTCTCCTTCATCTCGGTCTCCGTGGCAGCGCCGACCTTGACGACGGCGACGCCTCCGGAGAGCTTTGCGAGCCGCTCCTGGAGCTTCTCACGGTCGAAGTCCGAGTCGGTGTTCTCGATCTCGCCCTTCAGCTGCTTGATCCGAGCCTTGATGGCGTCGGACTCGCCGGCCCCGTCGATGATCGTGGTCGCGTCCTTGTCGACGACGACCTTGCGAGCACGGCCGAGCTGCGAGAGCTTCGTGTTCTCGAGCTTGAGGCCCATCTCCTCGGTGATGACCTCGCCCCCGGTGAGGACCGCGATGTCCTCGAGCATCCGCTTGCGGCGGTCTCCGAAGCCCGGCGCCTTGACGGCGACGGCGCTGAAGGTGCCGCGCAGCTTGTTGACGACGATCGTCGCGAGCGCCTCACCCTCGACGTCCTCCGCCACGATGAGCAGCGGGCGGCCCGCCTGGATGACCTGCTCTAGGATCGGCAGGAGATCCTTGACCGCACCGATCTTCTGGTTCGCGATCAGGATGTAGGGCTCGTCGAGCACAGCTTCCATGCGCTCGGCGTCGGTGATCATGTACGGGGACAGGTAGCCCTTGTCGAACTGCATGCCCTCGGTGAACTCGAGCTCGAGGCCGAAGGTCTGGCCCTCCTCGACATTCACGACACCGTCCTTGCCGACCTTCTCGATCGCATCGGCGATCACGTCGCCGATCTCGCGCTCACGCGCGGAGATGGTGGCTACCCGGGCGATGTCCTCCTTGCCCGAGACCTCCTTCGACTGGGACTTCAGGTCCTCGACGACCGCCTGCACGGCCGTCTCGATGCCGCGCTTCAGCCCCATCGGGTTTGCACCGGCCGCGACGTTCTTGAGGCCCTCGCGGACGATCGCCTGCGCGAGCACGGTCGCCGTGGTGGTGCCGTCGCCCGCTACGTCGTTGGTCGCCGTTGCGACCTCGCGGACGAGCTGTGCACCCTGGTTCTCGAACGGATCCTCGACCTCGATCTCACGCGCGATCGTGACGCCGTCGTTCGTAATCGTGGGCGCGCCGAACTTCTTGTCGAGCACGACATAGCGCCCCTTCGGGCCAAGAGTGACCTTGACCGCATCGGCGAGGGTGTTGACGCCGCGCTCGAGAGCGCGCCGTGCCTCCTCGCTGAACTTCAGTTCCTTGTGTGCCATTCAGTTCCCTCCGTTGTTCTGTCTAGGCGGTTGCGCCCGCGAGCTCTTTCTTCTTCGAGCTCTTGGGCCTCTTCGAGTCCGTCACGACCTTCGCGAGCACATCCGACTCGCGGAGAATCAGGTACTCGTCGGAGCCGAGGCGAATCTCGGTGCCGCCGTACTTGGAGAAGATGATCTCGTCACCCTCGTCCAGGTCCATCTTGATGTACTCCCCGTCCTCGTCACGCGGGCCGGGGCCCACGGCGAGAACGCTGCCGCGCTGCGGCTTCTCTTTGGCGGTGTCGGGAAGGACGATCCCACTTGTGGTCGTCATGTCCTCCTCGAGCACCTCGACGATCAGACGATCGCCCAGAGGCTTCAAGTTCATCCAGCCTTCCTCCTTGTTCGTCGTACTACTTGGCACTCTCAGAGCGAGAGTGACAACGGTCCATGATACAGAAAAGCGAAGGTCGTTTTAGGAGGTTCTTGGCACTCTTCGGCTAAGAGTGCCAGAACCACGGAGCACGCTCACGGCGACGAGAGTGACCATGCAGACGACCGCGCTCAGGACGAACGGGAGCCCGTCGCCGAAGACGTCGGCCAGCCAGCCGCCGACCGCAGGCCCCACGACGTTGCCGCCCGCCCACGCCCCGTTTGCGAGCCCGAACGAGAGGCCCTGCGCAAGCCCGAACGACTCAGCCGTATCGGAGATCATCGCACTCGCCGGAGCGTAGAACCCGCCGTAGGCGAGGAGGGAGAGGACCGCCAGGCCCGCCACGACTGCGGCCGGCTCCGCCCACGCGAGCGCGAGCGAGACTGCGATCGATGCGATTAGCGCGAGCCGCACCGGCAGGAAACGCCCCCGGCGATCCGAGTAGCGGCCGATGAGCGGGTGCAAGACAGCCTCTGCCGCGGCTCCGGTCAGGAACACGGCCGCGATCGCGGCCGCTCCCCAGCCCGCCTGCCCGAGCTCGAGCGGGACGAGGACGGTTACGACCCCGAAGAGAAGGGCCGGCAGCAGCATGAGCCAGAGGCTCCCAAGGAAGCTCGGGCGCTGAAGTGCCTTTCCGAGCGCTCTCAGTGGCTGTGGCTCGGGCTCGGCATCCGGTGAGGTCAGTGTCCAGCCGATCAGGATCGCCCCGACCACGCTGACGGCGACGAACGTCGGCCGCGTGCCGACGACCGCTGCAGCACCTCCCAGCACCGGGCCGAAGATCGCCCCGAAGACCGCGGCCCCGATCGCCGTCCCGAGGGTTTGCCCGCGGCGCTCTCGAGGTGTCACGGAGACGAGCCACGTGAAGCCTCCGGCCCAGGACATTGTGCTACCGAAACCCTGGAAGAGGCGGCTGACTCCGAGCGTCCACGCGCTTCCTGCGAAACCGAAGCCGAGGCAGGCCACGGACATGAGGATGAGCCCGGCGAGAACGGTCCGTTTCGGGCCGAGATGTGCGGCCGCAAGACCGCTCGGGATGGCCGCGACGAGCGCCCCGGCCGCGAAGGAGGCGACGAGGAGTCCCGAGGCGCCCTTGGAGAGCGCGTACTCCGTAGCGAACTCGGGGAGAAGCGGCACGAGCGCTGCGTAGAGCATCGTGTCGACGAGGACGACTCCGCAGACGAGCATGAGGAGCCTGCGCACGGCGCGAAGCTAGCATCGGTTCGGTGCGCCGCGAGTTTTCAGCCGGAGGCGTGGTTGTCCGCCGGCTCGGCGGCGAGTGGCGGATGGCGGCGATCCGTCCGGCCGGCAAGGACGTCTGGGCGCTGCCGAAGGGGATCATCGACGCGGGCGAGAAGCCGCCGGAAACGGCGCTTCGGGAGGTTCGCGAGGAGACGGGAGTCGAGGGCCGCCTCCTCGAGAAGCTCGGCGACATCCGCTACGTCTACACGTGGGACGGCGAAAGGGTCTTCAAGGTCGTGAGCTTCTTCCTGATCCGTTACTCGCGGGGCCGGCTCGGCAACATCGCGCCCGAGATGCGCCACGAGGTCGACGAAACGCGCTGGTTCCCGCTCGCCGACGGTCCTCGAATGCTGGGCTACGGCGGGGAACGTCAGATGGCCGCGCGGGCTTGGGAAATCCTGGCTCCAGAAGCTCTATGATGCTGCGCGCCCCGTGCGCGCCCTCGAAGAGCCGATGTACGCACTTAACTTCTACTCACCCATGGTCGCCGACCAGCTGCGGAGCCGTCGGAAGACGGCAACGATCCGCCTCGGTGACAAGTCGGCCAAGTACAAGAAGGGCATGGTCGTCCAAGTCCTCGTTGGCCAGCGATACGGCCCCAGGGAGCGCATCTTCGACGCGGTCATCGACAAGGTCGATGTGAAGTCCCTCGCGGAGCTCTCCCCGCGCGAGATCGAGCACGACAACCCCGAGATCCGCCGCACCGAGGAGCTCGCCAGCTTCCTCGGGCAGCTTTACAACCGTGAGGTGACCGAGGCGGACCAGGTCACGTTGATCCGGTTCTCCGAGATCCTCTCCACGCCGAAGGCCGACGCTTTCGGGCGGCAGAGCCAGAACTAGACTAGACGCCGGACTTCCGGATCGACGTACCGAACAACTCTCGGTCTCGCAGCGGCATTCCGCATCCCTCGCATTCGACGGCAAACGCTGAGCTGAACCTCGCGTCGCACCCGGGGCAGCGAAGCCGCATCTCCCCCGCGCACGTCGGACAGACCGCAGCGACCTCCCGTTCCGATTCGTCGAAGTACCTCTGTGCATGCCCGCAATCGAGGCAGAACGCCACCCAGTCACCCAGGGTCTTGCGCCGCTCCTCCCGGAGCCAGTCGGCCGCCCTACCCATCACGACTACCCTATCTATCGTCGGGTAAAGTCACGACGCCGAGAGAAGGGGAACGACAACCGCCACATGGCGATCGCGCGCGAAGCAGAGCCAGTCAGCTCGATCAAGGAGACCAAAGAAGCCGGTCTCGACCGCGAGGACCTCCTCGGCATCTACCGCAACCTCATCCTCACTCGAGGAATCGAGGAGCGGGGCAACATCCTCTACAAACAGGGCAAGATCCCGGGGAGCTTCTACACGGGCCGCGGGAACGAGGCAGCGGCTGTTGGGATAGCCACGGCGATGGGCCCGCAGGACGTCGGCACCCCGCTGCACCGCGACATGGGAGTGCACGTCGTCCGCGGCGTCGAGCCCTGGCGGATGTTCGCGCAGTTCATGGGCCGGATCGACGGCCCCACGCGCGGTCGGGACGGAAACGTCCACATGGCCGACGACCGGCTCGGCCTGATCGCGATGGTGAGCCACCTTCCGGCGATGCTCCCGGTGGCGGTGGGTGCCGCGCTCGCCTTCCGGATCCGAGAGGAGAAGCGCGTAGCGGTCGGCTGGTTCGGCGAGGGCGCCTCCGCACGGGGCGACACACACGAAAGCATGAACATGGCCAGCGTCCGGAGACTCCCTGTGGTCTTTGTTTGCGACAACAACCAGTGGGCGTACTCGACGCCGACCCACCTCGAATTCGCCTGCGAGACGATCGCCGACCGAGCGCAGTCGTACGGCTTCGAGGGGGTTGTCGTCGACGGCACGGACGTCCTCGCCGTCTACCGCGAAGCCAAGCGCGCCATCGAGAAGGCGCGCGAGGGCGGCGGCCCGACGCTGATCGAGTGCCTGACGCTCCGGATGGAGGGCCACGCCGTTCACGACGACGCTTTCTACGTGCCGAAGGAATTGTTTGAGGAGTGGGCGAAGCGCGACCCGCTCGAGCGCTTCCGGACGTGGCTTCGCGACAATGCGGACTTCACGGACGAGGAGGAAGGTGAGATCACCGAGCAGGTCAAGAAGCTTCTGAACGAAGCGATCCGAAAAGCCGACGAGAGCCCGCTGCCCGAGCCCGAGGGCGAGGTCGAAGCGGTCTACGCCACTCCAGAAGAGCTCGAGACTCCTCACCACAAGTAAAGACCGATGGCTGTCAAGACGTATCTGCAGGCGATCTCCGACACCCTCCGCGACGAGATGCGCCGCGACAAGCGGGTCTTCGTGATCGGCCAGGACGTGGGGGTCTACGGAGGCGCCTTCAAGGTCACCAAGGACTTCCAGCAGGAGTTCGGCGCCTGGCGGGTCATCGACGCGCCACTGTCCGAGACCGCGATCGTGGGTGGCTGCACGGGTGCCGCGATCATGGGCATGCGACCCGTGGCGGAGATGCAGTTCGCGGACTTCGTCTCCTGCGCGTGGGACCATCTGGTCACCGTGGCGGCCAAGCAGCATTACCGGGCGGGAACCGCAGTGCCGATCGTCGTCCGGCTTCCCTCCGGTGGCGGCTTCTCCGGGGGCCCGTTCCACTCGCAGAATCCCGAGTCGAGCTTCGCCCACATCCCGGGCCTCAAGATCGCCTGTCCGGCGACGCCTGCAGACGCGAAAGGGCTCCTTCTGTCGGCGATCGAGGATCCGAACCCCGTCCTCTACTTCGAGCACAAGCACCTGTACCGGCGCATCAAGGACGAGGTGCCGGACGAGCGCTACACGGTTCCGCTCGGCAAGGCGCGGATCCACCGCGAGGGCGACGACGTGACGCTCGTTACCTGGGGCGCGATGGTCTACACGGCGGACGAAGCCGCGAAGCAGCTCGAGGGCGATCTCTCCGTCGAGATCATCGACCTGAGGACGCTCTCGCCGTGGGACCGCGAAACGGTCCTCGAATCGGTCTCGAAGACGTCGAAGGCGCTCGTCCTCCACGAGGACACGCACACCGCCGGCTTCGGGGCCGAGATCATGGCGACGATCATGGAGGAGGCCTTCGAGGACCTCGACGCGCCGGTCAAGCGGGTCACCGCGCCCGACACGCCGGTCCCGTTCTCGCCTCCGCTCGAGAAGTGGTTCCTCCCGCAGGTCGAGGACGTCGTGGCAGGCCTCAAGGACCTGGCCGAGTACTAGATGGTTGCTCGACAATTACCCCACCCTCGGATGGCGGCCCAGACACGGCGCCAGGCCGCACCCTCGCCCTTGCCAAGGCCTCTAGCCTTGCCTGCGGGCGATGGCACACCCTGGCTTGGTCTGACCCGTCCCCGCGGGCACGCCAATTACCGAGCAACCATCTGACATGGCAACGCAAACCGCCGTCGACGTCGTGATGCCGCAGATGGGCGTCTCCGTTTCCGAGGGAACCATCACGAAGTGGCTCAAGGCAGAGGGAGAGGCGATCGCATCCGATGAGTCACTCCTCGAGATCTCGACCGACAAGGTCGACACGGAGGTTCCGAGCCCGGCCAGTGGCGTCCTGACGCAGATCCTCGTCCCCGAGGGTGAGACGGTCACGGTTGGCACGAAGCTCGCCGTGATCTCACCTGAGGGCGGCGGAGAGCGGGTCGACGAGCCGCCGAAGCTCGCGACGCAGGAAGCGGCTGAGGAGTCTGCGGATGCGAGCGGCGCGGAGGGTGAGACGCGCGCGGCGGAGAAGGTCGAGGAAGCCCCGCCGCCACCGAGTCCCGAGCCGGACGAGACACCTGCGCCTGCGGCGCCGCCCGAGGCCGAGGCCGACGGCGACGGGGGCGGCCAGGTGCGCGCATTCGTCTCGCCGGTCGTGGCGCGCATCGCGTCCGAGCATGGCATCGACGTGGGCCAGATCGAGGGAAGCGGCCGAGGTGGCCGCGTCACGAAGAAGGACATCCTCGCCTTCGTGGAGCAAGGCGGTGCGAAGACTGCTGCGCCCGAGGCTCCAGCCGCACCCGCTGAACCGGCCGCCCCACAAACGCCCGCTGAGGAGCCCGCACAGGCGGTCGCAGCGACTCAGGCTCCAGCCGGGAAGGTCGAGCCAGGCGCCGGCGAGACGGTAGAGCCCATGACGCCGATGCGCAAAGGGATCGCCGAGCACATGCGGCGCTCGCTCGACACATCGGCACACGTCACGACAACCTTCGAGGTTGACCTGTCGAAGGTCGTCGCCATTCGTCAGAAGCTGAAGCTGGAGTACGAAGAACGGCATGGCGTGAAACTCACCTACCTGGCCTTCATCGCCCGGGCGACGCTTGACGCGATCGCAAAGTGGCCGTGGATGAACGCGGAGATCCGCGTCGAGTCGATCGTGACCAAGAGCTACGTGAACCTCGGAATCGCGGTCGCGCTCGAAGGCGGCAAAGGCCTGATCGTCCCCGTGGTCAAGCACGCCGAGGAGAAGAACCTGCTTGGCCTCGCGCGCGCCATCGAAGAGATCGCCGACCGCGCACGGAACAAGAAGCTGATGCCCGACGACGTCCAGGGCGGCACATTCACGATCACGAACCCCGGCGGGTTCGGCGCCATCCACGGAACGCCGATCATCAGCCAGCCGCAGGTGGCGATCCTCGACGTCGAGGCGATGGTGAAGCGACCCGTGGTCGTCCAGGACGACGCCGGGGCCGACGTGATCGCGATCCGGCCGATGATGAACCTCTGCCTTGCCTACGACCACCGGCTGATCGACGGCGCGTACGCGGCGCAGTTCATGCGCGACCTCAGAACCAATCTCGAGACCTGGGATGAAAACTCCTACTGAATCGCGCTTCGCGCATGATTCAGTAGGAGGTGATCTTGACCGGCGCGTACCTGCTTAATCTCGAAACGACGCCCTATCTCGAGGCGTGGGAGGTCCAGCGCTCGCTGGCCAAGAGGGTCGCCGAGGGAATGATCCCCGATACGGTCGTGCTGCTCGAGCACCCGCCCGTAATCACAACCGGACGGCGCACGGACGAGAACGAAGTGCACGTGCCCGAAGGCTCTGACGTCGAGGTCGTCGAAACCGACCGGGGGGGAAAGTCGACGTACCACGCGCCCGGCCAGCTCGTCTGCTACCCGATTTTGGACCTGAACCGGCACGGGCGCGACGTGCGGAAGTACTGCCGTGACCTCGAGGAGGCGATAATCCGCACTCTTGGTCGGTTCGACCTTGGCGCGACCCGCATCGCGGGGTTAACCGGCGTCTGGCTCGAACGCCCACCGCGAAAGATCTGCTCGATCGGCGTCCACATCTCGCGCTGGGTGACGACGCATGGCTATGCCTTGAACGTCGATCTCGACGCGGCCCCGTTCACGAGCTGGATCACGGCCTGCGGGCTCGAGGACGCGTCGTTTACGACGATGGCGCAGGAGCTCGACCGTCGGCTCACGGTCGACGAGGTGCGGCCGCACGCCACCGCAGCTCTCGAAGAAGTCTTTAGCCTGTCCTTCGAGGAGTTTCCGGCCGAGGCCGGCGCGGAGCTCTGGGAGCAACCGGTTGATGCAAAGCTCGCTGCCCGTAGCTGACAGGCCCCGCCGCCCGGATTGGATGAAGGTCCGTGCCCCGAGCGCGGATTCGCAGTACTTCGACGTCCGCAAGCTCATCCATGGCCAAGGTCTCCACACGATCTGCGAGGAGGCCCGTTGCCCGAACATCTCGGAGTGCTGGGGTCGTGGCACGGCAACTTTCCAGATCCTCGGCGACACCTGCACCCGTGCGTGTCGTTACTGCTACGTCCATTCGGGGCGGCCCGAGCACCCGCCCGATCCTCTCGAGCCCTTGCGGTTGGCGCACGCTGCGTCGCAGATGGAGTTGAAGCACGTCGTCGTCACGTCGGTCGACCGCGACGACGTCCCGGACCGCGGGGCCGGCCACTACGCGGCCACGATTCGGGCGCTCAAGGCACGACTGCCGCAGGCGAGCGTCGAGGTGCTCACGCCGGACTTTCTCGGTGTCGAGGAGCAGGCACTCGCCGTCGTCATCGGCGCGCGTCCGGACGTCTTCAACCACAACATCGAGACGGTGCGGCGGCTCCATCGTAGGATGCGCGGCGCCAAGGCCTCCTACGACGGCGCCCTCCACCTCCTCGCGCGCGCGAAGGAGATCGCGGACTATCCCGTCCTGACGAAGTCCGGGATCATCGTGGGTCTCGGGGAGACGAACGACGAGATCGTGGAGACGCTGCGCGACCTTCGCGACAACGGCGTCGACGTCGTCACGATCGGCCAGTACCTCCAGCCCTCCGCGAAGCACGCAGCGATCGACCGGTGGGTGCACCCGGACGAGTTCCGTTGGTTCCGCGAGCGGGGTGAGGCGATGGGATTCGGCTCGGTCTTCTCCGGCCCTCTCGTTCGCTCCTCGTATCGCGCGGACGAGCAGCGCCATGCGGCCGAGACCGGCCGTGGCGCCGCCGCGCTCTAAACACAGCTGACCGCAGAGCAGAACAACGAAGGCCCGGTGCGATGCCGGGCCTTCGTCGTCACTACTGGAAGCGGTCGAGCTTACGGAGCGTTCGAGTAGCTCCAGATGTCTGAGTTGCCCCAGAAATCAGGGCACTCGTAGTTCGGCGCCGGAGCCTCGGGCTCACCTTCCTGGTGGGGCTCGGCGTCTCCGCCTTCGGCCCGGATCTCCGGAAGATCCTCCTCCTCGGGCTGCACTGTCCCTGCAAGGACCGCGTCGCGGAACTCCAGCCGGAACGCGTCGATCGCAGGGCAGTCGGCCGCCGCTCGAACGTCGTTCCAAACGCCGACGGCGAAGTTCGTGCCGCCGACGTTGGCCGCCGCGGTGTACACGTAGTCGCCCAGGAACTCGGCGACGAGGTTGTTCTGGCTCGACGCGCGCGGATCGCCACCGGCAGTCCGGTGAAGCGTCGTCCAACTGCCTGTTGTCGGGTCCAGGACCGCCGACGAGGTCTTCACGACGCCGATGAGGTTCCTCGGGGCGCTCGTGTTGGCCTGGAACGGCGTCGTGAACGCGTTATACGTCAGGTAGAGCCTGTCGCCGGTCGGTGAGATCGCGGGCGCCGCGTAGTAGCCGCGGTCGCCGCCGGTCGAGGCGACGAACGGCCCGTGCCAGCCGCCATTAGGCAGCTTCGTCGCAACCAGGACGTTCTCGTTGTTCAGGCCCCCGCTGCCGTCGGCCCAGGCGTCAACGATCTCGTTTGTCGCTCCTGCACCTGTCGGAGCTCCGTTCGCGATGTCGATGCTCGGCGAGGCCGCGAGGTCGTTCCGGGCTCCCGCCCAGCCGTCTTCGACACACCGGGCGATGTTCGGGTCGATGTTGAAGCACGGATCGGTGACGTCGAAGGCCTTCTGCGGCCTGGACCAGCTCGAGCCGCCGTCCGTCGACACGACGTAGAAGTGCGAGCCGTGCGGGGGGAGGCTCGTGAACGCGTTCGCCTCCTCGTAGAACACGTACGTGACGCCGTCGCTCGTCGTCCGGATCGTGCAGCCGGAGCGGCCGAAGTGCTGGAAGTTGTCCGAGGCGGGCGTCACCTTCTTGTTCGTCCACGTGTTGCCGCCGTCCCGGGAAACCGAGACGTGGATCGACTGGGCCGGGTTACCGACGAAGTGGGCGTGGCAGATGTACACGTTCCCGAAGAACGGACTGGACGAGGCGTTGTCGGCCCAGATCTGCTCCTTGTCGGAGAACGTCGCGGAGCTCTGCTTGCTCGCGATCACCGGTGCGTGCCAGGCCGCCCAGCCCGCGGCCCCGCCCGCTGCGGCAACTTCCGGGTCGTCCGTCCATGAGACTCCGATCGCCTCGGCACCCTTGAAGCCCTGCTGGCCCGGGAAGTTGGACGTGAGGTTCGCGTAGTAGAGCCGCGACCCGTTGGCCCAGCTGAACGCTCCGTTCGCACCCTGGCGCGGTCCCCAGGCAACAGCGGGGTCACCATCGGAGACGAGACCGTTCTCGTAGTACTTCGGGAGCGTGCCGATCTGGCCGCCCTCGGTCGGCGTGAGGGGTACACACGGATCGGTGTCCGTTCCCGCCGTGCCGACGCACGTTCGAGCGGAGTAGCCCGGATAGTTGGGCTGAGTCCACGTCTTGCCGCCGTCAAACGAGAAAGAGATCCCCGAAACCCCGACGCCCTCCGTAAACGGACAATCGTTGTCCGGCCCCGCGTTACAGAGCTCCATGTCGATGTTGTCGTTCGCGCCTGCTGCCGCCCACAGCGGGTTATTCGCGTTGAGCGCAACGGCCGGCTCGTTTTGCTTGTTCTGCGAGAACTCAGTGTCGATGCTGCCGACTGTTACCTCGGCCTCCTGGCCCATCGCCGCTGTGGCGAAGGTCAGTGAGGCAAGGGCGAGCGCCGCCAGTGCCAGAAACGCAACGAGGCGTTTCGACCGCATGGCAAACCTCCTCCGTTGGGTCATACCTGTCCCGGGAACACCGGGACGCTATTCCCCGCCTAGTGGGGCGTCAAACGGATCGACGTAAACCTTTTATGAGGATTCCGGGAGACCGCCGCGCGTCATCGCGCGATAGTCGAGCGCCTCGTCGAGCACTGATTCTTCGACGCCTCGGTCGCGCGCGACCTCCCGGAGCGAACGCCCGCTGGACGCGGCCTCCTTCACGATCTCGCCGACCAGGTCGTAGCCAATGTGCGGGTTCAGGGCCGCCGCGGCCGAGAGCGTCAATTCGGCGTAGCGCTCGAGCGTCTCCCGGTTCGCCTCGATGCCGTCGATGCACTTCTCGGCCAGGAGGCGCGAGGCGCTAGCGAGAAGCCTGATCGAGTCGAGCAGGTTCCGGGCCATCATCGGGATAAAGACGTTCAGCTCGAGGTGGCCCTGCATGCCGCCGACGGTTATCGCGGTGTCGTTTCCGATCACCTGCGCCGCTACCTGAGTCGCGACCTCCGGCATGACCGGATTGACCTTCCCCGGCATGATCGAGCTCCCTTTCTGAAGCTCGGGAAGCGCGATCTCGGCCAGCCCGGCGCGCGGGCCCGAGCCCATGAGCCGGATGTCGTTCGCGATCTTCGTCAGGGAGACGGCGACGACCTTGAGCGCCCCGGACGTCTCGACAAGAGCGTCCCTCGCGGCCTGCGCCTCGAACGGGTCAGCCGGGGCACTGATCGCAAGCCCGGTGTCCTCGATGAGGCGGGCCCGGACCCGCCCCGCGAACTCGGGATGGGTGTTGAGACCCGTTCCCACCGCAGTGCCGCCGAGCGGGATCTGACCTAGGCGCTCGAGTGTCGCCTCGATCCGCGCGACGCCCTGACGAATCTGCGCCGCATAGCCGCCGAACTCCTGACCCAGCGTCACCGGGACCGCGTCCATCAGATGCGTGCGTCCGGACTTGACCACGTCCGCGAACTCCGCCGCCTTGGTCTCGAGCGACTCGGCGAGGCGGACGAGCGCCGGCATGAGGTCGCTCGTGATCTCACCCGCCGCCGCCAGGTGGACGGCGGAAGGGAAGACGTCGTTTGACGACTGGCCGAGGTTCACATGGTCGTTCGGATGTACCCCGTCACCAGCAAGCGACGCCATCACCTCGTTCGCGTTCATGTTCGAGGAGGTGCCGGAGCCGGTCTGGAAGACGTCGATTGGAAACTGGTCGTCGAACTCGCCGGCCGCGACGCGATCGCCGGCAGCTGCGATCCGCTCCGCGAGGGCGGGATCGAGGAGCCCAAGGTCGGCGTTGGTGCGCGCCGCCGCGGCCTTGATGCGTCCGAGCCAGTGGACGACCGGCGCGGGAATCGTCTCCCCGGAAACCGGAAAATTCGAGACCGCCTTGGCGGTTTCCCCGCCCCAGAGCTGGTTCGGCACCGTCTCGCTCATGCGTAGCATTCTACTCGGTGGACTTTCCGGGTTCGCGCAACAAAAAGTGTTGCGCTAGACTGTGACCATGCCCGTCGCCACGGCAGCCAAGGTCGAAGCGCTCACCGCCGACTTCAAGTCCGCAGCGGCGCTCGCCGACATGCTGGGCGTCAGCCGCTCGCGCGTCACCAGGTGGCTCAAGGGCGCAGGCATCGACCCGTCGAACGCAGAGAAGGTCGACCTGCTCGAGCTGGTCTGGTCGAACCTTCTGCGCCTCTACGAGCCAGCGACGGCCCGCTCGTGGCTCTTCGGAGTGAACCCGAGCCTCGGCGACCGAAGACCCATCGACCTGATCCGCGCCGGGCAGGTCGAGGACCTTTTGCGAGCGATCCGCGCCGAGCGTGCGGACTCGTTCGCGTGATCTTGCACCGCTGCTTCGCCTGGAGCGAGCGCGCGCGGGAACAGGAACCTGACGGGCCGCTTTGGTTTCCCCGGGAGTACCAGGGAGACGGCCGGCACGACAACCCGGACGCGTACGGCTGCCTGTACGTGGCCGACCGCGAAGCATCGGCAATCGTCGAGCAGCTGGCGCGCTTTCGAACGCAGCGGCTGATCCCGGGCATGCTCGAGCGGCGCGGCCTCCCGCTTGCCCTGGCAGCGGTGGAGCTCGACGACAAGGCCGAGCTGATGGATCTCGACAACCCGCGGACGCTCTCGAAGCACGCGCTGCGGCCGTCGCTCGTCGCGACCAGGAAACGCACGATCACCCAACCACAGGCGCTCGAGCTCTACCGAGGCCGGGCGGAGACAGTCGGCCTCCGCTGGTGGTCGATCCACGAGTCGCTCTGGACGAACGTCACGCTCTTCGACCGCGCCCTCGCAATGCTGCGGCTCGCTGGCATTCGGCGCTTGGAGCCAGGCGATCCGGCGCTCGCCGAGGCCGTCGACAGCCTAGGGATGCTGACGTAGTCGGGTCCGTTCAGGGGACACCCAGCTCTGCGAGAGGTGTCCCGTCGTCGCACTGCACCTGACCGTCCCGCTGGAGCTCCGCGACATACGCCCTCACCTCCGCTCGCCTGACGAGATGGAGAAGCGCGCAGTCAATGATTCCCCCATCCGGATCGCACGGGACCGTCTGCGCCGGCTCGCCGTTTTCGCCGGTCACACATTCTTCTGTTCCTCCGTGGTCTAGCCAGTCTTGCGCCGCAATGCGCAGAGCCCCGTCGTCGTAGATCCAGCCGTTCCGTTCGAACCGCTCGCAGTACGTGTCCCTTGCGTAGGCGCGCACCTCTTGCTCGTTGACATCGCTTGCGGAGCGGCTTAGAAGAAGCTCAACGCATTTGTCGATGCGTGCGTTGCCGGTGGAGCCCGCTACGTCACCTTGCTCGGCGCCGGTGGTTCCGCAACCGGCCAGCACGGCGGCCAAAGCCACAATCGCCATGCGAGGGCGCACGGGCCCAGGCTAGTCGGTCGAGTACTTGGGCTGGACCTTCTCGCCCCGGATCCGGGCCACGGCGTTGTTGGCGGCGATCGCCGCTTCGCCGAAACCGACCGAGATGAGCGTGATCTTGCCCTCGTAGCCGGCGACGTCGCCCGCTGCGTACACCCCGTCGATGGTCGTGTCCATCGTGGTCGGGTCGACCAGGATCTGCCTCTTCCCGTGCAGCTCGAGGCCCCAGTCGGCAATCGAGCCGAGATGCGAATGGAACCCGAGCAGCGTGATCAGCGCATCGCAATCGACCTCGTGCACCTCGCCGCTCGTCGTGTTCTCGATCACCAGCTTTTCCACGTCGCCGTTCCCGCGGATCTCACGAACCTCGGACGGCACGATGATCCGTACCTTTCCCTCCTCCTCGAGCCTGCGCGCCTCGTTGACCGAGGACTCGAGCGCGCGGAACCGGTCTCGCCGGTGGATGAGCGTGATCGGCAGGCGGGCGGTGTCCTGGAGGCCGAGCGTCCAGTCGAGCGCCGAATCGCCGCCGCCGACGATGACGCAAGCCTTGTCGCGGAACGTATCCTTCTGCTTGACGAAGTAGTGGAGGCCTCGCCCTTCCCACTCGTCGATCCCTTCGAGCCCGAGCTTCCTTGGCTCGAAGGCACCATGGCCCGCGGTGACGATGATCGTCCGTGTCAGGAACGTCTGACCGGAGTGCGTCCCGATCGCGAGCACCTCGTCGCCGTTCTGCTGCACGCGCTCGAGCGTCGAGACCTCCTCGCCGAGATGGACGTCCGCGCCAAACTGGAGGCCTTGCTCGACACACAGGTCGACGAGCGCCTGGCCCTGGATCTTCGGGTGCCCGGCCACATCGAAGACGTGCTTCTCCGGATAGACCGCGGCGACCTGACCTCCGAGCTGCTCGAGGCTCTCGATGATGCGGACGGACGCATCGCGATGACCGGCGTAGTACGCCGCCGCGAGCCCGACTGGGCCGCCGCCGATGATGGTGATGTCGCAGACGCCTTCGGTCACGCGACCTAGGCTAGCGCGGGTAGAACTCGTCCCGCCCGTCCGAAGTACCTACATGTGGGGGCGGCATTCATGCCGCCCGCGGTGTTGATCAGTGCGAGCAGCCCGAGCCGCAGCCGCCACCGGCTGCTGCCGGCGCCGGCTCGTCGGACACGCCTTCCACGCCTTCCTTGGCCTGGAAAGACGAGCCGCAGCCGCACGCGGCCTGGACGTTCGGGTTGTTGATGGCGAAGCCCGCCCCCATGAGAGCGTCCACGTAGTCGATCTCGGAGCCCGTGAGGTACGGAGCGCTGAACGGGTCGATTACGACCTTGACGCCGTTCATCTCGATCTCGTTGTCACCGTCCTGGGGGCCGCGGTCAAAGCCGAGCGCGTACTGGAACCCCGAGCAGCCGCCGCCTTCGATGGCGATACGGAGGACGGAAACCTCTTCCTCGGCGTCCTCGGCCATCAGTTCCCTGATCTTCGAGGCGGCACTCTCGGTGATGGTGACCATGGTCGAAGTCTAGCAATGCTCCCGGGGGTTGAAATCCCCCACTTTGTGACGTTCGTCCTCGTCCGGAATCGATGCTCCTGCGCGCGTTTGTGCGCTCCACCGCCCTCTCGCTTGTAGCGTTAGTATGCCCGGCGGTGAGCGCCGCTCTCCTCGCATCGCTGGACGACTGGTTTCCCTTCCTCGCGTACGGCTTCTTTGCGCTCGTCATCCCGGCTTCGATGATCGCGATGTCATTCCTCTTCGCAACGCGCGGAAGGAACTCGCGGGCGCGCCGGATCCCCTTCGAGTCCGGGGTCTCGACAGGGCCTCCGAAGCAACAGCGGTTCACGGTCAGCTTCTACCTGACAGCGATGCTCTTCATCGTCTTCGACATCGAGATCGTGTTCCTCTTCCCCGTCGCGGTCGTGCTGAACGAGGTCGGGACCTTCGCGCTCGCCGAGTTCGGCTTCTTCATCGCGATCCTGGCCGTCGCCTACGTCTACATCTGGAAAAAGGGAGCGCTCGAGTGGCGGTAGAGGGGAACGGCCGCAAGCGCCTCGCCGACTACGGGCTCAAGTCGGAGCGCCTACTGATGCGGCGGCCCGGCGGCGTGCGACCGGATCCGAGCAAGTTCGAGGAGGAGCTCGGAGACCTCGAGCAAAAGCTCATGCTGACGACCCTCGAGAAAGCGGTCGCCTGGGCGCAGGCGAACTCGATCTGGCCAGATACGTTCGGGCTGGCCTGCTGCGCCATGGAGATGATCGCCGTTGTCGGCTCGCGGTACGACATCGCTCGCTTCGGCGCCGAGGTCTTCCGCTCCTCGCCCCGTCAGGCCGATCTCCTGATCGTCTCGGGGCGGGTGGCGCACAAGATGGCCGCGCCCCTGCGCCAGATCTACGACCAGATGGTCGAGCCGAAGTGGGTCATGGCCATGGGCGCCTGTGCCTCTTCGGGCGGCATGTTCAACAACTACGCGGTGCTCCAGGGTGTCGACAAGGTCGTTCCCGTGGACATCTACGTGCCGGGCTGCCCGCCCCGCCCTGAGGCGGTGCTCGAAGGGATCGTCCGCCTGCAAGAGAAGGTCAAGGCCGGAGTGCCGCCCGCGTACGAGACTCGCCGGGTCGCTTCGTGACCGCCCCTCGCCTCCGGCTCGCTCCCGCGGGGGAAACCATGTTTCCCCCGCGAGCCCCCTTCTTACAGTCCAACGTGGAGGAACCTCCCGGTTCCCCCACACCCCCTCCACACCCTCATGGGCCAAAGGTCGGCCAATGAGCTACGACGCCGTGCCGGGGTTCGTGGAGGAGCGGCGGGCGCACGGCGAGGTGACAGTCGTCGTCGAGCGCGAGGGCCTCGTGGAGGCTGCCCTCCACTGCCGTGACGAGCTCGGGTTCAACGTGCTCGCCGACATCGCCGCCACCGACTACCTCGGCTGGGGCTCGAAGGGAATCGCCGGCTACTGGGGCACGGCCGGCGGACGAGACATCAACGCTCCGGGATCCTGGGGGCTCCAGCGAACGCCCGCGCCGAAGCCGAAGCGATTCTCGGTCAACTACCACCTGCTCGCCCTACGGGACGAGCCCCTCCGAGTTCGGCTCCAGGTCTGGTGCGACAAGGGCGAGCCTGTCGAGAGCGTCGTCTCCGTCTGGCCGACCGCGGACTGGCACGAGCGCGAGGCCTGGGAGATGCTCGGCATCAACATCGAGGGCCACCCGAATCTCGCCCGCCTCCTGACCGAGGACGACTGGGAGGGGCATCCGCTCCGCAAGGACTATCCGCTCGGAGGCGAGCCGGTCCGGTTCTCGGACGCGGAGTAGCGATGGCGGTCGCAACGAGAGACAGCGTCTTCGTCGGGCCGACCGTCTACGAGCGGAGCCGCATCCCCTCGCCCGTGCCGACGATGCTCCAGGTCGATCCTGCAATCCGGGAGCAGGGCGACGTCATGCAGGTCAACTTCGGGCCGAACCACCCCTCCACACACGGGGTGCTGCGGCTCGTCATCGATCTAAACGGAGAGCGGATCGTCGGCCTGAACGCGGTCGTCGGCTACCTCCACACCGGCTTCGAGAAGAACATGGAGGCGAAGACGTACTGGAAGGCGATCACGTACGCCCCTCGGATCGACTATGTCTCCTTTCAGAACAACGAGCTTGTCTTCGTCCTGGCGATCGAGAAACTGCTCGGAATCGAGGTGCCTGCGAAGGCGACCTGGATGCGAACACTCCTGTGCGAGCTGAACAGGTTGCACTCGCACCTGATCTGGCTGGGGACAGGCGCCCTCGAGCTGGGCGCGATCTCGATGCTCTGGTACTGCTTCCGGGAGCGGGAGGCGATCCTCGATCTCTTCGAGCTGGTCGCCGGCTTCCGCATGCACACCCGCTACTTCCAGACCGGCGGGCTAGCCGAGGACGTGCCGGTCGGCTTCTGGGACGAGTGCCGCAAGTTCGCGGACGTCATGCCGGCGCGGATCGACGACTACGAGGCACTCCTCGACAAACAGGCGATCTTCCTCGAACGGACGAAAGGAATCGGGCTCCTCTCGTCCGACGACGCGCTCGCCCTGGGGCAATCCGGACCGGTCCTCCGTGCCTCCGGCGTCAACTGGGATCTCCGCAAGCGCGAGCCGTATCTGGCGTACGACGAGCTCGACTGGAACGTGCCCGTTTACACGGCCGGCGACGTCTACGACCGTTACAAGGTGCGTCTGAACGAGATGCGCGAGTCGGTGCGGATCGTCCAGCAATGCCTGGACGGAATGCCCCAGGGACCCTGGATCGCGGACAACCGCAAGGTCGTCCTGCCGCCCAGGCACGAGCTCCATACGTCCATGGAGAGCCTCATCCACCACTTCAAGCTCGTCACGGAGGGCTACCGGGTCCCCGAGGGAGAGGTCTACATCCCGATCGAGTCGCCGCGGGGCGAGCTCGGGTGCTACCTGGTCGCGGACGGAGGCCCGAGACCGTGGCGCGTGAAGTTCCGCGCACCCTCCTACGTGGCCCTCGAGGCGACGGCGACCGTGATGACGGACGCTCTCGTGGCCGACCTAATCGCAATCGTCGGGTCCCTCGACAACGTCATGGGCGAGGTGGATCGATGAGAAACGCTGCGCATTTCCCATCGGGGGGAGCTTGTCCCGTCGCTTCGCTCGGGAGGACTGCGTAAGTGCCTAACACTGCCCTTTATGACGAGATTCAGGAGCTGGCCGCGCAGTATCCCGTGCGCCGCTCGGCCATCATGCCTGCGCTCCACGCAGCTCAGAAGCAGTACGGCTGGCTCTCTCCGGAGGCCCTCCAGGAGGTCGCGGACGCTCTCGACCTGACGCCCGGTTACTGCCAGGCCGTGGCCAGCTTCTACGACATGTACCACCTCCAGCCGATCGGCCGGCACATGGTCGAGGTCTGCACGAACATCTCGTGCGCTCTCGTCGGTGCCCAACAGGTGCTCGAGGCCTTTGAGGAGGAGCTGGATATCCGCGCGGGCGACACGACCGACGACGGCGAGTTCACGCTCAGGACGCTCGAGTGCGCCGGCGGCTGCGGCTGGGGCACCGTCGTGAGCATCGACCACCGCTACCGCGAGCCGGTGAAACCCGAGGACGTGCACGGGATCGTGGAGGAGCTCCGTGGCCGCTAACCCTGTCCGCAACCTCATCCTGGAGCACGCCGGCGACCGTGACCTAAAGCAGCTCTCCGAGTACGAGGCGGTCGGCGGCTACGGCTCGCTCCGAAAGGCGCTCGAAACCGACCGCGCCGCGCTGGTCGAGCGCCTGCTCGCCTCAGGTCTCCGGGGCCGTGGTGGAGCCGGCTTCCCGACAGGGCGCAAAGCCAGCTTTCTCCCGAAGCCGGGCGAGACGGAAAAGCCGATCTACCTGACCGTCAACGCGGACGAATCTGAACCGGGCACGTTCAAGGACCGCGAGATCATGTTCGCGACCCCGCACGCACTCATCGAGGGCACGGTCATCGTCAGCCACGCGATCGGCGCCGAGACTGCCTTCATTTACATCCGGGGGGAGTACCTGACCGAGTACGAGATCATCCGGGCGGCGCTGGAGGAGGCGCTGGAGGCCGGGTACGTGGGCCCAAACGTGCTCGGCTCGGACACCTCGGTCACGATCGTCCTCCATCGAGGGGCCGGCGCGTACATCTGCGGCGAGGAAACCGCGCTCCTCGAGTCACTCGAGGGCAAGCGTGGACAGCCGCGATCGAAACCGCCCTTCCCTGCCATCTCAGGCCTCTACGCCTCGCCGACGCTGATCAACAACGTCGAGACCATCGCCACCGTGCCCGACATCATCCGGCTCGGCGCCGAGGAGTACGCGAAGCTCGGAGTCGAGAACTCGACAGGCACCCGCGTCTTCTCCCTCTCCGGCAACGTCGTGAACGGCGGCAACTACGAGCTCGAGCTAGGCACGCCACTCAGCACGCTGATCTTCGATCTCGGTGGCGGCGTTCCAGGCGGGCGTGAGCTGAAGGCGATCATCCCCGGCGGCTCGTCAGTTCCCGTCATGAGCGCCGACGAGGTCGACACACCGCTCGACTTCGACTCGATGGCAAAGGTGGGCACGATGCTCGGCTCCGGAGCGGTGATCGTGATCGACGACCGTTGCTGCATGGTGCAGCTCGGCCTCCGGGTCGCGCAGTTCTACATGCACGAGTCGTGCGGGAAGTGCACGCCCTGCCGCGAGGGGACGCGCTGGATGGTGCAGATCCTCAAGAAGATCGAGCAGGGCGAGGCGTCGCACGGCGACCTCGACCTCCTGCTCGACGTCTGTGACCGGATCCTCGGCAACTGCCTCTGCCCACTCGGCGACGCCGCCGCGATGCCGGTGGCGAGCTACGTGGCGAAGTTCCGCGACGAGTTCCGGCGGCACATCGACGAGGGCGGCTGCCCGTTCGGCGGCGAGTCGACCCTCGACCACGTCCTCGCCCCGGTCGAGCAGCACCACGCGCACATGCGTGCGCAGATCGAGGTACCGGTGCACGAGCTCGCATGACGGTCCCTCGCCTTCGGCTCGCTCCCGCGGGGGAAACCATGGTTTCCCCGCGAGCCCCCTTCTTACAGTCCAACGTGGAGGAACCTCCCGGTTCCCCCACACCCCCTCCACACGCTCGTAGGGCAAAGGGCGGCCGATGAGCACGCCCGGGCTCGTCACCGTCTCTGTCGACGGCCGCGAGATCCGCGTCCCGAAGGGCACCGGCATGATCGAGACGGCGCTCGCGGCAGGCATCGAGATCCCGGTCTTCTGCTACGAGCCACGCCTCGGGCCGCCCGTCGGGGCGTGTCGTATGTGCCTCTGCGAGGTCGAGGGCATGCCGAAGCTACAGGCGGCCTGCACGATGACCGCACAGGACGAGATGGTGCTCCGCACTGCCCAGACGAGCGAGAAGGCGGCGCAGGGCCAGGACGCAGTGCTCGAGTTCATCCTCCTGAACCATCCGCTCGACTGCCCCGATTGCGACAAGGGCGGCGAGTGTCCGCTCCAGGACCTGACGTTTCGCTGGGGCCCGGGCAAAACGCGCATGGTCTTCCCGAAGCGGACCTTTGACAAGCCGATCCCGATCTCCCCGACGATCACGCTCGACCGGGAGCGTTGCATCCTCTGCTACCGCTGCACGCGCTTCTCAGAAGGCGTCTCGGAGGACGGCCAGCTCGTGGCGAAGAACCGCGGCGCGAGCTCGCTGATCGCGACCTTCGAGGATGAGCCATACCGGGCGCACTTTTCCGGGAACGTGACGGAGCTCTGCCCGGTCGGCGCGCTTCTGCCGTCCACCTATCGCTTCAAGGCTCGCCCGTGGGAGATCGACAACGTCCCAACCGTCTGCGGTCTTTGCCCCGTCGGCTGCAACACGTGGGTCACGGTCCGCGAGGGGAAGGCGCAGCGCGTGCTCTCCCGAAACCATTCCGAGGTCGACGACGGCTGGCTCTGCGACAAGGGCCGCTTCGCCTTCGGCCATCTCCGGGCTGACGACAGGATCCGCGAACCACTGCTTAGAGTCCGCCGGCGCGGCTTCGACCGGGTGCCGATCGAGCAGGCGCTCGACGAGGCTGAGCGGGGGCTTCGTGAGGCTGGCGGCTCCGTCGTCGTCGCGTTCTCCGGAGGAGAGTCCGTCGAGCACGCGACAGCGCTCGCACGCCTCGTCCGCGAGGGCCTCGGCGCCTCCGGGGTGGCGCTCATCCCCGACGACCTCGATCCGGTGCTCGACGGGTTCCGGGCACCGCTCTCCGCGATCCGGGACTCGGAGGTCTGCCTTGTCGTCGGCGACGACCCGGTCGTCGAGCGCGCTCCTGTCGTCGATCTCTGGCTGAAGGCCGCGCGGCGCCAGGGCGCCGAGGTGATCCTGGCCGGGCCGACCGGGCGCGTGCAAGTCGCTCCGGGCGGCGCCGGCGCGTTCTGCGCCTCCCCGCCCCCCGAAGTCGCAGAGCGGCTCCAGGCTGCGGCAAGCGTCGCGATCGTGTGGTCACAGGATGCGCCCGACGGTGGCCGGGCCGTGGCCGCGCTTGCGGCGTCGCTCCCGGGCGAAGTCGCGCTCTACGTCCTGCCTCGAACGCCGAACGGCCGTGGGGTCGCATCGGCGTGGTACGGAGCGGGGGAAGGGCGGGGCCCCGGCCTCCCCGAGGAAGGGGAGATCGGCGCGCTCGTGATCTCGGGCGACGAGGCGGTCTACGATGCGCGCGTTCTCGGGCTTGCAGCCCGTGCGCGCTTCGTCCTGACGACCGCCATGTTCATGGGCGAGCACACCCTGCAGTCCCATCTCGTCATTCCGGGCGCGAGCTATCTCGAGCGGGACGGGACGACGGTCAATCTCGAGGGCCGCCGGCAACGTCAGCGCCGCGTGGTCACCCCGCCGGCCGGCTGGGACGAGCTCGAGTTCTTCGCCCGGCTCGCCGAGCGTTTCGGGGTCGCCGTCTCACCGTGGGCCGAGCTTCTCCCCGCCGAGCAGGCCGAGCTGGAGCCGCGAAACAAGCGCAAACCGGTCGAGGCGGACCAGTCGATGCCCCCTCCGACCCCATCCGGCTCGGGCCTCGAGCTCGTCCGTTACCGGCCGCTCTTCTCCGGGCCCGCCGTCGAGCGGATCAAGGAGCTCGAGTTCCAGCGCCCCGCCGCGGAGGTCGAGCTCGCCTGGGAGGACGCCGAAGCCCGCGATATCGCGCCCGGCGCGATCGTGTCGGTGCAATCGAACGGAACGAGCCGCGAGCTCCGTGCGCAGGTCAACCGTCGGCTCCTGCAAGGGGTGGTTCGCATCGCCGAGGATCACGCTGTGGGCCTCGAGGCTCCACTCTCCATCAAACCTGTAGCGAAGCGGAGGGGTTGATGGAGCTAAACCAGCCGTGGTGGATCGACGTCATCAAGGCCTTCATCGTCGTCAACCTCGTGCTCGGAGCCTTCGCCTACCTCACGTGGACCGAACGGAAGGTCCTCGGGCGCATGCAAAACCGCTACGGCCCCAACCGCGCCGGCCCCTTCGGGCTCCTCCAGCCGATCGCCGATCTCGTCAAGCTGCTTCGGAAGGCGAGCTTTGAGCCCGCCGCCGGGATCGACATCCTCTACTACGCGGCGCCGGTCGTCGCCGGGTTCACGGCGCTCGCGGCCTTCAGCGTCATCCCGTTCGGCGGCGTCTGGCACTGGGGAAGCTACGACGTCACCGGCTGGGTCGTGAACGTGTCGATCGGGCTCATCCTTCTCTTCTCGCTGAGCGCGATCGGGATCTATGCATTCGTCGTCGGAGGCTGGGCGAGCGAGTCGAAGTACTCGCTCCTCGGCGCCATGCGGACGTGCGCCCAGCTCGTCTCCTACGAGGTCTCGCTGGGCCTCTCCGTCCTCGGGGTCGTGATCATGGGCCAGTCGCTCTCGCTCGTCGACATCGCCGAGAAGCAGCAGGCGACGATGTGGTTCGTGATCCCGCAGTTCGTCGGCTTCATCGTCTTCTTCATCTCGGGGATCGCGGAGACCAACCGCGCGCCGTTCGACCTCCCGGAGGCCGAGCAGGAGCTCGTCGCCGGCTACCACACCGAGTACTCCGGAATGCGGTTCGGCCTCTTCCAGACGGCCGAGTACATCAACATGGTGACGCTCTCCGGGCTCGCGGTGACGCTCTTCCTGGGCGGCTGGGGCGGGCCGTGGCTCCCCGGGCCGATCTGGTTTCTCCTGAAGCTCGGAGCCTTCATCTTCGTGTTCATGTGGCTCCGCGCCACCCTGCCGCGGCTCCGCTACGACCAGCTGATGAAGTTCGGCTGGAAGGTCCTCCTGCCCGTGGCGACCGCGAACGCGGTCGTGACGGCGGTCCTCGTGACGGTGATCGACTGATGACCGCGCAACCACTCGGATCGCTGAAAGGCTTCGCGGTTACCTTCCGGCAGATCTTCAAGAAGCCGATCACGCAGGAGTACCCGGAGTACAAGCGGCCGCTCTACCCGCGTTTCCGGGGCCGGCACCGGCTTCACCGCCACGAGAACGGGCTGGAGAAGTGCGTCGGCTGCTCGCTCTGCGCGGCGGCCTGCCCGGCTGACTGCATCCGGGTCGTCGCTGCCGAGAACGATCCCGAGGACCGCGTCTCGCCCGGAGAGCGGTACGCCCGGATCTATGAGATCAACATGAGCCGCTGCATCTTCTGCGGCTACTGCGAGCTGGCATGCCCGTTCGACGCGATCACGCTCGGGAACGAATACGAGCTCTCGGAGTACAACCGAGACGACCAGATCTACACGAAGGAGATGCTGCTCGCCCCGCCGGTGAAGAGGGTCCCGGTTGCGGACGCCGACCTCTACGACACCCCGCTCCCGGTCTGGAGAACGGAGAGCTAGATCGATGGTTGATGCCTGACGTCGGCAACATCCTCGTCTGGACCGTCTGGATCATCGCGGCGACGGCGCTCTTCTCATCGGGGATCGCGGTCATCCTGTTTCAGAACCCCTTCTACAGCGCGCTCGCGCTGATCCTGAACCTCGCGTCGCTGGCGGTCCTCTACCTGCTGCTCGAGGCGGAGTTCGTCGCGGCCGCCCAGGTGCTCGTCTACGCGGGCGCGGTCGTGGTCATGTTCCTCTTCGTGATCGCCTACCTCGGTGGCCGGGCGGACGCCCCGCTTGCCGGCGGGCCCACCTTCCAGGTCGTAGGAGCGATCGTCGCCGCGGGCGCGATCGGGGTCGAGGTCGTGGTCGCGATCGCCCTCAAGGCCGGAGACCGGCTGAACGACACGGACGAAATCGGGGCGCGGTTTGGCTCGCCGGCGGAGATCGGGCGCCTGTTCCTCTCCAACCACCTGCTCGCCTTCGAGGTCACCTCGATCATCCTCCTCGTCGCTGCCGTGGGCGGCGTCATCCTCGGTAGCGCCGTTCCGAGCGACGAGAGGGTCGAGAGGAGCGCGGAGCGATGATGGGACCGGGCATTGCCGCCTATCTGATCGTCTCAGTGATCCTGTTCGCTACGGGTGCGCTCGGTGTCCTGATCCGCAGGAGCCCCCTGATCATCCTGCTCGCGCTCGAGATCATGCTGAACGCAGGCAACCTGGCGCTGATCGCCTTCTCGCGCCGTTTCGCCGACGGAGACGGCCAGATCTTCGCACTGACCGTGATGGTGGTCGCAGCCTCGGAGGCCGTGGTCGGCCTCGGCCTCATCGTGGCGATGTCGCGGAAGCACGTCGAGCTGGACGTCGACAAGCTCAGGACCCTGAGGGGCTGACGTGGACGTTGCCGCCTGGATCTGCCTTGCCTCGCCTGCCGTCGCGGTCGCCCTGATCGCGCTCGCGGGCGACCGGATTCCAGGTTTCGCGGCCGGAGTGCTCGCCTCGCTCGCCGCCTTCGTGTCGTTCGTCGCCTCGGTGATTTGCCTCGTCGTCCTCCTGGGAGAGGAGCCGGAGGAGCGCGTCGGACACGGGTCGACTCTCTGGACCTGGCTCTCGGCCGGAGACTTCCGGATCGAGCTCGACGTCGTCGTCGACCCGCTGTCCGTCTTCATGATGCTGGTCGTCTCGGGAGTGGGCTTCCTGATCCTCTCGTACGCGGTCGGCTACATGCGAGGCGACGTCGAGGAGCGGCGCTACCACGCCTATAAGGCGCTCTTCCTCTTCTCGATGCTCCTGCTCGTCCAGTCTGGGAACCTCCTCCTCCTGCTCGCGGGCTGGGGGATGGTCGGGCTCTCCTCCTACCTCTTGATTAACTTCTGGCACCAGCGGGAGACGGCGGTGGCGGCGGGCAAAAAGGCGTTCATCATGAACGCGGTCGGGGACGCGACCTTCGCGCTCGCCCTCTTCATCCTCGCCCAACACGTCGGCGCGCTCGACTTCGCCACGGTCTTCGACCAGGCTCCGGAGGCACTCGGGGACGGGACGACACTCTCTGCGCTCGTCGCGCTCGGTCTCCTCGGCGGCGCGGTGGCGAAATCCGCTCAGATCCCGCTCCACACGTGGCTGCCCGACGCGATGGAAGGCCCGACCCCGGTCAGCGCGCTCATCCATGCGGCGACGATGGTGACGGCCGGCGTCTACCTGATCGCCCGCACGCACACGCTCTTCGAGCTCGCCCCCGACATCCAGCACCTGGCCGCGATTCTTGGCGGCGCCACGATCGTCGTGGCCGGGCTGATCGCCCTCGTCCAGACCGACATCAAGCGGGTGATCGCCTACTCGACGATGAGCCAGATCGGCTACATGTTCGTGGGCGTCGGGCTGGGTGCGTACGGCGCCGGCCTCTTCCACCTGATGACGCACGCCTTTTTCAAGGCGCTTCTCTTCTTGGCGGCCGGCATCGTCATCCACGCACTCGCCGGTGAGCAGGACATCCGGAAGATGGGCGGGCTCGGCCGCGCCCTGCCCTGGACGTACCGCTTCTTCCTGGTGGGCGCGCTCGCACTCGCCGCGATCCCTCCTTTCGCGGGCTTCTTCTCGAAGGACGCGATCCTTGCAAGCGCCGCGAATGAGGGCACGCTCGGATGGTCACTCTGGGGCGCCGGAGCGTTTGGCGCCTTCCTGACCGGCCTCTACACCTTCCGTCTCCTCTTCATAGTCTTTCGCGGCGAGCCGTCGGGCTTCGTGCGCGAGCACCTGCACAGGGAGCAGTTTGAGGGCCCGTTCGCGATGGTGTGGCCTGTCGCGGTGCTCGCCGTCCTGTCGGTCATCGGTGGGTGGCTCCAGATCCCCGGCGCCTGGCACGCGATCGACGACTGGATCAACCCCGTGGCCGAGTCCATCGAGGAGGCGTCCGGCTCGACAGCGCTCTTTTCTGCCCTCGCGGCGCTTGGCCTTTCGCTCGCCGGCATCTGGCTCGCCTGGTCGTTGTACGGGCGGCGGGGCTACGGACCTGCCCGCGCTCGCCGCCGCTGGCCGTGGGCGGCGACCGCCCTCGAGCGGAAGCTCTACTTCGACGAGGCCTACGACGTCGTCTTTTACGAACCGAGTACCCGCCTCGCGACAGGCCTCACGCGCTTCGTGGAGCGCCCGCTCGTTCTGCGGTCACTGACGGGTCTCGGCGGCGGGGTCCGCCTCCTTGCCGGCCGGGTCGCTGCGGCGCAGACCGGGCTCGTCCGCTCCTACGCGCTCGCGCTCGCAACAGGGCTCGCGGTGATCACCATCGTCTTCCTGGCGGTCACCTGATGATCACGACCGCCCTCATCGTCCTGCCGTTCGCAGGCGCACTCGTCCTCTGGATCCTGCCCTGGCGGACGAGCACCGCCGCCGGTGGGCTCGCGCTGCTGGTCGCGCTCGGAGAGCTCGCGCTGTGGGTTGGGACGGTGGTCAACTTCGACTTCGGGATCTCGGGGCTCCAGTACGACGCGGAGCGGACCTGGTTCTCGGACCTCGGCGTCTCCTACAAGGTCGGCCTCTACGACTTCTCGCTCTGGCTCGTTGGGCTGACCGCGCTCGTTGCGGTCGCGTCGATCGGCTACGGCATGTGGGCGGGCCGCGTCCGGCCGGGTGCCTATTTCGGCCTCCTCCTCTTCCTGACGGGCGCCACCGTGGGCGTCTTCACGGCCCAGGATTTGCTCCTCTTCTACGTCTTCTTCGAGGCGATGCTCATCCCGCTCTACGTGCTGATCGGGGTCTGGGGCGGCGCCGGAAGGACGGGCGCAACGATCAAGTTCATCGTCTACACGATGGGCGGCTCGCTCCTCATGCTGGTCGCGATCATCGCCTTCGGCCTTGACCGCGGCAGCTTCGACATGACGGAGCTCGGGACGAGCGACAGCACCTGGATCTTCCTCGGCTTCGTGATCGCGTTCGCCGTGAAGGCACCGCTCTGGCCCTTCCACGGCTGGCTGCCTGATGCCTATCGCGAAGCCCCGGCGGAGGTGTCGGCGCTCCTCTCCGGCGTCGTCTCGAAGACGGCCGCCTACGGGCTCCTCCGGATTGTCTTGCCCTCGTTCCCCGAGCAGGTGGCCGACTGGCGGACCGTCGTCCTCGTCCTCGCGTCGATCGGGCTCGTCTACGGTTCGCTCCTCGCCTTCCGGGCGCCCGACGTGCGAGGCGTCATCGCCTACTCGAGCCTCGCCCAGATGTGCCTGATCGTGATCGGGCTCTTCGCCTTCAACGACTCGGGACTGAACGGCGCGCTGCTCCAGATGGTGAATCACGGGCTCATCTCCGCCTCGCTCTTCCTGCTGGCGGGAACGGTCGAGCGGCGAACTGCGACCGGCGACCTTCACCTCCTCGGAGGTATGGCCCGCGGGCGACCCGTGCTC
>Ga0307319_10000033_pt1 | contig 46549 bp, 48 predicted proteins | sample ER_DNA_368_FD_194491 | JGI IMG/M metagenome (GOLD analysis project Ga0307319, IMG submission 194491) | Bulk soil microbial communities from the East River watershed near Crested Butte, Colorado, United States - ER_DNA_368 | ecosystem: Environmental > Terrestrial > Soil > Floodplain | place...
CCCCCGGCGCCGAGCGGGCGTATCGCTGGTACCTCGAGCAGCGCTGGCAGCCCGAGGCCGTCCTCGCCGCCCATCGCCCGTACCAGGGCGTGCTCGACGTGATCCGGTGGTTCCAGATCCAGCCCGACACGTCGGTCGCACTCAACACCGGGCGCCCCGAGCACCTCCGGGCGCAGACGCTGCAGTCGCTCAACGCGCTGGGCGGGGAGTACCGGGTCGAGTTCTCCTCGGAGCTGCTGCACATGAACCCGCACGTATGGGAAGAGGGCGTCGCGCAGACGAAGGTGGCGGCGCTCACCGCGTTCCGTGACGCGGGCTACCGGGTCTTCGCGGTCGTCGACAACGAGCCCGGCAACATCCGGGCCATGGCCGAGGCCGATGCGGCGGGCGAGATCTTGTTCCTGCATGCGGGCACGCTGTACGAGTCGGCGCGCACGCCGACGCCGCGCACGGTATCGGGCGAGGCCTACGACATCACCGCGCTCGTGTCGGAGCGCGAGGTCCCCCAGCACGTTCAGATGGTGTGGCACGGCGTCAACGACGAGTGGAACCTCCGCCAGTTCCTCGCGTCACGCGTGACATGGGGCGAGTGCGACCTGCGCGTAGACCCCGTCGGGCGGCTGGTGCTCCGTCACGACTCGTTCGAGGACACGCCGTGGCGCGCCGAGGAGCGGCTGCTGCGCCTCCCCGAGCTGGTGGATGCGTTCGGCGAGCACGACCGGGGACTCAAGCTCGATCTCAAGCAACCGGACCACGACGTGCTGCACGCCGCGCTCGAGCTCATCGACGGCCGGCTGCCCGAGGACCGACTGTGGTTCAACGCCACGATCGAGTCGCTCGGCGAGCCCGGGTTCCGGGAGCTGGCGGCGAACTACCCCACAGCGATCCGGCAATGCCCGATCGACTTCCTCGCGCCGCTCGTGTTCAGCGCCCCGGGGCAGGCGAAGGAGCTGCTTGACATGCTGCGCGGCTGGGGCGTCAACCGGTTCTCGATCGCGTGGGGGACGCCGCACACCCGCCGGCTCTTCGACCAGCTCGAGCGCTGGGGTCACGACATGAACATCTACGCGGTGCCCGACCTGGCGGCATTCCTGCAGGCGGCGCTGCTCCTCCCCCGCTCCCTGACCGCCGACTTCAACTTCCCGCAGTGGCACTACTTCGGAAGAGGCTCCGGCGAACACCTCGACCACCACACGTACCGCCTAGACCGCCCGGCGTAGTCAGCCGACCGAGTCAAGCGACGGAGAAGGCGCGCAGCGAGCTCTCGCCGACCGCGCAGGGCTCGCCAAACAGTCAAAGCATGGGAAGGCGTAGGCAACGCTGCCGGCTCCGGAGCCGCCCAGACCGGGTTATGCGGTCTCGGGCTCCTACCCGAGAGGTGGACAGTGCTGCCAATGGTGTGATGAGAAGCAGAACCACAGCCCGTGGGACCGCAAGTAAGCGTGCGCCGGTACGCGTAATGAGCCGAGTCAGGAGCATCAAACCGAGGAGGGTTCCTATCGGCACAGCGAGGATTACGAGCCCCCACTGGCCATCGCTGGGGCCGAGCTTGGAGGCGCGAGCCGCCGTGGTGAGGGAACGCGCCGAACGGGTACGGGCGATGCTGGAGGCCGGTATCAGAGCGGCTGAGGCACTCTGCATCGACTAGGTCACAGCCGCCTGCTCGCTCTGATTCTGGCGAGTGTTGTGGAGGCTTCAGCGAGCAGACGCATGGCTGGGCTGGCTACCTCGAGGTAGCGGGCAGGTGTGGTGATCGTTGGCGCGGTTGGCCAGACGATGCGGACCACGGCAGGCATGGAGTCGGGTTGGATTAGCTCGACGGTGATCACTTCGGCTCCGTTAATGGGGCCGGTGGACAGGGTGGTTGACTTGGTCACGGGATCTAGCGCTCCTAAGATGATGGATCCTCAGGCCCGTTGGGAGTTGCCGCTCCTGGCGGGCCACTTGTGTGTGTAGTTGGTGTTGATCTTGGTTTGGTCCGCGGTTAGTCCGCAAAAAGTCCGCATGACATTGATAAGAGACGGGTAACAACCGTCAGTGATGACAGGTGAGAGTCCTAGTCAGAGTGGGTTTAGTGGGTATCTCCCCTGGTCACGAACCGACCGCAGCCGATATCCGGCTTACCGACCGACTCGTCCGCTCCTCGCTGATTTACCGGAAGCCCGACGCGCTTTTCGGTCAGTCAACGCGACTTCTCACCAGACAGGCTGTTCGTCGCTACTATGCCAAAGGCCGTGCCCGGAGCCGATGGTGATGCCCCTGCTCCGGGCACGACACACGTTCGGGAGTCATCTTCGAGCTCTACCGCCGACAGGCTGAGAGGGCTGCCAGAAAGCTCATGAAGCCCTGCCTCGGCTCCTTGATGTGCGGGGCGATTCTTCCCGCGGAGAGTCGTGGGCGATAGCGTGCAATGAGGCATGCCCGTCCGCCGATGACCACCGATTGACCGTGACCTCCGCCGCAGGTCGCGCACCGAGGAAGGTTGACCATGACCCAGACCGCCACAGACTTCCCCGCCCTGGAAAGCGATCCCATCGACAAGCTCGCCACAGACACAATTCGCACGTTGTGTATGGACGCCGTGCAGGCCGCCAATTCTGGGCATCCGGGGACCCCGATGGCACTCGCACCGGTGATGTACACGGTCTGGCAGAAGTTCCTGCGCTTCGATCCAGAGCATCCAATCTGGAGCAATCGCGACCGCTTCGTCTTGTCAGCCGGTCACGCCTCGACGCTGCTCTACTCGATGCTGCACCTGGCTGGAGTCAAGTCCGTCAATCCCCAGTACGAGGTCGTGGGCGAACTGGCTGTTCCGCTCGAGGACCTCAAGAAGTTCCGCCAGCTGGACTCTAAGACCCCGGGACATCCGGAATACCGCTGGACTGCAGGCATCGAGTGCACCACCGGCCCGCTGGGCACAGGCATCGCGACGAGTGTTGGCATGGCAGTGGCCGGCCTCTGGCAAGCAGCGACTTTCAATCGACCCGGGTATGAGCTTTTCGACTACGACGTGTACGCGATCGCTGGCGACGGCTGCTTGATGGAAGGCATCGGCGCTGAGGCGGCTTCCTTCGCCGGCCACCAAAAGCTGTCGAACCTTTGCTGGATCTACGACGACAACAAGATCACCATCGAGGGCAGTACCGATCTGGCCTTTACCGAGGACGTAGGTAAGCGTTTTGAGGGCTACGGCTGGGCGGTTCAGCGAGTCGACGACGCCAATGACCTGGACGCGCTGGCTAGCGCGCTGGAGGCGTTCAAGGCGGAGCAGGACAGGCCGACATTGATCATCGTGAAGAGCGTGATCGCTTACGGCGCTCCGACGAAGCAGGGTCATCATTCGGCACACGGGGAGCCCTTGGGTGTCGAAGAGATCCGCGGCGCCAAGCGTTTCTATGGCTGGCCGCAGGACGAGAGCTTCCTGGTACCGGACAAGGTTCGGGAGTACTTCGCTGAGGTGTCCGGCAAGCGGGGCGCAGACCTTCGGAGCGAGTGGGACGAGCTTTTCGCCGCGTACGGCAAGGAATATCCCGAGCTCGCCGATCACCTCGACAAAATGCAACGTCGGCAGCTGCCGGACGACTGGGATGCCGATCTGCCCGAGTACCCCGCGGATCCGAAGGGCGCAGCTGGCCGGGACAGCAGCCAGAAGGTGCTCAACATTGTCGCCCAGCGGGTGCCGTGGCTGATAGGCGGTTCCTCCGATCTCGCACCGTCCAACAAGTCGCGTCTCACCTTCGAGGGAGCCGGCGACTTCGGGCCAGACGACCGGGCGGGTCGAAACATGCACTTCGGCGTACGCGAACACGCGGCCGGCGCAATCACGAACGGGTTGGCGCTCAGCAAGATCAGGGGCTATCAGGCCGGGTTCTTGATCTTCTCCGACTTCCAGCGCGGCGCCCTGCGGCTCTCGGCACTGATGGAGCTACCGGTCATCCACGTCTTCACCCACGATTCCATCGGCGTTGGTGAGGACGGCCCCACGCACCAGCCGGTCGAGCAGATCGCCTCGCTGCGAGCGATGCCCGGCATGGTGGACATGCGCCCGGGCGATGCCAATGAGGTCGTCGAAGCGTGGCGGGTGATCATGCCGCTACGGCACGACCCGGTTGCATTGATCTTGTCCCGGCAGGCGCTGCCCACACTGGACCGCAGCAAGTACGCCCCTGCAAGTGGCCTGGCCCAGGGCGCGTACGTGCTGGCCGGCGATCCGGACGAGACGCCGGACGTGATCTTGATTGCCACCGGCAGCGAGGTCGCGCTTGCGGTCTCCGCGTACGAGCAGCTGGTCGCTGAGGGCATCAAGGCCCGGGTAGTCAGCATGCCGTCGTGGGAGCTGTTCGACCGGCAGACCGACGAATATCGGGATAGCGTGCTGCCCCCGGAGGTGACAGCCCGTGTCGTGATCGAGCAGGCCTCCTCGTTCGGGTGGGATCGGTGGGCCGGCACGAACGGCGAGATCATCGCGATGAGCACCTTCGGAGCTTCCGCCCCGCTCAAGGCACTGCAGTCCAAGTTCGGGTTCACTCCGGAGGCGGTGGTTGCGGCGGCGAAGCGTCAGATGGGGCGCTGATCGTCTGCGCGACCTCAAAGGCGACCGCGCCCACGTCATAGTTGGCGGAGGTCAGGCGGACTAACACCTCCTGCCCGAGGCGTAGCCGATCCCCGGTTACGCGGCCCTCGACGGCCGGTTCCTCGATCATGACAGTGCCATGCTGCTTGTCGCGATCAACTTCGATCACGGTGGCAGTAAAGGTCTGGCCGACCCTGTCGGCTAGCAGGTAAACCTCGAGCAGATCGATGATCGCTCGCTCGTAATGCTTGGCGCGGCGTTCCGCAGTTGCCATCTGCTCGGGGAGGCCGTCGAGGTCACGAACGACCCACGCCGGCACAGGCTGATCTGCGCAGAGGGCGACGCATATCTCGCCGGAGTAGCGATCCACCAGGCGTCGCAGAGGGGCAGTCGTGTGTGCGTAGTCGCTGGCAAGTGCGGCATGGTCGACGTCCTCGGGAATGCCGCCGCTAAAGCTTCGATAGCCCGCTCCGCGGAATAACAGCGTGGAGGCGTTGAGCATCGCCGCTTGATCGGGGCGAGCCGGGTTGAGCATACGCGCGAAGTCTGCATAGTCCATCTCTCGGGGCCAGACGATCCGAAGAGCCTTGGCAACTTCGTGCAGTCGGCGCAACGAGTAGGAATCGGCTGGCGGCATAGTGCGCAAGATGCCCACCTGTCCATAGAGCATGATGTCTGCGGCCGCCATCCCAGCTAGCAGCGAGATTTGCGCGTTCCACGCCTCCACCGGCTCGGGGGCTCGATACCCGAGAGTCCAGCCGTCTCCGTGAGGCTGGATCTCTTGCTGCGGGATCTTCAGGCTGACCCCGCCGCGATCACGTTCCCGGATCTCGCGCCATTGGCCAACCAACTTCAGCAGGCCAAGAGTCTGGCGTGGCGTGGTCCAGTCGATCTCCGCCTGCGCCTCGCTATAGCTGAGCTGGGCACGGCTGCGAACCATGGCCCGGGCCACCTCGGCCGCAACCGTCTGCCCGCGATGGTCAAGGGTGATTGTCCAGAGCAGCGCCGGTCGGACTTCATTCGGCAGCAAACTGGCCGCTCCCTCGCTGAGCACCGACGGGTGTAGTGGAGAGCGAAAGTCGGGCGCGTAGAGCGTTGTCCCACGGCGGTGCGCCTCGAGATCGATCGGGTCGCCTGGCCGGACGAAAGCTGCCACATCAGCGATCGCGTACGAGACCACGAACTCACCACTCGGGCCGCGAGCGATGTGCAATGCCTGATCAAGATCACGAGAACCCGCAGGATCGATCGTGATCAATTCCAGATCCGTGCGATCAAGATCAGGAAGGTGAGGTTCGGCGGCAGCTTTCTCAGCAGCAGCCTCGACTTCGACAGGAAAGTCCAACGGCACTTCGGCGGTAGCCCGAATGGCTGCTAAGCCCTTCGCCAGCTCCTCGGGCACGACGGGTGGCAGTCCGAGCTTGCGGGCGGGCATGACCGCAGCCTAGCCGCACGACCCCGAGCCGCTAGCGATCATCCGCGCCGGTCGACGACGTAATGACGTCGCACCGGAGCTCCGTCCAGGGCACGATTGACCAGGGTGTCGGCGGCCTTGTTGAGTTCGCGCGGCACCCAGGTCCAAGTCACTTCCGCCGGCCGCAACCGCGCTGCCTCGAGTGCCAGCGGCTTCATGTCGGCATGCTTCACCTTCCACCGACCGGCCATCTGCTCGATCACCAGCTTGGAATCCATTCGCACCTCGAGTACCGCTGTCGGGTCGAGCTCGCGCGCCATCTCGAGTCCGGCAATCAGGCCGCGGTATTCCGCAACATTGTTCGTCGCGCGGCCGATGGGCAGGCCTTCGGTAGCCAGGACTTTCGACGTCTGGGCGTCACGTACCAACGCTCCGTACGCGGCAGGTCCAGGATTGCCGCGCGATCCGCCGTCCGCCTCGATGATCAATTGGCGGCCGGAGGCGGACCGGTCCGGTTCGTCTATGTCATCGAAGAATCCGGGTCCACTCTGCAGGTCGGGTGGTCGTTTGGCCATCACAGACCTGACTGCGCTGTGCGGATCAGGATCCGGCCGCACTCCTCACACCGCAGCACCTCGTCTTCCGCTGCGGCGGAAAATGCCCGCAGATCGGCCGCGTTGACCTCGAGCTGGCAGCCCGTGCAGCGGCGGGCCCGCAGCTCGGCCGCGCCGATACCTCGGTGGCTGGCGCCGATCTTGTCGTAGAGTGCCAGCAAATCGTCGGGGATCAACGGCGCGATCTCCGTTCGCTGCTCACGAAGCCCGTCCATCTCGGCACCGAGCGCAGCAAGCTGCCGATCACGGTCGGCGATTGCTGCCGCAAGATCGGCGTCGAGCTGCTCCGCGCGGGTACGCAGCGTCTCACGGCTGGCAACTGCCGCCTCCAGTTGTTCCATGACCTCCAGCTCAGCATCTTCCAGATCACTGATCCGCTTCTTGAGGTGGCTGACCTCCTCCACCATCGAGGAGAGCGCCTTGGGGTCGGCCACGGCGCCGTTGGTGATTCGGGTTTGGTTCCGGCTGAGCCGCTCCCGGACCGGCTCAAGGTCGGTCTCGGCCTTCGCCTGCTCCAGCTCGAGATCGGAGATTCTGGTATCGGCCGCCACAAGATCTGAGGCCACCGCCGCACGCGCCGTCCGCAGTTTGGCAATCGCCGCATGCTGCGGCAGCGTCTGGCGGCGATGGTCGAGCTGGGCGAAGGTTGTGTCCACGGTCTGCAAGTCCAGCAGGCGCAGCTGCACACCCTTGTCGGCCTTGATCGCCCTCATCCTCCTCGCGAACCGCGAGCGCTGGTACGCCCGCGGGCACCACCCTACTGATTGCTTTTCGGTGGACCAGGGCCGGTTGACCAGTACCAGTACCTCGCTCGGACCGACGTCTCTGATCTCTGCGTACGCCGCACCCGAGCCGGCCCGGCGTACCGGTACCTGGCTACCGACAGAATGAGCGGCGCCGGCCGCTCCGCCGGCCTGGGCCGAATTCATGATCACAGTGAGCGTCGAACCCGGCGGGTTGAGTTACGCATCGACCATTACGTCCGCACCACGCGCCGCAAGCCCGTTCGGGTTGACAACGCAGAGCGCCTCTTGGTCGACCAGGATCCGCGACCACCCGACCAGCTCGACGGTCCGAGCCGCGCTAAAAGGCTCAGCGAACACCGAGACCGGCCGTAGGTACTGGCGGCCTGAGCGCAACACCGGGAAGTCCGCCCGGATGGCTGTGATCGCTGCCGTCCGCGCGTACAGCGGGTGGCTCGGATCGAAGCAATGAGGGCCGGCAGTGCCGAACGGCCCGAACCCTGGTAGCTCATGATCAAGCCCATCCCCGCCGTCCACACCGGGAACTCCGGCGCGGCCTTCGGCCCGTGGGAAGCGTGGCCCAAACATTGCCTTGCGAAGGTAACGATCATGAGCGCATCAGGCCGGGGGGCGGCAAGTGTGTCCTCTACAACGCCCATCCGGGTTCCTTTCTGGTGGGGTTGGCCCTACGGTCGGGCGTTCCACCGTTCGAGTGCGGGCTCCGACCTGTCTTCACCTAAGACCGACACTGTGCCCGTGTCGAGCGGAAAATGCACACCGAGTTTGAGGTCGAACGCGAGCCAGCGCATGGTCAGCGCTCGGAGGGCGTGACCGTGACCGAAACAGATTGCCTGATCCACGCCCGATTCGCGGACACGAGCAACCACTCGGTCGAGCCTGGCGGCAACCTGCTCGGCCGTCTCGCCACCGGGAGCCTCGCCGTTCCAGATGGTCCAGCCCGGAACCGTTTCCCAGATCTCGTGGCTGGTCTTGCCCTCATAGCCACCGTAGAACCATTCGGCAAGGTCATTGTCGACCTGTGGTTCGTACGCGCCAACGAACCCAGCCAGCTCTGCGGTCTCACGGGCTCGCCTCCGAGGACTGCTGAGGATCAGCTGGAAGTGTTGGGGCGATAGATGCCCCTTCAGGGCGCGGGCCAGCTTCTTCCCGTTCTCAGTGAGCGGCAAGTCGGTAATCGAGGTGTGCTGGCCCGATCGACTCCATTCGGTCTCGCCATGTCGGACCAGGAAGAGGCGCGTCGGCATGCGGTTCACCGTATCGCTCCCCCCGCCCGCTCTTGGTGGCTCCGCTGGTGGCCGGAGTGCCGAAAGGGTTCAGATTTCAGCGATTTGCGAGTGCAAGAATGGCAGGCGTGAGCGATCGTCGGCAAGAGCTGCCGAACCGCCAGATCCCGTTTTCGGATGCCTTCAAGGACTTCATCGTCGAGGGCTGGGCGCCCCACTCGATGGATGCTCCGGAGCAGCTTCCGGCTGCCGCCTGGGCACGGCGCCGTCGCGAACGAGTGAGCGCTCAGTTTCCCGGTGATCGGCTCGTCATTCCCGCACGGGGACTCAAGGTTCGCTCGAACGACACGGACTACCGGTTTCGTCCGCACTCGGCGTTCGCCCACTTGACCGGTCTAGGGACAGATCGCGAGCCGGATGCCGTGCTGGTGCTGGAGCCGACAGATTCCGGTCACGATGCCACCCTCTATTTCAGGCCCCGTGCTCCCCGCGAGTCTGAAGAGTTCTATGCAGACAGCCGCTTTGGCGAGCTGTGGGTGGGTCGACGGCCATCCCTCGAAGAGATGAGCGCGCTCTGTGACATTCCGTGCGCGGCGATCTCGGACCTGCCTGATCAGCTGCGCAAGAACACCGACACCGTCTCCCTGCGGGTGCTCCCGGCAGATCTCGATCATGAGATCCGGCAGGTGATCGAGGAGATTCGCGGTTTGCCCATGGCCACAGAAGCTGATCAAGGGGGGTCGACGATCGAAGAGTCCGATCATGAGTTTGCTGTCGCGCTCAGCGAGCTACGGCTGATCAAGGACGCCTTCGAGATTAGTGAGATGCGCGAAGCCTGCCGCCAGACGGCGGTGGCATTCGAGGCTGTCGTGGCAGGCATTCCCGAGGCAGTCCGGCGCGGCCGAGGCGAGCGCTGGATCGAGGGCATCTTCGGGCTGCACGCTAGGCATATCGGCAACGCTGTCGGCTACGACACCATCGCTGCCGCGGGTGAGCATGCCTGCACTCTGCACTGGATCCGGAACGACGGTGAGCTCCGTGAGGGCGAGTTGCTCCTACTGGACGCCGGCATCGAGCTAAATTCCCTCTACACAGCAGACGTCACACGTACGCTGCCGATCAAGGGAACTTTCAGCGACGAACAGCGGATGGTCTACGACGCTGTCTTCGAGGCGCAACAGGCCGGGATTGCGGCCGCGCGGCCGGGGGCGAGGTTTTCTGACGTACACAAGGCCGCGATCGCGGTGATCGCTCGACACCTGGACAGCTGGGGGCTGCTGCCCGTCAGCGTTGCGGAGTCACTCGGCGAGCAAGGCGGCCAGCATCGACGATGGATGGTGCACGGCACCTCACATCATCTCGGCATCGACGCGCACGATTGCGCGCAGGCCAGGGTCGAAAACTACCGGGAGGGAATCCTGCAGCCGGGCATGATCATCACGGTCGAGCCAGGGCTGTACTTCAAGCCTGACGACGAGCTGGTTCCGAAGCATCTGCAGGGCATCGGGGTGAGGATCGAAGACGACATCCTGATTACCTCGGAAGGCAATGAGAATCTCACGAGGATGCTCCCCCGAAGCAGCGACGACGTCGAAGCCTGGATGTCGACCATCTGGACAAGATAGTAGGGCCCACGTGCCGAGCGGCGAGCAACGAGTCTCTTTTCCCAGTTGTCAGCGTCGCAGCGCGCTATAGCCTGCTGAGACGCTGACAGGTCGGAGCCTTCAGCGCGCGAGCGACGCCTCATTCAAATTGCGCGGCGCGGGCGCCAGGCATCGCTTGCAGCATCTCCCGCGCCTGGGCGGCGACCTTGTGCTCGCATAGCACTTCATACTTCGTGGCGATCGTCTGGGTCACTGATGTGAAGTCTCTCCGGCCACGGCTCATCGCGTACGCCGCCGCGTTGAATCCCACGCCGAGCGCCATACCGATCGCGAGGGAAACCAGCAGGAGCAGCAGAGTGCTTGCAGGCTTGGTGAAGATCAACATCACCAGACCGACGAGCAGGCCGGTGGAAATTCCTGATTGCAAGCCCTGGGTAATCACAGTGCCCCAGTTGCGCCGGCCGAGCACCCGCTCGATCGACTTGAGGTCGGTACCCACGATGGCCAGGTTCTGCACCTCGAACTTCTGGTCCGCCAGGAAGTCAACCGCCTTCTGCGCATCGGCGTAGCTGCTGTAGATCCCAACCGACTGGGGGAACTGCAGCTCAAAAACCGAGCCGAACTGCCGCGGCGAGATTGCCATGGTGTCCTCCTGAAGTCGGCTTCCAATCTACTCGTTGGCGCTCGCCGCCGGTCGACCCGCTGTTTCTCAGATGTCGTGCCTGGTGAACACACAGAATTCGTTACCCTCGGGGTCGGTGAGCACATCCCAGCCGATCTCATCGTCACGTTGACGGATCAGGCGAGCACCTGCCGCGAGGAGACCATCGGTCTCGCCCCAGACATCCCAATGCATGCGATTCTTCACGGTCTTGGGCTCCGGGACCCATTGGAACACCATCGCCCACGGCATCCCCGCGGCCCGATCGATCCAGGAGAAGGCCCGGTCTTGATCATGACAGACGTTGGCGGCGTAGCGCTCCGCCCACCACGTCGCAATCGAGACCGGGTCCGCAGCGTCGACGACCACCTCGTAAACGCGATAGTCGTGCAACGAGTCAGGCTCGCGGACGAAGGCACACAGCTCACCACCCTCGGGATCGGCCAGCACCGTCCAGGATTGCGTGTCATCGATGATCACCGCTCCAAGGTCGGTCAGGTCAGAGACGGCCGACACGTCGACGTCGACGTGGACGCGCTGCTTGACCGTCCTCGGCTCGGGCACCTCGTTGACCCAAAGGGTGTGCTCGGGAACATCGTCAACGAGCCTGAAGTCGGCGCCGCTTGGCTCCGCACGAAGCCCGATCGCCGAAGCCCAGAAGGTCGCGAGCACCTCTGGGTTGACGGCGTCGATGCAGAGGTCCTTGAAGCTGATCGCATTGCCTGCAGCCATCCCCCGACCTTAGCTGACGTGATCATTCGAGGTCAGAGCGTGACAAATGGGGCGGCAACCGATTGTCAAAGGCCCTCACGACGCCAGATGCGGCTCAGCGGCACGTGTTCATGCTGGCTCGCAGAAAGCCACATCTGTGCGAGTTTTGCCGTCCACGGCGTCGGCGTGAGGCTGTGATAATCGAAGCGTGGCAGCGAGCGCGACCTCGGTTTTCATCTCACGCATCCGGGGCCTGCCAGTCCTCGACAGCGCCGGGGACCAGGTAGGAAAGGTGCGCGACGTTGTCGTGCAACGCCGCGCCGCTGGTCGGCCGCCTCGAGTGAAGGGCCTTGTGGTCGAGCTGTTTGCGCGCCACCGGATTTTCATACCGATGGCGCGGGTGCGCAGCATTGATGGGTTTGCTGTGGTCATCTCCGGCGTGGTCAACACACGCCGCTTCGAACGCCGCGAATCTGAGATGTTGGTGATCGGCGACCTGTTCGACCGCGCGGTGGAACGCATCGACCATCCGGCTCCGTCGGTGATCTTCGATGTGGCCATGCAACCGGTGCGTTCTCACGACTGGGAGCTGTCGCAGGTGGCCCTGCGGGAAGCCGGAAACCGTCGGCGGTTCGGTAGGCGAGGTCACGTGACCATCGTGGACTGGTCCACGATCACGCTTCTGGGGTTCGATCGAAGTCAGGGTACCGACCAGCTGCTGGCTCAAATGGAAGACATGAAAGCCGCCGACATCGCCCGCGAACTGCATGAGATGTCGCGCGAGCGACGAGCCGAGGTGGCCTCCGCACTCGATGATCGCAAGTTGGCCGACGCTCTGGAGGAGTTGCCCGAAGACGAACAGGTTCAGCTGATCTCCGAGCTCGACACCGACCGTGCCGCGGACATCTTGGAGGAAATGGATCCAGACGACGCCGCTGACTTGATCGCCGAGCTCGCCCCGGAGATGGCTCAGGTGCTGCTTGAGCGGATGGAGCCCGAGGAGGCCAAAGACGTTCGGCGGCTGCTCAGCTATGCCGAGTCCACGGCCGGCGGCATGATGACCCCGGAACCAGTGATCCTGCCGCCGGATGCGACTGTCGCCGACGCACTCGCCCAGATCCGGGACGCAGAGCTGACACCCGCCTTGGCCTGCATGGTCTACGTCTGCCGGCCACCGTTGGAAACTCCGACTGGTCGCTTCGTCGGCGCAGTGCACTTCCAGCGGTTGCTCCGGGAGCCACCCTCGACACTCGTCTCCGCCCTGATCGACACGGAGTTGGAGACCCTGACCGACCAAGCGAACCTGCACGCCGTCAGCCGTTATTTTGCGACGTACAACCTGGTGAACGCTCCGGTCGTCGATGCTGATCATCGGTTGATCGGAGCGATCACGGTGGACGACGTACTTGATCACATGTTGCCTGAGGATTGGCGCGGCATCGAGCTCGATGCGCTGTCGGCGCACCAGCCGCCGGACGCGGGAGTGATCACACATGGCTAGGGCCGTACGGGAGGCCGAGCGGCTGAACACCCCAGGCCGGCGCAAACGGTCAACGATTCCGACGATCAAGGTGGACCGGGACGCCTTCGGCAAGTTTGCCGAGGCCTTTGCCCGATTCATGGGCACCGCACGGTTCTTGTTCGGAATGACTGTCGTCATCGTGCTGTGGTTGCTCTGGAATGTGCCGTGGGGTCCACCTCGGCCCCGCTTCGACGAGTTTCCGTTCATTTTCTTGACCCTGGTTTTGTCGCTCCAGGCTTCGTACGCGGCTCCGCTGATCTTGCTCGCCCAGAACCGCCAGGAGGCGCGTGACCGTATCGCCTTGGAACGGGACCGCGAGCAGGCGGCACAAAGCCGAGCTGACATGGACTTCCTCGCGCGTGAGATTGCCAGCCTGCGGATGTCGGTCGGTGAGTTGGCCACACGCGACTACCTCCGCTCAGAGCTCAGGGCGGAGCTGCGCGCCATCCTCGCTGAGCTCGACGGCGAAGACGTCGCCTGAGCGGTCTCACTCGGGGTTGTACCGGACTTGTCACGCTGTGCATGGCATGCACGCCATGCACAGCGTGACAAGTCGCCGGCCTGAACCGATGGGCGAAGTCACCTACGCTGGGAGCATGCACGACCCGCAATCCAACGGAGACTCCACAACGTCGACCGTTGAGAATCCCCTGGTGCCCGAGATCCGCGCTGCTCTGCATCGGGTAGACGATCCCGAGATTCGCCGGCCGATCACCGATCTCGGCATGGTCGACAGCATCGAGGTGGATGGCGCCGGCCGGGTGCACGTTCGGATCCTGTTGACCGTCGCCGGCTGCCCGATGCGTGACACACTCAACCGCGATGTTACCGCTGCCGTACTCGCGGTGCCGGGGGCCTCGGCCGTCGATGTTGAGCTTGGTGTGATGTCGGATGAGCAGCGCGGGGCACTGCGCGAGCTGCTCAAGGGCGGGCAGCCCGAGCGTGAGATTCCGTTCGCTCGGCCGGATTCGCTCACCCAGGTGATTGCGGTCGCCTCGGGCAAGGGGGGCGTTGGAAAGTCATCGGTAACGGTCAACCTTGCCAGGGCGCTGGCAGCCCGCGGGCGTAGCGTCGGCGTTCTCGATGCCGACATCTACGGTCATTCGGTGCCGGTCATGCTCGGCGTCGCCGACTCGCGGCCGACCTCTGTCGAGGACATGATCATGCCGGTGCCAGCCAACGGGCTCAAGGTCATCTCGATTGGCATGCTGAAGCCGCGTCGTGACCAGGTCGTGGCCTGGCGCGGCCCGATCTTGGATCGCGCCCTTACTCAGATGCTGACCGATGTTTACTGGGGTGACCTTGACTTCCTGCTCCTCGACCTGCCGCCGGGCACGGGCGATGTGGCCATCTCCCTGGGCCAGAAGCTGCCCACTGCCGAGGTTTTGGTAGTCACTACCCCGCAAGCGGCCGCTGCGGAGGTTGCAGAGCGTGCCGGCACCATGGCATCGATGATGAACCAGCGAGTGATCGGCGTAGTGGAGAACATGTCGCACCTGGTGACCACGTGCCCTCACTGCGGGGAGCAACAGACGCACCACGTCTTCGGTACAGGTGGCGGCGCGGACGTAGCGCGGGTGCTCAGCACTCGGCTCGGTTATCCCGTGTCCCTGCTCGCGCAGATACCGCTCGACCCGCAGCTCCGTGCTTCTGGTGATGCGGGTGTTCCGCTCGTCGAGTCCGGCCCCGACCAACCCGCCGCCCGTGCCCTCAGCTCACTGGCCGACGTGTTCCTCAAGCGCGGCCGCGGGCTGCTCGGCAAGCAGCTCGGTCTCGCGCCAGCGGGTCGCTGACAAGCTAAAACACAGCGCTATCAGGTCGCCTCGAGATCGAAGGGAGTTGCTGCCCGGGTCGGGGTGACCGCCACGACATCCTGCGGCCCCCCGGGGCTGTGACCCTTTGTGGAGTTGATCGCCTCGGAGATGTCTGCAGAGGGGCTCTTAATGGTCTGACCAAGGTCGCTGACCTCGGCCTTCACATCGGCGATGATCGGTTCGACATCATCGAGCAAATGCTTCTGCACGAAGGCTTTGGGATTGAGGTCCCGAAAATCGAGGTTCTCGAATTCCGGCCCCAGCTCCTTGCTCAGCTGCTGCTGGGCTGTGCCGGCCACCGTCCTCAAGTAGCGCACGATGCGGGCGGCTTTCCGAGCGAGGTCGGGCAGGCGCTCCGGCCCGAACAGGATGACGGCGAGTACCAGCAACAGCACGAACTCTGGGGCATTGATGTCCAGCAGCAGGAGCGCCACGCTCAGCCCTCCTTGCTACCCAGGGTTACGCGGACCTGGCCAGCGGATGACCCGCGAGTGTAGTCCAAGACCACCACATCGCCCGGCCGCCGGGTGCGGATGCTGACGATCAGCTCCTCCATGGTGTCGATTGGCTGGCCGTCGATCTTGGTGATCAGATCGCGAACCCGGAGGCCTGCCTTACCGGCAGGACCTTGGGCGTCGACCGCGATCAGCTCCACACCCGATGAGCCATCTTGCACATTGGCGCCAATCACCGGGTAGGTCGCCTTGCCTTTCTTGATCAACAAGTCGGCGATCGTCGCGACCTGGTTGATCGGGATCGCAAAGCCGAGACCGATATTGCGGCTTGCGGCGAACGTCAGGATCGCCGAATTGACCCCGATCGCTCGCCCTCCCGCGTCCACGAGCGGGCCACCGGAGTTACCCGGATTGATCGAAGCATCGGTCTGAATTGCATTGATGTACGCGGTCGGCGAGTCGGCCGCGGCATTCTCGGCAACCATGACTGGACGGTTCCGAGCCGAGATGATGCCCTGCGTGACGGTCCCGGGCAGCCCGAGCGGCGAACCAACGGCGATCACCGGATCTCCGACTTGGATATGGTCGGAGTCACCAAGCTCGACAGGGTTCAGCGACTCTGCGGCATTCACCTTGATGACCGCGATGTCGTAGGAGGGACTGCGACCCACGAGCACGGCGTTTTGTCGGCGACCATCGGAGAACACGATGCGAATCCTCGACCCGCCTGCCGCGTCTGCCACCACGTGATTGTTGGTCACAATCCGGCCCTCCCTGTCGATCAAGAAGCCGGATCCGGTTCCTCGACCGACCTGGATCATCACCGTTCCAGGCAGCACCCGCTTCGCAACCTCAACGGTGTTGGCGCTGGGAGGTGCCGGCGGCACGGGCGTACGCGTCACGCCCGGAAGCGCTGAAGGGCTGGCTGTGGTCACCGCCGGACCCTCGGTACGCCGGGCGAGGGTCGCACCGCCATATCCAGCAGCGCCGCCGATCACCAGGGCAGTGACGGCGGCCACCGCAATCAGAGAGGCCGTATGTGGACGACGGCGACCCGTATGCCCCGCAGGCAGGATCGCCGTCGTCGCTGAAGAGGCGTTGCCACCCGGCGGGCCTTCGGCCAGTGCCGGTTGGCCGAGTGGCGGCGGCCAAGTCGCATCGTATGGTGCAAAAGTCGGACCCGGCTGGGGTGGTAAAGCCTGAGCGCCTAGCTGTGTGGGCGGTGGCTCGCCAAAAGGACCGAAGTACCGAGAGTCGGACGGTTCGCCATCAGCCTGGCCCGTCGGACGGTCCTCTTCCACCACGCACTAATCCTTCACATCGGCCAGAATCCTCGCCCAACCAGCTTTGATGCGGTCAAGCGTAGTCCGCGCCGTGGCCTCATTATGGGGCAGCGACTGGACGGCCTCCGCCAGCAGACTGGCACTACCGTCAGTGACGACGGTGAAGACCATCTCACCGGACTGCCAGGTCGCGACACCGGAGGCACCACGACGCACATGAGCTCCCAGCGCAGCGTCCCAGTGGGAGCCTTCCGGAACCGCGCTCAACCGACCTCGTTGCTCGAAGACACTCACTGCTGAGAGCCCGTCACTGTAGACCAGATGCACCGTGCCCGGATTTCCTGCGCGGTCGGTACGTATCCGTACCAGCGACAGGCCGGCCAGACGCCGGATGCATGACCATCCCGAAGCGTTGAGATCCGCCGCTGAGGAGAGGCTGAGCGACGTGCTGGTGCGTGGCACTGCTAACCGCGGCGGCAGATGTTCGAGGATGCTCCCCCCGCGGCTGACGGACACTGAGGTGAATCCGAACGACAGGTCGACTGATCCGTTTCTGTCATAGGTCTCTTGCCAGAGCACGATGCCAGTGGCGTCATCGATCCACCAGCGAGCGGCCACGAAGTTACTACCATCACGCGTCGCCGTGACTACAGTCGAGCTGCGGCCGGCGACGCTTGCTTCGCGTGTCCCGCTGAGGCGGTAGTTGCCCTCGAGTAGATCGAGTAGCTCGTCATCGACAACTCGCGATGAGATAAGCGCAGGTGTGAATTCTTTGCGCAGTTGCTGGCCGGTTTGGCTGTTGACCTTGACCTGACTGCCCTGCCCGGCGCGCGCGTCCACATCAACCTGCGCAACGATGGCTCCCCCGTTGCGGTACGCCAAGAATGATTGGCGACCCGAGTAGCTCACGGAATGCGCGGCATCGGCAGCTCGCTGCATCGTTGCTTGTGCCTCTGCCGGGGTCAACGTCGCGCCGGTTGCTGCCGAGGGGCCCGCAAGCCTGGGTGACAAGCTGGCAGCGAGGTTGTTTGAGTCGGCCAGCATGACCGCGTTGAGTGCGTCGCTGGCCAGCGGGAACTGTCCAAGGCTTGACGTAAAGGCCACTTGAGCCTCATCTGTTGGATCACCAATTGCCGCAAGACGGGGCGCCGCGGCGTACCCGATTGCCCCCACGGCGGTCACCGTCGCTCCAAGGGCCATCGTGGCGGCAGTGATTCGCAACTTGACAATCCGGCGGTGGCTTGGCAAGCCGCCGGTTCGGGACGGACGGGATGGTTGGATCCGCCGGAACGGCCTGATCCACAGGGGTGCGACCGACTGCTGCCCCGCGATGGAAGCCAGGCGGACGGAGAGGTCGCTCGGCGTTGGGCCCGGTTCATTATTGGTCTGGTTCAGGACCTCGCGTACGGCACGCAGATCCTCGACGTCGCGGCGGCAGTTGTCGCAATCGACAAGGTGGCTGAGCAGCCGTTCTCGGTCGGTGTCGTCCAGGGCCCCGTCAACAAACGCTGATCGCAATTCGGCTAGATCAGCGCAGGGCGCCTTCCTCACGCCGACCTCGCCGGCTCCAGACTTCCCTGTTTGGGGCTGACCCGGTCGGAACTGACACCTGTCTCTACCTCAACGCCCAGGTACCGCACCCGCTCCCCGGTCGGTCGGCGGTGCGCGAGGGCGGTGCGTAGTTGCGCCCGGCCGCGGTGAATCCGGCTTCGGACGGTTCCGATCTTGATGTCAAGAACCTCGCTGATTTCCTCGTAGCTGAGGCCCTCGATGTCGCACAGCACAACGGCCGCGCGAAACTCCGGTGGCAAGGCTGAGAGCGCGGCGGCCACGTCGTGATCAAGGTCGGCGTCGGCCAGTTGATCGGATGGATTCGGCCAGGCACTCGGCAAACGCTCAGCGGAGCCTTCACCAAGACCGTCGAAGCGAATCTTCTGGCGGCGCCTGGCGCCGTCGAGGAAGAGGTTGGTCGTGATGCGATGAAGCCAGCCCTCGAACGTCCCAGGCTGGAACCGGTGCAACGAGCGAAACACGCGAACAAAGACGTCTTGGGTGAGGTCTTCGGCATCATGTGGATTCCCAGTTAGCCGATAGGCCAGCCGGTAGACCCGAGCGCCGTGGTCCCGTACCAGCTCTTCCCACGTCGGCGGTGTCCACGACTCCTCAGATTTCGGCGGTGGGCTCGCCGGTGCGGGCGGCTGCCAAGCCTGAGGATCAGGGGCGGGCCACTGCGCCATAGGTTCGACCTCCCTCGAGCGTCCGGCGCGACCAAGCAGGTTTAGCCTGAACGACTTATTCTTGCTTGTCATCCTGGCAATGCCCTGAATGAACCCTGGCATTTGGCTGTGCACGATCGTGTCCTCGCTCACAATCTGCCCAACGTGGCGAGGGGCGGGCGCGTTCCAGTGAGTATTTTCTCACGCTAGTGCGGGCGGCACTAGTCGGTAGAGACCGACTCTCCCGTCGGTAGGCCAGCCGCGGCCATGGCGGAACGCAAGCCCTCAACCTCGGCGGAGGTGGCCTCGATCAGTGGAGACCTCAGGCCTCCCACCTCACGGCCAAGCAGCTTGAGGCCAGCCTTGACCAGGATGCAGCCTTGGGTCGCGAAGATTCCGGTGTAAATCGGCAACAGCTGCTGATGGAGACGCAGCGCCGTGGTGACATCACCGGCCAGATATGCCTCGATGAGCTGACGGGTCCCGATGGCGCTGAAGTGCGTTGAGGTGCCGACCACCCCTACGGCGCCGACCGCCAGCAGCGGCAATGTCATGGCGTCGTCACCGGAGTAGTACGCGAGCTCACTCTGCGCAATAACTCGCGCGGACGCCGCAAGATCACCCTTCGCATCCTTGACGGCGACGATGCTCGGATGTTCGGCGAGTCGCAGCATCGTGTCGGTGGCAATGGCTACCCCCGCACGACCTGGAATGTCGTACAGCATCACCGGCACGTCGGTGGAATCCGCGACCCGCCGGAAGTGCTCCACGATGCCTGCCTGCGGCGGCTTGGAATAGTACGGCGTGACCACCAGAAGGCCGTCTGCGCCCAGCTTGGCGGCCGTGGCCGCCAGCTCCAGGCTGTGCTCGGTGTTGAATGTGCCGACGCCTGCAAGGATCGTCGCCCGATCGCCGACTGCGTCGAGCACCGCTCGAAGCAGGTCGGCCTTTTCCGAGTCCGAGGTGGTCGGAGACTCTCCGGTGGTCCCGCTGATGACCAGCCCATCGTTGCCCATCTCGTCGACCAGGTAGCTGGCAAGTCCGGCTGCCGCGTCAAGGTCCAACGATCCGTCCGCTGCGAATGGAGTCACCATGGCCGTAAGGAGCCGGCCGAAGGGCGGGGTCGACATGCCCGTCATCCTAGTGTCCCGGCGCAGGACACTAAAGCACCTTGATCACGACCAGCGGATCGCCGTCGTTGACCACATCCCCTTCCGAAACAACGATCTCCGAGACCGACCCTGCCACGTCGGCGAGCACCGGAATCTCCATCTTCATCGACTCCAAGATCACCACAGCGTCGTCGGCCGCCACGTGCTGGCCCAGCTCGACCTCGACCTTCATGACGGCCGCAACGAGCTCGGCGACGACGGTATGGCTCATGCCGTCATCGTAGGGTTCGCTCAGCAGGCGTTTCGATAGGGTGAGATTCGTGAATCTCTCCGCTGTCAAGACCTCACCCAAAGCCGCGCCCAAGCCGGGATCGTGGGCGTTCGCTGAGAATTTCGTCGATGAGTCCGAACAGGCGGCGGAGGCGCGCCAGAAGGCGAAGCAGCTCGGAGTTGCACCGCTCGGTCGGGGCTCTGCGACCGCGCTGACCTTTCTGGCCAAAGTGGTGCAGGCGAAGACGGTTGTTGAGGTGGGAACCGGATCAGGCGTCTCTGGTTTGGCGCTGTTCGCGGGAATGCAGCCGGACGGAGTCTTGACCAGCGTGGACATCGAGGCCGAACATCAGCAGGCCGCCCGTGCGGCCTTCCTTGCCGTGGGCATTCCCACGCAGCGGTTTCGGCTGATCGCCGGGCCGGCGCTCAGTGTGCTGCCGAGGCTAAGCGACGGCGCGTACGACATGGTTTTCATCGATGCGGACAAAGCTGAGTATGCCGAGTATGTCGAGCAAGGTCTGCGGCTGCTGCGGCACGGCGGGGTACTCGCTGTGGACAACGCTTTGTGGCACGACCGTACGGCCGACGGAAGCCACATCGATAGGGAGACCGAAGCGATCCGCAACGCGCTGAGCGCCGTCAAGGACAACGAGGATCTCGTGTCGGCGCTGCTTCCGGTCGGGGATGGGCTGCTGGCCGCCGTCAAGCGATGATCATCAGATCACGGTTCGACGCAGATCTCGGACTGGTCGGCTAGGCTCTCACGCCCGGCCGACCTGGCCGGCTCGCGGTTACCGCACTCGTTGGCAACCAGGGTCCACCCCACCAACCGCGCACGCCCAAGTCCTGCAGCGTCACCGACTCCATCCCTTCGGCCGCGAGCCAATCCGCGTACTCCTCGGTGTGACTGATGTCGGTGATGATGATCTTGCCGCCAGGTTCCAATACCCGAACGGCCTCGGTGATCGCTTGCCGCCGCTCTTCACGAGCCTTGAGGTTGTGGATAGCAAGACCGGAGACGACGAGATCGAACTGCGCGTCATGGTAGGGAAGCGTCGTGATGTTACCCGTGTTCAGCTCGACACGATCCTCCACCCCGCAGACCCGTGCGTTGTGTTTGGTGGCCTCGATGTCGTTGCCGGACTGGTCGTGGCTGCGCCACAGGTCGATGCCTGACACCCGACCAGTGGTCAGTCGTTTCGCGAGGCTGATCAGGACCGCACCGCGGCCACAGCCCAGGTCAACTGCGTACTCATCACCCTTCAGCCGCGCGTCATCGAGCAGGTCGGCCCAACACACGAACTTGCCGCGCACTGTGGTGTACAGATAGCTCAACGCACACAGTCCCACGAAGATGGCAAAGATCACCGCCACGAGTCCGGGGGCGAACTCATGGGTGATCATCAGCAGGCAGCCAATAACCGCCAGAAGCAGCGCGGCGACCCCGAGTACCGCCGGCACCGTGGGAGCGTCGATTCCGAATGTCCCACCCTCAGGTTTGCCTGCCTCCTGGCCCCCCGATCCTGAGGCAGGCATGCTCATGTCACGGGGACCCTGACACCTTTGGCTACGACTGTTACACCGCCTTCTGAGACGGTGAAACCTCGAGCGTCATCCGCTTCGGAATCAACACCAATCTGGGCGCCGTCGGGAACCACCACATTCTTGTCCAAGATCGCGCGATGTACGACTGCGTTACGCCCGATGACAGCGTGGGACAAGATCACCGAATGGTCCACCTTGGCGTCCTCGTGCACGTGGACGTTGGGCGAGAGCACCGAACTCTCGATGGAACCACCCGACACAACGCAACCCGGGCTGACGATTGAGTCGACCGCGACGCCTTTCCTGGTGAACTTGGCACCCGGCATCTGCACCGGATACGTCCAGATCGGCCAATCCATGTTGTAGAGGTTGAACACCGGGTCTATGGAGACCAGGTCCATGTGTGCCTCGTGGAACGCGTCGAGCGTGCCGACGTCGCGCCAATAGGCCTTGTCTCGTTCGGTCGAGCCGGGAACTTCGTTGGCGGTGAAGTCGTAGACCCGTCCATCGCCGCGATTCACGAAGCTCGGGATGATATCGCCGCCCATATCGTGGCGAGAGTTTTCGTCCTCGGCGTCTGCGGTCAACGCATCGATCAGCGCGTCCGTGCTGAAGATGTAGTTGCCCATTGAGGCGAACGAGGCATTCGGATCGTCCGGCAGACCCGGCGGCTCCGGCGGCTTCTCGAGAAATTCCTTGATCTTGTTGTCGGCCGCGGCATCGATCACCCCGAAGGCACTGGCCTGGTTGCGCGGCACCCGGATGCCCGCCACCGTGCAACCCAGGCCACCGTCGATATGCGCGTCGAGCATCTGCGAGACATCCATCCGATAGATGTTGTCCGCGCCGAAGACCACGACGTAGTCCGGCTCCTCGTCGCGGATCAGGTTCATCGACTGGAAGATCGCGTCAGCGCTCCCCTGGTACCACCGCGGCCCGAGGCGCTGCTGCGCCGGCACTGGCGTGACGTAGTTGCCGAGCATCGTCGACATGCGCCACGTCAAGGAGATGTGCTTGTCGAGCGAGTGCGACTTGTATTGCGTCAACACCGCGATTTGACGCATTCCCGCATTTGCCAGATTGGATAGGACAAAGTCAATCAGGCGATACGTGCCACCGAAGGGCACCGCCGGCTTTGCTCGATCGTCGGTCAACGGCATAAGCCGCTTGCCTTCGCCGCCAGCCAATACGATCGCCAGAACTCTTCGACGCGCGCGCATGATTTGAACCTAGCCCATACCCGGCCTTAGAAGCACCGTTCTGGGCCATGTTGTGGTCAACATCGCCGACGCTGTGGAACGATGCGAACTATGGCGCTGGCAGAAACTGATCGACTGTCCATCTCGTTGCTGACCCGGGAATATCCTCCCTCGATTTATGGCGGTGCTGGGGTGCACGTCGCCCAGCTGGTCCCACAGTTGCGCAAGCTCATGAGGGTGGACGTCCAATGCATGGGCGAACCGCGCGAGGGCGCCACAGCACACCCCGAGAACTATCCGGAAGGAGCTAACGCTGCGCTCCGGGTGTTCGGGGCGGATCTGGAGATGGTTGCTGCCATACCTGAGGTGGACCTGGTCCATTCACACACCTGGTACGCCAACCTGGCCGGCCACCTGGCTGGCCTGTTCTACGACATTCCGCATGTCGTCAGTGCGCACTCACTCGAGCCGCACCGGCCGTGGAAGGCCGAGCAGCTTGGCGGCGGCTACCGGCTCTCGTCGTGGGCCGAGAAGACCGCATTCGAGGGAGCGGATGCGGTGATCGCCGTCAGTGCCGGAATGCGCAAAGACACCTTGGACTCCTACACCAATCTCGATCCCGACAAAGTGCATGTCGTCAAGAACGGTATTGATACCGAGGAGTTCAAACCCGACCGAGGCACCGACGTCGTCACCAGGCTTGGAATCGATCTTGACAAGCCGTCGGTGGTGTTCGTAGGCAGGATCACTCGCCAGAAGGGTCTCATTCATCTGGTAAGGGCGGCCGAGAAGTTCGATCCCGATACCCAGGTCGTGTTGTTGGCCGGTGCACCCGATACGCCGGAGATCGCCCAGCAGATTGGCGATGCCTTCGCGCACCTCCAGTCGACCCGCGGCAATGTTCTGTGGATCGAGGAGATGCTGCCGCGGGCACAGGTTCGCCAAGTGCTGTCCCATGCGACGGTGTTCGCCTGTCCGTCGGTGTATGAGCCGTTGGGCATCGTCAACCTGGAGGCCATGGCCTGCGAAACGGCCGTAGTCGCCTCGGCCGTGGGCGGCATCCCCGAGGTTGTCGTGGACGGCGTGACTGGCTACCTCGTGCCGTACGACCCCGCGCAGGCCGCCGACCCGGATGCCATCGCCGCCTTCGAGGAAGAGTTCGCTGACAAGATCAACGCGGTGACGACGGATCCGGAAAAGGCACGGGCATTCGGGCTGGCCGGCCGGCAGCGCTGCATCGAGGAATTCGACTGGTCCAAGATCGCCGCCGAGACCGTCGAGGTCTACCGCCGCGCGCTCGAGGTTCACCAGAGCTAGGTCAAAAGTGATACGGCGGCGCAGGGCAGCAACCCGCTACGCCAATCGGACAGTCGCCGGTCGCGCACTCGCTGATGCGCTGGTTGCTGAAGCCGTACTGGGGAAACCCGTCGTCTTGGCACTTCCACGCGGCGGCGTACCCGTTGCCGCCGAGGTGGCTACCCGGCTGGCCGCTCCGCTCGGCGTGATCTTGGTACGCAAGATTGGGGTGCCCGGACGCCCCGAGCTCGCGATGGGTGCCTTGGCGATGGTCGGCGGAGAGATCTCCGAGTTCCGCAACGAGGAGATCATCAACGGACTGCGCATCAGCAGCCAGGCGTTCGAAGCCGCGCGGAACCGAGAGTGGCTTGAGCTTAAGCGTCGCGCCAGCATCTTTCCCTTTGCCAATCTGGAAATCGCTGATGCGACCGTCATCCTCGTCGATGATGGCCTGGCGACCGGCTCCACGATGCTGGCGGCAGTCGCCGCCGTTCGAACTCACGCGCCTGCAGCGGCCGTGGTGGCAGTCCCGGTGGGAGCACGCCAGGCCATGCAGGCACTGCGATCCGTCGCAGACCGCGTCGTTTGTCTGTGGACTCCGGAGCCGTTCATGGCGGTCGGCGGTGCGTACGAGGACTTCCGGCAGCTAAGCGACGAGGAGGTCCTCAGCATCCTCAAGGAGTACTCCTCGTGAGGTCTCACCTGCACTAGGCCGTCACGACTCAGAAATCGCCCTAGTACCCCTCAACCGACGTCGGCCTCCACACCACCGGTCAGTGTGAGGAGTTGGTCATAGGTGAGGGGAAAGACGGCCTGTGGGATGCCGCCGGCAGCCCAAAGCTGGTCGAACTCACCAAGTGCGCAATCGACGATCGTGCGGATAGGCCTTGGATGGCCGACGGGAGCGACACCGCCGATTGGCTGGCCGGTGTGTTCGCGTACGAACGTCGGTGAGGCACGACGGAGCGAAATTCCGAACCGTTCTCCGACTTTGATGATGTCTACTCGATGTGCGCCACTGGTCATGATCAACAGCGGTGCCCCGGCATCGGTTTCTTTGAGCCGCTCGCGCACGCCGGCGCTCGTAGCTATGAAAGTTTCGAAGATCAACGAGTTCGCGATGGCTCCTACCGCGCAACCTAGTTGCTGAGCCGCAGCCCCCGCTGTGGTAGCCGCCTGGTCGAGCATCCGGACTCGACCGGGCAGCCCAGCAGTCTGCAGGATGTCGTTCACAGCCTCGCAGTTCGGATGCATGGGGCGTGATCCCTTCTCATCAACGGACTGGCTAAGTTGCGTCGAGCCAGGCAAGCAAAAGGACCTAGTCATCGAGACCAGGTCCTTGTGCTGTCAGTGTCGACCTATCCAACGACCTCTTTCAGCGCGCCCGCAAGCTCGGCCGCCTCGTCTGCGTTGAGTTCCACAACGAGCCGACCGCCTCCCTCGAGCGGAACCCGCATGACGATCCCACGTCCTTCCTTGGTGACTTCCATAGGGCCGTCACCTGTCCGCGGTTTCATTGCAGCCATCGCGCATCCTCATCCTGTAGTCATCCGGCAACTTGCCGGCTCAATTATTCCGTACCACCTAGTCGCGGCCAGCCTCGGGTCATTTGGCTGGGACGGCTCGAATGATGGCTCGTACGTCAATTGTGACGCCAGTCGGTGCCGTCCGCAGGGATCTAGTCGGGCCAGGCGGGCGGTGGCGCAGAGCAGCCGACCACATGATCGTCGACCAGGCCGATCGCTTGCATGGTGGCGTACGCCGTAGTCGGGCCGATGAAGCGGAAGCCGAGGCCCTTGAGCTCCCGGGCCATTCCGATTGATTCGGGTGAGGTCGCACGCCACTCCCCACCGGCCGGGCGCGGGCGTCCGATCACTCGATAGCTGAGAACAATCTCGGCGAACCTCGGACCAAGATCGACAACCAGCCGAGCGTTCTGAATGGCCGCGACAATCTTGGCCCGGTTTCGAACGATGCCCGGATCGCTCAGCAGCCGCTGGATGTCAGCCTCGGTGAAGTCGGCTACTTGCTCGGGGCGGAAGCCGGCGAAAGCTCGCCGAAAGTTCTCTCGCTTGCGGAGAATCGTGATCCAGGACAGTCCTGACTGGAAGGCCTCAAGCGTCATCCGCTCGTACAGGCCCTGCACACTGCTGACCGGCCGGCCCCACTCGTTGTCGTGATAGGCCACATACTCAGGTGCCGACAGGGCCCAGGGGCAGCGCAAGAGACCGTCGGGCCCGGGCAGAGCTTCGGTGATCATTGCGCCTCAGCGATCGCGCCCAGCGCTCGCAGGCTGCTAGCAAGACCAGCGCGTAGCGCCGGCAGAGCGAGCCGAACGAGCCACTCAACCGGCCGCCCGCCCGGCATGGAGAAGACTTCAATGCACGACACGATGGTCTTCCCCTGATCGCCCGCAAGCCGAAAGAGACCCTCACCGGTGAAGTACGGACCAAGGTGCAAGATCCCCACTTCGGCCGCATCGGCAACGGGCGGAGACCAACCGGTGACGATGAAGCGGTCCAGCAGCCCCAGTGGCACCCGGCCAAGCCACACGCCGGACAGCGCCTCGGCTCGGACGCCAACACCGACATTGCGGTCGCCGATCACCCGGACTGTCGTGAGCGGAATCCAGCGAGACTGGCCGGTCCAGTCAATGAGCACATCCCACACAGCAGCTATGGGTGCATCGATCTCAGCCGAGACTTCCAGGCGAATGCTCACTCATGTCCTGCCACTAGCCGGACCGGCGGTCGTCAACGGCAGATTGAGGTGGCTCTGGAGGTGCTGAGGTGTCCGCTGACGCCACCGGATCGTGTGGAGTCGACTGCTCAGCCGCACGCGCCGACGCCGTTGTCTCCTGGAGTCGCTGCCGGACGGTGCCACCTTCAGCTAGTTCCGCGATCAGCGCGTCACGCTCGGCGATCTCGAGAGCTAGCCGATCGAGCAGATCGTCTACCTGGGCCATCGCATATCCACGCAGCGTGACCCCGAAGCGGATGTTCCTCAGCTCTTCGGCGGTCAGGGCCCCACCGCTGGGCAGGTCCTGCCGGTATGTGTCATACACCGGATCCCTGCTCATCTGTCCCATTCCTCCCGCAGCCGCCATCGCCGCCACGCCCAAGGCCGCCACGGCGACGACGGCGATGAACCACTCCATGGATGAATGCTTTCACGCTTCGCAAGGCCCTCGGCACGTCACAGACGGACGCGGGACGCTGCTAGCGCAACGCTACTCGAGGTAGCGATCGCCCGCGTGTGACCGTGTGGCCGCGTCAGCTAGCCCGAGCTCAGTACGCCTGCGACCAGCGGGACGAAAAGCACCAGCATGCCCAATCCGATCAAGCCGAGGCCGATAGGCTTCACGGCGCGGTCACCCCCGGGCGCGGTCTTCTCGAACACCATCACGGCGGTGAGCGCGGCCATCCACCAGAGGTTGGCCACACCGGCAGCGAACCCCACGAGCATGAGCGCCCAGCAGCACCCCATACAAAAGAGACCATGACGTACGCCGATGTTCAAGGCGGCACGGACGCCGCGGCGGTAGTACTGCATGATGTACAGCCCCGGGCTCCGACAGACCGTGAGACAGCGATCCTTCAGGCTGGAGAATTGGAACGCCCCCGCCATGACCAACACCGATCCGGCGATCACCTGATGATGCTCATCGAGCCACGGCCATCGCTCAACCAGCTCGTGCAGCTGCAGATCCCCCACCATGGCGGCTACCCCAAATACGCTCCACACCACGGCGTAGCCGCCCAGAAACGCCAGCTTGGATTGCATCGGACGTGGCTGTCCGGCGGCCACCCGATTGAATAGACGGATGAGAGGCAGGCTGGACGGCAGCATCATCGCCGCGATCATGAACTGCCAGGCCAAGAGGAACAAGCCCAGGACCGCCCACAACGGAAGATGGCTGTGCGCCAGCGCATCGTGATGGAGCAGCCGCCCTCGCCCGGTGGCTTCGGCCACAATGGCCAGCAACCAGGCGATTGCGATTGCCCAGACCACGCCAGACTGCAGAAGTCCCGGGCGGGCCCTCGCCGCCTCGCTCGAGGAGGCAGCGCTCGTCATGCGACGTGTTCCATGTGCCAGTCGGCTTGGATGGCGTTCCGGCCCTCGTACTCCCAGGTCATCCCATATTGCGGAAGGTTCACCCGATGCCGCGTGGCCTTGGCTACCCAAGCAGGCGAGCCCGGCACGGTAGAGAAGATGGAGTTGTGAAGCGTGGTCACGCTGCCATCCGGACCCCGGTAGGGCTCCATGTCGGCCTCGATAATTCCGGGGATATGGAGCGTCCCCGCTCCGCCCACGACCTGGTGGCTGATGGGCACGTCCTCAACGCCCTTCACCGTGCCGATGAGCTGGTAGACGTCGGCAAGTGGACCTCCGAGCTGGGCGGTGAAGGCCGCCAGCAGCGCCTCTTTTTGGGCGGCGTTGGCCTGATTGTCCACCAGCGCCACGACCTCCCAATTACCAGCCAGGACGTTGCCGGGGATGTGAGCCACGAAGACCAGGCTGAGCCCTGATACGTCAACGTCCTGTATGCGGCCATCGTCGATGTGGTACGCCACGATGGCGAAGCACTCGCCCAGATCCGGGTCCTCGCCGATCCAACAGGGGCAGTTGACACCGCATGAGCACGCCTCGATAAGCGTGCCATGGAGCGCGTACACGGTCGTCTCCTTCTTGACCGCCTCTTGTGTCTGAGTCATCGACTCTCCTTTCGTGATGCGGCGCACGACACACCGCTCTAGTGCTGAAGGCGTGAACTTCGAGGGAACAGTTGTTACGCCTAGCAATGAAGATGGGACGAGTCGCTCACAGATACCAGGCTGGCGGGGCTTCGCCAGGCGGAGCGTACGAGCAGAACCGGCCGGTCTGTATCGAGGACGCAAGATGAGCTCCGAGGGCAGGGCACTCCCGACTCACCGTCTTGTTGGCGCCCTTGATTGCCTTGGTCACGCTGATCCGTGCGCGCTCCGCAGCAGTTGACGCGCTCCGGTTTCGCCCGCCCAACCCCGCCGCGCTGGCGAGCTCGGCTGTCAGTGCGTCGATCTCTTCTTGCGCGCGAGCGGCTCGCTCCGGGTCGTTCCAATCCCGAGCTTCCTGCAGATCCTCTTCGAGCTCGGTGAGCCTGCGGCGGTACGCTTCCCGAGCCTGAGAGTCGATGAGAACATCGCCTGCATCCAGTCCCGACACGTGCAGGTCGCCTGCAGCGAGTGCGGCAGCATGCCGCGTCGAATCGACGATTCTGGCTTCTACCGCTCGCACGAGCTCCAGGACGTGGACCTCCCGGCCCGGCGCGGAGAGCAACGTCGCGACATATCGGAGACCTTTGGTGTCCCGAAGCCGGGCCGACTCGCCGCTGTACCGCACCTCCCAATACTCGCCCTCGCGTCGGAATCGCGCCTGCGAAGTCGTGTCGTTCCGCGCTGAACGCCGATCGGGAACCGATTGCGCGAGCGCCATGACCCGCTGCAGGATGCCGGGGAGATCGAGCTCTCGGCAGATCCGCTCGGCGTCGGAGAGCCGCGCGGACGCCGCGTTGAGTTCTTCTTCCGCTCCCTAGCCACCAGCGTCTTCGCATGCTCGTAGAGCACCCGGGCGGTGATGGCACGCGCTCCGACACGGCGGCAGCGCTCCATGGCCAGCTCGAACTGTGCGTCGGCCTCTTCCCACCGCTCAAGCAAGGCGGCAATCATGCCGAGGCGTAGGGCAACCGGGCCATAGGGCATGATCGAGATGGCGATGGCGTTGCGATCCGCGTACGGCGCGAGCAGGTCAAAGATCTGCACCGCGCGCTCCTTGTCACCGAGCAGCACGCAGGCCTCCGCCAGCGAGCACAGGTGGATGATCCAAAAGCCGTTTCGAGGCAGATCCGCGAAGCCGTTCCCGGCGTGACGCTCTACCTCTTCTCGCGCGGCAGCGTCGGCACCGGTCTCGACGGCCCAGAACGCGTTGCGCCATCGAGCGATCAGCGGGTGCTGTTCACCGTGGATGCGGACGCTCTCAGCCACCTCGTTCATCCGCCCCTGTGCCCATCTGATGGTGACCATCTGGGCATGCTCGAAGTAATAGATGCCGTAATCACTTTCCCGGATCCTCCCGATCGCCAATGCCTCGCGGGCCAGTCACTCGGCCTCGCGAAGTCGCCCATCCACGATGGTCCTCGTAGCCCGCAGGACCGCAATCACCCACAGATAGAAGGGCTGGCGGATCCGGTCAGCGAGGTTGATCATGGCGGCGAGTTCGGCGTCCACGCCCTTGATTTCACCGAGCTCAAGGCAGCAGTGCAGCCGAGCGTAATGGGCCATGAACGCCATCTCGTCGTCGCCATACTCGGTCGCCACGCGAAGCATCTCCTCGGCGTTGGCAAGCCGTCCGTCGACTTGATCGGGAACGAACGTTGCCGAGTGCCTACCGTGAAGCGCGACGAGTAGGGCTTCCTGGTCGTCGAGACGTCGGGCCATCTCGACGGCCTGGTCCGAGAGGACCGTCCGCCTCTCCACCTGATCGGAGATAAACAGCTCGGCGGCCAGCCGCGCCAACACCTGGGCACGAAGTGAGCTGTCGCCGTCGGGAAGCGTCGCGAGGGCTTGCTCCAGCAGCCGGATGCCAGCCGTGTCCGAGAATCTTCCGGTCACAATCCCGCCCAGCCCGAGCCGAGCCAGCCCAAGTCCGAGGGCAGCCCGCGCCAACGCCTCAGCCAGCCCTGAGCGCGCGGCGGCTTCGGCGCACTCTTCGAAGCTGTCACGGGCCCCGGGCGTGTCTCCTGCTCTCCACTGTGGGAGTCGCCGAGGGCGAGCAAGATCTCACAGCGCCGCTCAACGCTGGCGTGCTCCAGCAAGGGGAGCAGCTGCACGGCGGCCCCATAGTGCTGGGCAGCGTTCTCGTACGCCAGTGCCGCCGCGGCCCGATCACCAGCTCGGACTGAGTACTCGACGGCCTCCTTGGCCAGACCGAGGGGGGCCGCCTCGGTGAAGTGGTGGGCAAGCTCGGCCAAGTGCGACTCGAGATCACCCCCATAAATGTCCTCCAGCACGCGGCCGATGGTCCGGTGAAGCTCGAGGCGCCGGGCGGCGGGCATACCCTCCTACAGAGTTTCGCGAACCAGGTCGTGTGCGAAGGCATGTCGGCTCGGGCTCGCCGGGTCCTGCGCGATCAACCCGGCCCCCACTGCCTCCGCAAGAACATCCATAAGTCGCCCAACGCTTAGGCGTCCCGCGTGCTCGAGGACGCGGGAATCGAATTCGTGCCCCACCGCCGCAGCCAGTCTCAGCGTGGATCCTGCTTCTCTGGAAAGTCCTGCGACCCGGCGCCGGATCAAGACTCGGACCTCCTCGGGAATACGGAGCATGGGGTCGGTTACAGCGTCTAGATACTCTGTCAGTCGGCCGTCGACCAGAAGTGCCCGGACCACCTCAGAGAGGAAAACGTTCCCCGCAGTCACGTCGCGAATTCTTGTGACGGCCGACACAGACGCCGCCCGTCCCGTCACGCCCTCGATATAGGCGCCGACATCGAAAGAGCTCAGTCCTCGTAGCGAGATCCGGCTTCCTACCCGTGCAAGCTGACCAAACGCATCGGCCAGCTCATGGACCCCACGCTCCCCCTCCCGGTAGGAGGCCAGACCAGGATCCGCTCTTGGCTCACGGCTTCGGCCAGAAACCTGAGCATCAACAACGAAGGCTCATCGGCGACGTGGATGTCGTCCACGATCACCAGCAGCGGTTGATCACGTGAGATGCCGGTCAGGAACCCGGCAACTGTTCCGAAGAACCTGAAGCGGACGGCCTCCGGATCGTCCCTGGCCTTTCGACTGAGCGCCGTTCGCCCTGAGGTCTCCGCCGGCGAGTCCTCCCGGTAGCGCGGCGCCATCTACTCGAACCGTCCACCAGCCTGCTGAACCACCTGCATCCACGGCCAATAGGCAGGGGCCCCACCCCCTTCCCAGCACCGGCCGAGCAGGACGCGCCAACCGAGCTCGGAGGCATCACGCGAGAGCTCCTCCATGAGCCGCGACTTTCCGATCCCGGGCTCGCCCGTGACGAGCAGTAGGCGACCGCGTCCCGAGCCGGCTAGGTCCAGCGCCGCGCGGAGGCCGCCCATCTCGATTTCCCGACCCACGAATGGCGCCGTGATGAGCGCCGCTGCCGTGGCGGAGTGGCCCGGCTCATGACCCGTCATGTGCACCTCGCCCCAATTGGCGTTGGCCAGGCCGTCCTCCCAAACGACTCTTCCAGTCTCGGGGGCTACGGGAGGCAATGTCCAGGGGATTGGGTCCAGGGGATTGGGTCCAGGGGATTGGCCGCTCCCGCACAGCCCTGCTGCCAGGTGCGGAGCCATACGCGCTGGCGGCTTGCAAACGGCGTAGGACACGCGCCAGCGGCGACGCTACTCAGGACGACGCGGGGCAGCGGCCGTCGGCTGATTCGCCAGCATCAAAGCCACCGCCTCGTCGGCATCGTCTGTGACAGTGAACATCTCGAGGTCGCTGGCTGAGATAGTTCCATGATCAAGCGGCGTGCTACTTAGCCATCTGATCAGCCCGCTCCAGTAGTCGCTATCGAACAGCACTACCGGGAATGAGGTCACCTTCTGGGTCTGCACCAGCGTCAACGCCTCGAACAGCTCATCCAGAGTGCCGAAGCCGCCCGGCAGCACCACAAAGCCTTGGGCGTACTTGACGAACATTGTCTTGCGCGCGAAGAAGTACCGAAAGTTGATGCCCAGGTTGACGTAAGGGTTGAGGCCGGACTCGAACGGTAGCTCGATGCCAAGGCCGACCGAAACTCCACCGGCCTCGGCCGCACCCTTGTTTGCGGCCTCCATGATCCCCGGGCCGCCGCCAGTGATGACGGCAAGACCGGCGCGAGCGAGCTTGCCGCCGAGGCGCTCGGCCGTGACGTACATCGGGTGATCACGCGGCGTACGGGCAGATCCGAAGACGCTGACCGCCGGGCCCAGCTCGGCGAGTGTCCCGAACCCGTCAATGAATTCGGACTGGATTCGCAGCACCCGCCATGGATCGGTGTGCACCCAGTCAGTGGCACCGCGACTTTCCAGCAGCCGCTGGTCGGTGGTGGAGTGCGTTGCGGTCCGCTCCCCGCGTACGACAGGGCCTTGCCAGTGCCAGTGTTCGGGTTCCTCCACGGGGCCACCCTCTCACTTAGCTCAGCCAGCGGATGAGGGCATCGCGGCACGCAACGACGTCGTCAGCCGGGCAAAACTCATCGTCGGCGTGCGCCTTGCTGGGGTCACCTGGACCGAAGTTCACCGCCGGGATACCCATCGCGCTAAAGCGCGCGACATCAGTCCAACCGAGCTTCGCGCTCGGCTGGCCTCCGACAGCGCGGAGGAACTCTTCGGCCGCCGGTTGGTTCAGGCCCGGTCGCGCTCCGGCGGCTACGTCGGTGACCTGAATCGGATAGCCGTCAAGGACCCCGCGCACGTACGCCTCAGCCTCCGCAGGGGACTTATCGGGTGCAAATCGGTAGTTGATATCGATGACACACCTGTCGGGGATCACATTTCCGGCAATCCCGCCGCTGATCATGACCGCATTCAGCCCTTCACGGTAGACCAGCCCGTCGATCTCGATCTGCTGCGGTTGGTAGGAGGCCAGCAGTTGCAGCAGATCGCTCGCATCGTGAATCGCGTTGTGCCCCATCCACGATCGCGCGGAATGAGCGGCCAGCCCTCGCAACTCCGCCCGCAGCTGCAGTGTCCCTTGGCAACCCCCCTCGATGCGTGCATTGGTCGGTTCACAGAGAACCGCGAAGTCACCCTCTAGATAATCGGGGTGCTCTCGAGCAATCCGGCTCAGGCCGTTGCGAGTCTCTTCGACCTCCTCGTTGTCGTAGAACAGCCACGTGACATCCCGCCGTGGTTGAGCGAGCGATACGGCAACCGACAATTGGACTGCGATCCCACCCTTCATGTCGCAGGCGCCGCGTCCCCAGATGATCTCCCGGCCCGCACTGTCACGCGTCGTCCACGACGGCACATTTCCAGCGATCGGCACGGTGTCCAGGTGGCCGGCGATTACCACCCGCTCAGCTCGACCGAGATCGGTACGAGCGATGACGACGTTTCCGTCCCGCAGCACCTTCAGATGGCCATATCCGCGCAGCGACTGCTCCACTCGGTCAGCGATCTCGGCCTCGCCTCCGCTGACGGACTCGATGTCGATCAACGCCCGCAGCAGTTCAACGACATCACCGCCAAGGTCGAGACGCGCAGACACGAGCGGCACGTTACAGCGTCGGTAGGCTCGGGCCCATGACTGACGCCGCTACTGCCCCCCTTCGGGTTGCCTGGGGCTGGGGTCTCGCATCGATTCACGCCTCGGATCAGGTGCTGGACACCTATTTCCCGTCGCCTCGGCTTGGCATAGCGGACGACAGTGCAGCCCCACCCGTGCTCGTTTCGGCAGTCGTCGACGACGAGGCGCGGGAAGTGCGCACCGAGATTGTCCTGGTCGAGATCGATCTGGATGCAGCTCCTGCGGGCACCTCAGACACCTATCTCAGGCTGCACCTGCTCAGTCATCGGCTGGTGAGGCCGCGCAGCATCAATCTGGACGGCATCTTTGGCTCGCTCCCCAACGTCGTTTGGACCTCAGCCGGTCCGTGTGCCATTGAGGGGTTCGAACGGGTCCGTACCCGGCTGCGCGCTCGTGGCGGACATTTCACCATCTACGGGGTGGACAAGTTCCCGCGCATGGTCGACTACGTGGTTCCGACTGGAGTGCGCATCGCCGACGCTGACCGTGTCCGGCTTGGCGCCCACCTCGCCATCGGGACGACAGTGATGCATGAAGGCTTTGTGAACTTCAACGCCGGTACGCTCGGTAGGTCGATGGTGGAAGGCCGAATCTCCGCTGGCGTGGTGGTTGGGGGCGATTCCGACGTAGGCGGCGGGGCGTCGATCATGGGCACCTTGTCCGGCGGCGGCAGCGAAGTGATCTCGATTGGCGAGCGTTGCTTGATTGGCGCCAACGCCGGCGTCGGTATCGCCTTGGGCGACGACTGCGTTGTCGAGGCCGGCCTTTACGTCACGGCAGGTTCCAAGGTCACGCTGCCAGGTGGCGAGGTGGTGAAGGCGCGGAGCTTGTCCGGCAAGAATGGGCTGCTGTTCATTCGCAACTCGGTAACCGGAGCCGTCGAGATGCGTCGTCGGCAACGCAGCGTAGTTGAGTTGAACGCCGAGCTTCACGCGAACTGAACCCATTTGCGATCCGGAACAGTCCGCACTCTTGGGTGCCTCGCCGTCGCGTTTGTCCTCTTGATCGCTGCGGGCGTGGGCGTCTTCTGGTGGCTCCGCGACCGGGGCATCACCGAGCCAGTGCCCGGACAGCAGCGATGCGTGGCAACCGCCAATAACTCATCCACAGTGGTCGATCTAGACCAAGCCCACTTCGCCTCAATCATCGCGGGGCTGTCGGTACGCCGGGGTCTGCCACCCCGTGCCGCCTCGATCGCCATTGTCACGGCCTATCAGGAGACGGGGATCCGTAACCTCACCTACGGCGATCGCGACTCGGTTGGCCTCTTCCAGCAACGCCCCTCACAGGGCTGGGGCACCAAACAGCAATTGCTTGATCCGGAGTATGCGACCGGCAAGTTCTACGACGCTCTCGTCAAGATCAAGAACTGGGAGACCGACGACATCAATGACGTCGCCCAGAAGGTGCAGCGAAGTGGACATCCGGAGGCCTATCGCGATCATGAAGCTGATGCTCGGGTGCTCGCCAGCACGCTGACAGGTCAGTCCCCCGCTGGATTCAGCTGCCTTGACCGCAGCGGCACGCCGGGAGATGTCAAGGCGCTGCGCAGTTCTTTGCAGCGGACGTTCGGCAAGATCGACGACTCCGCCGAAGGGTCGGTTGTCAGCATCCGTGCCAGTAGCAGCCGGCGCGCTTGGGCGTACGCGCACTTCGCGGTGGCTAATGCCCAGCTGTACGGCGTGACCACCGTCAAGATCGGGAACAGGCTATGGCAAACCCAGGACTTCAACCTGCCGGACTGGCAGGAGGCGTCACCGGCGCTCCCGAACAAGCGCGTCGAGATCACGGTCCGCTGATCAACTGAAACCTATGTACACCCAGGTTGCTGACGGTCTGCCTAGGTTGCTACCTATGCAGACCGTCAGAAAGCTACGTGCACGTAGGTTTCAGCGAGAGGGCGAGTCGTTGACAGCTGGGCCGGCGTCCACCAAACGTGCAGCGGCTGCGGCAATCCGCTCATCGGTTGCTGTGAGGGAGAGGCGTACGTGCCTGGTCGCGGCGACGCCATAGAAGTCTCCCGGCGCGACCAAGATGCCCATGCGGGCCAGGAAGTCCACCGAAGCATGGCACTCCTCGTCACGGGTAGCCCACAAGTAGATGGCGCCCTCCGAGTGCTCAATCCGGAAACCAGCGGCCTCTAGTGCTGGCCGCAGCAAAGTGCGGCGACTGAGATACCGTGCCCGCTGCAGCTCAACGTGGTCATGATCGCCGAGCAGCTCGACCATCACCTCCTGAACAGGACGAGGCACCAGCATCCCGGCATGCTTACGAACCGACAGCAGATCGGCCACCAGATTTCGGTCACCAGCGACGAACCCAGCGCGGTAGCCGGCAAGGTTGGAGCGTTTGGAGAGCGAGTGCACGGCGAGCAGACCGTCGTGGCGACCTTCGGTGATCGAGGGGTGCAGCACCGAGATCGGCTCGGCCTCCCAACCGAACTCCCCGTAGCACTCATCGGAAGCGACCACGGATCCCCGTTCGCGTGCCCAGTTCACCCGCTGCTTGAGCGCCTCGGCGTCGAGGATCTGACCAGTCGGGTTCGATGGTGAATTGATCCAGACAAGCGCCGGCCGGGCATCACCGAGCTGGTCGAGATCGTCACACGCGATTGCGCGGCAGCCAGCGATCTTCGCACCCACCAGGTAGGTCGGATAGGCCATCGTCGGGTAGACAACAAGATCATCGGAACCGAGCCCGAGCAAGGTCGGCAGCCAGGCCACCAGTTCCTTCGTGCCAATCACCGGCAGCGTGTCATCAGGAGCCAGTCCAACAGCCCCCCAGCGCCGCGTCATGTAGGACGTAATTGCCGTGCGTAACGCGGTTGTGCCCGACGTAAGCGGGTACCCCGGACTATTGGCCGCCCTGGACAACGCCTGCATCGCTCGCTCCGGCGTGGGATCAACCGGCGTCCCGATCGACAGATCGACGATCCCGCCAGGATGCGCCTCGGCGGCCGCCCTGGGAGCCGCAATCGTGTCCCAGGGGAAATCTGGGAGCCCTGCCGCCAATCTGCTGCGTCGCGCCGGTACCTCCGTCAACACGCCGCAGTGATCACTCGTCGTGCTCTTGTGGGGGCAAGCTCTCGATCAGCGGGTGATCCTTGTCAATCACACCGAGCTTGGCAGCGCCGCCCGGTGATCCGAGGTCGGAGAAGAAGTCGACGTTGGCGTTGTAGTACTCCTTCCACTCCTCCGGAGTGTCGTCCTCGTAGAAGATCGCCTCCACCGGGCACACCGGCTCGCACGCTCCGCAGTCGACGCATTCGTCAGGGTGGATGTAGAGCATCCGCTTGCCCTCATAGATGCAGTCGACCGGGCATTCCTCGACGCAGGCGCCGTCCTTCAGGTCCACACATGGCTGCGCAATGACGTACGTCATGAATGTCGCTCCTCGATTTTTTTCTTATGTGCGTCGTCGCCACCGCGAGCAACGCGATCCTCATCGCCTAGTATCACGCGTCTCGGCAGCAATGCTTACTACGGTCCACTACGAAAGGCGGGACTGGTGGCTGGTCGGAGGAGCGACCCGATGGCCGGAGCGCTGCGTGGCGAGCGATGGGTGGTGAGATTCTGGCTGCCTGACGGTTCAGCTACCGATGTCGTCGGATGGATCGAGGGCCTGGGCCCGACGTCAGTACAGCTCGCGATCATCGATGCCGCCGAACAGGTGATCGATCGATCCATGATCATTGCCGCGCGCCGTGCGCCTGCAGCGGCCGGTGGGCCCCACCCCCGGCGGATCTCAGCTCACGAACTGCAACGGCACGCGCTGCCGGGCTGGTTGGCGTGGCACCAGCCACTCGGGGAGTGGACCCTCCGAGCCGGAGGCGGCTTCACCCGACGCGCCAACTCATGCCATGCGGTCGGTGATCCTGGCATGCCGATCCAGCAGGCCGCGGAGCAGATCATCAGTTTCGCGGGCGCCCATGACATCCCTCCCATGGCCCAAGTGATCGAGAAATCGCCTGAGCAGCACGCGCTGCAGCGTTTGGGCTGGATGCGCACCGACCAGCCGACAGCGGTTTTGGTCAGCCGTCTGGCCGACTTCCTGGCAGGTCGGCCGACCGAGCCTTCGGTGAAGATCACCGAAGCGCTGGAGCCGCGTTGGGAGGAGGCGTATCAGCGCAGTCGGCCGAATTCGGCCGATCCAGCCATTGTCCGGATGATCTTGGAGGGTCACCCTCCCCGAGCCTTCGCGGCCGTTACGGCCCATGAGCCCCACGATCATTCCGAGTTCGTCGCTATTGCGCGGGGGCACGTAAACGAGGACTGGCTGGGACTGGCGGCGATCTGGACCCGTCCTGATCATCGCCGGCGCGGCGTGGCAACGGCGATGATAACTGCACTCGGACACTGGGCCGCTCGCCAGGGCGCGCGCTATGTGTACATCCAGATGGCGACTGTCAACGAGCCGGCCCTTGCTGCGTACGGCAAGCTGGGCTTCGTCCATCACCACAGCTACGTCTATCTCGCTCCCGCTTGGTAAGCGCAGCCCCTCAGTCGGACACCGTCGGCGATTTCCGACTCAGCCGCTCTTCGGTTTCTTGCAGGTGACCTGGTCGGTCGGTGCATAGCGCCAGCTGAAGTTCTCCCGGCGAATTACCGAGCCGTTCTGGTAGAACAACCGCTGGTAGCGGACATCGAAGCCCTTAACCGAGCTCGAGGGCTCGCACTTGCGCGAGTCGTCAGTGATCTTGCGCCCGGTTGTGAAGTTGGACTTGATCGGAGCAGTGGCCACCACCTTGTCGTAGGTCTTGGTCGACCACATCTTCACCGTGATGGATCCCTGACTGGTAGGTGTGCCCTTCACGATGTAGGCCTGAACCAATACGCCGTACTTCGTGTCGTTCTGGAACTTGAGGTCGACACCGGGCCAGGCAACAGTGGCCTCCCGACCTGCCGGGTAGCGGTCGATGAACAGACCGTGTGGCTTGTGGAATACATCCTTCAGCCCCGCGAAGAACATGGCGTTGAACGTCGTCGTGGCGCTCTGTGAGACACCACCACCGAGTTCCTTGCGAAACCTGCCGTCCTTGATGATGAACCCTTTGGTGAAGCCGTTCGCTTCGGTTCGCTCGCCGACGATCTGGTTCAGGGAGAAGATCTCACCCGGCTTGAGCACAGTGCCATTCATCAGCGCCGCAGCTCGCCCAATGTTGATGTTGCGGTACGGGAGATAGGGGAAGTGGGTCGTGAACTGGCCCGTCACCTGCCTGATCCCGAGCTTCCTCGCGTCCGCGGTGGAGAAGGTCGCCTTGGCGCCCGTCAGCTGCACGCTCACCCTCCGCTCGGCAGCCGGCTTGATCAACACCGGTTCGACGGCCTTCTTCAGGTTGTCGGCCGCAACACTCGTCCCATTGACGGCGGGGATCACCTTGGGCTTGCCGTTCACCAGTCGTACGGTGGCGTTCTTGGGCTCAACCAGCTCGACCTTCTTGATGGCCGGATCAGCGTTGCGCCGCAGCTTCTTTTCGTCGAGTGCGGGCTGGATGTTCCCGTCTTGGGCAGGGAATGAGATCGAGCCAGCGAGCATCCTCGGGCTGACCTTGAAGGATCCTGCGCCGCTGATGGTGACCTTGATGGGAGCGGAGATGGCGGGCTTGGCGAACGTGGCGACCACTTTGTCGGCCTCGTCGTCGGTGATCGCAGGTTGAGTAATATCGGCCGGCAGCGCGATGGGTCCTGTCACCTTCAAGAAACTGCTCGTGATCGTCGCCGCCGCCGGATCTTGGTGCAGCGCCGTTCCTTCTCGGGCGTGCTTCTGCTTGATTTTCGTGCCTCGGTACGCCACTGCTGCGTCGACGGGCGCATGGTTGAAAGTCTTGGCTAGCTGCCCGACCCCTGCCTGAAGTTTGGCCTGATCGACCACAACGACGGCATCGATGGCTGAGCCGCCGGTAAGCGTCTTGAAGATGCGCTGCGGGTTCAGGCTCTTGCCTCCACCGGCCGCGTCGACGCTCTTCGCGTAATCGACAACAAGGCCGGCGTCGGCCGGCTTGAGCTGCGCCTGCCTTTCTCCGACAGTGAGATTCAGGGGTTCGGCCGCCCTGGCGCCAAGCTCCACAGTCAGCTTCTGAATGGCCTCCGACCGGCTGAGGCCTCCGACAGCGACGCCTGAGATCTCCGCTTTCTTGGGGACCTTGTCGCCGGTGATGAGGTAACCAGCGACGTACAAGATCCCCGCGAGGATCAGAACGCCGCCGAGAACGGCCGCGACCATCAGCCAGATCAGCCGTTTCCCGGCCGGCCGCTCATCCGCTGGAGCCTCGGGCTCCCAGGTGATCGTGTTGTCGGGCTCGACGTCGTTCCTTGGCGCTTGGGTGGTCAAAAACTGCTACCTCGGGTCGGACGGCATGGGATCTGGGGCGTCGGCGCATCGTGGCCGAATTCTTGGAGCGTTCGCGAGAATTGCCGCTCACGCTCCCTCAGAAATACGCCCCCCGATAGTACGTCAATGGTGGCCGCGCGTCTGGATCATCGTCAGAAGGCAGTCCACTCCCGCGGGCTAATTGGCCGACGACGATCGTGTGGTCACCACCGTCGTGCATGCCGTACGTCGTGCATTCGAGCCAGGCCAGCGCGCCATCGATCAGCGGTGTCCCGCTGAGCGGGCTCGGCGTGTGCGGGACGAGGTCAAATTGACTGAGCAGATCGCGTCCGCGATTTGAGAAATGTTTGGCAAGCCCTTCTTGGTCGACGGTCAGCAGCGACAGACACCAGCATTTGGTCTTGGTGATTGCGCCGTGGAAACGGCTTGACTTGCTGACGCAAACCAGAACCAGCGGTGGCTCCAGGGAGACAGAGCACACCGCGGTGGCGGTCATTGCGTGCTTGACCCCGTGATGCAGCGCCGTCGCAATGGCGACACCGGAGGCGAAGTGGCCCATGACGTGACGCAGCGCATCCGCCGAGCCGGGTACGCCGAAGGCCAGCTCCGACGCTGTCGCCGCGTTCGAGGACGCCTCCGGAACGCTCGCGCTCGTCACGAGCGCTAACTCAGCCCGGCGAACACGTCGTCAGCCCAGCCTTCGGCTTCGGGAAGCGGGACACCGGTCGCAAGGCGGTAATACTCCCGAGCCCAGCGGGCGTCACCCAGCAGCTCGGCGCCAGCAAAGAACGGACCATCGGGGGTGATCTGGGTGGCGTGCGCATGCATTGCCGCAACCTTCTGTGCCGCCCAAGGCGTCCCATCTATCTCCACCGAAATGTCGGCGTCGTCGGACATCAGGGAGCTCAGCGGGCCATCGGGATCATCAAAGCCCTTGAAGGTCTCGCTGTCACCCGCGTCGCGCAGTGCCTGGATGCCAGCCAACATTCGGCTCTTGCTCATCGTGCACCAGAACACCCGAGCGACGGTCCATGGCTCGCCCAGGTCCCGACGGTAGGACGGCACACCAGCCAGCTGAGTGGCATACATAGCAACTCGATGAGCCTGAACGTGATCCGGATGACCGTAGTTGCCGATCTGGTCATAGGTGATCAGCACCTGTGGTCGCCGGTCGCGGATCACTGGTACTAACTCATTCGCGACTTCCAGCAGGTCCGCCGTCCAGAAGATTCCTTCCCGAAGCACGTCGCGAGCAATGGCGCTGCCGTCGCGGGCGTAGGCCATGCCGGAATCCCGATATCGACCATCGCCACCAAGTCGGATGAAATCGGTGACACCCAGGATCTCCATGGCCAGCTTGAGTTCGCCCAGCCGGTGCGCTCCCAGATCGTCGTTGTGGTCTGGAGCCAGATGCGCGAGATCCTCGACCAGCACCTCGCCTTCCTCGCCGAGCGTGCAGGTGACCAAACAGACGGCCGCGCCCTCTGCCACGTATTTGGCCATCGTCACCCCGTTGTTGATCGTTTCGTCGTCGGGATGCGCATGGACCAACATGAGCCGCCGGGCGGGCTCAGATATCGATGGACTCACATCAGAACTCACGGCCCCACCTTATGCCGCGCTGGATGCTCGATCTGGAGCCTTACGTCACCAGCGAGATCAGCTCACGCGACGATCACCCGAGGCTCAGCGAAGTGACACGCCGAATCATGTTCCGATTCACCGTCAGGACGCCCGACCAGCAAGGGCTCATCGACACTACAGATCTCCTGGGCCATCCAGCACCGCGTGTGGAACCTGCACCCCGACGGCGGGTTGGCCGGGCTCGGTACGTCGCCGGTCAGCACGATCTGCTCACGAACGTCGCGCAACGTCGGATCCGGCACTGGCACTGCGGAGAGCAGTGCTTGCGTGTACGGGTGGGTTGGCCTGCCGTAGATCTGATCCTCATCACCGATCTCGACGATCTTCCCGAGGTACATCACACCGACCCGGTCGGAAATGTGCCGGACCACGGACAGGTCGTGCGCGATAAAGACGTACGCCAGCCCGAGCCGGTCCTGCAAATCCTTCAACAGGTTCACCACCTGAGCCTGCACCGAGACGTCCAGCGCCGACACCGGCTCGTCGCAGATGATCACCTTCGGATTCAGCGCCACCCCCCGGGCGATACCGATCCGCTGCCGCTGGCCACCGGAGAACTGGTGCGGGTACCGGTTGATGTGCTCGGGGTTGAGCCCAACCAGCTCCAGCAACTCCTGAACCCGCTGCCGGCGTCCGCGCTTGGGCACGACATCGGTGTGGATGTCGAACGGCTCGCCGACGATGTCTCCCACCGTCTTGCGCGGATTGAGTGATGTGTAGGGATCCTGAAAGACGATCTGGATGTCCCGTCGGAGCTGGCGCATCTCCGCGCCCTTCTGGGAGTAGACGTCCACCCCGTCGAAGGTGAGCTTGCCGGCAGTCGGCTCCTCCAGTCGGATGAGCATCCGACCGAGTGTTGACTTCCCGCATCCGGATTCGCCGACGATGCCGAGAGTCTCACCCTTGTAGAGCTCGAAGGAGACTCCGTCGACCGCTTTCACGTGCCCAACTGTGCGCCGCAACACTCCCGCTTTGATCGGATAGTGCTTGACCAAATTCTCGGCCTTGAGGACCACCTCGCGGCTCACTGAAGGTCGCCTCCTCGCTCAATATCTTGGTTGTGATCCAACTCTCCTGCAGTTACCGGATACTCGGGTCCGAACTCCAGGTACGCCTCAACCTCCTCGGCGGTCCGCGTCACCGCAAGCTCAGGGCTGTGGGCTAACAGGAGCTCCGAGAAGTGGCATGCCGAAAGTCGATGTCGGGCGATCTCCCTGAGCGGAGGCGGTGGGTCGATCCGGCAGATGTCTTGGGCGTAATGGCAGCGCGGGTTGAAGGGACATCCGGGCGGGATGTTCGTCAGGTTCGGCGGCAAGCCGCCGATCGCGTCGAGTGTCTCGCCCTTTTGGTCCAGCCGGGGAATCGAGTCCAGCAGACCCTTGGTGTACGGATGAGCCGGGTTGCGGTACAGGTCGTGGACATCGGCCTGCTCCACGACCCGGCCGGCATACATCACCGCGATCCGGTCGGCTACGTCGGCCACCACGCCGAGATCGTGGGTGATCAGGATCAAGCCCATCTGCCGCTCGTCCTGCAGTTCGGCAAGCAGCCTCATGATCTGGGCCTGCACGGTGACGTCGAGTGCAGTGGTCGGTTCGTCGGCGATCAGCACCGCAGGGTCCAGGGCGATCGACATGGCGATCATGATCCGCTGCCGCATGCCACCGGAGAACTGGTGTGGGAACGCCTTGACCCGCTGTCTGGCGGCAGGGATCTGCACCCGCTCCATCAACCCCACGGCCCGTTCGAGGGAATCCCGCCTGTTCATTCCAAGGTGTTTGCGGAACATCTCCGCGATCTGCCAGCCCACGGGGAACACTGGGTTGAGCGAGGATAACGCATCCTGGAAGACCATGGAGATCTCAGGACCTCGGATCTCCCGTCGCTGCTCTTCGGGCAGAGCGAGGATATTGCTGCCGCAGTAGCGGATCTCGCCGCCAGTGATGAAGGCGGGCGGGGAGTCAAGGATGCCCATGATGGCCTGAGCCGTGACCGACTTGCCCGAGCCGGACTCACCGAGGATGGCGAGGGTCTCGCCCTGACGAAGATCGAAGGACACGCCATTGATGGCCTTGGCGACCCCGTACCGAGTGCGGAATTCAACCCGGAGGTCCTCGACCTCGAGCAGCAGCCCGTCCTGCGGCTGCCAGCGGGTGCCAGTGTCCAGAACCTCAACCGAGGATGATGTCTGAGACATATGCGCCTCCTACCGTAGCTTCGGGTCGAGGGCATCGCGAACGCAGTCACCCAGCATGATGAAGGCCAGCACCGTGGCCGACAGGAAGGCGCTGGGAAAGAGCAGCATGTACGGGGCAGCGCGGATTAGCCCGATGCTCGAGGCCTCCGAGATCTGAATGCCCCACGAGATGGCGGGCGGCTGAAGGCCAATACCCAGGAAGGAGAGGGTGGCCTCCACCGAGATGTAGGCCCCCAGATTGATCGTGGAGACCACGATCACGGAGGCCAGTGAGTTGGGCAGGATGTGCGAGGTGATGATCCGGGACGGGGACGCACCCAGGGCGCGGGCCGCCTGGACATAATCGTTCGGCTTGACCTGCAGCACACTCGAGCGCATCAGCCGGGCGATCGAAGGCCAGCCCAGGATGCCCAGCACAAGGGCAATCTTCATGACCGAGATGACCAGCGGTTCGTCGAGGCTGGGCGGGAAGGTGTAGATGAACAAGATGCCGCCCAGCAGCAGGGGGATGCCGAGGAAGATCTCCCCGATCCGGCTGGAGACCGAATCAACCCAGCCGCCGCCGTAGCCGGAGATGATGCCGACCACGGAACCGAAGACCAGGGTGAACAGTGTGGCGAGAATGCCGACCAGAATGGAGGCTCGGGCTCCGTAGATCGTGCGGGCGTAGACGTCGTAGCCCTGGCTGTCCCGGCCGAACCAGGCGTCGGCTGACGGCGGCTCGCGGGCCTTGGACAGGTCGGCGAAGTATGGGTCCGTGCTGGTGAACAACTGGGGGAACGCAGCCATCAGGACGAAGAAAACGATCAACGCCGAAGATATCCAGAACATCGGCCGGTGGCGAAGCTCCTCCCAGGCGTCGCTACCGAGCGACCTGGCCCTTTCACCCTTCGCCGGGGCACTCAGCGTGGACTCAGGGCCTCCCGTCGGGTCGATGGTGACCGGGACGACCGACGTAGTGTCCAGGCCCGAGTCACGAGTCGTGTCAGTCATGAGAGATCCTCGGATCGAGGAAGCCGTACAAGATGTCGACCAGCAGGTTGACGAACAGGTAGATCAGCACGAGGCACGTGATGGTGCCGACGACAGACGCGCCGTCCTTCTGGCCGATGCTCCGGTACAGGAAGTTCCCGATCCCGTTGATATTGAAGATGCGCTCGGTGACGATCGCACCACCCATCAGGGCCCCGATGTCGATCCCGATGTAGGTGATCACCGGGATCAGCGAGTTCCGGAGAGTGTGCACCCCGACAGTCCGTCTGTTGGTTAGTCCCTTGGCCTTGGCCGTTCGGACGTAGTCGGCGCGCAGGTTCTCGGACAGGTTGGCCCGCATCAGCCGGGCGATGTAGGCAAGCGAAGCCGACGCGAGCACGAAGGCCGGCATGATCAGCTGGTAGAAGGTTCCCTGGGTCGCGGTGACCGGGAACCACCCGAGCCGCACGCCGAAGACCAGCTGGGCGACGCTGCCGATGACGAAGATCGGAATGGAGATCAGGAACAACGTGCTCACGGTCACGAGGTTGTCGATGAACTTTCCCCGCCGGATCCCGGCCAGCACCCCCGCGCTGATCCCGATCACCGTCTCGATGACGAGTGCCATCATGCCCAGTCTGAAGGTGGTGGGCCAGCGGGAGGCCAGCTCGTCGATCACCCTGTTGCCGTAGAAGTTGGTCCCCAGATCGCCCTGGACGAGGTTGCCCATGTAGAGCAGGTACTGCACGATCAGCGGCTTGTCGAGGTTGTAGTCGGCGCGGAACTTGGCGATGTAGCCGGGTGGGCAGGCCCGCTCCCCGCGTCTGCCCACCGTGGGATCA
>Ga0307319_10000034_pt1 | contig 45873 bp, 46 predicted proteins | sample ER_DNA_368_FD_194491 | JGI IMG/M metagenome (GOLD analysis project Ga0307319, IMG submission 194491) | Bulk soil microbial communities from the East River watershed near Crested Butte, Colorado, United States - ER_DNA_368 | ecosystem: Environmental > Terrestrial > Soil > Floodplain | place...
GTGTCGATGTCTCGACCACGGAACCGACGCCTGAGCGAGCGGAGTAGGTGCATGGAAGTGATTCTAGACGCGTTGCGGCGAGCCGTCGCTCGTCTGGGCGAGCGTGATTGTCACCTGAAGCGGGCGGTGCGCGGCACGATGCACGTCCGTTTCGGACACGCCCAGGGTCTGTCCCCGGACACGGGCGAAAGCGACGGTTCTGGGTCGGAAACGGGTTCTCGATTGACGCGACGCGAGGCTGAGTGATAGGAAAGCCTCGCATTGCGCAGACCTGAGCGACGCGAGCGGCGGCGGGGACCGGTCAGTGCCACGCCGAATCTCGACGGGATCGACCAGCGGCTGATCGAGGCGCTGCAGAAGAACGGCCGCGAGCCGTTCCGCCGCATCGCCGCCGATGTCGGCGTCTCCGAGGCCACGATCCGCGCGCGCTACCAGCGGCTGTGCGAGGACAACATCCTTCAGGTCACCGGCGTCACCAACCCGCTCGGGCTCGGGTTCGACGCCCAGGCCATGGTCGGCATCCGCACGAGTGGCCCGCCCGAGCCGGTGGCCGAGGCGATCGCCCAGTGGGACGAGGCGGGGTACGTCGTCATCACCGCGGGCCAGTTCGACGTCCTGGTCGAGCTCGTCTGCGCCGACCGGCGACAGCTGCTGGACGTCACCAACCGCATCCGGGCGCTCGAGGGCGTCGTCTCGACCGAGAGCTTCCTCTACCTCGAGTTGTGGAAGCAGCTCTACGACTGGGGCGCGCGGGTCAACGGCGCCCGGGCGGCGGCAACCTAGTGGCCGTCGAGAGCCGAGCCGAGCAGCGCGACGAGCGAGCGGCCACGCCCGTCACGGCCGACGTCCGGCTCGAGGGCGTGACGAAGCGCTTCGACGACGTCACCGCCGTCGACGACATCTCGCTGGAGATCGAGCACGGCGCCTTCTTCGCGCTGCTGGGCCCCTCCGGCTGCGGCAAGACGACCACGCTGCGGATGATCGGCGGCTTCGAGGAGCCGACGGAGGGCACGATCTACCTCGGCGCCGAGCCCGTCAGCGGAAAGCCGCCGTACAAGCGCGACGTCAACACCGTCTTCCAGTCGTACGCGCTCTTCCCGCACCTGAGCATCTTCGAGAACGTCGCGTTCGGCCTGCGCCGTCGCGGCATTCGCGGCCAGGACGTCCGCGGCCGCGTGACGGAGATCCTCCGCCTGGTCGGTCTCTCGGGCCTCGAGAAGCGGAAGCCGCGCCAGCTCTCAGGCGGGCAGCAGCAGCGCGTCGCCCTCGCGCGCGCGCTCGTGAACAGGCCGCGCGTGCTGCTGCTCGACGAGCCGCTCGGGGCCCTCGACCTCAAGCTCCGCAAGCAGATGCAGCTCGAGCTGAAGGCGATCCAGCACGACGTCGGGATCACGTTCATCCACGTCACGCACGACCAGGAGGAGGCGATGACGATGGCGGACGGCATCGCGATCATGAACGCCGGAAAGATCGAGCAGCTCGGAACGCCGTCGGAGCTCTACGAGCGGCCGCGGACGGGGTTCGTCGCGAGCTTCCTCGGAATCTCGAACCTATTGCCCGGGACCGTCTCCGCAGCGGATGCCGTTCGACTGGAGGACGGAACCACCGTCCGCGTGCCTCCCGAGACGCTGCGGGGCCGCAGCGGCCGGGTCGCCGTCGGCGTGCGGCCGGAGAAGATCCGCCTCGGCCACGGCGAGGAGAACCGGCTGAGCGGACGCCTGCTGGAGACCGCGTACGTCGGGGTCGCGACGCAGTACGTACTCGAAACGAGGGCCGGCAACATCAGCGTCTACGTCCAGAACAGCGAGCCCGGCGCAGCCGAACAGGCGCCGAGCCAGATCTCGTGGAGCCCCGACTCCACGTTCGTTGTCGACTCAACGGAGGGAGCCGAATGACCGACCAGCTCACCAGGCGGCAGCTGCTCGAGCGGGCAGCGATCGGAGGGGCCGCAATCACGTTTCCGGGAATCCTCGCGGCCTGCGGCAGCAGCGGCACGAAGGCCGGCAGTACCACGACAGTCGAGAAAAAGCTCGCCAAGACGCTGCATTTCTCCAACTGGACGTACTACATCGACTCCAAAGGGCAAAAGCATCCGTCGCTCGACGAATTCCAGAAGAAACTCGGCGTCCACGTCGACTACAAGGAGGACATCAACGACAACGCGTCCTTCTTCGGAAAGATCCAGGGCCAGCTCTCGCGGGGCCAGTCGACCGGACGGGACATCGTCGTCCTCACCGACAACGACCGCTACCTCGCGCTGATGATCAAGAAGGGCTGGGCGGAGAAGCTCGACAAGTCGGCCATCCCGAACATGAAGAACCTGGTCGACGTCCAGAAGCACCCGAACTTCGACCCTAACCGCGACTACTCGCTGCCGTGGCAGTCGGGGATGACGGGCATCGCCTACAACGACACCCTCACCGACCCGGTGCTCTCGATCGACGACCTGCTCGAGAACCCGAAGCTGAAGGGGAAGATCACCTGCCTGAACTCGATGGGCGACGCGCTCACCATCGTGATGCTCGCCAACGGCGACGATCCGACCAAGGTGACCGACAAGGCGTTCAACGCCGCCTTCAACCGGATCAAGAAGGCCGTCGACAACAAGCAGATCCGCCAGTTCACCGGCAACGACTACGCGCCGACGCTCGCGAAGGGCGACCTCGCCGCGGCGATGTCGTGGTCGGGCGACATCGCGCAGATCGGCAACAAGCACATCCACTGGAACGTCCCGGAAGCGGGCGGCGCGCTGTGGACGGACAACATGCTGATCCCGAAGGGCGGGAACGTGTACACCGCGTGCGTCTACATGAACTACGTGTACGACCCGAAGGTCCAGGGCCTGATGGAGGCGGGCGACCCGAAGCGGAAGATCGTTGGCATTTACTACATCCCGCCGGTGGCGGGCGCGGGCACGTGGGCGAAGAAGTACGACCCGTCGGTCGCGAACAACCCACTGATCTTCCCGACGAAGAAGATGCTCGACAGCGTCAAGATCTTCGACAGCAAGGCGCTCAACAACCAGAAGTACCTGACGCAGTGGCAGAACCTGATCTCCGGGTGACGGTCCTCGTGTCGGTGAACTCGAACGTGTCGACCAGTCATTTCAGACGGACGCACGGGCAGAGCCCGCCCGTCCTGACGTCGGCACCGCCAGCGGCGCCTTAGTGTGAGCTTCTTCCACCGCCACCGTGGGTTGACGCCGTACCTGCTGCTCGCGCCTGGCGTCGCGTGGCTCGCGGTCTTTTTCCTCGTCCCGCTGGGCTTCCTCGCGTACCAGTCGCTTCAGTCGGGCAACATCGACTTCGGGTACGCGTTCACTTGGTCTTGGGGCAACTACTGGAACGCGATCAGGGACTACCGCGCCCAGTTCGTCCGCTCGCTGGAGTACGCGGGGATCGCGACGGTGCTCGCGCTGGTGATCAGCTACCCGGTCGCCTACTGGATCGCGTTTCGCGGCGGACGGTGGAAGAACCTCTTGCTGCTCTTCATCGTCGCGCCGTTCTTCGTCACCTACCTGATCCGGACACTCGCCTGGGAGACGATCCTCTCCGACAACGGGTTCGTCGTGAACACGCTTCAGAGCCTCCACGTGCTCGGCCCCGGAGGGAGGCTGCTCGCGACCTCGACCGCCGTCGTCACCGGCATCACCTACAACTTCCTGCCGTTCATGGCGCTGCCGTTGTACGTCTCGCTCGAGCAGATCGACGAGCGCATGATCGAGGCCGCGGAGGATCTCTACGCGAGCAAGCTCCACGCCTTCCTCCGCGTGACGTTACCGCTCTCGCTGCCGGGCGTCGTGGCGGGGACGCTGCTCACGTTCATCCCGGCCGCGGGTGACTTCATCAACGCGCAGCTGCTCGGGGCTCCGGACAACCACATGATCGGGAACGTCATCCAGTCGAAGTTCCTCGAGCTGACCGACTACCCGGCAGCGGCGTCGATGTCCTTCATCCTGATGGCCGGCATTCTGGTCGCCGTCGCCGTGTACGCCCGCATCGTCGGAAGCGAGCAATTGACGGGGACGGCGGTATGAGCTCGATCGCGGTCCCGAGGCAGCGCGAGCGCAACGTCCTCGCGGCCGCACTCGGGTTCGTCCGCTACCACGTCCTCACCGTCTACTCGCTTCTCTTCTTCGCGTACCTGCTGCTGCCGATCGCGATCGTGGTCGTCTTCTCGTTCAACCACCCGACGGGCAAGACCAACTACACCTGGCAGGGATTCACGTGGGACAACTGGCGCTACTGGGACGGCGTTCCGGGGATCCGCGCTGCCATCATCCTGTCGCTCGAGATCGCCCTGGTCGCGAGCGTGCTCGCCACTGCGCTCGGCACGGCGATCGCACTCGCCCTCGTCCGGTACGGCTTCCGTGGGCGGGCGACGACGAACATCCTGATCTTCCTGCCGCTGTCGACCCCGGAGATCGTGCTCGGCGCATCGCTGTTGACGCTGTTCCTGAACCTGAACGTGATCTTCGGCTTCTGGACGATCCTGATCGCGCACATCATGTTCTGCATCAGCTTCGCGGTGGTGACCGTGAAGGCGCGCCTCGTCGGTTTCGACCGGCACCTCGAGGAGGCTGCGATGGATCTCGGGGCGAACGAGTGGACGACGTTCACGAAGGTGACGCTGCCGCTGATAGCGCCGGCGATCCTGGCCGCGTTGCTGCTCTGCTTCGCGATCTCGATCGACGACTTCGTGGTGACGTACTTCAACTCGGGCTCGAAGGTGACCTTCCCGCTCTTCGTCTGGGGCGCGGCGAGGGTCGGCGCGCCGCCGCAGGTGAACGTGATCGGCACCGCGATCTTCGTGATCGCGGTTACCGCGATGCTCGCGAACGTGCTCGTCCAGATGCAGCGGGCGAAGCGGGGCGCAGCGTGACCACCGTCTCGCCCGGCCTTTCGCCCGCGGAGCTGCAGCAGGCGGCGCGGGACCATCTCTGGCTCCACTTCACCCGCATGGGCGGCTACCGGGACGGCGAGGTGCCGGTGATCGTTCGCGGCGAGGGCTGCTACCTCGAGGACTCGAACGGCAGGCGCTACCTCGACGCGCTGGCCGGGCTCTTCGCGGTCCAGATCGGCTACTCGTACGGCGACGAGGTCGGCGAGGCGGCGGCGGCGCAGATGCGCGAGCTGCCCTTCTACACGAACTGGTCCTACGCGCACCCGCGTGCGATCGAGCTGGCCGCCGAGGTGGCCTCGCTGGCGCCCGGCGACCTCAACCGGGTCTTCTTCGTGTCGGGTGGCTCCGAGGCGGTCGAGTCCGCCTGGAAGCTCGCGCGCCAGTACTACTCGGCGCGCGGCGAGCAGCGCGTGCGCGTCGCGCGGATCCCGGCCCATCCCGGCGAGCCGCCGCGCGGCTTCGACGCCGAGCAGGCGGCCGGTGCGGCCGGCGAGCGCCGCTGGAAGGCGATCTCGCGTCACGTCGCGTACCACGGCACGACCATGGGCGCGCTGTCGATCAACGGGATCCCCGCGCTCCGAACGCCCTTCGAGCCGCTCGTCCCCGAGGTGCTCCACGTGCGCAACACCAACCGCTACCACCGCCCGGCGGAGGAGACCGAGGAGGAGTTCACGCGCTTCCTGCTCGACGAGCTCGAGCAGACGATCGAGGCCACAGGCCCCGACACGGTCGCGATGGTGATCATGGAGCCGGTCCAGAACGCCGGCGGGGCGTTCACGCCTCCCGAGGGCTACTTCCGCGGCGTGCGCGAGATCTGCGACCGCTACGAGATCCTGCTCTGCGCGGACGAGGTGATCACGGGCTTCGGGCGCGTCGGCGCCTGGTTCGCCTCGGATCGCTACGACATCCGCCCGGATCTCATCACCTGCGCAAAGGGCCTCTCCTCCGCGTACGCCTCGATCGGCGCCGTGGTCGCGACGGATCGCGTGATGAAGCCGTTCCTCGGCGACGCGGGGATGTACTCCCACGGGATCACGTTCGGCGGCCACCCGGTTCAGGCGGCCATCGCGTTGAAGAACATCGAGATCATGAAGCGCGAGCGGATCGTCGAGCGCGTCGCGGCGGAGCAGGACGACGTGCGCGCGAAGCTGGCGCAGCTGCTCGAGCTGCCGATCGTCGGCGACCTGCGCGGAACCGGGTTCTTCTACGCGCTCGAGCTCGTCAAGGACAAGGAGACGCGCGAGACCTTCTCCGACGATGAGTGTGAGCGGCTGCTGCGCGGCTTCCTCACGCCGCGCATGTTCGACGCCGGGCTCATCTGCCGCGCCGACGACCGCGGCGACCCGGTGATCCAGATCTCACCCCCGCTGGTTGCGGGCGAGGCGGAGTTCGACCAGCTCGTCGGGATCCTCGGCGAGGTGCTCACGGAGGCCTGGGAACGGATCGGCTGAGCGTCGCGCCCGGCACGGCGACGCCCTGGTGGATCGAGGAGGCGCTCGGCGCGCTCGGCCACGGCGAGCCGGCGCCGCCGCTGGGAGAAGATGTCGAGGCCGACGTCGCGATCGTCGGCGGCGGCTACACCGGCCTCTGGACGGCGCTCGCGCTGACCGAGCGCGATCCGGGCCTGCGCGTCGTCGTGCTCGAGGCCGACGAGTGCGGCTTCGGGCCGAGCGGCCGGAACGGCGGCTTCGTCCACGGCTACTGGAGCTACCTGCCCCGGCTGCGGGAACGCTTCGGCGACGAGGGAGCGCTCGCGATCGGCCGCGCCGGAGAGGCGATCGTGTCCGGCATCCGCGCGTTCTGCGAGCAGCACGGCGCGGACGTCTGGCTGCGCGAGGCCGGGATGATCCGCGTCTCGACGACGCCCGGCCAGGACCGGACGGCCGACGAGGAGGTGCGGGCCGCTCGGGAGCTCGGGGTCCCGGACGAGGCGGTGCTGCTCTCGGGGGAGGAGGTCGCGGCGCGGATCCGCTCGCCCCGTTTCCGCAAGGGCGCCTACATGCGCGAGTGCGCCACGATCCAGCCGGCGCGCCTGGCCCGGTCGCTGCGGAAGGCCGTCCTCGGCAGGGCGACGGTGCACGAGCACACCAAGGTGACCGACATCCGGCCGGGCCTGCTCGAGACACCGTCGGGGCGGGTCCGGGCCGAGGAGATCGTGGTCGCGGTCAACGCCGCCGCGGCCGGCTGGAAGCCGCTGCGCCGCCAGCTCACCGTTTTCGGCAGCTACGTCGTGCTCACCGAGCCCGTCCCGGAGCTGCTCGAGCGGATCAACTGGACCGGGGGCGAGGCGATCTTCGACGGGCGGATGTTCCTGCACTACTTCCGGACGACGCAGGACGGGCGCGTGCTGATGGGCAGCGGCTCGGGGCCGATCGGCTTCGGTGGCAGGATCGACGGGCGCTTCACGCACGACGAGCCGACCGCCGCGCGTGCCGAGCGGGGCCTGAGGAGGCTCCTGCCCGACCTCGCGGAGGCGAAGGTGACGCACACCTGGGGCGGCCCGATCGACGTCTCATCCGACCACCTGCCGTTCTTCGGCACCGTCCCGGGCACGCGCGTCCACTACGGTGCGGGCTACTCGGGCCACGGCGCCGGCCCGAGCTGGCTCGGCGGTCAGATCCTCGCGCGGCTCGTGCTCGGTGTCGAGGACGAGCTGACCCGGCTGCCGTTCGTCACCCGCCGCCCGCCGAAGCTCCCACCCGAGCCGCTCAAGCGCCTCGGGGGCGGTCTCGTTCGCGCCTCGATCCTGGCCTGCGAGGAAGCCGAGGAGGAGGGCGAGCGAGGCTCGCTTCCCGCTCGTGTCGGCGCCGCGCTGCCGCGGCTGCTGGGCATGTCGGTCGGGACGCGATAATCGGGCGCGGTGGAGATCCTCCTCGGCACGCAGGCGCTCGAGCCGCGCCCGTACCTCGTCACCGTCTCCGAGCACCTCGAGCGGCTCGGGCACGAGGTGCACGTCTTTGCCGCGGAGGACGTCCGGGCGGACCCGGAGGAGCTGCGCGTCGTCACCCCCGAGCGTGGCCTGCCGCTCGCGCCGGACGTGCTCTACACGCAGGACGCCTACGCCGCGCTCCTGCTGGCCGACCTCTACCCACTCACGCCGCAGGTCTTCGCGGCCCACGGCCACGACGAGCAGGTTTGGCTCCCGCCGCAGCTCGCCGGTGTGGTCGCGCGCGTGGCCGTGTTCGACGATCGCGCCGCCGAGCGTGTGCGCGCCGGGGCGCTGCCGCAGGAGCTCGTCCGCCTACGCCGTCCGGTGGACACCGACCGTATCCGGCCGCGCGGCTCGCTGCCCGACAATCCCCGACGGGCCCTGCTCCGCCTCGAGGGCCTCTCCGACTACAGGCGCGGGCTGGTGCAGCGTGCCTGCGCGGACGCAAGGATCGAGCCGGGCGCGGATGGCGACTTCGCGATCGGGCGCGGCCTCGATGTGGTCGCGGCGATGGCCTCGGGCCTCCCCGCGTACGTCTACGGCGAGGAGGGCGGCGACGGGTGGGTGACGCCGGAGCGCTACGAGCTGCTCGAAGCCGACGGCTTCTCCGGTCGCGCCGAACCGACCGCGACCGCCTTCGAGCGCGTCCGCAGAGATTTCGACCGCTACGACCCCGCGATGGGTCCCGCGAACCGCGAGCTCGCGCTCGCGCACGACGCGCGCCGGCACGCTCAGGAGCTCGTCGCCGCCTTCGACAGCCTGGTGCCCCGCCGGAGCCCCGTCGACGCGCCGCTGCGGGAGCTCGCGCGGCTCGTTCGCATCGAGGCCGCCACGGACCGTCGCGCCACCGCCGCCGCCGCCGAAGCGGGCGCCGCCCGCGCACGCGCGAAAGAGCTCGAGCGCCTGCTTGCCGAGGCGAGAGAGCGCGGCGAGGAGCAGGCCTCACGCGCCGCCGAGCTGGAGCGGGCGCTGCGTGAGTCCGAGGCTCGGCTCGAGGAGGCGGAGGGCCAGAAGGGCCGCGGTGTCCGGGCATTGCTCGGCCGCGAGGGCAAAGTCCCTCAACAGAGGGATGACTGATTCGCGAGCGCCCCCGATGACGCTTTCGAGACATACGGAGGAACTCCGAGCTCTGCGGCCGAGCTCGTCTCACTCGACTTCATGGCCGCTGACCGAAAAATCCTCGCCGCCGCTTTTGCAGCCATCGCCTTCCTCACGGCGGGGCCCGCCCGAGGCGCGGTAGGCCGGCCGACCCAGACCGCGCCCGCCTCCGGCGCAGTCGTCCAGCTCCTCCCGGCCTTCGCGTGGACGCCGGTCGCGAAAGCCGACAAGTACGAGTTCCAGATCAGCGCCGACGCCGGCATGAACTCGCCCGTGCTGGGCCAGGGGAAGGACGACTTCTTCACGCGCAACACCCGCGCGACGCTGCTCAAGACGATTCCGAACGGCACCTACTGGTGGCGCGTCCGCGCGACGAACGCCGCCGGCGAGGCCGGCCAGTGGACGCAGCCACGGTCCTTTCGCAAGCTTTGGAACCTGGTCCCGAGCCTGCAGAGCCCGGCCTCGGGCGCGTCCCTCAGCTTCCCGGCGAACCCGGTCGTGCTCAAGTGGTCGGGCGTCGCGGGCGCGTCCCACTACCTCGTCTCCGCCGCGAGCGACCCTGCCCTCGGCTCGCTCGTCCTCCACTACGCGAACCAGGACGATCCGAAGGGCGCGCCGAACGTGGCCGCCACGTCGGCCGCGATCACCGCCGCGCTCGCGCCCGGCCCGTACTACTGGAGCGTGACGCCTGTCGACGCCGAGGGGAACCGCGGAGTCGCCACCCCGGTCTCGTCGTTCAACTGGCTCTGGCCCTCCGCGACGGCGACGCTCCTCGAAGACTTGAACCCCGCGCCGGAGGCCTACGACCCACGCTTCTCGTGGAACCCGGTCCCGGGCGCCGCACGCTACGAGGTCGAGATCAACTCGTCGGTCGATTTCGCGCCCGGCTCGAAGGTCTGCTGCTCGGGCAACACGATCGCGACCTCGCTCTCGCCGACGCAGGTCCTGAAGGACAACGTCTACTACTGGCGGATGCGGGCGCTCGATCCCGACGACAACGCCGGCATCTGGAACTACGGCACGCCGTTCACCAAGACGTTCGACAAGGTCGCGCCCGCGGGCCCCGTGCCCGGCACCGCGATCAAGAACCTGCGTCTGCGCGATAACCTCGCCGACCCCGGCACCGACGTCGACCCGGTCGCAGCCGGATACCAGACCGAAGTCCCGGTTATCCGCTGGGATCCCGTTCCCGGCGCGGCGAGCTACGAGATCCAGATCGCCGACTGGACCGGGAGCACGTGCACGTGGGCGACGGCCCCGTATCTGAAGAAAACGTCGGTGACCGAGTGGAGCCCGCTCTCCGCCGCGGGCGGCAATCCGGTTGTCTGGCAGGGCACTCTCGCGCAGGAGGGCCCGCTCACGCCCGGCACCTACTGCTTCCGCGTCAGGGCGCGGAGCGACCGGGCCGCCGGCAACCAGGAGGTCTGGGGCGACTACACCTACCTCCAGGACGGCAACGTCGACTCGACCTCCCCGGTTGGGCCGGCGTTCACCTGGACCGACTTTCCCGATCCGACCGATCCAGGGAACTCGACGCCCTGTGCGAACGGCTACCCCTGCGCGGGCGACTACTTCCAGCCGGTCACCGGCACCACGAACGTCCGCACGCCGCTCTTCACCTGGAAGCCGCTGATGGGCGCGAACAGCTACTTCGTGGTTGTCGCCAAGGACGCGAACTTCAGCAACATCATCGACGAGGCGTTCACGCGCATTCCGGCCTACGCGCCGCGGCACCCGCTCAGGCCGACCACGTACCCCGACGAGACGACGACCTACTACTGGGCGATCCTGCCCGCGTCCGCGCTCAACGGGAGCGACGCGCTGCCGCTCGACCTGCCGAACTCCGCGAAGGGCTCGTTCCAGAAGCAGTCGACGCCGCCCACGCTCGTCTCCCCGGTCAGCGTGCAGTCGTTCCTGGATCAGCCGAGGTTCCAGTGGAGGCCCGTGCTCGGCGCGCGCCGTTACCGCTTCCAGGTCGCCGCCGACCCGACCTTCGGCGAACCGCTGGACGACGTCGTCACCGATGCCACTTCGTACTCGAGCGACACGACCTACCCCGCAGACACCGTCCTCTACTGGCGCGTCCGCGCGGACGACGAAAACCTGACCGGGCTCACCTGGTCGGTGACCGGCACCTTCCAGAAGCGGCTTGCCGCGCCGGTGCCGAAGACGTCGAACCCGTCGAGCGGGGACGCTCTCCCCGTGTGGGCGTGGAACCCCGTCCAGGGCGCCGCCTCGTACGACCTCTCGGTCGACCAGCCCGACGGCACGCATCGCGACTTCACCGGCTTCCGCACGCCCACGGCGTCGTTCATCAAGATGACGGGCACCGGCGTCTGGCACTGGCGCGTGCGGGCGGAGTTCCCGAAGGACCTCACCGGGAGCGTGCCCGGGCCGTACTCGGCGACGCAGTCCTTCACACGCACGATCGGCGAGCCGGCGAACGCGAAGACCGACAGCGCCAAGGATCACGTCCTGCTCAGCTGGAACGCGCGACTCGGGGTCAAGGAGTACAAGGTGCAGATCGCGTCCTCGCCGGACTTCAGCCGCACGATCGAGACGGTCACGACCGACAACACGAGCTACGCGCCCACCATGGCGTCGTACAGCTGGGGTAGCGGCGGCCCGTTCTACTGGCACGTGGCCGGCGTCGACGAGGACCGCAACCAGGGCGACTGGACGCAGGCCCAGCAGATTCGGCTGGAGCCGCGGCTCAGAGTCAGCGTGAGCGGCGTCGTGAGGCGCGGGCGGAAGAGCTTGGTTCGCGTATCCGTGGTCGACGGTCGGGGCAAGAGGATCATGGGAGTGCGTGTGCGCCTCACCGGCACGGGCATCAGGGCTGTTGCGAAGCGGACGAACGCCCTCGGCAAAGTGACCTTCAAGGTACGCCCGAGGAAGCGCGGCAAGCTCGTCGTCAGCGCGACGAAGGCTGGTTTCCAGCCGGCGTACGCCTCGGTCAGAGTGCGATGAAGCGCGCGACGGCGACCAGGTCGATCAGGCGGGGGCGCCCGCAGCTCCTCTCGGCCCGTCGCATCTGGCGAGTGTTCGAGTACCGCCGCCCGGTCCCGGCGGCTCCGCGCTTCACGACCTAGGCCACTGCGGGTCAGCGGGGGCCGGTGAGCCGCACGAGGCCGTGCGGCGTGCGGACGAAGACCTGCCGGCTGTAGAGCACGTAGAAGGCGCGCGGGTCGGCGCGAATCCTGCGCGCGTACCTCAGCACCGCGTCGACGTAGAGCCACGACGGGTTGTAGCGGAAGAGCGCGCGGCGGTAGTTGCGTGGCGCGCCGTTCGCATGCAGGTAGTTCGCCGCGCCCAGGATCGCGTCGTGCGGGTCGTGCACGTCGCCGCCGAGCCCGTAGGCGCGCCACGTGGACGGGATGAACTGCATCGGCCCCTGCGCGCCCGCCGTGCTCGCGTTGCGGAGCTTGTTGAACGCCGACTCGATGTAGTTGACCGCCGCCAGCACGTACCACCCGACATGGAATCGGCGCTGAGCCTCGAGGTAGTGGCGTCGAAGGGTCTCCGCGGGCTCGGCGCGTCCTGTCTTGAACGCGGACCGTGGTCGTGGCGATGAGAGCCGAGCCAGCTCGCGTTTCGCCAGCACCTCGCTGCGGGCGGGCCGCGCGTAGCGAGGCGGCAGGCGCCGGAAGACCGCGTTCGCGAGCGCCCGCCGTGCGGTCAGCACGATCGAGATGCGCTGCTCGTAGAGTGCGTAGAGCGTCACGTCGAGCGGCGGCCTGGGCACGGCCGAGGCGCGCCAGCGGTCGACGGCGTCCTCCAGTCCGCGATCCGTCGCCTCGATCCGCGCCGCGAGCGGTTTCGGCTCCCGTGGAATCGGAGCGCTCGGCGGCGGGGCCGCCATCCCGCCCCAGATCGCGAGCACGCCGAGCAAAGCGATCATCGAGCCGCCGCGGGCAGGAGGTACTCCCAGCCCTCCTGCCACTCGAAGGGCGCGTCGACGAGCTCTTCGAGCGGCACGCCTTCGAGTTCGTGCCGCAGCGCCCACCGCTGGGCCGAGTGCGCGATCACGAGCACACGCCGTTCGTCGAACTCGGCCGCGACCTCGTCGAGGAAGCGGCTCATTCGCTCGACGCAGTCGCGGTAGCTCTCGCCTCCTGGATAGGACTCCTCGACGAATCGGCGGCGTGGCTCGAGCTCGTCGACCGGAGCCCCGTTCAGCCTGCCGTAGTCGCACTCGCGCAGGCGCGCGTCCTGTCGAATCTCCACGCCGCTTCCGTCGAACGCGATCTCCACAGTCTCGACCGCGCGACGCAGGTCGGACGTGAAGACGCAGGCGATCCCGTCGTCACGCCGCCGCTCGCCGAGTGCCCGCGCGAGTCGCCGGCCTCGCTCGGACAGCTCGCCCGGCAGCCAGCCGGTCGCGATTCCCCGCTCGTTGTCGACGGAGATCGAATGCGTCTCGTAGACGAGCTCGACGGCCATGCGCCCTAGCGTAGGCGGCGAAGTCTTTCAGCAGTGTCGGTAGGGCTGCCAGTCGACCGCCCCGCTGCGGAGGACGATCCGAGTGGTGCGGACGTTGTTTCGCTCGTTCGACTCCGTGAGGCGATTCTCGGGGTCGGCGCGCGAGACGAGGCAGTAGACGCCGTCGCCGAGTGTCGTGACGTCCAGCTCCTGGCCGCTGACCCGGGCACCGTAGAGGTCGCCCCACCCGATCGAGATGCCGCCGATCGAGTCCCGCCGGCAGCCCCCGTAGTACTTGCGACGCGGGGAGCCCGCCTTCGGGAGCCGCGGCCTCGTGTCGAGCACGCACGAGCTCACCTTCTTCTTCGACCCGAGCGGCACGGCAGGACGGAGTGCGTACTCGGCCAGCGCTTCGAAATGCCAGTGCTTGTGGGCCGGGTGAAACCGCGTGCATCCCGCTCTCCTTGTGCGGAAGCCGACGTCGACGCCCCGCACGAAGACGCCGTCCGCTTTCGCGTCACGGTAGATGCGCTGGTACGACGTCCGGTCGTCGCGGAGGTCGCCGTTGCCGTTGCAGTCGTTCGCGCGCGGCCGCAGCTCGAGAGGGCCGATACCGATGTTGACGACCTCGTTCGAGAAGCGAAGGAGCCGCTTCCCGCGTTTCGTCACCTGGAGGAAGACCTTGGCCGTTCTACGTGTCACGAGGTCGGGAAGCAGATCGCGCGAGGCACCCGTGCTCGCGGCCGCGCTCGGCAGCAGGAGGGCGGGCGCGAGGAGCAGCACGGCAAGCCGGCGGAGCAACGGCGCAAGCCTAGCCCTTGTGCGCCAAGGCCGAGCTCGAGCTGCGGGCTGCCCTCGAGCTCGGCCATCGAATTTCTAGCGTCAGCCGGTCCTATTGCAGCTGGGCGAGCCGCTCGCGGTATTCGTCGGCGTTGATCTCGCCGCGCGCAAACCGCTCGCCGAGGATTCGCTTCGCCGGATCGCCTCCGTCACGGGGGCCGCGGGGACCCCTTCGCCAGAACAGGAAGATCGCGGCTCCGATCAGGAGCGCCCAGAGGATCGGGAATGCGATCCACCAGTGGCCGTCATGTGCGCTGTTTGCGTAGACGGCGAGGGGTGTGAGTGCCTGCATCGCTGTTCACCTCCTTCATCGATTCACCGGTCACGGTAGGGGAGCCGTCGCCTGCGCCGAAACGCTCCCGGGATGGAACTTCGCCCTCCCCCCGCGGGAGGATGCGGATCCTCCGCGAGGGCGACTCCGAGCGAGCCGAGCGCGGTTACTCTCGGAGACGAAATGGCGCTCCAGCCGCCACCGTCTCCGGCGCTCGAGCGGAACCTGCACGCTTCCCGACCTGAAGCCGTGCGCGACGCCGCCGTCGCGCTCGCGGCGTTCGGGCTGACGCTGCTGCTGCTCGGCGTCGACCACAGCGCCGATCGCGGCCTCGACCCACTCGGCGGCCTCCTCGCCGCGCTCGCGTGCTTCCCGCTCGTCGCGCGAAGGCGCTCGCCGCTTGCCGTGTTCGCCCTCACGACCGCGGCGGCGGCGACTCTGAACGGCCTGGGCTATGCCTTGGGGCCGCCGTTCGGGCCCACGGTCGCGCTCTTCTACGTCGCCCAGGACGAGCGCATTCGGGCGCGCATCCCTGAAACGGCGGCTGTGGTGCTCGGGTTCTTCGCCGTCCACGTCGGCGCGACCGCCGCCGCCCACGGCGGTTTCCCGACGAGCGCGATCCTGTTCGGCGTCGTCGTCTGGGGCGGCGCCTGGGTGCTCGGTGACCAGCTCCGGCACCGTCGCCGTCGCCGTGCGGAGGTCGAGGACCGGATTCGTCGTGCGCAGCGCGACACCGAGCGCGAGCGGCGGCTCGCGGCCGCCGAGGAACGGACGCGGATCGCGCGCGACCTGCACGACTCGGCCGCGCATGCGATCAACGTCATCCTCGTCCAGGCAGGCGCCGCCCGCCTGCTGCAGCAGCGCGATCCCGAAGCAACCCGACGAGCGCTGACGACGATCGAGGAGGTCGCCCGCGAGACGATCGGCGAGATCGACCTGCTCGTGCACGGGCTGCGCGAGAACGGCGCGGGAGGTGAGGCGCCCCCTATCGAGCCGCCAACCGGCCTTGCAGCGCTCGAGACCCTCGCAGAGCGGTATCGCGCCGGCGGCCTGGCGATCGAGATCCGCACCGCCGGCCGACCCCGTCCGCTGTCGCGGGCGCTCGACCAGGCGGCCTACCGAATCGTTCAGGAGTCGCTCACCAACGCCGCCCGCCACGGGTCCGGCGCGGCCGAGGTCGACGTCCGCTACGCAGAGAGTGAGCTCGAGCTGACGATCTCCAACCCCGCGGCTCCGTCCGCGGACGGCGAGACCCTCGCGCGCGGCCACGGGATCCTCGGCATGCGCGAACGGGCCGCGCTCCTGGGCGGAGGCCTCGAGGCCGGCCGCGACGGTGTCGCATTCCGTGTCTACGCACGCCTTCCCTACGCGGGCATCGAGGAGCAGCCGTGAGCGAGGCACCTGTGCGCGTCCTGCTCGTCGACGACGACGACCTGATGCGGGCGGGCCTGAGAGCGGTTCTCTCCAGCGACTCGCGGGTCGAGGTGGTCGGGGAGGCCGGCAGCGGCCGCGCGGCCGTCGAGCGTGTCCGCGCGCTCCGGCCGGACCTCGTCCTGATGGACGTGCGCATGCCCGACCTCGATGGCATCGCCGCCACCCGCGAGGTCACTTCCGCGTTGCCGGAGGTGAAGGTCGTGATCCTGACGACGTTCGAGCAGGACGATTACATCTTCGGCGCCCTCAACGCCGGCGCCTCGGGCTTCCTCCTCAAGCGCAGCGGCCCGGAGGAGCTGCTCGCGGCGATCCAGACCGTCGCGGCCGGCGACTCACTGCTGTCGCCGTCGGTCACGCGCACCGTCATCGACAGGATGGCGCGTCAGCCCACTCCCGAGATCGGGCCGAGTCGCCTGCTCGACGAGCTGACGCCGCGCGAGCACGAGGTGCTCGTGCTCCTCGCGCGCGGCCTCTCGAACAGCGAGATCGCCGCCGAGCTCGTGATCGAGGAATCGACGGTCAAGACGCACGTCAAGCGAATCCTGATGAAGCTCCGCCTGCGCGACCGCATCCAGGCCGTCGTCTTCGCCTACGAGAGCGGCCTCATCCAGCCGGGCCCCAAGGCGACCCCGTAGCTCCTCGAGGCCACCCCTACGTCCTGCGGAGGAGCGCACGGATCCTCCCACCGAGGTAGCCAAGATCCAGCGCGCGGGCGACGACCTCGCGCAACGAGACGCGCACCCTGTCTCTCACGTGTCCGAGTCCGAAAGGAAGCGATGATCCACCCAGGAGACAGGCTCGAGAACCCCGTCACCGGCGAGGTGCTGGTCTTCCACCAGACGAGCGAGCAGACCGGAGGCGAGCTCGTCCGCGTGGAGACGATCGTGCAGCCGGACGGGTTCGTCGCCGCCGCACACGTGCACCCTGCACAGACAGAGCGCTTCGAGATCTTCGACGGCACCGTTGGCTTCCGCCTCGGCAGGAAGACCTTGACGGCGGGGCCCGGCGACGTCGCATTCGTTCCTTCCGGTACCCCGCACCGATTCTGGAACGCGGGCTCAGGCGAGGCCCGGTTCGTCTGCGAGATCCGGCCGGCCCTCCGGTTCGAGTCCTTGATCGAGACGATGTTCACGCTTGCGGCGGAGGGCAAGACCAACGAGCAGGGGTTGCCGGGCCCGCTGCAGCTCGCGGTGATCGCCGACGCCCATTTCGACACCGTTCGACTGCCGTTCCCGCCTGCACCCGTCCAGCGGGCTGCGCTGGCGGTCGGGGCGCCGCTTGGCAGGATGCTCGGCTACCAGGCGACGATCCCGCGCCGGCGCCCCGGGCGCCGCGCGGAAACCGCCCGAACCTATGACCGCGGCCGGCCGCATTCCCGGCCGGCGCGCGGGCCGGAACGCTGAGGGCGAGTCAGTCCTCCCACGTCCAGGCCGCATGAAATGGCAGACGGTTGCTGAGAACGGATCGGCCGGGCGCCAGCCGGACGCCCGGCAGTTCTTGACCTGCCATCTGTCAAGTCGTAACGTCGGCCGTGAAGCGGTCGCCAGCCGGGCCGACGAGCCGAATCCGCGGGCTGAGGGGACGAGCCGCCGACGCGCTGCTTCCGCTGAGTGACACGACTCGGGGAGGAGGCCTCGAATGAACGAGTCACGCCTAGTCAACCGCCATCTCTGCATGCTCGTGGGCCTCGTGGTGGCCGCGCTTGTGCTGGTGGCGCCCGCAGCGGCGGCTCCGCCTGCGAATGACACGTTCGCGGGCGCGGTCACGATTTCCGCGCTGCCGTTCAGTGACACGGTCGACACGACCGAGGCAACGACGGACGCGGACGATGCCAACGCGAACGCAAATTGCGGCGCGCCCGCGACAGAGGCAAGCGTTTGGTACGCGTTCACGCCGGCGAGCGCAACCAACGTGAGCGTAGACGTCTCGGCGTCGGACTACAGCGCGGGCGTCATCGTCGTCACCGGCAGCCCGGGTAGCTTCGAGCTCGTCACATGTGGCCCCGGCAGCGTCGGTTTTTCTGCGGCCTCCGGCGTCACTTACTACTTCCTGGCATTCGACGACACGCCCGATGGGACGAACGGCGGCACGCTTCAGATCAACGTCTCCGAGGCGGCGTTGCCCGAGGCGGCCGTGACTGTCGATCCGACGGGGCTCGTAAACGCGCACACGGGCGTCGTCACGGTCTCTGGCACGTTCACGTGTGCGAACGCGGACTTTGCGTTCGTCGACCTGACGGTGACTCAGCGCGTCGGGCGTTTCACGATCACCGGCTTCGGCTCGGTCCTCGCGGATCCCTGTGACGGCCAGTCACATCCGTGGAGCGTCGATGTCACCGGTTCCAACGGCAAATTCGCCGGAGGAAAGGCGAACGTCGACGCGTTCATGTTCGCCTGTGGCCCCGTCGAGTGCGCGACCGCGCAAGCGAACCGAACCATTCGCTTGCGCCCGAAGTGAGGGTCACCTAAAGCAAGCCTTGAGTGCTCACTGAGAAACCCGCCTCTCCGGCGGGTTTCTCGGTCGGTACCAGGCGACAATCCCGCCCCGACGCCCCGGGCGCCGCGCGGAAACCGCCCGAACCTATGACCGCGGCCGGCCGCATTCCCGGCCGGCGCGCGGGCCGGAACGCTGAGGGCGAGTCAGTCCTCCCAGGTCCAGCTCGGATCCGGCTCGTCGCCGTCGCCGGGGCCAGTGTTCGGTGCCCCGACCGCGATCACCTCCGCGCCCTCGGGGCCGCCCTTGATGCCGCGCATCACGTGCGGCGGGACGCGGACGGCGCTCCAAGGCTGCAACTCGAGCAGGTCGTCGCCGACCTTCATCTCCGCGGAGCCGCTCACGAGCACGTAGATCTCTTCCTGCCGTTTGTGTCGGTGCCCGTGGCTCTTCGCCCCCGGCGCGAAGCGAAGGTGGCTCACACCGCAGTGCTCGCAGCCAAGAGCCACCCGTCCGAAGCGGAGGTTGAACTGCGACGGATCGAGGCCGAGGTTGGGCGCCTGGTCGTCGATCTCGGTCAGGTTGACGTGGCTGTACTCAGCCATTCGATCTCCTTGTCGTGGCCGCCAGAGCTACGTTCGGGAGCCTCGAGGACTCAATACCACTTGCCCCGCGCGAAACCGCCGAAGGCGATCAGCCCGATGAGCGTGACGATCAGCCCGATCCAGAAGCTCCAGACGATGATCAGGATGATCCCGACGATTACGATGATCCCGCCCAACGAGATCCCGCCGATTCTGCGGTCAGCCATGCGCTTCTCCCTTCAGTGTCGGATGTCCGTATGCGGGACCCTAACGCCGAGCGCACGAAGTTCCGAACGTTCTAGAACCCCGAGGAGGAAACGAGATGGTTCCGGAAGCACCCTTGGAGCAGACCGACGCGGGTCTCGTCCCGAAAGGCGACGGCTGGTTCGTCGTCAACGCGAAAGAGTCACGGTGGTTCGAGCACGAGAGGTTCGGATCGGGAACGGTCTTCGAAGGCGAGCCCGAGTTCAAGGAGCTGGGGATCAACATCGGCGTGCTCGAGCCCGGCCAGCCTGCGTGTCTCTACCACCGTGAGAGCGCGCAGGAGGACTTCCTCGTTCTCTGGGGCGAGTGCCTGCTGCTCGTCGAAGGGGAGGAACGCCCTCTGAAGGCGTGGGATTTCGTTCACTGCCCGCCCTGGACCGACCACGTCTTCGTCGGCGCGGGGGACGGGCCCTGCGCGATCCTCGCGGTTGGCTCGCGTGCCAGCCAGGACATCATCTACCCGGTCTCAGAGGTGGCCGGCCGCCACGGCGCGAGCGTCGAGACGGAGACGCCCAACCCGAAGGAGGCGTACGCCCCGTTCGGCAGGTCGGCGGAGGCTCCTTACCGCGGCCAGCTCGACGCCGCCGTGCGAACCTACGGAGCCTGAGGCCGCGGCGTTCGTGGCCGCCTGCCTGCGGCTCCCATTGCCGGAGTGGCCTTACATTGGAGTGTGTGCGGGCCCGCGGCGCTGAACCAGAACTCGAGTAGGGCCGAAGGAGTCGACTTGACCCGGTGGTTGCGGGAGCGCGAGCGAGGTCGCTCTCTCCCGCAACCCCCGGCCTTTCGAGCTAGGCGGAAAGCAGCCGGTCAAAGAAGGAGCGATATCGGGTTAGGGCGACGCGGAGGTCTTCCGTCGAAACGTCATCGCCGCTGTCCCACTGCCCCTCGAGCCGCTCTCGCTCGGCCGAGAAGCCGGCTGCCAGCCTCTGCATCAGGTCGGCAACCAGCGCGTCGGCCTGCGCGACCGAGTCGCGCGGCTCGTCGACGAAGCTCGCCTGGATCTCCTCCCAACGCATGGTGAAACGCTCGGTTTGATCCTCGGGCAGGAGCGGACCCCGCTCTCCAGCCGGCGAGTCGGCACGCGAAGGCTTGGGCTGGGCCCGTGCAGAGTCCGTTCCTCGCTCGGCGAGCACGTCGTCTCCCTGGTCGTCGCTCTCGGACCGCCCGCGCGTCACCGGCTCGTCCGCAGGCTCCGCCTCGCCGGGCGAGCCTCCAGAACGGCTCGGCTCCTTGATGTCGTCCTGATCCGATGCCTCCCGTTCCGTCTCGACCGGGGCGTCGGATGCCGTCGTATCCGACCTCTCGGCGAGGTCGCGGGTGCTCAGCTCTCGGTCTCCCATTTATCGCACCGTCCTCGCTTCGCTTGGCTGACTGTCGACTTCCTCGACCGGTTGGTCGCTTTGCCGTTCGCGCGCGGTGGGATCGTCGGCGGCCGGCTCCACTAGGTCGTCGAAAAGAGCGCGGTAGCGGCGCATCGCCTGACGCAGGTCTTCCGTCGAGCCGCTGCCGTTCGCGCTCGACTGGGCGAGCCGGTGCCCTTCGCGGTAGTTCTCGACCACCTGCGGATGGTCGACCGAGACGTCCGCGGCCCGCTGCTCGAAGTCCTCGACGGGGTAGCCGCGCTCCGACATGACCGACTGAATCAGCTCGTCCGCCCGGGCTACTGCTGCACTCGGGTCGTCGACGAACTGCGACTGCACGCCTTGCCATGCTTCCAGGTAGCGGTAGCGGGCTGCCTGCGGGAGCGGCCGGATCTCGAGTTCTCTTCGGCGCTCCTCGCGCGCCTGCAACTCGGCCTCCGCCTCGCGCTTGGACTCCGCAGTCCCGACCGTCCGGTCGTACTCCGGTCCGAACTGCTCCTGCAGCTGGCCGGTTCGCCTTCGGGCCAGGGCCTGCCAGACGACGATCGCGAGCACGACGACGGCTGCGAGGGCGATCACCACCCAAACCCATGAGGGCATGAGAACACCTCCTTAGCTTGTCGGCGCAGCGGCGGGATGCCGATGCGCTTGACTTCAACGCAGAGGGGCCGACGGCGGATACGCACATAGCTGTCGCCTGGCCTGGGCCAGCGTGCGGGAATGTCACCTGGGCCGGTGGCTCATCGGGCGGCAGACTCATCCGGTCAGCGAGAGACGGGAGGGCCTATCGCCCAAACGGCGATCGGGGCGCCGTAACGAGAGCAAATCGATGCGCCCTTGCCTTCGAAGGCCGTCGCCCGCAGGCCACGCGCCTGTCGCAGGATATGGAACGCAAAGTCGGCATAGGCGTTGTCGTCCGCGTTCCCTCCGCTCAGTTGCAGGAGCTCGAGTCGCTCGCGAGCTCGATGGCGGGCGGCGAAGTAGGACATCAGAGTCGAGCGGTTCGTGGCCGCGCTGCCGAAGCGGGCACCCCGGAGGACCGGTCGATTACCACTGGAAGCCCGGCCTCCCGTGGGTGTCTTTTCGCGGCTCGCCTCAGGCGAGGAGGCGTGCGCCGCCGTCGCCGCAACGGCCGAGATGCAAAGACCGACGACTACGCTACGTGAGGGCACGTGAGCCTCCGGTGGACTGACTTCGATCGTACCTATCGTCCGTCACACCCACCGCTAGCCGGCAGCCTCACTCGTCTGGGCCAGTGTTCGGGAATGTCCCCTGAACTGCGACCCGTTTCAGGTCGTGATCTGCTGGCTGGGCCTTGCTACGAAGTCTTAGCGGAGGTCGGGCGACGGAAACCGCCCTCTGAGTCGATCACCTGCCCCGTGATCCAACCGGCCTCGTCGCTGCAGAGCCAGGCTACGAGCCGTGCAACGTCCTCCGGCTGGCCCCAGCGGCCGAGCGGCATTGCAGGGTGTGGATCGCGGCGTGAGATCTCCCACCCGGTGTCGGTCGGACCAGGATTAACGGTATTCACGGTGATGCCCCGGTCGATCAGCTCGTCGGCAAGCGTCTTCGTCGCCTGGTGCAGGGCTCCCTTGGAGATCGCGTAGGCGACCTCCCGCGCCATCGGCGCCAGGTGCTGCCCCGAGGTCATTAAGACGACCCGGCCACCGGGACGTTCGTCGTGCTGCGCGGCGAACTCTTTGACGAGGAGGATCGAGGCGCGCACGTTCTCGTGGAGGAACGCGTCGAGCTCTGGTGCGGTGACCTCCGCCAGCCGCCCGCGACCGCTGCGGGCGTGGTTGACGATGAGCAGATCGACGTGCCCGAACTCAGCGCGCGCCGCGGAGACGACAGCGTGAGGAGTATCTGGGTCGGCGAAATCGGCCTCGATGTACCGCACGCGATCGCCGAGCGCGCGCAGCGCCGACCCTGCCTCGTCGTCCGCGCCCCAGGGTTGTGTCGCGTCGTGCGGCGTCCATCCTTGCGCGAACACGTCTGCGCCTTCGGTGACGAACTGCCGCGCGATCGCGAAGCCGATTCCCGCCCGCCGACTAACACCTGTGACGAGGGCGACACGTCCTGCCAGCCGTTCCACGAACAAAGCATTCACGATCCGCCCGAGGGCCGCTCCCCTAGGCGGGCCGTGCGGTCGCTACGGGCCTCAGCCCTTAGCGCGAAGGCTCGAAGCGTAAAGGGACAGTTGCCTGGGCGAGCGTCCTCTCGCCAGAGCGCGTCTATCTCACCCGTAGCTCGCCCTAGTTTTCGCCCCACAACTTGCCCCTTTCAGACGGCCCAGAGCGGACAAGGGCGGACGGCGAGCATGACCACAGGTTGAGGCGATTCGCGGCTCAACCATGCGGTTTTCGTGTTGCGGCGCAGATGGAGCGTACCGGGATCGAACCGGTGACCTCCGGCTTGCAAAGCCGGCGCTCTCCCAGCTGAGCTAACGCCCCGAGCTGACCAAGTGTAGATACGAAAGAAGCCGGCAGGGCCAGCTGCCGGCTTCTTCGATCACGGGGAATCAGACCCCGAGTTCCTATGCGGCGCGGGCTAGCCGCTCCTCGTGTCGGGCCCGCTTGATGATCTCGTCGCGATCGCCGAACCGCTCCTGGGCGCGGAGCGTGCGGTGCTCGTCCCAGAGCGCGGCAATGCGCTCCTCGAGCTCGTGGAGCTCGGTCGAGAGCTCGGCGTCGTGGCCATCGGAAAGCAAATGCCAGAGCTCTGACCGGCGCTCTGTGGCGCGGTCGAGCTCGGCGCGGATCTGATCGATTGTTCTCATGCCACTGAAAACGATGTAACCGCTTCCGGCATTCCTAATCGGGGGGTCCGAGGAGGTACAAAACGACGACTACGAGGCCGACCACTCCCGCCGCGATCGCGATTCCCGTCAGCACGCCCGAGCTCATGCGTGGCCCCGCCCGGTCGCCTCGGCGATCACCACGCAGGCCGTAACGGCCTGCGTTTGGCGACCAGCAGCACCGTCGCGAGCCCGAACACGAACCCGCCGATGTGCGCGAAGAACGCCACCCCACCGCCCGCCTGCGGCTGCAGGATCGAGAAGCCGCCCTCCCAGAGCTGGAACACGAACCAGATGCCGAGGAAGTACATCGCCGGGATCTCGCGCAGGAAGATCAGGACGAAGATGAATGCCGTGAGCACGCTCGCCCGCGGCAGGAGCACGAGGTACGCGCCGAGCACGCCCGCGATCGCCCCGGAGGCGCCGACGTTCGGGATGCTCGCTCCAGCGGCATTCGAGAACTGCAGCGTCACGTAGGTCTGCACAGCAGCGGCCGCCAGGCCCGCCGCGATGTACCAGAGGAAGAAGCGAACCTTTCCCATCGCGTCCTCGACGTTGTTCCCGAAGATCCAGAGGAAGAGCATGTTCCCGCCGATGTGAATCCAGCTGCCGTGCATGAACATCGAGGTGAACGCGCCCTCGTACCACGGGAGGCGGTCAGTCGGGACGAGGTTCGCTAGGCATTCGTGGTCGATGGTGCAGGGGTAGTAGCCGTACTGGAAGACCTCGCGGTTCACCCCGCTCCTCCACTCCCAGATCCAGACGATCGTGTTCGCGACGATCAGGCCGACGGTGACGATCGGGAACGTCCGCGTCGGGACGTTGTCCTTGATCGGGAGCACTACGTGATAACGAGCGCGAGGAGCGCTTTCTGCGCGTGGAGGCGGTTCTCCGCCTGGTCCCAGACGGCAGACTGGGGACCGTAGAGGACGTCCTCGGTGATCTCCTCGCCGTAGTGTGCGGGGAGGCAGTGGAGCACAATCGCGCCATCGGCGGCGAGGCGAACGAGCTCGGCGTCGATGCCGAAGCCGGCGAGATCGCGCAGGCGGCGCTCGCGCTCCTGGTCCTGGCCCATGCTCGTCCAGACGTCGGTGTAGAGGACGCCAGCGCCCTGCGCGGCCTCGCGCGGATCGTGGGCCACCTCGACGCTGCCTCCGGCCTCGCGCGCGATCTCGACCACTGCGTCGTCCGGTTCGTAGCCTTCCGGCGTGGCCGCGACGAACTCGGCGCCGAGCTTGGCGCACGCGACCATCAGCGAGGCGCAGACGTTGTTCCCGTCGCCGAGATAGGCCACGCGCACGCCCTCGAGCCGGCCGAGCCGCTCGCGGATCGTCATCACGTCTGCAAGGGCCTGGCAGGGGTGCGCGCTGTCGGTGAGCCCGTTGATCACGGGCACCGAGGCGTTCCGCGCGAGCTCTTCGACGTCGTCCTGTGCGAAGGTGCGGATCATCACCCCGTCGACGTAGCGCGAGAGCACGGTGGCCGTGTCGCGAAGCGTCTCGCCGCGACCGAGCTGCAGGTCGCCCGCAGCGAGATAGAGGGCGTGCCCGCCCAGCTGCGCCATCCCGACCTCGAACGAGACGCGCGTCCGCGTGGAGGGCTTCTGGAAGATCATCGCCAGCGAGCGGCCGGGGAGGAGGTGGTGCTCCTCGTGCCGCTGCTGCCGTTCCTTCAGGTCGTCAGCGAGGTCCAGCGTTGCGAGCAGTTCCTCGCGGCTCCAGTCCGCGACCCGGGTGAAATGGCGTCCCTTCAGGCTCTCGGCAACGGCGGCCATGCGGCCCCGATGCTACTCGCTAGGTCGGGAGCGATTCTTCGAGCCCGGCCTGGGCGAGGAGGTCGCGCAGGCGCGCAAGCCCCGTGAACATGCGGCTCTTGATCGTGCCGAGCGGTTGGTCGAGGCGCTCCGCGAGCTCGCTCTGGGTAAGCCCGCCGTAGTACCCGAGCTCGAGCGCCTCGCGTTGCTCTGGCGGCAGGCGCCGTAGCGCCTCCTGGACGACCCGGCGCTCGAAACCGAGCGCGGCCTCGTCCTCCGCAGTCGCGGGCGAGGCCGGCTCGGGCGCGCGTTCGAGGGGCTCGCCGCGGCGGCGGTCCTCGCGCCGCACGAGATCGACCGCGCGCCGGTGCACGAGGGTCAGGATCCAGGTGCTCGCCTTCGCGCGCTCGGCGAGGAAGCGGTCGGCCGAGCGCCACACGGCGAGGAACGCTTCCTGCACCGCGTCCTGCGCCAGCGCGTCGTCCCGCAGGATGCGCAGCGCGAGCCCGTAGGCGACGCGGCCGAAGCGGTCGTAGAGCTCGGCCAGCGCTGCGTCGTCCGACGAGGCGACGAGCGACAGCAACGCCTCGTCGGACAGGTGCGCCATTTCGCGCGACGAGCGGCCGGCGATCGGAGGCGGCGCCGTCAGGAGCACCGTCACGACGTGGCCTCACTTGCGATGAACGGCTTCTGCGTGGGGTGATCGACACCACCGGCGCGCTCGATGGTGACGGCGATCGCGGAGCCGCGCGGGACGGGCCGGGAGATCGCGACGACGCTCGCGCCTTTGCCTCCGCGGAAGACGCCTGCGGGCTGGATCGCGTTCGGTCGGATCACCCAAGCCTCGTACGTCTTGCCGGCAGGCGCCTTTGGCACGGCGAGCGCGAGCGCAGCCGTTCCGTCCGGCGCGACCGCGACGACGCCGCGGCCGTTCATGCGCACGACCTTGGCTCCAGGCTTCGCGAGCACCGATGCGAACGGGTCGGTCGCGGCCGGACGCGTGGCGCTCCAGACCCCGATCCCCAGCGCCACTGCTGCGGCAAGCGCCGCCGCAGCCGCTGTGGGCGCGGTCCACGAGCGGCGCCGTGGCAACGACGCCACGTTCGGGCGCTCGGCGCGCGCCTGCGTGAGGATCCGCTCCTTCAACGCGGGCGGCGGCGCCGGCCCCTCCGCGCCGTACGCGAGGCTCGCGGCTGCTTCCCGCAGACCTGCGAGCTCCTCACGGCACCGCTCGCAGCCGGCGAGATGGTCTTCGAAGCTGCGCTCCTCCTCGTGATCGAGCGCGTCTAGAGCGTAGGGGGCCAAGAGCGAATGAGGGTCGGAGGCCATCTGGGGATAGTACGAGGGCATCGCATCGAGCCCTGACGCGTCAGCTCACCGTCGGGACGGCGCGGACCGTCATCGCCAACCCCGCCCCGAGGATGACGAGCGCGCTCGCTGCGGGCAGCAGCCGCATCAGCGGACCGTCGAAGCTCAGTCGCCGGAACGCTCGACGCGCCAGGACGGCGACCAGCCCGATTCCGGTGATGGTGAGCGCCAGGCCGACGCTGAAGGCGACGATCAGGAGGAGGCCGAAGGCCACGCGGTGCAGCGAGATCGCCGCGAGCAGGACGACGAGCGCCGAGGGGCACGGCAGCAGCCCTCCGGACACGCCGACGGCGACCAGTGAGCGGACGGACGGCCCGTCCTCGGTGTCGGGATCCGGGACGTGCGAGTGGCCGTGGTGATGGCCGTGTCCGTGAGCGTGAGCACGGCGGTGGCGCCAACGCGTCCAGAAGACCGAGGCTCCGATGCCGACGACGAGGGCTCCCGAGAGGAGGTTGAGCCAGGGGTAGAGACGGTCGGGGACGATGAACTGCGAGAGCGCGAGCGTGACGAAACCGAGGGTGAAGACGCCGATCGTGTGGGTGACCGTGACGATCAGGCCGAGCAAGGCTGCGTGCCGCGGCGTTCCGCGCCTGCCAACCAGATAGGCGGTGATGATCGTCTTGCCGTGGCCGGGCGACAGGGCGTGCGCGGCGCCCCAGAAGAGGGCAACGGCCAGCGAGGCGAAGATCACGAGCGCGCTCAGGTGGTCCTGGCCGACGAGCGATGCGAAGCCGGCGTCCGCGACGCGGTCCTGCGCCTGGAGGCTCGCACCGCTCGAGAGCGCGGGCACGACGTCGGGACCGCTGCCGGGTCCGAGTTCGGCCGTGGCGCTGGAGTCGTCGAGCGGGCTCTGCAGGAGGTTCTTCGGGTAGGCGCGCAGCTCGTGGCTCGTGCTCGGCGTGGAGCTGCCGACCACGACCTCCTTCCAGCCGATGCGGTCTCTATAGTTGTTGTCGTGGTAGGCAACAGAGACCCGCCCGCGCAGGATCGGCCCAGCGAGGACGACCTCCAGCCGTGTCGTGCGGAGGCCACCGGCTCCGCGAGGGTGCGCCAGCGCCGTGCGCACCGGAGCAAGAGTCGCGCGTCGGCCGTGGACGACGACGTGGGCGTTGCGCGCGATCCGCCTCGCGTACGCGCGTGCGTCGATCCGGCCGGCCTGGAAGGTCGGGATCTCGGCCATGTCCAGCACGTACCGGACGTAGAGCCGCGGTCCCGAGGCCTCGACGCGGCTGAAGCGGTTGATCGTGAAGTTGCCGAGTGGGTGGGCGCCCGCGAGCGCCGGGAGCGCGAGCGCCGCCGCTGCTGCGGCAAGGAACGCGAGCCGCTTCATCGCAGCGCCCTCCTCGCGACGGGTGCCCAGACAATCGAGAAGTGCGGGTTCAGCGCGAGTGCCCTGCGCAGGTAGGCGTCTCCGGCCGCGCGGTGGCCGAGGCACCGCTCGATCATCCCGCGGTGGAAGAGCTTAAGCGCGTCAAGCGTCCCGAGCCGGAGCGCCCGCTGCGAATGAACGAGGGCCTCGCCGCAGCGTCCAGTGCGCGCGAGAGCCCACGCCAAGACGTCGTCGCCGTCGATGCTCGGGCGTTGCGCGCGTGCCGACCTTGCGAGCTCGACCGCGTGTCGCGGGCGGATGCCGTGGTCTGCGTCGAAGAGCGCCGTCTCCAGGTCGGTCTTGACGCCGTTCGCGACGAGCAGGCGCTGGATCACGCGCACCAGCCCGTACTGGCGACGCGCCTGCCGCCGATCGCCACGCGCGCGGTAGAGATCGCCGAGCTGGGAGACGAACTGCGGTAGCGGGATCGTGTCGACTGCCCGGCTCTCGAGCGCAACGGCAGCTCCGAGCCGTCCGCGCGCGGCCTGCACCTGCGCGAGCGCATCGAACGCGTACGGATACCCGTGGAAGGCGGCCAGGGCCGCGGTGTACTCCCGCGCTGCGGCCGCGATCCGGCCGATCGACCAGTACAGCTTCCCGAGCTGAACGTGGGTCCACGCGGTCGCCTCCGGCTGATCCGCCGCCGCCTCGAGCGCCAGACGCATGGCGGCGATCGCGTCCCCAGGCCGCCCGAGCAGCTCGCGCGCGTACGAGACGCGCGCGTAGGAGCCGACGCTCGGCTTGAGCCCTGCCATCGTGTCGAATGCTCTGAAGGCGTCGTCATAGCGCCCGAGCTCGAGGAGCGCATCCCCGATCACGCCGTACGTGCGGGCGTTGGCTGGCGCGAAACGCAGTGCCCGGCGGCCGAGCGTGAGCGCCGCGCGGAAGCGATGCTGCGAGAGCGCGAGCGAGCCGAGCCCGCCCACGGCAACGGCGTTCTCGGGGTCTAGCCGCGACGCCCGGCGGAGCGCCCGCTCCGAGCGTGGATACCAGCTGGGGTCGCCGGTCTCCCGGGCCCGCTGCTGGTAGGCGAGCCCGAGGAGGGCGTAGCCCTGGGCGTCGCGCGGGCTTCTCTTCAACCGCTGCTGCAGGCCTGCGACGAGCGCCGTCGTGTCGGCGGTTCCGGACCCTCCGTCCACGAGGCCCGCATCGGTCGGAGCCTCCGGCGCGGCGGCGAGCGCGCCCGACGACGGTGACCCTCGCAGCGCCCCACTGAGAAGCGTGACGGCGGCGGCCAGCGCCGCCACCGTCACCATCGCGATCAGCCGTGGTCGCTTCACGGATTCGCGTGAACCCTGTTGCGACCGTCCCAGGGCGATGCCAGGAACGGGAAGACGTTCGGCAGCACCCTGTCGTTCACGTTGACGCCGTCACCTGCCCCGGCGAACGCCGGCCCACCGACGACCTGGATCGCCGTGTCGGTGACGTCGTCCGCAGGCCTGCGCCCGTTCGGCCACGACGCGCCGGGTGCCGAGCTGACGTTCAGCCTCAACAGCTCCGAGTAGCCCGGGTCGCTTGGCCCGTACTTGAGCAGCGCGTTCTCGAGGTCGTGGCGTGGCGTTGCCGGCACCGGCGCACCGAACACGAGCGAGAGCGCGAGCGCGAGTCGCGGGTTCTCGTAGTAGTCGAGGAAGCGCGACTCCTGATCCGGGTCGAGCGTGTTCCAGCGGTCCTTGTCCTTGGTGCCGATGATGAGCTCGTTGACGAGCGGGTTGGCGAGCCGCTGGACCTGGACGAAGCGCCTGCTGTGGTGTCGATCCCAGTGCTCGTGGCCGTGGCCTCCGAGTACGGTCACCCTGGGCCGGCTCGTGCTGGCGTATGCGCCGAGCCACGGGTGATTCGTCTGAGCCGGGTTCTTGTGGTCTCGCGTGAGCAGGCTCGCCGGGAGCTCGAGCGCGATCGTGTTGACGTTGAAGCCGGACAGCATGTCCGTCGCCGGCGAGCGGAGGTTCAGCGTGTCGAACGCCGCCCCGAGGTCGATGAAGAACGGGTCGTCGCGCTGTCCTGCGAAGACGCGGACGCCGCCGCCGAGGTCATACATGCCCTGCGCGGCGAGTGCGTCGTAGCTCGGCATCGTCCGCGGGCCTACGTTCGACGGAACGGCGATCTTGTCCGTCATCGGCGAGAGCACCGTGCGGTGACCGTGCTTGATCATGGTCAGCGAGTAGTGCTGCCGCAGCCCGAGACCGGGCGAGTCGAGCGAGGTGATTGGCGGGATCACGGCACCCGTCGCCGGAGGGACGCCCCCGACGTACGAGAGCGGGAGCCCGAGCGAGTTCACGGCGCCGCGGATCTCGGTCGTGAACCGGAACTCGAAGCTGACGTCATCCGCCTTGCCGTCCTTGTCGTTGTCGACCTGGAACCGGTAGGCGACGCTCGGGTCGAAGTTGTAGTAGTTCGGCCCGCCGCTCGGCTCCTCGAACGGGATCACGTCCATGATCAGGTCGACCTTGTCGGCCTGGCCCGGTTGCGTGCTGCGGAACATGTAGAAGTCGGTGATGTCCGCCGGCGGGTCGTTCGCTATCAGCGGCGCCTCACGGTGGCTCGCCGCGTTCGCTGGCGACGGGCTCGGTCCGAGGCGAAGCACGAGCAGAGCGAGGGCCGCGCCTACGAGCGCCAGCACCACCACCGCCGTCTTCCGCCTCGCTAGGACAGCCGTCATGGCTGCCTCCTTCCTCCCACAGGGATGGTTCGATTGACGGGCGTGATTCGCCCGCGGCGAGGAATCGGTTCAGCTCGGGGCTAGGGCGTGATCCGCGTGCCGCCTCGGCCGGCGAGCGCCTCGCCGAGCGCGGCTGGTGAGGTGATCAGCGCCTCGTGCCCGGTCGCGAGCACGAACTCGAGCGACGCCTCGACCTTCGGCCGCATCGAACCGGGGGCGAGCTCCGGGGCGAGCGCCTCTGCCTCCTCGACGGAGAGCTCGCGCAGCTCCTCCTGGCGGTCGCTGCCGAAGTGCGAGTAGACCGCTGGCACCTCGGTGAGGATCACGAGCCGGTCTGCCCCGAGGTCGCGGGCAAGCAGCGCTGAGGCGCGATCCTTGTCGATCACCGCGTCGAGGCCGGCAAGGTGGGCCCCCCGGCGCGCGGCAGGGATCCCGCCGCCCCCGCAGGCGACGACGATCGAGCCCGCCGCCAACAGCGCGCGGATCGCGTCCAGCTCGACGACCTCGAGCGGCGCCGGCGAGGGCACGACCCGCCGCCAGCCACGGCCGGAGTCGTGAACCACCTTCCAGCCGCGCTCGTCTTCGAGCTCGTGCGCCCGCTGCTCGTCGTAGAACGGGCCCACCGGCTTCGTCGGCTCCTGGAACGCCGGGTCGTCCTCGGCGACGAGCACGTGCGTCAGCAGGCAGGCGACCGGCCGCCCCGCGACCGGCTCGAGCTCGCTCTCGATCAGCGCTCCGATCTCCGCCTGCGTCTGGGCGACCGCGAGGTACAACGGCAGCGGCGGAGCCTCTGCGGCGGCTCGCTCCTGGCGCAGGAGCACGTTCCCGACCTGCGGGCCGTTTCCGTGCGTGACCACGAGCTCGCGCTCGTCCAGCAGGGGCCGCAGTGCCGCAAACGCCTCCCGGAGGTTCGCGCGCTGCTCGGCCGCCGTGCCGCGTTCGCCGGGCCGCATGAGCGCGTTCCCGCCGAGGGCGACGACGGCGGTCACACGAGCGCTTTGTCGCCGATCAGCCCGTGTTCAGCCAGGATGTCGGCCAAGGTCGGCTCGCCGACCTCCTGGAGCCGGTAGGTGACCCGCAGCGCGGGCACGTCGAAGTCGATCAGCCGCCGGAGGTCGATCGGCGTCCCGATCAGCACGAGCTCGGCGCCGGAGGCCTCGATGGTCGCGCGCAGGTCGTCCATCTGCTGCCGCCCGTAGCCCATCGCGGGGAGCAGCGCGCCCACGTGTGGATAGTCCTCGAAGGTCTTGGCGATCGAGCCGACCGCGGTGTCGCGCGGGTCGATCAGCTCGGCCGCGCCGTTTGCCTTTGCCGCGAGCACCGCAGCGCCGTACGTCATCTCGCCGTGCGTGAGCGTCGGGCCGTCCTCGATCGCGAGCACGCGCTTGCCGGCGATCTCGGAGGCGTCGCCCTCGACGACGAACGGCGAGGCCGCGAGCACGATGCGCGCTCCGGGGTTGTGCTCGCGAATCGAGTCGAGCACCGCGTCGACTCCCTCCTGCGGGGCGCTGTCGATCTTGTTCACGACGCAGACGTCGGCCATGCGGAGGTTCGTCTCGCCCGGGTGGTAACGCAGCTCGTGGCCGGGCCGATGCGGGTCGACGACGACGATGTGGACGTTCGGCTTGACGAACGGCGTGTCGTTGTTGCCGCCGTCCCAGAGGATCACGTCCGCTTCTTGCTCGGCCCGGTCGAGGATCGCCGCGTAGTCGATCCCGGCGAAGACGAGGTTGCCCTCGGCGAGGTGCGGCTCGTACTCCTCCCGCTCCTCGATCGTCGCGTCGGCCGCGTCGAGGTCCTCGTAGCGCTCGAAGCGCTGGATCGCCTGCGCGGCCAGGTCTCCGTAGGGCATCGGGTGGCGCAGCACGGCAACGCGCTTGCCCGACTCACGCAGCAGCGCCGCCACGTGTCGCGTCGTCTGGCTCTTGCCAGAGCCCGTGCGCACGGCGCAGATCGCGACCGCCGGCTTCGACGAGGTGAGCATGGTCTCGGCCGGCGAGATCAGGCGGAACGACGCGCCGGCCGCCAGAACGCGCGAGCCGATGTGCATCACGTGCTCGTGCGTCACGTCCGAATACGCGAAGACGACCTCGTCGATCTCGTGCCGCCCGATCAGCTCCTCGAGCTCGTCCTCGGGGCAGATGGGGATCCCGTCGGGGTAGAGCTCGCCCGCCAGCTCCGCCGGGTAGACGCGACCGTCGATGTTCGGTATCTGCGTCGCGGTGAAGGCGACGACCTCGTACTCCTCGCGGCCGCGGTAGGCGAGGTTGAAGTTGTGGAAGTCGCGGCCGGCCGCGCCCGCGATGAGCACGCGTGTCCTGGTCATGAATAAAGCTTATGCAGCTACACAGGACAGCGCGCGGATTACGCTCTCGGCGTGCTTGCGCGTCTGGCAGCGTGCGTCTGTGCCGCCGCCCTCCTGACCGCCGCTCCCGCGGCAAAGGTGGACACGGCCGGCCTGCGGGCGCAGCAGACGGTGCGGGCGCTCGCCGTGCTCGGGCCGCGCGTCGCCGGGTCGCCGACCGAGCGGCGTGCGGCGAGGGTCGTCACGGAGCGGTTTGCCAAGCTCGGGCTGACCCCGATCGTCCAGAACGTGCCTCTGCCGCGTGGCGGGGCATCGCGGAATCTCGTCTTCCGCAGCGGTGGCAGGCCCCTGCGTGCGATCGTCCTCGCGCACCTGGACGGGGTCTCCGCGGGTCCGGCCGCGAACGACAACGGCTCGGGAGTCGGCGCGTTGCTGGAGGTTGCGCGCGAGCTCGGCGAGACGAAGGGCGTGCTCTTCGCCGCGCTCGGCGCCGAGGAACGGGTGATGACGGGCTCGAGTCTCCACCTGGGCTCCGCCCGGCTGCTCAAGAGCCTCGCCCCGGCCGAGCGTCGCAGCGTGCGGCTCGCGCTCTCGCTCGACATGGTCGGCTACGGGCCGGAGCTGAACGTGCGGGGGCTCGAACGGCGCCCGAACCACTCGGCTCAGCGTGCGCTCGCCGCCGCGCGCAGGCTCGGCATCCGAGCGACGTACCTCCGCGACCGCGGGCAGTCGGACCACGAAGAGCTCACGCGCGGCGGCGTTCCAGCGGCCTGGATCGAGTGGCGCTGGGACCCGTGCTGGCACACGGCTTGCGACCGCACGGGGAGGGTCGAGCCGGCGAAGCTCGCCGCGGCGATCCGGCTCACGGTCAACGCCGTGCGCGCCGCGACCTAGGGTTAGCGCAGCACTTCGCGGACGCGGTCGTGCACCGATGACATCTCGAGCTCCGAGCCCGCGACGTCCTTCAACAGCTCGTCGGCCGTCGGCTTCTGGCCCTCGGCCCAGAGCTCGCGCAGCAGCGAGCCCGCCTCGCGCTGTGCGAACCACTCGTTGCCGAAACGCTCGCGCAGGCTGTCGCGCAGCTGGGACTCGAGCGCCCACGAGCGCAGGTACGACGAGACGTAGAAGCCGGAGTCCATGTCGGCGAGGTAGTTCGACGGGCTCGGCTCGAGCTTCACGGCGTCTCCTAGCAGCTCGACGTACCGCTTCGGCATCCCGCTGATGTCGTCGCTCGTGTGGAACTCGAGCTCGTAGATCAGCTTCGCGCAGTAGCGGCGCACGAAGAAGAGCAGCCACATCATTCCTTCGGACGCGTACTCGCTCGGCCGCGGGAAGTCGAGCTTCCGGGTCAGCCAGGCCGGCTCGTCGGTGAGGTGCTGCATCAGCATCGCCCAGCCCTCGGTGACCGCGACGTCCCCGAGGCGCTTCTCCTCCATCTCGAGGTTGCGCGAGGTGTTCGCGTAGTGCTCGGTGTGACCGGCCTCGTGGAAGAACGCGCGCCAGTCGTCGGCGCCGCCGATCGGCTGGATCACGAGCATGACCTTGTCCGGGACCTCGATCGGCGAGCAGAACGCGCGCGGCGACTTCTGCGGCCGCTGCTCGATGTCGAGGTGCACGTTCGCCTGGCTGTCGAGGTCGATCCCGAGGTCGGCGAGGGTCGCCTTCAGCGCTGGCACCATCTTGTCCGCGGGGAAGCCCTCGTCCCACTGCGGCGAGCGGATCATCCGCTGGAGGTCCCAGCGCTGAGCCTCGTCGAGCGAGAGCCCGAGGAGGTCCCGGGTCGCCTTGCCGAGAGTGTCCTCGTACAGCCGTTCGGTGTCCGCCAGGAACGCCTCGCACTGCGCTGCCAGCTCCCGCAGGCGGAAGCCGAAGCGCTCGTAGAGGTCGACGTAGCTCGACGCGCCGAGGCCGGGCAGAGCCGAGCGCACGATCTCGACGCCGTCTAGGTAGAGGGGGTTCAGGTGCTCCTCGGTCGTCTCCCACAGCACCCGGTCGAGCTTCTCGCGGCGGCTGCGATCCGGCTCGTTCGCCATCGTCGGCCGCAGCATCCGGAAGGGGATCGCCTCGCCGTCGACCGTCACCTCGAGCTCGGCCTCGAGCGCGGCGAGCTTCTCGGCGTGCTCGCGCGTGAGTTTGCCCAGGAACCCCTCGCAGCCGAAATGCCAGAGCTCGCGGGTGCGGCGGTCGCCGTCCACGGCCGCGCCGATCCCCTGCACCTGCTCCAGATCGGTCAGCGTCGAATGGCGCTCGTAGATCTCCTCGAGCTCGAGGCGGTCCTTCAGTCCCGCGTAGTGGAGGTAGTACTCCTCGTCGAGCTCGGCGATGAATCGGTCGGCCTCGGCCCGGTAGGCCTCGAGCTCAGGCGATGACGGCGACCCGCTCGGCATTGCCCGTAGGATATCCCGGTGCGAGAGATCAGCCTCCGGACCGAGCGGCGGACGCAGCTGCTCGACATCACTCCGCAGGTCGAGGAAGCGCTCAACGGGGCCGATGGGGCCGCTGCAGCGCTCGTCTATGTGCCGCACACCACGGCGGGCGTGACGATCAACGAGGACATCGACCCGGTGCTGGCCAACGACCTCGAGGCAGCGATGGAGAAGATCGTCGAGGACGGGTGGAGCTGGCGCCACGACGACGCCGACGGCCCGAACGCGCCTTCCCACGTGCGCGCGTCGCTGATGAGCCCCGAGGTGCTGGTGCCGTTGCAATCCGGCAAGCTCGCGCTCGGCCGCTACCAGGGGATCTTCTTCTGTGAGTTCGACGGCCCGCGCGAGCGCAAGGTCTACGTGACCGCGCTTCGCTGAGCCGTCATTCGCTGAACCGCAACCGCGTGTTCACCTGAACTCAACACAAGGGTCGTAGGTTCCGCGTGTGCCCGAGCGTCTTCCGATCGCATTCGCGGTTTCGGTGGCGCTGGTATCGGGGGTGACCTTCTTCGGGCGGGAGGGGGGATCGCATGCGCACCCGATCGCGGGGATCCACAAGATCCGCCACGTGGTCGTGATCATGCAGGAGAACCGCTCGTTCGACTCCTACTTCGGCACGTACCCGGGCGCGGACGGGCTGCCGAGGCGGAACGGGCGATTCACGGTGTGCTCGCCCGACCCGAAGACCGGCCGCTGTCTGCGGCCCTTCCACGATGCGCGCGACCGGAACAGCGGTGGCCCGCACGAGCACCTCGATGCCGTTCGCGACATCAACGGCGGCAAGATGGACGGCTTCGTCCGGGAGGCGCGGCGCGGGCTCATCGCCGGCTGCGTGACTTCGCCCGACTCGCCCCTGTGCTCGCTCGGCGCGGCGAAGCCCGACGTGATGGGCTACCACGACGACCGCGAGATCCCGAACTACTGGGCCTACGCGCGCAACTTCGTGCTGCGCGACCGCATGTTCGAGTCGGTCACGTCCTGGAGCCTGCCGCAACGTCTCTACGACGTCTCCGAGTGGACGGCCCGCTGTCACCGGCCGCGCGACCCGATGAGCTGCACCAACGCGATCGAGAACCCGCTCGCGCCGCCTCACGAGCCGCAGAACCCGACGAAGCGCAAGCCCGACTACGCGTGGACCGACCTCACCTACCTGCTGCACAAGCGGCACGTCTCGTGGCGCTACTTCGTCTTCGCGGGCGCGCAGCCCGACTGCGACGACGGCGGGATGGTCTGCGGGATGAAGTGGCAGAACGCGAAGACGCCCGGCATCTGGAACCCGCTGCCGTGGTTCGACACGGTCCGGCGTGACCATCAGCTCCGGAACATCGTGCCGATGCGGCGGTTCTTCGCGGCGGCGCAGCGAGGCGCGCTCCCTGCTGTCGCGTGGCTCACGCCCAGCAACCGGGTCAGCGAGCATCCGCCTGCGCTCGTCAGCAGGGGCCAGACCTACGTGACGAGCGTGATCAACGCGGTCATGCGCAGCCCGGACTGGCGCTCGACGGCGATCTTCCTCGCCTGGGACGACTGGGGCGGCTTCTACGACCACGTGCGGCCGCCACGGGTCGATCGCAACGGCTTCGGCCTGCGCGTGCCGGCACTCGTGATCTCGCCTTATGCGCGCCGCGGCTTCATCGACCACGGGACGGCGAGCCTGGACTCGTTCGTGAAGTTCATCGAAGACGATTTCCTCGGGGGCGCGCGCCTCGACCCGAAGACCGACGGGCGGCCCGACTCCCGGTCCTCGGTGCGCGAGACCGCGCCCCAGGTCGGCGACTTCTCGCACGACTTCGACTTCCAACAGAAGCCGCGCGCTCCGCTGGTGCTCCCGCTGCACCCCGCGTTTTCCTAGGCTGGGGGCGTGGCCGCCCCCGTCGCCCGGGATCAAGAGCTCGAGCTCTCGATCGATTCGCTCGCCTACGGCGGGAACGGCGTCGCGCGGCTGAACGGGTTCGTCGTCTTCGTGCGGCGCGGGCTTCCGGGCGATCGCGTCCGCGCGCGCGTGACGAAGGTGAAGCGCAACCACGCGGAGGCGCTTGCGGTGGAGGTGCTCGAGCCGAGCTTGCAGCGGGTCGATGCGCCGTGCGCGCACTACCCGGCGTGCGGCGGCTGCCGCTTCCAGGATCTCGCCTACGAGGCGCAGGCAGCTGCGAAGGAGGAGCAGGTCGCCGACGCGCTGCGGCGGATCGGCGGGCTCGCAGGGCCGCCGCTCGAGCCGATCGTTCCGGCGCAGGAGGTGTTCCACTACCGAAACAAGCTCGAGTACTCGTTCACGCAGACGCCGGCCGGGCCTGCGCTCGGGTTCCACAAGGCTGGACGGTGGGACGAGGTGCTCGAGGTCGAGCGCTGCTGGCTGACGACGGATCTCGGAAACACGGTGCGCGACGCGGTCCGCGACTGGGCGCGGGCGGAGCGGCTCGAGGCCTACAACCAGGGCGAGCACACCGGCTACCTGCGTCACCTCGTGCTGCGCGAAGGGCGCAACACGGGGCAGCTGCTCGTGCAGCTCGTGACCGCGGCGGGCGAGCGGTTCGACCGGGACGAGCTCGTCGAGGTGCTGCGGCGCTTCCCCGAGGTACGGTCGATCCACTGGTCGGTGAACGAGTCACAGGCCGAGGTGACGAACCTGCCCACGACGCTGCTCTGGGGCGACGAGGCGATCGAAGAGGAGCTTTGCGGGCTGCGCTTCCGGGTGCGGCCGAACGCCTTCCTGCAGACGAACACGGCCATGGCCGAGCAGGTGTACGAGCTCGCGGGCGAGTACGCGGGGCTCACCGGGAACGAGACGGTGTACGACCTCTACTGCGGGATCGGGACGATCGGGCTCACGCTGGCCTCGCGGGCGCTGACGGTCTGGGGGGTGGAGGTCTCGGAGGAGTCCGTCGCGTGCGCACTCGAGAACGCCGACCTGAATGGGATCGCGAACGCGGCCTTCTTCGCCGGCGAGGTGGGGGCGTCGCTCGAGGAGCTTGCCGAGCGCGCGGGGCCTCCGGACGTGGCGGTCGTCGACCCACCGCGCGCCGGCCTTTCGGGGAAGGCGCTGCGGCGGCTCGCGCGGCTCGAGGCGCCGCGGATCGTCTACGTCTCGTGCAATCCGACCACGCTGGCCGGGAACGTGAAGGAGCTCTCGGGGGAGTGGGGCTACTCGTTGGAGCGCGTGCGGCCGGTGGACATGTTCCCGCACACCCCGCACGTCGAGGCGGTCGCGCTGCTCACGCGCGAGTGACCGTTTCAGCCACGGCCGGGGTCTGGCCCCGGGGCTTGGCCGGAACCGTCACGCCGCCGCCGGACCGCGCGCCAGAGGAGGTCGGCGTTCGGAAGCAGGAACCCCACGGAGAGCAGCGGCAAGGCCGGCAGCCCGCCGACCTCGAGCCATGTCGCGAGCGCCATCGTCCCGCCCAGGCCGGCGACGAGGCACACCCAGGTCCAGCCGGTCCGTAGCGACCAGCGCGAGCTCGCGCCGAGGAAGAGCGCGAAGAAGAGCAGGTCCGGCAGCCCGAGCATCGCGGCGCCGCGTGCTGCCCCCGGAATCGGAAACGAGAACGACAGCGCCGAGAACACCTCCGGCTTGTCGTTGACGATCGTGTTCGTCGGCCCGCGCCAGACCGAGTACGAGTCGACGAAGGGCACGATCACCGCCACGAGCACGACCCAGCTCAGCTCCTCGAAGAAGCGCAGGAAGCACCAGGCGGCGAAGGTCATCGCGGCGAGCTTGGCGAAGTTCGCGACCCCGCCGGCACCGGTCGCCTGCAGGACGATTGCGGCCACGCCGCACACGATTGCGATCACGAGCAGCTGGCGCAGGGGCGCGTGCCAGAGTGGCAGCGCGAACCAAACGAGCCCGAAGACCGCCGGGATCAGGATCAGGCAGATCCAGGCCACGTCCCACCAGAACGGCAGCTCGAACCACCACTGGTGCGTCCCGTAGTAGAGCCCGACGAGCACCGCGAGCGCGGCGAAGGCCGCTACCCGGCGCGTCGGGAGCGCGGGTGCCGCTAGTAGGGAGGTAGCTCCGCCCACCACGGGCCCAGGGCCTTGAACGCGTTCCAGAAGCGCGTCTTCGCCGGCGCCTCGTCGAGCGACTCGTCGATGTCCGGCACGCAGAGCGCCTGAATCGTCGGCGTGAAGCGCTGGAGCTCGCCCAGCGCCGGCTCGAGCGGGTCCGCAAGCGGGAACTCCAGCGCGTTCAGGAAGGTGAGCGCCGCCTCGCCCATCACGACGATCAGCTTCGGCTGGACGATGTGCAGCTCGCGCGCCAGCCACGGCCGCGCCTCCTCCTCGTCGCCCCCGACGAACTTGAGGCAGTTCGTCCCGTACACCGCGAGCGGGTCGACGTGCAGCCGCTGGAGCGACTTCAGCAGCGCCTGTCCGGCGCGCCCGTAGAACGCGACGCCCTCCTGCACCTCCGCCGGCCTCGGCTCGTGCTTGAGCAGGAACACGTCCGCGAGCGGATGGCCCGACCCGAGCACCGGAACCTGCCCTTCTCCGGCCGCCCGCGCGATCTCGTCACCGAGCTCGTTCGTCTCGGCGATGGCCTTCTGGAGGTACTTCTCGAAGATCTCGTCGGTCACAGGCGGCATGGTTCCGCGGGCAACCCTGGGTTCTCGCCTACCGGACTCTTTCCTTGGCCTGGGCCGCCCACTTGAGCGACTGCAGGTAGAGCAACGACCGCGGCCGCCGCAGCACGTGGGCACTGCGCAGGCTGCGGAGGAACTCCTCCGGCCCGTCGAACGCGCGCATCCGCACGGCGCCCGTGCCGACGCCCTGGAGCACGTGCGCGTCGGAGCCCGCGCCCATCGTCAGGTCGTACTTGCGCGCGAACCGAAGCGCCTCGTCGTTGTAGGCCTCGAACAGGAGCCGCGCGTTGTAGACCTCCAGGACGTCGACCTGCGCGAGGTACCTGTGCAGCGTCGCCGGCTCCGGGATCGCGTGCAGCCGGTCGAAGGGGTGGGGGAGGTAGACGACGCCCCGCTGCGCCCGGATCGCGTCGACCGTCTCGCCGAACGAGAGCCCGCGCGGGATCTCCTCGGAGAGGAAGAGGCCGATCACCTCGCCTTGGTCGGCCGTCTTCACCTCCTCTCCGGGAATCACGACGAGGTCGCGGCCGTCGGCGAGCTCGGCGGCTTCGCGCGCGCCGCCGAAGACGTTGTGGTCGGTGACGGCGATCGCGCCGAGACCCTCGGCCTCGGCGTGGTCGAGCAGGTCTGCGACCGGGATCTGGCAATCGTGGGACCACGAGGTGTGGAGATGGAGGTCGGCGACGATCCAGTCGTGATCGGCGAGCGGCTCGACGGTGCGTTCGCGGCGCCGCCTCGACGCGAGGCCGCGGTACAGCTGGTCGAGCTCTCGCGCCGCCGCCTCGAAGCTCTGGCCCTCGGCGCCCTCCCGCGCCCGCGCGCCCTCTCGCTCGAGGTAGGCGTCGTCCTCCGCGAGGCGCAGCACCGCCGCCGCCACGAGCTCGGGCTGCTCCCGCACGCCCGGAGGCGAGACGATCGCCGCGCCGGCCGCCGCCGCCTCCAGCGAGACGCGGTCGAGGCCGTCGAACGCAGGCACGAACGCGGCCGCCTCGTTCAGGAGCGGGGCCCGGGCCGCGCCGTCGCGCAGCGTGCGCACTCGGGCGCGGCCGCGGAGGGAGCGAGGAAGCGTGGGGCGTCCGGCCAGCGGCTTCGTCCTCAGGAACACGAGCTCCCAGTCCGGCAGCGCGCGGAGCGCCCGCACGACAGTGCGGCTGAGGGCGCGTTCGCCCGGCCGCCACTCGAGCACGAGGAGCCGCCGCTTGCGGCCTGGACGGAAGAGCTCGAGATCGACCCCCGGCGAGATGACGCGGTAGTCGCCGGGAAGCCGCTCGGCCGCCGCCTCGGCAGTCCTCTCCGAGGTCGCGACGAGCTCGTCGATGCGTGCCAGCAGGCGCTCGCGTTGCGCGCGACCCGGCGGATAGCCGAGGCGCTCAGGCGAGAGGAAGCTCGCGACGGTGAACGCATGCGCGTCGCGCAGGGCGAGGTACGAGAGGCTCGGTAGCCCCGGCTCGAACCCGTGCACGACGTCGTAGCCACCGCGGGCGAGCGCGAGCGAGAGGTTCGCTCGCACCCCTACCGGCACGCCGATCCGACTTCGTCGGGAGACCGGCACCGCAGGCCCCAGCGCGATGACCTCGTCGCCCCCGCCGTCGAGCAGTGCGCGCCGTCCCGCGATCAGGTCGGCCGCGCGCGTCGAAGGCGCGAGGACGGTGACCTCGTGGCCGAGCCGGCGCAGCTCGCTCGCGATCCCGGCCACATGCTCGTTGACGTCGTGGGGCCTCGACCAGGCGAAGGGCGTGACCAGGCAGACGCGCAGGCCCATCGCACCGAGTCTAGATCGCACGGCCGCACCGACGGCGCCGGTGCGGCCTCTCGGCGTGGCGGGCGAGAGTGATCAGGCTTTGGCCTGCGCCGGCTCCTTGACCTGCTTGCGGGCGTGCTTGCGGATGAACTCCTCGGTGAGGTCGCGCGCCTCGTCGTCCGGATGCTGCTCGGGCGGCGACTTCATCAGGTAGGAGCTGGGGGCCGCGAGCGTGCCGGCGACGCCGTTGTTCAGCGCGAGCTTCGCGAGACGCACGGCGTCGATCACGACTCCGGCCGAGTTGGGCGAGTCCCACACCTCGATCTTCAGCTCCGCGTTCAGCGGCACGTCGCCGAACGAGGTGCCCTCGAGCCGGATGTAGGCCCACTTGCGGTCCTCGAGCCACGGGACGTAGTCCGACGGTCCGACGTGGACGTTCTTCTCCTCGAGCTCGTAGGGGAGCGTCGAGGTGATTGCGTACGTCTTCGAGATCTTCTTCGACTCGAGCCGCTCCCGCTCCAGCATGTTCATGAAGTCGGAGTTGCCTCCGAAGTTGAGCTGGAAAGTGCGGTCGACCTTCACGCCGCGGTCGCGGAAGATGCCCATCAGGACCCGGTGTGTGATCGTCGCGCCGACCTGCGACTTGATGTCGTCGCCGATGATCGGCAGGCCGCGCTCCTCGAAGCGCCGCTGCCAGTAGTTCTCGCGCGCGATGAACACTGGCATGCAGTTCACCATCGCGCAACCGGCGCTCAGGATCTGCTCGGTGTACCACTTCGTCGCCTCCTCGGAGCCGACCGGGAGGTAGTTGATGACGACGTCGGTGTTCGTGTCGCGCAGGATCCCGACGACGTCGTCGGTTTCGCCGGGGGCCTTCGTGACGACCTCCGAGAGGTACTTGCCGAGCCCGTCATGCGTCATCCCGCGCGAGACGGTGACGCTGGTCTTCGGGACGTCGGAGAACTTGATCGTGTTGTTCGGCTCGGCCCAGATCGCCTCCGAGAGGTCCTTGCCGACCTTGTCGGTCGTGACGTCGAACGCGGCCGTGAGCTCGATATCGCGGATGTGATAGCCACCGAGGTCGACGTGCATCAGCCCGGGGACGAACTGGTCCGGGTCCGCGTCCTTGTAGTACTCGACGCCCTGCACAAGCGAGCTCGCGCAGTTGCCGACGCCGATGATCGCGACGCGGACCTTTTCGTCCGAGCGCCGCACCTTGCCGTTGGTCGCTGCCATGGGTTCCTTTCCGAGTCGCTCCGTGAGCGTCTCGACGATCAGGTCGTTGAGATTCCGTTTGCGCTGTGCCGCGCGCGCGGCAAGCTTGTCCTTGAGCTCCGGCGGCATGCGCAGGAGCACGGAGCCGCTCTTGCCGGGTTCCTTGCCGGGGCGGCCGCTGGGATCGAAGGAGACGCCGAAGCGGTCGGCGAGAAGACCGACGGCGAGGTCGTTGAGGCTGCGGCCGCTCCGCTTGACCTCATCGCTGAGGAGTCGCTTGAGCTCGGCGGGCATCCGGACGAGCACGTGCTTGCGCGCTGGTACTAGCACAGTAGTGCTAGCAGTCTAGCCGCTCAGGAGGAGCGCTGCCGGAGCTGCCTGCGCACGCCGAGCACGCGCTGCAGCACGGTGAACCACGCAGTCGCCGCCAGGAAGTAGATCGCCCACTGCAGCCCGCCCCACGGTGCGAACACGAGCCCGCCGGTGATCACGACGACACGCTCGGCGCGGCTGCCGAGGCCGATGTCGCCGCGCAGGCCGAGCAACTCGGCCTTCGCCCGTGCGTACGAGACGAGGAACGAGCCGGCGATCGCAGCGATCGTGAACCCGACCGCAATGTCGTGCCCCTCGCGCGAGAACACCAACGCGATCGCCGTCAGCACGAAACCCTCGCTGACCCGGTCGGAGATCGAGTCGAGGAAGGCGCCGAACGGTGTCGCCTTGCCGCCGTGGCGGGCGAGCGCCCCGTCGAGGATGTCGAGCACCGAGCCGACGACGAAGAGCACTGCAGCGAGCCAGTAGAGGAGCCATGGCCTGTCGTGCGCGAACCACACGACGACGGCCGAGGCCGCGCAGAGGCTGATCCCGGCCGCGGTCAGCGCATTCGGGGTCACGCGCGTGCGGGCGAGGCCGCCGATCCAGCGCGCGGCGAGACGCCGGGTGCCGTCGGTGTAGCCGCGCTTGACCCAGGCGAGGGTCTCGGCGCGGCTCACGCCGTGGCGGGGCGGCGGCGTCGCAGCGGGTTCCAGTAGACCAGCACGCCCGCGACCGTCGCGACGAGCACGCCGGCGACGACGTCGAGCCAGAAGTGGTTGCCGGTCGCCATAACGCTGAACCAGACCCACGCCGGCCACAGCAGCCAGAGCGCCTTCGCGATGCGGGTGCGGCAGACCGAGAAGAGCACGAGGCCCACGATCAGCGCGTCCGCCGCGTGCAGGCTCGGCATCGCTGCGTATGGATTCGCCGCGAACTCGACGATGCCGCTTCCGTGGTTGAGCTCACCGAAGCCGGAGAGCGTGTCGTTGAAGCCGAAGTCCGGGAACATCCGCGGCGGCGCGGTCGGCAGCAGCACGTACCCGACGAGGCCGATCACGTTCGCCAGCAGGATCGTGTTGCGGAAGCGGACGAATGCTTCGTTGCGCCGCAGGTAGACCCAGAGCAGCGCAAGCCCGAGCACGGTGAACTCGGAGTTCCAATACGTCCAGGAGGCGGCGGTCGCCAGCACCTGGGAGCCGTCGACGAGCCGCTGCAGCGTGAGTTCGAACAGCGCGTTCGCGTGCTGCTCGATTCCGATCACGTGCAGGCCGTTGTCGAAGGCCCTCGGCGGGTTCCGGTCGGCGATCCCGCGCGCCACCTGGTAGGCGCCCAGGAACCCGAACCAGATCACGAGTTGGCGCGCGAAATCCCCCCACCCTCGGGGCAGCACGCGACGGCCGGCTGAGACGAGGACGCTCACAGGACTGTCGGATTCTAACGCCCCTGCCTGCCGTCCTCTTCCTGGCCGGGAGGAATCAGCGTCCCGTCGAGCCCTCCGACTTACCCGCCGATCTGGCTCATCGAGCGCGAGGCACGCACGAAGCCGGGGTCGTTGATCTTGTGCTTCAGCTCCTTGTGCCGCACCGCGAAGCGCAGGAGGCGGGCGAGCTCCTCGTCCGAGGCGCCGTCGCGAAGGGGTGTCTTGAGATCCCACTCGCGGCGCGAGAACAGGCAGGTGCGCAGCTGTCCGTCCGCTGTCAGGCGGATCCGGTCGCAGCTCGAGCAGAACGGTTCCGAGACCGGGTTGACGAAGCCGATCTCGCCGGCTCCGTCGGCGAACCGGAAACGGCGTGCGGTCGAGGAGGCCTTGGCCGGGAGCTCCTCGAGCGGCCAGTGCTCTTCGATCAGCGCGCGGATCTCGGCGCCGGCGAGCACGTCGTCGTCCCGCCAGGACTCGTCGGCGTCGAGCGGCATGAACTCGATGAAGCGCACGACGTACGGCTTGCGCCGCGCGAGCTCGGCGAGCGCCGGGACCTCGACCTCCGTGAAGCCCCGCATCGCGACGCAGTTGACCTTGATCGGCCGCAGCTGCGGGTGCCGCTCGGCCTCTTCGAGCCCGGCGAGCACGCGGTCGAGTGCGTCGCGGCGCGTGATCTCGGCGAAACGGACGTGCGAGAGCGAGTCGAGCGACACGTTGAGCCGCCGCAGGCCTGCCTCGACCAGCGGGCCTGCCAGGCGGTCGAGCAGGACGCCGTTCGTGGTCAGAGACAGGTCCGTGACGCCGGGTGTGTCGGCCAGCAGCCGCACGAGCACCGGCAGGTCGCGCCGCACGAGCGGCTCGCCGCCCGTCAGCCGCACCTCGTCGACGCCCATCGCGGCGAGGACGCGCACGAGCCGAGCAAGCTCCTCGAAGGTCAGGAGCTCATCGCGCTCGAGCCACTCCAACCCCTCGGCCGGCATGCAGTAGCGGCAGCGGAAGTTGCACTTGTCCGTGACGGAGACGCGCACGCTGCGGATCTCGCGCCCCCAGGAATCGACGAGCGGCTCCATCCGAAGCAGCCTAGCCGACGTTTCGGGCCGCGAACTGCGCGGAAGGCTGCGGCGCAAAGAGAGGAGGTGAGCCATGAGCGACTTCGTGCAGGAGGAGCCGGACAACGGCGAGGAGCTGATCGACGTGGAGGGCCGTAACCAGACGCAGCAGGAGATGGACGGCGAGGAGCCGGGCCCGGCGGCCCCCAGCGAGAGTGAAGGGTGGGACGAGACGAACGACGAGCCCGCCCAGGGCGAGGGCCAGCAGGACATCGTCTGACCCGGCCGCGCGTCTTCCTAGACTCGCGCGGTGCCGCTCGTCGCGCTCATCGCGGTCACCG
>Ga0307319_10000036_pt1 | contig 44751 bp, 54 predicted proteins | sample ER_DNA_368_FD_194491 | JGI IMG/M metagenome (GOLD analysis project Ga0307319, IMG submission 194491) | Bulk soil microbial communities from the East River watershed near Crested Butte, Colorado, United States - ER_DNA_368 | ecosystem: Environmental > Terrestrial > Soil > Floodplain | place...
GGTCGCGCGGGATCGGAAAGGGGATAGCGCTCCGCTTCGGCGAACTCGGCGCCTCGCGCGTCGCGATCAGCTACCTGCGAAACGACAAGGCAGCCGAGGAGACCGCGGAGGAGCTTCGCGCGCTCGGCGTGGAGCCGGTTCTCCTACGCGGCAACCTCGGTGATGCCGAGAAGGCGATCCGGATCGCCGAGGAGGCGGGGCCGGTGGACGTACTCGTCTCCAATGCCGCGTCAGGCGTGATTCGCCCGGCGCTCGAGCTCGACGAGAAGCATTGGGACTGGACGATGAACGCAAACGCGCGCGCCCTGCTCACGCTCGCTCGGACAGCCGCCCCGTCGATGGCGCCCGGCAGCTCGATCATCGCGATCTCGAGCCTGGGATCGACCCGGGTACTCGAGGATTACATCCTCGTCGGGACGTCGAAGGCGGCCATCGAGGCGCTCGTCCGGTATCTCGCGGTCGAGCTCGCACCGCGCGACATCCGCGTCAATGCAGTCTCTGCAGGGCTCGTCGAGACCGGTGCGCTCGAGCATTTCCCGAAGCGGGAGACGATGCTCTCCTTCTATCGCGAGCGAACGCCGGCGGGGCGCCTCGTAGAGCCGAGGGACGTCGCGGACGCGGTCTGCTTCCTCGCCTCGCCGGAGGCCGCCATGGTGCGTGGCCAGACGCTCGTCGTCGACGGCGGGTATTCGGTGCTGGCGTAGGCGAGGGTCGAAGGAGCATGGGCTCTCGCCCTTACCCGGCCCGGCGCAGCAGGAATTGATCGCGGAGGAGGACGGGTTCGTAGGCACCCGCCTCCGTGACGAGGAAGCGGTCGACCGCCCGGCGCACCCCGTCCTCCCACCAACCGGGAGCTCCGTAATCATCGCCTGCGAGAAGGCCGCCCGGCCTCACCTTCGGGGCGAAGAGCTCGAGATCCGCCCGCACGTACTCGTAGAGGTGGTTACCGTCCACGTAGACCCAGTCGAGCGACGCGTCCTCGAACCCGGCCGCGGCCTCGGCGGACGTCGAGCGGTGGATGACGACAGCGCCGTCCGCGATCTCAGTCTCGAAGCGTTGTAGGACGCGCTTGTAGACCTCATCCATCTCCGCCTGGCTGCCCGCCCGTGCGCCCCCGTACCACGCCTGCTCGTAGCGCTCGTCGGGGGCGAAGGCCCAAGGATCGAGGAGGTGCAGCTGCACGGGCCGCACGGCCCGGAGGATCGCGGCCGAGAGATCACCCGCCCAGACGCCGATCTCCACGCCCACAGAGTGCTTCGGCAAGCGACGAAGGAGGCGAGCTCGCTCCCGTCGGTGTCGGGCCTGGCGCAGGCGGTCCCCCAGCCGAGGCATCGGCGAAGCCTAACGTGCCGGCCGCGTCCCGATCTGATGGGGATCATCTATACTTTCGTTACGTAACGAATGAATGACCGAACTGTTTATCCACTAGGCAAGCGGCGAACCCTGATCGTGTTCGCCGGGCTCATGCTCGCCATGCTCGTCGCGGCGCTCAACCAGACCATCGTCTCGACGGCTCTTCCGACGATCGTCGGCGATCTCGGCGGCCTCCAGCACTACTCGTGGGTCTTCTCCGCCTACATGCTCGGACTGACGGTCACGGTGCCGCTCTACGGCCGGCTCTCGGACTTCTACGGCCGCAGGCCGTTCTTCGCGCTAGGGATCGTCCTCTTCTCGGCCGGATCGATCGTCGCCGGGCTCGCACCCTCGATGGAGGTGCTGATCGCTGGCCGAGCGATTCAGGGCCTCGGCGCCGGTGGGCTGATCCCACTCGGCATTGCGGTGATCGGTGACATGATTCCGCCCCGACAGCGCGGAAAGTGGCAAGGCCTGATGGGCGTGGTTTTCGGCATGTCCTCCGTGGTCGGCCCTGCGACCGGCGGCTGGATCGCCGACAACACATCCTGGCGCTGGGCCTTCTTCGTCAGCCTTCCTCTCGCCGCGCTCGCGTTGATCGTGGTGTGGGTCGGCTTCGACGCGAGCCAGGTCAAGGAAAAGCACCGGATCGACTACCTTGGCGCCGCCCTGCTCACCGCGGCGATCTCCACCGGCCTGCTCGGATCCGCCTGGGGCGGCGTCGACTATCCGTGGGCCTCGCCCGTCATCGTGGGCCTCTTCGCCGCCTGCGCCCTCCTCACGATCGCATTCGTGCTGCAGGAGCGGCGCGCGCCTGAGCCAATCCTCCCGCTCGACCTGTTCCGGAACCGCACCTTCGCGGTCGCCCAGATCGCTCTCTTCGGGATCGGTGCGGCGATCTTCGGCACGATCATGTTCGTCCCGCTGTTCGTTCAGCAGGTGCTGGGCGAGAGCGCGACGAGCTCGGGCGCCGTCCTGACCCCGCTCATGCTCGGGTGGATCGGGTCGAGTGCCGCCTCGGGCCAGATCGTCTCGCGGACGGGTCGCTACCGCCCCGTGCTCCTCGCAGGGCCGCCGATCATGGCGATCGGCCTCTACATGCTCGCGGGCATGGGACCTGACTCGACGGCTTTCGAGGCGACCCGCAACGTCGTCATCGTCGGCATCGGGACGGGGCTCCTGATGCAGAACTTCACGGTCGTGGTTCAGAACGCCGTTCCCCGCACCCTGATGGGCACAGCAACCGCCTCGACCCAGTTCTTCCGGTCGATCGGCGCCACGGTCGGCGTCACAGCGATGGGGGCGATCATGCTCGCCCGGCTGGGCGCGTCGGAGGCGTCCAATGCGGGGCCCGCTGAGCTCGCGAACGCCCTCCATCCGGCCTTCGCGCTGGGGATCATGCTGTGCGCCCTGGCTTTCGTGGCGACGCTCTTCCTGCCCCATACCGAGCTTCGCAGCACCATGGAGGAGCCTGTGGTGGAGACCGCTCGGGCACAAAGGCAGGCAGCGTGACCCAAGAGGCGGAGAGCGAGCGCCTGGCCGAGGGGATCATCCGCCTCTGGGGCGAGCTTCAGCGGCGGAAGACCACCACCGGGGAGGAGCTCTCGACGGCGGAGCTGACCACGCCCCAGGCGATCGCGCTCCGCGTCGTCGTCCGCGAAGGCCCTTGCCGGATGGGGGCGCTCGCCGAGGCGTTGGGTGTCACGGTCGCGACCGCGAGCCGAACGGTCGACGCCCTCGCTGCCCGGAAGTTCGTCCGCCGCGAGCGCGATCGCGCCGACGCCCGGGCAGTGCGAGTCGTCGCGACGGCGACCGGGAAAAGGGAGCATCTAGTCCGGCGCAAGCGCTTCGTGACCGCGCTCGGCCGGCTCGCCGACGACCTCTCAGAGCACGAGCGGAGACAGCTCGTGGAGTCGCTGGAGACGCTCGGGCGTCTGTTCGCGAGGCCGGACGCTAGCGCCCGACGGGCAGCGGGCTGAAACTGGTGTCCAGGTCGAAGACGTCGACTCCCTCGCGCCGCTTGAGAGTGTTTACGAGCACGTATGTCAGCGGCGTCGCGGCGGTCTCGTAGGCGACCTTGATCGCCCATGTGGTCAGGATGGGATCGACGAGCGGCGTCCCGGTCCCGGCAAAAGCCAGCGTCACGAAGATCGCGGAGTCGAGTCCCTCGCCGACAATGGTCGACCCGATCGTCCGTGTCCAGAGGAAGCGACCGCCGGTGGCGACCTTCATGCGCGCAAGCACCGCGGAGTTCACGAGCTCCCCGACGAGATACGCGGCGAAGGACGCGAGGAAGAGGCGCCACGTGGTCCCGAGGATCTTGTCGTATGCCTCGTCGTCTCCGAAAAAGGGTGCTGCCGGAAGCGCTATAGCGGCCTGGATCGCGAGGACGGCCATCAGGTTGCATGCGAAGCCCAGCCAGATGACGGCGCGGGCCGCGCGGAAGCCATAGACCTCGGTGAGGACGTCGCCGAGGAGGTAGGAGAGCGGGAAGACGACGAGCCCGGCCGGGAACACTCGTCCTGAGACCTCGACCAGCTTCACCGCGATCACGTTCGAAACAACGAGGGCCGTGACGAAGAAGGCCGCGATCGCGACGAAGCGCCAGGACAGCCGCTCTGTCACGCGAGCCGCTCCAGCGCCTCGTCGATCTCGTCGTCGCCAATCGTAAGCGGCGGCGTCGCGCTGATGAGCTCGCCGTCGAGGCCGGCCGGCACCACGATCACTCCCCGCTCGTAAGCACGCTGGGCGTCGCCCGGCTTGGCGCGCATGAGCCCTGCGCCGTGCCAGCCGGCCCGTTCGAACCGCTCGCCTGCCTCGAGGACGCGGTCCAAGAGCGCCGGCACTCTTTCGAGGACCACCAGTGCGGCGGCGCACGCGAGTGGGCTCCCCATGTGCGTGTGGGTGTAGACGTCCGCGGGCCCGAGGTTCCAGGCCTCGCCATGCTCCGGCCGCATAAGGCACGCCGAAAGAGGGATTCCCCCGCCGAGGGCCTTCCCACTCGTCAGGAGGTCGGCGATCCCACCGCTTCGCCACAGGGCGCCGCAGCGTCCGAGGCCCGAGTAGATCTCATCGGCAACGAGGAGCGCCCCGGCGGCATCGCAGCGGTCCCGGAGGGTGTGGAGGAATCCGTCCGGCGGCACCCGTGCGCCCGCACGGCCCTGAACAGGCTCGACGATGACGCAACCCGCGTCGGCCGGCAAGGGGCCAGGATCCTCACCGTAGGGAAACCGGTGCACCGGCCCGGGGAGCCACGCTGCGAACGGCTCCCGGAAGCGCTCGAAGCCGGTCGCGGCGAGCGCGAGCAGGCCGGTCCCGTGGTAGGCGCCGTCGAACGCGACGATGCCAGGCTTCCCGGTGACGAGCAGACAGGTACGGAGGGCGATCTCGACGGCGTCCTCTCCGGTGACGCCCAGCATCACGTGGCGCCGTCCGAGTCCAAGCTGGCGGCGAAGCTCGGCAGTGACGTCGGCTTCTGCGAGGTCGCCGAGCGCATGGACGCACCGGGCGGCCTGGCGGATGATCGCTTCACCGACCTCGAGATTCCGGTGACCGAGCGCAGCGACCCCGAACCCACCGGACAGGTCGAGAAGCCGGCGCCCGTCCCCGTCGACGACTCGGCAACCCTCGGCTTCGACCCACGTCACTCGGAGTCGCGACCGTTGCGACCCGGGAGAAAGCGGCGGGCCGTCGCCTTTGCGATCGCCGTCGCCATGGCCGGGTTTTCCTGGAGCCGTCGCACCGAATACTCGTACCAGCGGCGACCGAACGGGACGTAGACGCGGAGGCGGTGGCCCTCGCGAACAAGCTGGTCGCCGAGGTCGTCACCCACACCGAGCAGCATCTGGAACTCGTACTCCTCACGCTTCTTGCCGTGCTCCTCGAGCAGCTCCTTCGCGCGGTCGATCACCCAGCCGTCGTGGGTTGCGACCGCTACGTAGGCGCCGGCTTCGAGCAGGTCGTCGATCGCATTGACGAAGTTCTCACGTATCGCCTGCATGCCCTGGTAGGCGATGTCGGGCGACTCGAGGTAGATCCCCTTGCACACCCGCACGTTCGGACGCAGGTCGGCCAGGGCGGAGATGTCGTCCGGCGTGCGGCGCAGGCGGGCCTGGAGCACGACACCGACACTCGCGAGGCCTTCCGTACGCAGCTCGCGGTAGACCTCGAGCGTGTCGGAGGTCGTCGATGCATCCTCCATGTCGATCCGGACGAAGTTCGACCGCTCCTCCGCACACCGGACCAGATCGGCCACGTTCTGGCGGCAGACGTTCCTGTCGATGCTCAACCCGAGCCCAGTCGGCTTGACGCTGACGTTCGAGTCCAGCCCCTCGCGGCGAATTGTGTCGAAGACGTCACGGTAGGCCTCGACGAGCGCGAGCGCCTCCTCGCGCGTCGTCACCTCCTCGCCGAGCACGTCGAGGGTGGCGAGCTTCCCGTCCTCGTTCAGCCCCTTGACGACGCGGCAGGCTTCGGACAGCTCCTCCCCGGCGATGTATCGACGCGACAGCCGCTTGACCACCGGCCGCGGCACGGCGGGCAGTAGACGGACGATCGCGCGATCGAGGACGGCCATCTAGCGTTCGCGCATGAAGCCCTGGCGCGCGGCGGAGACTAACGCGACCGCCTCGGGGAAGAGGACGCGCATCGCATCGCGAAGGGCGATCGCCTGCTCGTCGGCAGGGCCCTGGACGTCGATCCGCTTCAGGGCTGCGCCGGTCAACTCGACCGCGGTGTTCAGCGTCAGCGTTGCGAACTGCTCGCGTTGCGACTCCTGGACTGCCTCCGACTGCTGCTCGGCGAACTCGCGGAGCCCCCGCATGAGCTCCTCCGGATCGCCTCCGAACGGGAACCCGAACCCACCTCCACCTTCCATGTCGCTCCTTTCGGCTCGCCTAGCTGGTTGATCGGTGATTGCCGTGCATCTAGACGAGCGCCAGCTTGTACGTGCCTTCGACCCTACGGGCCAGCTCGTCGGCTGCGCCGACCCCTACCTTCATCGCCTCGGCGAACGGAGAGCTTCCGACGTCGCCGAGAGTCTGCTCCAGTCGAGCCGCCGCCAAGCCGACGGCGTCCAGATACGCGAGGTTGGCGATCCGCGGAGCTTCGAGAAGGGTCGCGGCCAGCGCTCGCGCCGCCTCTTCCGCCTCGTCGATTCCCTCGGGGTTCTCGGTGACTCGGAGCTCCGCGAGGGTCGCGCGCAGTGCTTCGAGGTCCCCCCCGCCCGCGCTCTCCTCGGCCAGCTCGCACATGGCTGCGATCGACGCTGCTTCGTGGACGAGTGCCCGGTCGAGGACGGGCTCGCCGGCTGCGTCGAGTGCAAGCCACCGCTCTTCGCCGCCCGACCCGCCGAACGCGCAGAGAAAGATCAGCCGACCGGAGGAGGTCTCGGCCGGAACGACACCAACGACCTCCTCCCCGTCCGACCCAAAGGTGGCCGCCGCCTCCCGGGCGCCGACGATCTGATCCTCGAGCGTCACCGCAAGCAACAATAGCCAGGTGGAACCGGCGCTCGGCGAAGCTATAGGAGCGGCGCAGAGCCTTTTCGCGCCCCTCGGCCCGACCTACGACCGCTATGCGCGCGTCCTCTCCTTCGGGCAGGACCCACGCTGGCGGAGCTTCCTCGTCTCTCGGGTCGAAGCGGCTCCTGACCAGAGCGTCCTCGACGTCGCGAGCGGGACCGGCGCGGTGGCAATCGAGCTTGCGCGCCGCTACGGCTGCTCCGTGGTCGGCATCGACCAGAGTGCCGAGATGCTCGCAGCAGGCCGGCGCCGCGTCGTCGCAGCCGGTGTCGGCGGGCTCGTGCGGCTCGAGCAAGGCCGGGCGGAGTCGCTTCCGTTCGACGATGAAAGCTTCGACGCCGTCACCTTCACCTACCTGCTCCGGTACGTGAACGACCCGGCCGCGACCCTGCGCGAGCTCGCCCGGGTACTTCGCCCGGGTGGAAAGCTCGCCTCGCTCGAGTTCTTCGTGCCGCCCAATCCTTTGGCCAGAGCCGCCTGGGAGCTCTACGTCCGCGTCGGGCTCCCGCTCGCCGGCAGCTTGGTCTCGCCCGAGTGGGGGCGCGTCGGCCGGTTCCTTGGGCCGAGTATCCGCGGCTTCTACGAGCGCGTGCCGCTCCCAACGCTCCTTGGGCTCTGGCGCGCCGCGGGGATCGGGGAGCCACACTTCCGCCCCCTCAGCCTGGGCGGAGGCATCGTGGTTTGGGGTGACCGTGAGCGCTGAGGCGCCGCGGCCCGCCTTCTACGCGCTCGCCCCCGGGAGCTGGCGCGACTACGCGACGCTCCTCCATCCGCCCTACACGGCGTGGCACCTGAGCTACGTGGCGATCGGCGCCGCACTTGCGCCGGATTTCCGACTCTCGCGGCTCCTACCGACGCTCGCGGCGTTCTTCCTCGCAGTCGGAATCGGAGCCCATGCGCTGGACGAGCTCCATGGCCGGCCCCTCCGCACCGAACTCGGGTCCGGGACGCTCGCCCTGCTCGCCGTCCTCTCGATTGCCGGAGCCGTCGCGATCGGGGTCTACGCGGCCGTCGCCTGGAGCCCGTGGATAGCTGTCTTTGCCCCTCTCGGCGCCTTCATCCTCTGCGCCTACAACCTGGAGCTTTTCGGTGGCCGCTTCCACACGGACACCTGGTTTGCACTTTCCTGGGGCGCGTTCCCGCTGGTCACAGGGTTTTTCGCCGTGGCGGAGACGATCACGCCGGCCGCGATCGTGGCCGGCGCCTTCGCGTTTGCGCTCAGCCTGGCGCAACGCCGTCTCTCGACCCAGGTCCGTCACGTGCGCAGACACCTCAGAGAGGTGCGGGGGACAATCGTCCAGCACGACGGAACGAGCGTGGAGGTCAACGTCGAGACTTTGATCGGAGCCGAGGAGCGCGCCCTCAAGCTGCTCACGGCGGCAACTGTCCTCCTCGCCCTCTCGCTGGTCATGATGAGGCTTGCATGATCGCGATCCCGATTCCTCCGGAACCGGCTCTCCTTCGCCCGGCGCCCCCCGCCCTTGTCGCGCCGGCGCCGAGACAAGTCTCCTTCGGGCTCGTGGAGGGACGCGTCAACGCCGGCACCGTTCGAATCGCTGTGTTCGTCGACGGTGCCGACGTGGCTAACCGATCAACACCGCGAGGCCGATTCCGCCTCCGCGTCACCCTCCCCACGCACGACGTAACCGTGAAGGTGGCGGCGTACGGTCCCGGCGGAAAGTCTGCCGCGACCACGGTTAGTCCCGTCTTCGGGCTTCCACGGGCGGCCCTTCCGACGGCGACCGTGGGGCGCCTCGACCCGGTGCTCCAGCGCCGTCTGAGAACACGCAGTAGCGCCTTTCCGGGAATCACCGCGTTCTACGTTCAAAACCTCCGAACCGGCGCGGGCGCAGCCTGGAACGCGCGCGCACGGTTCCCGGCCGCCTCGACGGTAAAGCTCGGGATCGCGATCGAGGTCATGCGGACGCTGTCCGGCCTGCCCGCCCAAGGTACCGAGGTCGACCGCCTGCTTCGCTCGATGCTCCAGTTTTCTAGCAATCAGGCGGCGAACGAGCTCCTGGTCTGGCTGAGCGGCTCGACGGGCGCCGGCGCGGCCCGCGTCAACGCGACCTTGCGTCGAGCCGGTATCACCGACACAGAGCTTTACGGCGGCTACATCGTCGGGACGGGGCTCGCGGCAGGCAGGCCGATCCCAGTCGGCGTCGTCGAGTCACCCTCACTCGGCATCGGGAAGTACACGACCGCGTGGGATATGGCCCGGATGTTCAAGTACCTCCATCTGGCGACGGCCGGTCGCGGACCACTGGTCGGCCGCCTGCGCGGGTTCACGCTGGCGGATGCGCGGCGCCTTCTCTACATCCTCGCCCACTCACAGGACCATGGAAAGCTGGATCGCTTCGTCAACCGCTCGGGAGTCGCCGTCCCGCACAAGGCCGGCTGGATCTTGACGGCGCGCCATGACACGGGCCTCGTCTACTCGAGCGACGGCGTGTTCGTGGCGGCGGTCATGACGTGGAACGGGTCGGGCATCAGCATGTCGGCCGACGAGCTGGCTGGACGAATCGCGAAAGTCGCGCTCGACCGCTTCACTGCCGCCGCCGCTGCCGCCGCCACGCCCACCTCCGCCCGCGCGACCTTCCTCTCGCGCCGCCTCTAGACTCGGAAGAGGCCTACTAGGCCTACGATTGGGCCATGGCAGGAGCCTTCGAGATCGCGTTCGCGGCCGGGCTTGCCCTCGTCGGAGTCTCCTTCGGCGCGGTCGTCCTCGACCGCGTCTCGGAGAAGTTCCTCATCACGGCGACGGTCATCCTCACGCTCGGATCCCTTGCCGCCTGGGTTGCTTTAGGGATCAATCTCTCCGAGGACTTCGTCGAGACGCCTCCCCTCCTCCTCGCCGCAGGGGGTCTGCTCGCGTCGGCGGTCGCGGAAGCCGGGCTTCTGCTGTTCGTCCGTGCCCTCCGGCGTTTGCGGGATCTCGACCGGACGAGCGAGCTCAGCCAGGAGCGCCTTCGGGCGTTCCTCGAGCAGGAAGCCGAGGCGCGGACATCGGAGCAGGGACTTGTGCTCGCCCGCGAACGCTCGACCGCGAACCAGCTCCTCGGCGAGCAGGAACGCAAGCTCGCCCAGGAGCGTCGCGACCTTGTCGTGCGCCAGGCTGAGCAGGCGCGTGTCGAGCTGACCGAGGCGGTCGCTCAGGTGCAGGAGCGCCTGGAACGGAGGCTCGCTGCCTGGGCGGCCGACCTCGACCGTGGGCAGCGGGCGCTCGAGACTCGTCTGACGGAGCTCGGCCAGCGGCAGGCCGAAGCCGCGGCGTCGCACGAGGCCCGCCTGACGTCCGATGCCGAGCAGCTGGGCGCGGCGGCCGACGAGCAGCGCGCGCTCCTCTCCCGCCTTCGTGAGGACCTGAAGCAGGGCGCCAGGGAGGTGCTCGATGAGGGACGCGAGGAGCTCGAGGAGCACTCGGCCGAGCGCAGGCGGGCGCTCCAGGAGCTCGCGCAGCAGGTCCGTGACCGCGAGCGCGAGCTCCGGGAACTCGTCGACCGGGAGGTCGCGGAGGCGCAGACGAGGCTCAAGAACGACTACGCCGACGCCACCCGGCGCCAGCTCGAAAATCTCGAACGCTCGCTCGAGCGGTCGGCGAACCGGCTCGCCGAGGACGCAGAGAGGCGCTTCGACGTCCAGATCAAACAGTCGAGGGAGAAGTCGGCCGAACGTCTCTCGCACGAGCTCGACCGAGCCATCGAGGAGTTCACGCGCCAGGCCGAGAAAGAGATCGCCGACCGAATCGCACTGGCCGCGCAATCGACCGCGGAGCGGCTCCAGAAGCGCACTGAGGACACCGCCCGCGCGGCGGAGTCGCAATACGAGGTGGCCGCCGAACGCCTTCGCCTCATCTCCGACCGCCTCGACGAGGCCCTCGGAGATGCGGAGCAGCGGATCCACGAGTTCGAGACGACGATCGAGTCCGAGGTGAGCACGAAGCTCGAGGAGCTCGCGCGGGCAATCCGGGCAACACAGAACTAACGTGCTCGGCCGGCAGGGATCGTGAGCGCGAGACCGAAACAGCGCCAACATGGACGAGCTGACGACCATCGAGCCGGGAATCGACGAGCGCGCCAAAGTCGAGAGCTGGCGCCTGCACGTCCTGATCGAGGCGGGCTATCCGCTGCCGTACGCAGAGCGCATCGCGCAGTCCCATGCCGATCTCCACGAAGCCGTGTCACTCATCCGGCACAGCGGCTGCACGCCCGAGGTCGCGGCCCAGATTCTCCTCTAACGAGTCGCCGACAGGCCCCTTAGCGCCGTCGCGCGCCGAACCGGCGGCCGTGTACGGTCAGGGCCGTGAAGCTCGAGCCGCTCGTGTACGGCGACCGCAAGGTCTACACGGTCTCCAACTTCAACCGGGGCGTCGCGATGTGGCTCCGCCGCCTGCCCACCCTCTGGGTCGAGGGCGAAGTGACAGAGCTGCGCCGCCAGGACGGATGGCAGAGCGTCTTCTTCACGCTCAAGGACCCTTCCGACGGCGCGTGTCTTTCCGTGACCATGCCCCGGGCCGGGTTCGACGGTCTCCGCCTCGCCCTCACGGACGGTGACCGTGTCCACGTCTACGGGCGGCCCGACTTCTACGCGGCCCGCGGCGTCTTCCAACTGCGCGCGCTCTCGATCGAGCCGGTGGGCCTCGGCGACGTCCTAGCGCGGATCGAGAGGCTGAAGCGCACGCTGGCCGCCGAGGGCCTCTTCGAACCCGGGCGGAAACGCCCGCTGCCGCCCTTCCCCCGGTGGATCGGGCTGCTGACCGGCAACGAGGCCGCAGCCAAGCGCGACTTCGTCACCGCGGTGACGGCGCGGTTTCCGGCTGTGAACGTGCTCGTGGCCGAGACGTACGTCCAGGGACCGCAGGCGCCCGCCCGGATCGTTGCGACCCTCGCCGAGCTGGCCGGCCAGCCCGGCGTCGACGTGATCGTGGTCACACGCGGCGGAGGGAGCTTCGAGGACCTGCTTCCGTGGAGCGACGAGCGGGTCGTGCGGGCACTCGCCGCCTGCCGCGTCCCGGTGGTGAGCGCGGTCGGCCACGAGCAGGACACGCCGCTCTGCGACCTTGCGTCGGACGTCCGCGCCTCCACCCCGACGGCCGCGGCCCGGCTGGTCGTTCAGGACCGGAGCGAGCTCCGCGGGCAGCTCGACGCCCTCAGGGCAGCGCTCGAGCGCGATACCAGGCGCGGCCTCGCCCGCTCCCGCGAGCGAGTGGGAGCCGACGCGGTCAGGCTCGCGCGTGCGCCGGGTGTCTTCCTCGAGCGGAAGCGGAGCGCCCTCGACGCCGTCGCCGGACGTTTGCGAGCGCTCTCACCAGACGCGACGCTAGGGCGCGGCTACGCAATTGTGCGAAGCAGCGGCAACGTCGTTCGGTCCGCATCGGCACTGGATAGCGGTGAGCTGGTCGACGTCCGTGTGTCCAAAGGCCGATTCTCGGCCCGGGTCGAGGAGGTCGAAACATGAGGCGACCTGGGTCAACCCCGACTCTTCGCAAGTTCCGCGGGCGCCGCTGGATGGACCGGAAGGAACACTATGGGTAATACGGGCCCGGAGAGCCCCGTGCGGCCAGCGGTGGCAGGCGGGGGCGGAGCCGGGCTCTTCCCGGCGGGAGCCGCCGCCGGCGAGGGGCGCGCGTGAGTCCGGAGCCGTCGTTCGAGGAGGCGAGGCAAGAGCTCGAACGGATCGTCGCGCAGCTTGAGCGCGGCCAGGCAAGCCTGGAGGATTCCGTCGCGCTCTGGGAACGGGGCGAGGAGCTCTACCGGGTCTGCGTCGCGAAGCTTGATGCCGCGCAAGGGAAGATCGAGGAGCTCGGGCAACGCGCAGGCCAGGTCCGCCCACCGGGGGACACGTCAGACGCCGCCAAGCGCCCGGACAGCGGTTCTCCGTCTGACGACTGAAGGGCGCGCCACCAGAATCTCCTCGAAGTATTCGCCGTTTCGACGTCCCGTTCGACGGTTCACGTGCCGGACGACGCGATCCTCGAGCTGAAGGCCGGCATCGCTCAGGATGCTCTCGTAGAGCCCGCGGCGGTCGTTCACGACAATGACGATGCGGCCTCCCGGGCGGAGGGCCTTGGCGGCCCGGTCGAGCACTGCCGAAACGCCCTCGCAATACCCAGGCACCCCCCGGCCGATCTCAGCCTCGTCCTTGCGCTCGAGCCCGAGCAGCTCGAAGGCGTACACATGCTGCTCGTGATAGTCGATCAGCCCGGGATAAGGAGGGGACGTCAGTACGAGGTCGACCTGCTCGGGTGGGTCGAGCACCCGCGCATCGCCGTGGAGCATCAGCGCCGACGTCTCAGCCCGAAGCTCTGCATAGTCGTGGACGCGCTGCGCGGCGTCGCGGACGTACCGGCGGAGGAACTTCGCCGCCTCGCCGACGGGACGGCACGTCTTCCGGTGCTTGTGGCAGAAGTACTCGGCCGTGACGGGCTTCCGGGGGAAATCGAGATCGTCGTGTCGCGTGCGCCGAGCGGAGCGCGCCGCCCGCGAAAGGACGACGCTCCAGAGGCCTGGATAGGTCGTACAGGCCACGCGCGCGCGAAAGGCGAGCAGCTCGCCGACCGCGCGAGGCGCAAACCATCGGTTCAGGTACGGAGAGGCGTTCCTCGGCACGGGCTCGCCCTCCGCCTGCCCGAGGTGAACGACGTCCGCGAGCAGAGCCTCCGGGTCGTACACCGCAGTCTTCGCTTCGGAAAGCATGCAGTTGAAGGCAGAGACGTCACAGCCTGCAGCCCTCATGCCGAGCCCGTTCGCCTCGACGAGCGTCGTCCCCGAGCCGGCAAACGGATCCCAGACGAGGTCGCCGGGCGAGCCGTAGCGCCGCAGGAAGACTTCCGCGAGCTGCGGCACGAACTTCCCGAGGTACGGATGCAGCCGGTGCACGTGCTTCGTCCGCTCGCGCTCGGGCAGGTCGGCTTCCGACCAGGAGAGCTCGAGATCGATCTCGCCGTAGAGAGCGGCCTGCGTGCGCACGGCTAACGAGTTCGCCGCCGCTGTCACAGGACCTTTCGCCCGTTATGATCTCCGGCCATGGCGACGCAGCCCGCCGATGCGCTGAAGAAGGTGCCGCTTCTCGCCGGTCTCAGTGACCGGGAGCTCCAGCGCCTGGCCGGCCAGCTCCACGAGCGAAAGTTCCCCGCAGGCTCCACGGTCGTAAGCGAGGGCGCGACCGGGACCGGTTTCTTCGTGATCACAGAGGGCGAAGCCGAGGTCGAGATCGGCGGCCAGGTGCGCGGCAAGCTCGGGCCCGGCGACTACTTCGGCGAGATGGCGCTGATCGACGAAGGCATCCGATCCGCGACCATCACGGCCGTGACGGATCTGACCTGCTACGGCATGACTCCGTGGGAGTTCAAGCCGTTCGTCGACGAGCATCCGGAAGTCGCCTGGACGCTGCTCCAGAACATGACACGCCGGCTCCGAGAGGCCCAGTCCGACTGAGCTCGCCCGCCCCAGCCCGCGCCCCGGGCTTGGGACCTACGCCCCATGGGTAAGGAGGTCGAAGACCCTACCGAGGAGTAGAAATGGGCATTGGTGTAAGCATTCTTCTTATCGCAGTCGGCGCGATACTTGCCTTTGCGGTGAACGTCACGACCACCGGGATCGATCTCGACACCGTCGGTGTGATTCTCATGATCGTCGGCGTACTGGGCCTCGTGCTCTCGCTCGTGTTCTGGTCGAGCTGGGGCGGATTTGGCGGCTATCGCCGCGACACGGTCGTTCGAGATCCGTACGACCGCCCGCCGCCGTACTAGGCCGGCGACCAGCTTCGATTCGAGAGGGCGGCCGGAAGGCCGCCCTCTTCGTGCCCAGAGAAGGGCCCTGAAACCAGAAAGCGACGGGCCCTTGCCCGTCGCTGTTTGAGATGTTCCCAGCCGCGCACCTTGCGGCGCGCGGCTGGTTTATTCGGTGCTTCTAGAAGACGAACGCGATCAGAAGAACGATCAGGATGATGAGAAGAATGGTGCCGAGTCCGATGTACATGTGCGGTCGTCCCTCCTTTCGTTGCCCGAAAGTTGAATACCCGGTCGGCAAGGACTCGTAAACCTGTCGGCCAGCATTCTGGGAGTTACGCCTAGGCGATCCGGGCGACGCGCTCGTCTGTGCGCTCCTCGAGATCGACGTCGCTCATCTCCCGCATGTCCTTGAGCGTTGCGAACGAGAAGCCCTCCCGCGCGAGGAAGAGCAGCCCGAGACCGACGCCGACCGACGCCTCGATCGCCTGCAAGCCGATGCCGAAGGCAAAGCCGTGTCGATAGGCGACCCCATACGACAGGAGCGGCAGGGCGACGGCAGCCTGGAGCAAGCCGATGTTCCCCGGCCAGAGCGGAAAGATCGTGGCGAGGTTCATGAGGACGAGGACGAGGGCGGCGGCGCTCAGGGGCACGTCGATCCGGAACGCCTTCAACGTCGCCCAAACGGCGAAGAGCTGGGCCGTCCAGCCCAGTAGTTGGAGGATGATCGCGGAGCCCGCGGGGATAGGGCGCTTCAGCACCTCGAGGCCGCGTCTCGCGGTCCGGAGCGCCCTCCGGATCGGCCCGACCTCCTCGATCGGCACCCGGCTCCGGTAGTGGGCAAGAAGAACCCCGGCGATCAGGGCTCCGACACCGATGCCGAGCACGATCGCCAGTCCTGGCACGGCCCAGTTCGGGATCCTGGCGGCATAGAGGACATAGACAACGAGCGCGACTGCAGCGAGGACGTCGAATATCCGGTGAGCGAAGACAGTCCCGACGATCGTGGCCCAGGTACCGGGACGGCTGGGCATGCGGCGAGTCAGAACGACGACACGGGCGATCTCTCCGACCCGGCCGGGTAGCGCCGCGTTCCCGAGCAGACCGATTGAGAAAGCGGCAAAGACCGTGCGCCGGCGCGGTTTCGGTGGCGCGACAGCCTGGTCGATCACGACTTTCCAGGCGACCGACCGGAAGAGCACGGAAACGAAGTTGATCGCAACGGCTGCCGCGACCCAGCCCCAGGCGACCAGGGCGAACGCTTCCCGGACGACACCGGTATCCGGACCGCGCCAGATTACGAGCGCGACAGCGCCGGCCAGGGGCGGAAGTAGGAGAGCCACACGGCCGGCTCGGCTCTGTGGGATCTGAGCTCTCACGCGGCCGCCGCGGCGGCACGGGTGTCGCCGGCCGTCAAGCCTCCGTAGACCTCGACCAGTCGCTCGCAGATCCGCGGCCAGGAGTAGCGCTCCTCTGCGACGCGGCGCCCCGCCTCTCCCATCGCAGCGCGGCGAGACTCGTCGGCGACCAGCGCGACCAGGGCGTCGGCGAATGCCTCGTGATCCCCCGGTGGCACGAGGAAGCCCGTCTCTGGGCCGGCGACGTCGTTATAACCCTCGATGTCTGACGCAACGACCGGAGCCGAGCTCGCAAACGCGCGCGTGAGCACCATCCCGAAACTCTCACGACCAGTCGAGGGTGCGCACAGAGCCTTGGCACGAAGAAGTTCCTGCGTCAGCGCCTCCTCGGAGATGGAGCCGAGCAGGTCGACGTTCTCGTGGGAGAGCCCGAGCCGACGCATGAGCCAGCGGACGGAGAGGGGATCTGCGCCGACGACTCGGAGCCTCATGCCCGTCGCCGCCGCGACACGGGGCCAGGCTCGAAGGAGAACCGCGAGGCCCTTCCTGGGCTCGTTTCTTCCGATGAAGACGACATGGTCTTCCCTTCCTGACGCCGACGCTGCGGGCGGGATCAGGACACCGTTCGGCAGGATCTCGAACGGCCCTCCGATGATGGGCTCGGCACTCGCCCGCGCTCGCTCCGACACCGCAATCCGATAGTCGATCCGGTCGGCGAGGAGACCCCACGTGTGGCGGGAGTTCTTGTACCAGGTGAGCTTCTCGCCCGAGGCGTGAGACGTCGACACCACCGGGCACTCTGCGGTCGCCAGCGCAAAAACCGAGAGGATCGGCGTGAAGGGCTCGTGGACGTGGAGGACGTCAAACTGCTCGCGCGCGAAGATCCGGCGCATGCGAAGCATCGCCTGAGGGCTGAGCACGAGGTTCGGAAGCGAGCCGTTGGCAGGCACGATCACCGAGCGCCCGACGGGTACGACGTACTCCGGCGGCCGCTCGTGGCGGCCCACGCGGGGATGCAGGAGCTTCGTGAGCCGCCCCGGGGGATCGTGACCCATGATCACCTGCACGTCGTGTCCGAGGTCGATCAGGGCCCGTGCCTGATGGTCTGCGTGCTCGGGCACTCCACCCCAGAAGGACCACGAGAACGGGACGACGATGCCGATCTTCATCCGCCGAGCCTAGATGGTTGGTCGGCAATTGGTGCGGTAGTTGTCCCTCGCCATCTGGCCTTGCTCCACGTCTCCAGAGCGACTCCGTAAACTCGTCTCATGACCGAGACCCAGGCTCTTGCGACGCGCTCGGTCGTCGAAGCGATCAGCAGCCACGGACTCGCAGAGCTCCACACGCACCTCGGCGGCTCGGTTGACCCGGCCGTCCTCTGGACGCTCGCCCACGAGCAAGGAATCGCGCTTCCGGTGAAGGATTACTGGGACTTCGAGGGGCTCGTGACGGTCGACCCGCGGGGTGTCGAAGGCCTCCCCCAGCTCGACTCGATCTACAAATGGACCGAGCTCATCCAGTCGAGCCCGCTCGCCGTCGAGCGCTCGGTGCACGGGGCGATCGGAGGCGCGTACAGGACACAGAACATCACGACTCTCGAGCTTCGCTTCAATCCCATGAAGCGAAACCGGGGCGGCGAGCGAGACCTCGACCACATCATCATGGCCGCGGTCCGCGGTCTCGACCGCGCCGGCCTCGAATACCCGCTCGTGCGTGCTGGCCTGATCCTGATGATGGACAGAACCTTCACGACCGAGCAGAACGAGGTCATCGTCGAGAAAGCGATTCGCTACGCCTCACGGGGCATCGTCGGCGTCGACATCGCCGGCCCCAGGCCGGCCCCGGGACGATATCCCTACGGGCAGCTCGCGCCACTCGTCGAAATGGCCCGCAGCGCCGGGCTCGGCATCACGATCCACGTCGGCGAGGAGGGCGGCCAGACGGGTGTCGACGAGATCCGGGAAGTCGTCGAGGTCCTGCGGCCCGAACGGATAGGGCACGGGATCCTAGCCGCACAGGACGAGGCCACGATGGCGCTGCTTCGCGACTCGGGAACCGTGCTCGAGATCTGTCCGAGCTCGAATCTGCTCACGCGCGCGCTGCCGGACGAGGATGCCCTCCGCAACACCTGCCGGGCTCTGGCTGATGCAGGCGTTCGGTTCACGATCGCAACAGACGGGCCCGAGATGATGCGCACACACCTCCAGGACGAGCTCGAGCTGCTTCTGCGGATCGGCGCGCTCGAGGAATCCGAGCTGCGCGATGCCAACGCGACCGGGCACGTGACGAGCTTCCTGCCCGATCGCCTCTGACGGCTTCAGTTCCGCGGCGTCGGCGCCGATACAGGCATCGGTATGTCGTTACCCGACCCACTCCAGCCCGGCACCGAGCCTCTTCGAACCGTGGAACAGCCGACCGGCGAGGTCATCTCCCCGACCGGCCTGCGCGTCGAGACTCCGCTGCCCGAGGAACGCCCGGCCGTCGCTCCTGTGGACGATCAATGGGCCGAGGAGAACTTCTACCGGGTCGTCCTGAACCTCGAGGCAGGCGACTGGGTCGAGATCGAGACCTTCGCCGACGAGAAGTCGGCCGAGGCATGCGCCGCGGAGATCGTCGAGAGTCTCGCCGAGGCGAAGTCGTGGCCTCGGGTTCGCGGCCGCTACCTGAGACCGGAAACGATCATGTCCGTTGAGGTCTCCGAGCGCCGCCGCTACACCGGCTCAGCCGCACGCGCGAGCTGGGGCCAGTCGCTCGACTAGCAAGAACCCGATCCTGACCAGCCCGTAACCGGTCGGGTGGCCGGGGCGTTGACCGTATGTGGGCACACTGCGGACTACCGCTCCTCCACGGCACAAGGTCACGCCACCTCACGCGGGCGAGACGCCCGAGCGCCTAAAGATTCGCTTCCGGAGCTTTCCCGCGGCCCATCTTAACGTTCGCCTCGCCGCCACCCGCCCAATCAAGCGTTCTCGCTAGTTCGGGCTAAATATTGCGGCCCGCGCGGCCGATGAAGCAGCGGCATGCCTGAGAACGGGACGCCGGACGCCGCAACCGATCACACGAGGTCGCTCGCCGCCTTGGCAGAGGCCTTCGCGTCGACCGACGTCCTCGAGCGGATGGCAGGGACGCTCGCGATCCTCCTCTACCAGATGGAGTGCTCCGCGGACGGGACCTACGAGTGCACCGCCTTTCTCGGATCCGGCCTCGAGGCTCTCGTCGGGTCGATTCCCTCCCACTACTCGCCCGAAGAGGCCTGGGACGCCGCCGTCCACGAGGACGACCGAGCGGCGTACGAGGCTGCGACGGCCAGTCTGGAGGAGGGCCGACCGGTGGAGGTCGAATACCGGTTGGTCGGCTACGACGGCGTTACGCGCTGGGTCTCGGATCGGATGCACCCCCGACCGCACACCGACGGACCGGTCGTGGTGGACGGCATCGTCGTCGATATCTCGGATCGGCGCGTGGCCGCCGAGGCGCTCGCGGAGGCTCAAGACCGGCTGGCGTACATCGCTTACCACGACTCGCTGACCGACTTGCCCAACCGAACGCTCTTCCAGGAGCACCTCGAGGGCGCGCTTCACCGCGCGCGCGACACTGGGGCTGCAGTCGCGGTGTTCTTCGTCGATCTCGACAACTTCAAGCTGATCAACGACAGCTTCGGCCACGCCTCGGGCGACGAGCTGCTCTGCGCCGTCGCGGCGCGCCTCAAGCACTGCACGCGCACCTCCGACACCGTCGCGCGTCAGGGCGGAGACGAGTTCCTCATCCTCGTCCCCGATGTCGGTGCCGCCCGAAGCGTCCCGAAAGGGACGAGCGCGCAGGACTCGGCAGACGAGATCGCCTGGAAGATCCGCAAGGTCCTCCAGGAGCCGTTCGTCGTCTCGGGGATCGAGATCTATGTCACGGCCAGCGTCGGGATCAGCCTTTTCCCGCTCGACGCCGCGAACCCCGAGACGCTTCTCAAGCACGCTGATGTCGCCATGTACGAGGCGAAGGACGAGGGGCGAGACCGCCATCACCTCTACGCGGGAGCAGACGGCGACGCGCTCCGGCAACTCTCCATGGCCGGCCGCTTGCGGCGGGCCGTCGAGGCGGGTGAAGGGCTCGTCCTCCACTACCAGCCGCTCGTGAACATGGAAGACACGAGCATGGTGGGCGTCGAAGCGCTCATTCGGTGGTGCGACGGCGAGCGCGGCCTCGTCCAGCCAAACGACTTCATCCCCCTGGCCGAGCGGACGGGGCTGATCGGGCCGATGAGCGACTGGGTCGTCGAGCAGGCTTGCCGGCAAGCCGCCGCCTGGCGGGTAGACGGGCTCGATCTCTTCGTCTCCGTCAACCTGCCGGCATCGTTCTGGCAGCCAACGGCCATGCGGCACGTCCTCGGGACGATCGAGTCGTTCGGGCTGAACGCCGACCGGCTCATGATCGAGATCACCGAATCGGCCGTCATGGAGGAACGCGGTGGCGCCATGGGACCGGTGCTGGCTGAGATCCACCAGCGGGGCCTCAAGCTGGCGATCGACGATTTCGGCACCGGCCACTCCTCGCTCGGACGGCTCAGCCAGATGCGCGTCACCACGCTGAAGATCGATCGCTCCTTCGTGAGGGGCCTTCCCGACGATCCGAACGCAGCCGTGCTCGTGACGTCGATGATTCAGCTCGCCGGCAGCCTGGGCCTCTACCCCCTCGCCGAAGGAATCGAGACGGAGGAGCAGCGCCGCTTCGTGGTCGAGCGTGGCTGCAAGCTCGGTCAGGGCTTCCTCTTCAGCCGACCCGTGCCCGCCGAGGAGATCCCCGCTCTCTACCCTGTTCTCACCCCTAGCTCCAGCGTGCCGGCCGCCAAGCCCGCCTAGCGGTCAGCTGGCACGGCGCAAGTGCTCTTCGACCCGGCGGTAGTCCGGCGTCTCGGGGCTGAGCTTCTCGAGCGCGGCGCGGAGGCATTCAGCCGATTGCTGACGGCGACCGCGGCGACCGTGAACGAGGCCGATGTTGGCGACGACCTGGCCCTCGGTCTGCGCGTCGTCGAGCTCTCGAAGGAGCGCCAGCGAGCGTCCGAAGTGTGCGAGCGCCGCGTCGTCGTCCCCGCCGCGGGCCACGGCGAGCGCAAGGCTGTTGAGCGTCAGCGCCTCTCCTCTCCCGTCGCCGAGCTCGCGGACGATCTCGAGCGCCTTGTGGTGGTGATCGACGGCCGCGCGAATATTTCCGCTCCGACGCTCGGATGCCCCTCGGGCGTTCAGCCGAACAGCCTGCCTCCGGCGCCCGGCAACGCTTCGGCGGGGCCTAGGCCGAACCCGAACGAGCTCCCCGAAAGCGGAGCCAGAGCGGCCCGCGATATGCGCAAGGCGGGGTCGCGGGATCTGTGGCCGTGCTCGCCGGAGACGCGGCAGCACGACGGCCCCACCGACAAGCACTAGGACGGCGCCGACAGCGAGGACGAGGACGGCACCGGCGCCCAAGAGAACGAGCCTGGCGAAGCCGATCGCGGCCAGGAAGCCCAGTAGGAGCAACCCGAACGCGCCAACCGCGAGTACGCGGCGGCGGAAGCGTGCCCCTTCCGGCGTCCGCGCGAACCCAGTGCGCACTACTGCAGCAAGTGTCTCAGTTCCGAGTCCCATGTTCTTCCCCTTACCTGGTCGAACCGCGCTCATTCGCCGTGGGTTGTCGCCGTCCTCCCTCGGTCGGTCTCGCGCTGACCCGCGAGACCAGAGTAACGAATGCCCTCCCTGTGCCCGCCAGAGCGCCAAGGGGGTGGCCCCGACCTCACACAGCCTTGCTCAGGCACGTTTCACCAGTGGCCGTGAGCGAACCGCTTTCCGTCCCGGCCACGTCGGCTCGAAGCGACGACCGTCGGGCGCTCGCTGCGGCGCTCGTCACGGTGACGCTCTGGGCTTCGGCATTCGTCGGTATCCGCGCGGCGGGAGAAGACCTTTCGGCCGGTCCACTGACCCTTCTTCGACTTGCGATCGGCAGCGTCGCTCTCGGGGTGCTCGCCTTGGCTCTGGCTCGACCTGACCCCTCACCGACCAGACGTGACATCCCCGGCTTGCTCGTGTTCGGGTTGCTCTGGTTCGGCGCCTACAACGTCATGTTGAACGAAGCCGAACAGCGCGTGGACGCCGGGACCGCGGCGATGCTGGTGAACATCGGGCCGGTGCTGATCGCCCTCCTCGCCGGGTTCCTGCTTCGCGAGGGCTTTCCTCGCATGCTGCTCGCGGGCTGTGCCGTGGCCTTCGCCGGCGCCATCGTAATCGGGCTCGCGACGTCCGAGGTGAGCGTCACGGCCGGATGGGGAGCGGTGCTCTGCCTCGCGGCAGCAGTGGCGTATGCGGGTGGTGTCGTAGCTCAGAAGCCACTGCTGGCACGAGCGTCGGGGCTCAAGCTGACCTGGGTCGCGTGCACGATCGGAGCTCTGGCCTGCTTGCCGTTCGCTCCCGCTCTCGCCCGGGAAGTCGAGCGAGCCGACGGAGCGTCGATCGCCTGGGTTGTCTACCTCGGTGTCTTTCCGACCGCACTCGGCTTCACTACGTGGGCGTATGCGCTGGCGCGGACCAGCGCCGGGCGCATGGGCTCGACCACGTATCTCGTGCCGCCGCTGGCCGTCGCACTCGGTTGGGCGTTCCTCGGCGAGACGCCGCCGGCGCTCGCCTTCCTTGGTGGCGCTCTTTGCCTGACTGGCGTCTACCTGACGCAGCGCTCGGGCTGGCCTCGCTTCTTCCGTCGGGACCCAAAGTGAGCTCCAGCTCCATGTGAGAGAGTTCCGCTTGCAGTGAGCCTCGATATCACGCTCGAAGAGCTTCAGCTCGCGGCCCGAAACCACGCGCTCCCACTCGAGGCGCTCCGCCACCCGGTCACGCCCGTGGGTCTCCATTACCTGCTGACGCACTTCGACATCCCGCTGGTCGACCCGCGGTCATGGCGGCTCCAGATCGGGGGCAACGTGGAACGGCCCCTGACCCTCGGGCTCGAGGAGCTGAAGGAACGGCCGGCGCGCACGCTCGCCGTGACGCTCGAGTGCGCCGGCAACGGGCGCGCGCTCCTCTCCCCGCGCGCGAACAGCCAGCCGTGGGTCCTGGAAGCGGTCGGGACGGCGGAATGGACCGGAACTCCCCTCGCGCCGCTCCTCGAGGAGGCGGGCCTCGGGTCCGGAGCCCTGGAGATCGTCTTCACCGGCCTGGATCGCGGGATCCAGGGCGAGATCGAGCACCTCTACGAGCGAAGCCTGCCCCTCTCAGAGGCGCTTCGCGACGAGGTGCTGCTCGCGTATGCCGTCAACGGACAGGATTTGCCGCCCCAACACGGCTTTCCGCTTCGGCTGGTGGTGCCCGGCTGGTACGGGATGACGAACGTGAAGTGGCTGCAGACCATCACGGCCGTAGACGAGCCCTTCCGAGGTTTCCAGCAAGACGTCGGCTACCACCTCCGCCAGTCCGCCGAGGAACAGGGCCGGGCGGTGACCCGGATCCTGCCCCGGTCGCTCATGGTTCCTCCCGGGATCCCGGACTTCCCTGCCCGGACCCGCTTCGCTGAGCCCGGCTCGCTCCTGCTCGAAGGACGTGCATGGTCGGGAGGCGGGCCGGTCGTCAAGGTCGAGGTAAGCGTGGACGGCGGCGGTAGCTGGACGGAGGCCGTGCTCGGAGAGGGCGTCTCCGAGTTCGCCTGGCACGGCTGGAGCTACGAGTGGGAAGCCCACCCGGGTGAGTACGAGCTCTGCTGCCGGGCCACGGACAGCGAGGGCAAGACGCAGCCGCTCACTCCTGAGTGGAACTACGACGGGTTCTGCAACAACGCCGTTCAGCGCGTGCGCGTAGTCGTGCGTAGCCCGTCCGCGTAGGCGTACCCGCCTTCCTGAGATTCCGGAGGATCTAACCAGTGCCCTAGCCGTAGGCGGCTGCCCACGTCACGTCTGCGAGCGTTCGCTAACCCGCCAGCGACGGGTGGCGGCTTGTGTCCGCACCGGCTGAGCGCGGCTTCGATCCACGCGAATCCGGCTCTCCCAAAGGCCATCCCGTCCCTCGCGAACCGGCGCTGTTGAAAAGCAGCTCAGATGTTTTCCGGGATGCATGACGGGTACGCGAAAGGAAGTAGGAAGGAGGTGGGGGTCTGTACATCGGTCTTGGGGCGATTCTTCGATCGCCCTGTTGCTCATAAACCATTTTCTAGGAGGGTGATTCATGGCACACGAGCGAACAACTACGGACGTGTGGACGTATGGCGACCGGTCGGCTCTTGGCACGGACATGGTCGGGGATGTCGACCTGACCGGGTTCAGCGTCGAGGCACTCGACGGTGGGATCGGAAAGATCGACGAGGCGAGCTATGACGTCGGCGCAAGCTTCATCGTCGTCGACACCGGCCCGTGGATCTTCGGCAAGAAGGTCATGCTTCCCGCCGCCATCATCAAGCGCGTGGAGGTCGAAAACGAGACCGTCTACGTGGACCGCACCAAGGAGCAGATCAAGGACGCGCCGGAGTTCGACGAGGATCGGTACCGGGACGATGCCTACCGCGACGAACTCGGCGGCTATTACAGCCGGTCAGACTCCGGCCGCGGCGACCAGCCGCTTTAGGGCCGAAAGGACTACGAGCCGCTCGGCCGTCTTTCGGCCGAGCGGCTCCTTGTCGCTCAGGAGATGAACCAGCAAGAACGACATACTCCGCCGCTTCCGGCAACTGACGCGCGCAAGACTCGAGCGCCCAGCCTGAGCAAGATTCCTCGCGCGCAGGAGGCCGAGAGGGACGACAGTCGTGCCGGCGCGGGTGCTGATCGGGCCGTTGCGGGCGGACTCGTGCGTCTCGGCTAGGAGTCGGATCGACGATCGGCCGCGAAGCCGTGTCCGAGGCTCACAGAGAAACCCACTCCTCGGTATTCGCGGGCATCGTGTCCGCGCGTGGCTGGCTAGGGCACTTCAACCCGACCGGCGCGCGAGCGAGGGTCGAGTCTGATCGCGGCGATGCCCGCCTCACCAAACTTCTCGACGACGAAGTATCCGTCGCGCTTCGCGAAGATCCGTTCGAAGTCCGGGAAAACATGATCCATCTCAGCAGCCACGGCGAAATGCGTAGGAACCCGCCGCATCTCGTCGTAGGCGTCCAAAGTGATTTGGACCGGGTACGTGCAGTCCTCCCCGGCGCACTCGCACAGGAAGTCCGCGCTGCCGCCCACCTGCTCGCCCGATTCGTGCCGGTCTCGCATCCGCTCGTTTACTTCACGGAAGAACGACTGTTTCTTCGCCGCCTCGATCGCGTTCATGACCCCTCCGAACTTCGACCGGAGGTCGGGCAAAACCTTGTCTCAGCGAATCGCCCGGCCTGCCAATGAGGGTAGCGCGGTTCTCTCCTGGGCTCGGGCCAGATCGGGTGAAGGGTGGAAATCTCTGGAAGTGGGTACGGGTCGACTGTCGTCAGTCGGCTAACGTCGGACTGACGGCTCCACTCTGCGGAATCCGCGCTGTTCAGATCCTCCGACCATTGGCGCCGGCCTCCTCGCGAGGCACTCGTCCACGTCGAAAAGGGCAACGCCGAACGAGAATGCATACCACCGTTCGTCGCGCGGGATCGTCACGCCTTCGGGAACTACCTGCCGATTCACCAAGCGAAATCCGCGCCTCAAGAACTCGCCGCCGGAGGCCCAGCCGCCCGGGGATCCCGTGCCGAGGAGAAGGTTGCGACGCACGCATTCGGCTGATGCCCAGTCGAGCACGCGCTCGTAAGACCCGTCCTTGAGCGGGAACGACTCGACGATTGCCTCGACTTCCTTGGCGAGATCGGCTCGCAGATTGACATCGCTCGTCCGAGCGTCGCTCTCGGCGACGCGCCAGACATAGCCGCCCGAGCCGAGCGACCAGATGCTTCGCCAAACTTCGCCCTCGAGCGGACCTTCGCCGACATCCGTTAGCGACTCCTCGACGGCCGCGACCATGGAGCGAAGCGCACCATCGAACGCGGGCGCCACTGCTGGATTCTGATCCGACCAGTAGAGGCCGACGAAACGCTCCGCCGTCTCTTCGAAGAGCTCGTCGCGGAGGTCGCCCACGGATCCGACCCAGAACGGAGACTCGCTCGGCGAGACGTTCCAATCGATTTCGCCTTGGACGTACGGCTCGAGCCTCAGGAGCGCGATCACCGAGCGCGCGGGAGCCGGCCCGGCCACGCTGAAGACCGGCTGGAAGTACTCGCCCTGCTCGCAGTAGCGAATCGCATCCAGCGCCGAGCGGAGCCAGAACGGTGAGACACCCAGCCTCTCGAGGTGTCCACGAAGGAGGTCGTCGGCGGCGACCCTTCTCTTGAACAAACTCACGGCTGGAGCATCATAGCCCGCGGTCGCTGCGTTCGATGGGCACCGCCGCCCGCCTACGAACCCGTCCGGGCACCCCCGGATACACCGGCCGCTGAAGCGATCCACAGCTTTTCCCGCGCAGCGAAAAATCGCGTTTCCAGGGTCCTATGGTGGGCGCCTCTGGGACCGAACCAGGGTTCTTTTCTGCTGAAGCAATCAAACAGGGCGCACCCCCGGCCGCATAGGGGGCCGCGCCCTGCGAGATCCCAGTATCTCCATTAGAGAAGCGAATAGAACCTCGTGGCCTCTAGTGTTCGAGGACTGGCGGTACCAACGTCGAACGCCGTCCTCCGGGGAAGGTTTCCGGGGCCGCATCGTGCCCTGCCGCAGGGCGTCGGTGCGGCCCCGGCTTATTTTGCCGGGAGCACTGGGCTTGTACGCCAACGCCGCAAGCTAGTCGGCCTCTAAGTCTCGACCCAGCGTCAAAAAGGGCCGAATTCCCGCCGCGCGCAGTCGGGGCAGTAGACCACGATTTCTTCATCGCCTTCGGCGTCCGGGTCGCTGACGAGGTAGGCCTGCCAGCCGGGCGCGATCTCGCCCGCTTCGTTACGGCACTCGACGCACTCGAGAGCGATCTTGGCTTGCCCCATGAGCAAGACTACTCCCCGCGAGCCCCGGCTGACGAAGTTACGCATGGCGCCGCCACCGTTTTGCCCGGGAGGCGGCCGCGGTTTAAGCTTGAGCAGCCGTCAACCCGCAGGAGTCCGGCCTGAGCCACAACGTCGGACAGATCGTTACCGTGCCGAGCACCCGGATTGGCCCGGACGGCGCTCGCACCCGTCAGTCAGGGTGTGTGGGAGGCCCCTGGTGGGCTCTGCGTCAGCTTCCTGAGCGTCAGCGGCTCCAGGTCATCCCCGGCGTCCCAGGGACGGGCTTCACTCCGGTTGGCAGCTGCGCCTCGTCCAGCCAGAGCGCCAGCTCCTTGACCCAGCTCTGGGCAATGTAGAGCTCAGTCTCGAGGCGGCCGCGCTCGGTTTCCAGGCTCGCGAGCTTCGCTTCGAGCAATTCGAGCTGTTCGACGAGCGCGGCGTCGGCCCATTCCTGCTCGTAAGCGCATGTGCGGACAGCAACGCTTCTGCTTGACCCCATGGGGTACTCCTCTCTGGAGACGGGCCGCAGACGCCTCGCTCTCACGTTGAGCACTCATGCTGGCATGCTTTTCCCACTTTTGTTGACAACTCCCTCGATCGGGGGATACCCGTCCCGGGCCAATCGCGAGGGATATGCTCAAACGGGAATGGGGTCGGTCACGCGCGAAGGCAATCGGGTGCGCAGCTTGCGCCGCGGTCACACGCCCGCGGAGCTCTTCGTGCGAGGCGCAGCTCGAGCGACAGGGTTGAGATACAGCTTCTGAGGGAGCTCGCGAGGATCCGTCTCCTGCTCGCAGGCACAGCGCTCATCATTTCGCTCACGGCGATGACTGGCTGCAGCGCGTCGTGGCCCAGCTCCAGCTCTCCAACCGCACCGACAACAGCGCGTCCCCCCGAGGCGGACAGCTCCAGCTCTCCAACCGCTCCGAAAAGGGCACGTCGCCGCGAGGCGGGCATGTGGATCTCTCAGGCCGAGGTGAAGCAGCTCCCCATGCAGGGAACCGCGTGGGAAAACGTGCTGGCCGCAGCAGACGGTGATCTAGGCGCTCCGAAGATCTCGGATCAAAACTCCAACCACGACGTCAACACTCTTGCCGTCGCTCTCGTCTACGCGAGGACAGGTGATCGTCAGTACCGCGAGAAGGCGGCAGATGCGATCTCGAGCGCGGTCGGGACGGAACACGGCGGCACGGCCCTCGCGCTAGCACGCAATCTCCTTTCGTACGTGATCGCCGCTGAGCTGATCGATTTCAAGGCATACGACCGCGCTCGGGAAAGCCGCTTCAGGAGCTGGCTCATGAAAGTTCGGAACGAGCCCCTCGGCTCGAAGGCGGTTTCCGACCAGACTCTGATCGGATCGCATGAGCGCGGCGCGACCAACGGAAGCGGTATGGCGGGTGCGAGCCGCGTGGCGGCCGCTGTCTACCTGCACGACGAGAGAGATCTCGCTCGCGCAGCCCTGGTGATGAAGGGCTGGCTCGGCGATCACTCGGCCTACCCAGGAATCCCGGCTCCGGACTTCGGCCCGGAGGATGTCGGACAGGGCCTCCGCTTCGGGGGGTCGAAGCCGGACCTTTCCTGGCAGGCCGACCCCTCGGCACCAGTTGGCGTCAACCCGAAAGGCGCCAAGAAGGGCGGTCATTCGATCGATGGCGCACTACCCGACGACATGCGGCGCGGCGGGCCTTTTCGATGGCCACCGGCGTACACCCAGTACGCTCGCGAAGCGCTGAGCGGCTACGTCGCGATGGCGGAGCTGCTGGATCGCCAGGGGTACGACGTCTACGGCTGGTCGGACCGAGCTCTGCTACGCGCTACCAGATTCCTCTGGAGGCTCGATCGAGCATTTCCGAATCAAAACTGGTGGGAACCGGAGGTCCCGATCTATTGGGTCGTCAACTACCGGTATCACTCGAGCTTCCCTGTCGCCGTCACCACGGCACTCGGCCGAAACGTCGGTTGGACGAGTTGGACGCATTCTCCCGAGCGTAGATAGCGCCGACGTGGCCCCGCGGCCTGCCTAGTCCCTGGTCGCACCTACCCGCGCTGCTCCCCACGGCGCCGCGCGCCTCGACCCTAAGAACCGCTTGGTCAGGCCACGAGCCAGTAAAAGCCGAACGCAATCGCCGCCCACGTAAGCATCGCAAGTGGAATTAAGAACACGACTGTTCTGAAAAATCTGGCCGACACGCTGGGCGTGAGAGCGGTCACAGCGTCTCCGTGCGTTTCGTTGGCCATTCCAGACCAATCCTAAGCGGCTGGGACCCGAAAGAGGAGGTATGGAGGATCAGGATGGTGATTCGGTGCAATTACGTGGCTGTTTGTTTTCTTCGACGCAGCGCCTTGAAGGTCCTCCCGAATGCACCTGCCGGGCTCTCCGAGGCCGTCTCTCCCCGGCCATTTGCGCCCACCGGGATGCCGCTTCCCCCACGGGCACGAATGCCAGGTCGTCGCTGAGCTGAGTCGGCGCCAAGCGGTTTTCGGCCGGGTGGACCAGGGCAGTTCTGTTTCAAATGGTGTCCCGCGACAGTCGGAGGGAGCGGAATCAGGAGCTCTTTCGCCTAGGGAACGAACGTCCCCGCGACGTTGTCGAGAATCAGGTCCCGGAAGAGAGCCTTGTGCCGTTTCTGTGCGAGTGCGCCGATGACTACTGCGTCGAGAGGGTCAGTGTGACGCTCGAGGAGTGGGAGGCCGTCGCATCTGATCCCAAAAACTTCCTCATGCTCGCCGGTCACCAGCGCAGCGATGGCGAGCAGGTGGTTGCCTCACTCCTCCATTACGAGATCGCGCGAAAGCCCGAGTGAGCTCATTGGCGGAAGATCGATAGGAGCGGCGACGCCGCAACTACCAGAACGCGATAAAGCGACGGGAGCGAGCCGGGCCTTCAGAGGCCTTGTCATCGTCTTCCTGCTCTCGTTCTTCAACCTGATCGGGCTGATCGTGACGGCGATCGCGCTTGGCGGGCTGGCCCCGTGGTCCCGCTGGCAGTTCATCGGCGTGTTCGGCCTTCTCGAAGCGGCGTCGGGGCTCGCAAACGTGATCTCGCCAAACATCTGGCGGCTTCCCGTTGCGGAGCTGGCGACAAGCGGTCGCACCGAGGTGAAATTGGCCGCGTCGGCCTTGCTGCTTCCGCATTGGGGCGGTCTCGCCCGCTTCGCGGCGGGCCTCGTCTGCCTGGGCGCCAGCGCCTGGCAGGACGGTCTCGGTCCGGCTTCGGTAGGTCTCGTGCCGTTCGTGGCCGCTATCGCCTGGTCGGTACTCGCGATCTCGGCCGCCCTAGCTCGGGCGGGGGTGGCGCGGCCGGATCTCGACGTGTTTCAGCTGGTAACACGCTGGGGCGGGCGCGAGAAGGAATTTCCGCCGGTCAGCATCAGTGCTGTCGTATTCCAATTCGTCCTCAGCATCGTCACGCTTCCGGCAGTGAAGCTCCTGCCGCCGTCGGTGCTCTACCAGCCCGAGCTGGGCCCGTCCCTGGAGGCGTTGCTGGTCACGTTCGCCCTGTCGGCCGTGCTCCTGGCGCTCGTTTGTCTGCTCTGGGCGGGACGGATCGAGTGGCACGCGCCTCGCGAGCAGCAACGCGAAGCCGAAGAGCACGCCTGAACAGAGGCCGGTCCACCCGGCGTTTCTTCTTGTTCCTAGTCGCTACGCCACACGAACCGGCGCCAGGCAAGCCGTTCGGCCAGGTGGTTGACGGCCCAGAACGCGATCAGCGTGTAGAACCAGCCGAGCAGGACATCCACGAGGTAGTGCTCGGCCGTGTAGACGAGAGCGAACGCCATCAGCAGCGGGTACGCCGCGAGCGGCACCCGACTCCACCGAGGCACCAGGCGCCAGAGAACGAGCGTGATCAGCAGGGTGTAGGCCGCGTGCAGCGAGGGGACCGCGGCGACCGGGTTCGCGTACTGGGACCCCTTCTCAAAGAGCGCGTCGAAGTTGCCGATCGGGATGTGGCCCAAGATGGAGCCGATCGAACGGGTCGTTGGCTCGAGCTGTCCGTCCTCGCTGGCGAGCCAGGGCGGTGCGGCGGGAAAGAGCGCATACGTCGCAAATGCCATCAGGGCGAGCAGCGAGACCATGGCCACGAAGCGGCGAAAGAGCGCAGGGACGAAAAACCAGAGGAAGGCGGCCACGAGGTAGGTCGCCAGGAAATAGCTGACGTAGACGAGACAGGCGCCGTAGTCGTACCACCGCAGGCTCGAGGAACCGTGCCAGAGGCGCTCCTGGAGCCAGACCGTGGGAACTGTGCCGCCGAACAGGATTTCGTCGGCGCGGAGCTGCGGGCGAACATGGGTAGAGAAGAGGAGAGTGTCGGCGTGCCCTCGGAGCAGGTCGTACGCCCAGAGGACGAACGCGAACGGAAGCCACTCGAGGACGACGCCACGGATCCAGCCACGGATGTTCGTCAGGGAAAACGCGAGCAGCCCGAGCAGGATCCACATGAGCAGGCGCTCACGCGAGAGCGGGATCCCCTCGCGGTAGATGACAACAGCGAGCACGACCGCGTAGGCCGCCGGCCCGGCGAAGCGCAAGATGCGGCGAAGCCGGTCGCGCTCGCCCAGCCGCTCGGCTGCTGCAATTACCGAGAAGCCGTTCACGAGCCGCAGGCTAGCTTCAAGGGATGGTGGGCGGAACTCGTCAGTGCGCAAACCAGCCGACGCTGTCAGCCGAGCCGTTGAGCGTCGACCAAAGCCAGTTTCCCTCGTAGAGGCTGACGTGATAAGGACCTTCTGAGAAGTTGGCCCACGTTTGCAGCGACGCGGCCGGCTAGAAGGGAGTTTAAATGGCCGATTACACCGTCGTCCCCGTCGCCGGGGTCCCGGATCAGGCGGCGGAAGTGGGAATGGATCCCGATCATTTCGAGATCCGCTTCATGCGCGAACCGCTTGGCTTGCGGAACTTCGCCGTAACCTTTGAGCGGTTCGGTGGCAGCTGGAAGCCACCCAAGGGGCACCCGCATACACGGGGGCACCGGCATACCGTGCAAGAGGAGGTTTACTTCCTCGTCTCCGGAGGGGCGCAGGGCAACTTCGACGGCGAGGTGATCGATATCGAGCCGTGGACGGCTGTGCGCGTCGGTCCTGAGACCGTGAGGTCGTTCCGCGCGGCGGGCCAGGAGGACGCCGTGTTCGTGACGATCGCGGCACCGCAGGCGGGTCTCGACGACGTTGAGTTTGTTTGGGACTACTGGGTGGATTAGAGAAGCGCGCTCGTCCGAGCCGCGTGCCAGTCGAAGCCAAACGCCTCAAAACGGACCGCGGCGCGCTCGATCAGTGTCGCGTCTTCGCGTGCTACGCCCAGGGCCCGCAGCGCGAACGGCTCGAGATACGTGTTGGGTTCGAGCAGACGAGGTACCTCGGCTTCCACGCGCGCTCCGTCGCCGATCGCGGCTAGCGCCTCCAGGTGCGTCGCCATCGAGCTGAGGAAGAACCAGTTCGACCGACGCACCGCGGGCTGACCGAGTAACGACTCGACCCCTACGAGGTCGCCACGCTGAAGGGCGAGCTGGATGCGCGGCGTGTCGAGCACGGTCCCGTAGCCGCTCATCGTGTGCGCCTCGGCGTTCTGCTCGAGGCGGCGTGCTTCCTGCTCGTCACCGAGGTGGACGCGCGCGAGCGCGCAGACAAGGAGCGAGCGTTGGTTCCGAACGCACGGCGTCGCGAGGTTCGCGGCCACGGCGTCTTCTACCCGCTGCTGGAGTTGGCTCGCAGCGTTCCAGTCGCCGAGAAGCTCGGCAAGCTCCAGGCTCACCGAAACCCCGTGCAGTCGATGGTGTGGCGAGAGTTCGCGCGTGAACTCTTCGTGGCAAATTGCATAACGCCGCGCATCGTCGATGTCGCCGCAGGCAACTGCAGGCGCAACCGCGCACGCGTAGATGTCCGCCTGGTGATCCGGATCGTTGATCTCACTTACAAGCGAGATGCGCCGACGCTGCCACGCGAGTGCCCCTTTGTAGTCGCCCCCGGCGAATGCGGTCAGCCCGCGCACGTCGTAGCCGAAAGAACGCACAGACGGATCGCCGAGTTGCTCGGCGATTGCGCTCGCCTCAGCCGCCAGCTCGGGAGATTTGTCGTAAGCCGAATAGCAGCGAGCGATCAGTGCCTTTGCGCGTTCCGTGCTGCTGGGCTGCGCAAGCTCGAGCGCGCTGCCGATCCACCCTTCGACGAGACTCGCGTCCGGTGCGACACCCCACATTCCCGCGCGAACAAGGGTCTGAAAGGCAAGCTCCGCGTAGAGATCCGCCGTGGTCAGGTCGTCGTCGGCCAGCTCGATCGCGCGCTGCATCGCCGAGGAGAAGGCCTTGCCGTCGAAGTAGATGGCGTGAGCGTGACCAATCTCCCGCCAGATTTCCACCTGTGCGTCTGGGCGCGATTCGAGCTCGGCCGCGCGCTGAAGTAGTGAGACAGCGTCTTGGATGTCGTAACGACCGACTGCCAGGTCGGCCGCGCGGCACAGCCAGGAGACGGCGTGCTCGCGCATGCGTACGAGCTCGTCGTCGTGCCCCGGCCAGGCGAGATCGACATCTTCCGGCCGCACTGCCTCCGCATAGTGATGAGCAAGCATCGCTGCGTGCTCGTCACGACCTTCCCCTGTCTGCTCGAGCCATTCGGCGAACCGAGCATGCAGGCGAGCCCGCTTCGCGATGAGGAGGCTTCCGTAAGCGACATCGCGGGTGAGCGCATGCTTGATCGTAAATTCTGTCTCGCCGACAATCGACGAGCTCGGCCGAGGCCGTATGAAGTCGCGTTGCTCGAGGACGTGCAGGTCCGCTTCGACGCCTTCCAACAGCTCCGCGACGGGACCAGCCCAGAACGTTCGGCCGATCACGGCGGCCGCCTGGAGGGCGGCCTTTTCCGGTGGCTCCAGCAGGTCGATGCGCGCCGCGAGCACAGCCTGCACCGTGTCGGGAACGATGAAGTCGGTGGGAAGGTCGCGCACCGTCCAGTCGCCGTTGCGTCGCTCGAGCACGCCTTGGTCGATCAGTGTCCGAATGAGCTCCTCGACGAAGAGTGGATTGCCCTCCGCGCGCGCAAGAACGATGTCACGCACTGACGCAGGCAGCGATGTCGGTGTCAGCTCGTCGACCATGTGGGCTGTGTCCGACGGAGTCAGCGCGTCGAGCAGGACCCTCTCCGCGCCGCGATCCTCGCTGACCCAGCCTGGCCGGGTCTGGGTGAGCTCCGGGCGCGCGGTTGCAAGGAAGAGCAGCGGCCCGTGGGCGCCCCGTAATCCAGCTTCGAGCAGGTCGAGTAGCGCGTCCTCGGCCCAGTGCAGGTCTTCGATCAACACCACCGCCGGCCGAGCGGCCGCGAGCGCGTCGAGGAGGGAGATCCACGCCTGGCGCAGGCGCTCGCGCGCGGCGAGTGGATGCAGGTCGACAGGTGCCTCCAGCCCGAGCGTCAACCCCAGAATCGTGTTTCGCCCAAGGCGGCGCCGCACGATCTCCTGCGGGTCGTTCTCGGCAAGGCCGAGATGCTCGCGGACGATATCGCCGACTGGCACGTACGTGATCCCTCGGCCGTAGGAGAGGCAGCGGCCTGTGCGGAGGACCGGTTCGGGCGACCGAGAGCGGAGCCACTGGCAAAACTCCCGGAGCAATGTCGTCTTCCCGATCCCGGGGTCGCCTATGACGGTCACGAGGCGCGGCCGGCCCTCTTCGACGACGCGAAGGTACGTCTGTTGGAGAGCCTCGAGCTCTCTGTCACGGCCGACGAAGGCGCGCTGCAGTCCGCCGGCACGCTGCGGACTCATCGGCGTCAGTGCGCGGACGAGTCGTCGACAGGCGACGCCGTCCGGTTTTCCTTTGGCCGGAATCGCCGCCGGCTCGGCGAACTCGAACGTGCCCGGCACGGCCGAGACCGTGCGCTCGCCGACCAGAATCTCACCCGGCCGAGCGCCCTGCTCGAGACGCGCCGCAACGTTGACCGTGTCGCCCGTGACGAAGGAACTTCCGACGCGGGCCTGTCCCGCGACGACCTCACCGGTGTTCACGCCGATACGTAGCGAGAGCACACCGCCGAACAGTTCTTCGAGACGTTTCTGCATCGAAAGCGCTGCGTGCAAGGCGCGCTCCGCGTGGTTTTCCTGAGCTGCAGGAGCGCCGAAGGCCGCCATGACCGCGTCGCCGGCGAACTTCTCCACGGTTCCGCCAGCGTCGGCGATCTCAGTCGCCATTGCGTCGTAGAACCGATTAAGTAGGGAGCGCGTTCGCTCGGCGTCCTGGGAGCTGGCGAGCTTCGTCGAGCCCACGAGGTCCGCGAAGAGGACAGTTGCGAGTTTCCGCTCTTCGCTCGGCTGAGCCGGTTCGGAGATCGGCGCACCGCAGTTGGGGCAGAATCGAGACGCACCGGGGGCAGATAGTCCGCAGTTCGGACAGAACGCCACGCCTGGATTATTCGCTGCGCCTTGCGCACTGCCAAGTTCAGTGGGCGCACCTGGGATCGAACCAGGGACCTCCCGCGTGTGAAGCGGGCGCTCTCCCGCTGAGCTATGCGCCCCGAGCCCCGTATTCATGCGGGGTCAGTGGCCAGATTAACCGCGCCGAAGGCCGTGTGGCAAGCGTTTGTGGCAAGTTCCGCGGCCTGAGGCCGCTCGGAATTCACTTACGGGCGTGGTCGTTATCATCCTTGAAGGTCTTGCGGTCTCATGGCCGTGGCCTGATAACTGACCCCGAAGGAGCGCGTAGTCATGCAAACCCACTACCGAAGGCCTTCACTGGACACGTGAGGGAGAACGGGGCCTTGAGCCCCGACACCGCCAGTCTCGCCGAGAGACTCGCGGAGCTTTTCGATCAGTTCGCAGAATCGACCGCCGCTCGAGTCGCCGAACTCGTAAACGAGGGCGACCCCACGGCCGAGCCTCGGTACTACAACGTGGCCGAGGCGGCCGAGTACCTGCGCTGCTGCCGCGGCAGCATTTACAACCTCTCAAGCCAACTGCGTCTAAGAGGGAGAAGTGGCGAGAAGGCGCTGGCTGATCGGCGGAGTGATCGTCCTGCTCGTCGCGGTCCTCGGCCTCCTCGGCGCGTATGCCTTGTACCGGAAGAACGCAGTAACGGCGGATGCTCGCGAGGCGCCGCTCCGAGCACCTCGGGTTTCCTGTGCTCCGTCATTTGTCCTAGGGATTTCGGGACCAGTCCAAGCCACCTACTACCGGTGCACGTCCACGGACGGTGCTCGTGTGGCGGATGTCCACGTCCAGCAGCCATTCGCTCGGACTCCGATCAAGTCCAAGCTCCTCTCCGCCATGGTCGCGAACGAGAGCCCTAGGGTTCGCATCCCGAAACCCGAGGGCCACTAAGGTTTGTAACTCCCTGATCCCCCCGGATCAGGATCGCGAGTGCGGCGGGGACAGGCAGATACGCTTCCCTGGCACCGAAACGACGCGGTTCGGTTTATGCCACGTTGGGACCAGTGACCGGGACTCGCGGCCCAAGCCCGCCGCCCTCTCCCGAAAGTCTTCCAAGTTTCCGGCATGGGCCGGAGTTGGTCACGCCGTCCTGGCGACAAGCAGAAGACGGCTTTCCCGCGAGAGCGGACCGCCTTCGGGGTCGCCGTAGAACTCGAGCTCCGTGAAGCCCGCCTCGCGTGCTATTCGGTCGAGTTCACCAGGCGTGTAAACGCGGAGGCGATACGTGACTGTGACCGGCTCTCCACTTTTCGGCCAGTGCGTAAGGGCGACTTCGCATGCGCCGCTTACGGAGTCGAACGCGCGCCGCTCGAGTCGAAGTGCCCCGTCTGGAAGTTCCACCCAGTCCTGGGCCTGGAAGTTCGCCAGCAGGCGATCACGGTGCAGGGTCTCCAGGACGAGCATCCGTTCATGCCGGAGGACCCTCCTAAACTCCGTGAGCGCCTGCAGATCGCCCTCGTCGCCGAAGAAGCCGAACGACGTGAAGAGGTTGACAACCACGTCAAAGCTCGCCGCTGCGAAGGGCAGCTCTCGGTAGTCGCCCTGCACCCAGTTCGGCCACTCGGCTCCCTCCGAGCGCCGGCGAGCCTCGGCGAGAAGGACAGGTGAGCGGTCGAGGCCGACCACGCAGTAGCCGGCGCCGGCGAGCACGCGGGCGTGACGGCCGTAGCCGCAGGCGGCATCAAGGACGTCCGCCGGAGGCTCGCACCCGGCGAGCCGCATGGCGCCGAGTGCGAGTGGCTCAGCGTCTTCGTCGCGCTGGATTGCGGCGTACGTCTTGAGGTAGAGCTCGTCGAAGAGACGATCCCAATCAGTCACGAGCGAGGAGGCGTGGCGAGTAGCGAGCGAAGCGCCTGCACGTCTTCGTTGAAGACCGTTTCCTCCAGAGGAGGAGGTTCTGTCTCAGGGAAAGGAAGCGGCCACCCCGGGCGTGGGTCGTCGGCGTACCGAGGCAGCACATGGGCGTGCAGATGCGGTAGCGAGTTCCCGAGCAGGTCGTAGTTCATCTTGACCGGCCGGAGGTGTGCTTCGAGAGCGCGCCCAACATGCAACACCTCGAGCCAGTAGGCGGCGGCCTCCTCGGCGGCGAGCTCGGTTGGCTCGACGACGTGCCGGCCGCGCCAGATCACGATCGTGTAGCCGTGCTGGATGTCTCGGCGCTGGAGGTATGCGTCCGAGACCGAACCGACGAAGATCCGGGTGCCCCACGGTAGCTCGTCGGGGCGCCCGTCGGCGCACATGCCGCAGCCCTCGCCGCGCCGAAGCTCGTAGAAGGACTGCGGCCACTCCACGGCGGCCGACGGTAGCATCCCCGGCCCTTGCCTGAGACTGCCGAGCAGCTGCACGCACGCGCGGCCGGAGCGCTCCGAATGCCGCCCGTCCAGGACTGGGAGACGTTCCCGTTCGACGGCGAGATGCGGCCGCGCCGCCTCCAGCCGCCCGTCGAGGAGGAGACGCCCCGGCACGGCCATGGCGGTGTCGAATGCGTGCGCTGCGTCCGCTCCGACGACGAGTACCTCTGGACGAGCCAGCGCTGGCGCCTGTGGGCGTTCGACTCGCCAACAGGCCTGCCGGTCGTTGTCTTGCTCGAGCCGCGCGAGCATTTCGCGGAGCCCGGCGATCTGCCGGACGAGCTCGCGGCCGAGCTCGGCGTGCTCCTCGCACGGATCGAGCGCGCAATCCGTGCAGTCGGCGAGATCGGGCGTGTGCATGTCTGTCGCTGGGGCGACGGGAGCGAGCACCTGCACTGGTGGTTCATGGCACGGCCGGCGCGGATGCCGCAACTTCTCGGCAGCTTCGCCGCGATCTGGGACGACATCCTCCCGCCACTGCCCGAGGACGTGTGGCGCGCGAACCTCGCGACGGTCGCCGACGCCGTCACCGCCGAGAGCAATTAGAGGGCGCCTCTGCAACATGCGGGCTGCCGCGAATGACTGAGGCAAGGACGCCATTCGCGTCAGGGTCTCCGCCGGCGCAGCCCCCAGAGAGCTGCGGCCAATGCCAGCGCGCCAACGCTCCCCAGTGCGAGCAACCAGACTCGGCTCTCTGAGCCAGGGCCTGACGTCGGGGTGGCGGACACCACCTCGCTCAGTGGCGGACGCGGTTTCGTCACACGGAGGATCGTGTAGTGACGTCGGCCCGACCAGCGCTGGCCCGGAAACGCGCTCGTGAAGAAGTCACCTTTCGGGGGTCCACACCACTTGCACCAGAAGCCAACCGTGTAGTCGCCGATCGGGACCTGGGGCACCCTGATCCACATCCGGACCACACCGCCCTTGTCCTGGCGGGGCGGGCCGAGCGGAAGCCAACGTGGATCATTGGGCCGCCCTCGGGAGCGCAGGTGGTTCTGGAGCTTCGCGAGCGACAGAGGGACGAAATAGACCTCGACGTCCTTTAGGGGTGGGTAGCCGGACGCTCGGCCATCGATTCGAAGGCCGGAGTAGAGAAGCACTCGGTCCCCTGGTGCGGCCTTGGCCTGCTTGAACACAAGCCCCAGATCGGCTGCGGCCAACTCAGGACTATAGGCAAAGACGAGAAGGACGAGCACGAGTACAGTGCGCCATCGGAAGGCGGCGTTGTTCATCGTCTTCACGTACTCCCAACCCCCTGATTGGTACTACGCGGGAGTCTGACGGCCAGGTCCCACCCGGCCTCGTGCGTGATGCCCTCAATATTCACGGTTCGCCTTCCGGCGCAACTCGAGCGCGGAGGGAGAAGGCGGCGCAGCGCGCAGAGGCAGCGCAGCTCTCCAACCTCACCATCCGCCAGCGCCTCAGCCACGAGCTCGACGCCCGCAAGGAGCAGATCCCTGCAATCCTCGACGCCCTCTACGAGAAGGCGAAACGCGGTGACGTGCCGGCAACCCGGGAGCTGCGCGGATGGTTTGACCAGGGACTCGGCAAGCCTGGCGATGCCACCCTCAACACAGGGGACGTCGATCGTCCTTTCGAGGATATGACCCCCGAGGAGAGGGCACGCTTGCGCGCAGCACTTATCAAGCGCATCGCCGAGGCAGAGGCAGCGCTAGAGGAAGGCGAGGCGTAGGCGGGGTGGCCACGTACTGGTCACGGGTCACGCAAGAGCGCTTAGTCGGTCTCGTTGCGACTGGGCCTCCCGCCTTCGTAGCGGGCGGTCTACGGTGGGGCGACCCCAACCCTGGGTACCCACCCCCGCGAAACGATGGGACTCCTGAGGAGCCTCTCTCTGGATCCGCACTTAGAAGCGCGAACTGAGCAGAGATCGGCGCTCGGGGAAGCGCGCCATCCGTTGTCGTGAACTATTGAGAAGGTGACGAGAAGTGCGGGCGCTCGGTCGGAGGGCCACCAGCTCCGAAAGTATCAAATGCTGCTACCCTTGCTCTTACGTGCGCCAGGCCGATGCGGATTTCGCTCGGCGGAGGCGCCAATGGAGGGAGTTCTTATGTCGAGAGCCACCGTCGAGGCGGAATGCCGCGAGACGCTGGGCCTTGTGCCGAAGTTCATCGACGAGCTGCCGGATTATCTCGTTGAAAGCGAGTGGCAATCATTCAAGGCGATCGAGTTTGGCGAGACAGCGATTCCAAACAAGTACAAGGAGCTGATCGGGCTCGCAGTCTCAGGCGCGACCCGCTGCCGGTACTGCACGTACTTCCACACCGAGGCCGCCAAGCTCTTCGGCGCGACCGACGACGAGATCCGCGAGGCCGCGCTCATGGCGAAGCACACTATGGGCTGGAGTACGTACCTCAACACCGAGCAGTACGACTACAACGGCTTCAAGGCCGAGTTCGACCAGATCGCGGCGCACGTGAAGACGATGATGGCGGCGCCGGCGCGCGTCTAAGCCGGCTCGTTCCCGCGACTCCCGCGAGTTAGCCCGACGGGCGCCCTGGGCGCCCGTCGGGCGCTTTCAGACGCGCGAGCGCGTCGTCGTAGTCGCCGACGACGCCGCGAAGGAGCTCGACCGCTTCGCGTGGTGCGTGGGGGTCACGCTCCATAATGTCGAGTGCCATGCGCGCTCCGGCGACGAGAGCCGAGAGCTCCTGGCCGGTCAAGGTGAGCGCGAAGACGTTCTCGCGCGCGCGGGTCACTTTCATCCGCCAACCGTATCGCGGGTCAGAGTGGCCCGCGCTCTGTGCCTCCTCCCAGCCCGCCCTCCGCGGCGGAGGAACGACCTCGCGCACACCAGGCCCTCGGCGTGTCGCCGAAGACTGTCGCTCTTTGCCAGAAACGCGCCATCAGCCCTCTGGACCGAATCTCTGGAACCTGCGAGTGGCCGGCCGTCCGACGAGTTCCCGCCCGGTGATCAAGTCTGCGTTTTGGCGACTAGCCCATTTCTAGCCGCTCGGCCAGATCGCAGCGCGGGTCGATCTGGTGCGTGCCTCCGGAGTAGTAGTTGGCGTGCGAGCCGTAGGCGACGGGGAGGGATCGGGGCTGGGTCACTTGCAGGGAGTTTGCGCGAGTGAAGTGCTCGAGAGGCTAGCGAGTTCAGGCGGTGCGAGACTTTGGGCCTGGCCGCCTGAGACCGAGTCTGCGCATCCGACGCGGTTCACACACTCCGTGGGCAAACAGGCTAGTCGACACAGATGTCCGCGACCTCAGCCGCCGCGGCGACCGCGCTCTCGGTGCGCGCATGCGGGAGGAGCTCCTTGGGGCGCCCCCGCCTCGTCGAGCGCACGGGTCAGGTCTTCCGTTGCCACCGCGAACCTCCCTCCCGTCTGCATGATCGCAGAGCTAGAGTCAGACCTCGAGTCGCGTGGGGAGGTGAGCAGGGAATGACGGCACAAGCGGGAGACCTGATCGTCGTTGAGTCGGAGCGGGCTGCCCAGCCGGGGCGTAGAGGCGTGATCGAGGAGGTGCTCCACGAGGAGCCGCAACGCTTCCGAATCCGCTGGGACGACGGCCATACCAGCATCTTCACTCCGTCCGCTGGGTCGGCGAGGATCGAGAAGCGGAAGGCGCGGAAGGCCTAACACCAGCTAGCACGAGGCGGCCCTCCTCTTCGGCCACCTCTGACCCGAACGCCGCGGAGGCTTTGCGGAAGCGGCGTCCCACCCACGCGGCGTCCGAGCCGTCGGCAAGGCGCATGTGCACGAGCTCGAGCTTGAGCGGGATCGCTTCCAGCCGGTTTCCCGCGAGGTCGATGAGGAAGAGGAGACCGAGGTCGTTCCGCAGCTTCGGATTGACCGCGTAGTCGTCCAGGTAGTCCCCGAGGTCAAAAGGGGACGTGGCGGTCAAGACCGTGGAGCACGTGCGCGGAGTGGCGGGCGATCAGCGTCGAGCCGCCCTCCACTAGGCGGCCGCGATCGGCCGCCGAGCTGCAGCTCGCGCTCGCGGCATGCCGAGGGCTGCTCGAGAACCGCACGGAGGGCGGCCGAGTGTATGTGCGTCTGGCCGTCGTCTCAGTGCTCCCGCTGCGCCGACGCCGCGACTAGTTAGGACAGGCCTTCCCGCTGGTCGGCGGCCCGACTCCGCGCATCCCTCCGGCACGTTTCCCGCTTCATCCGGGTACGTTGGACGTGTGGTAGCCGGCGGAGCGCTCCTTATCACCTGTGGCCTCGCGCTGGCGTGGCCGACACTTCGTGTCATTCGGGCACCAGAGGAACGGTGGATTCAAGGCCGCTCCCAGTGGCTCCTCTTCATTTGGGCTCGCCGTGGCGAAGCGCCGCCGAGTGCCTTGGAGCTTCGTCTTTGGGCTTCGATCTGGCTCGCCGTCGCCACGATCGTTCTCGGACTGGGCGTTGCGCTTATCGCCTCGGCCTAGCTCGCCGGATAACAGGACGGGGCGACGGAACCCGCTCGTGCTCCTGTTCGCCTGCTACATCCTGCTTCGGCGCGTCCTGCAGCTCGGGGCATTTGGGTTCCGCTCGGCTGCCTTCTGCCGAACCTAGAGCGATTGAGGAGGAGGTATGCGCTTCTATCCTACTTTGCCAGCCCAGAGGGTCAGGACGGTCCTCCGGGATCTTGTAATCCTCCTGGCCGTGTTTCTGTTCGCCTGGCTGGGCCTGAAGGTCCACAGCACGGTCGACCAACTGGCTGTGCTCGGAACTGGTGTCGAGGACGCCGGGACGGAGATCCAGGGCGGCTTCGAGACCGCCGCCGAGGCAGTGGCCGGGGTGCCGATCGTCGGGGACGATCTGGCCGATGGCCTCCGTGACGCGGGTCGCGTGTCGGGTGGTGAACTCGCCGAGCGCGGCCAAGAAGGCCGAGAAAGTGTGCATCGACTCGCCAACCTGCTCGGACTTGTCACCTTCCTCATCCCCGCGCTCCTCGTCCTCTCGCTCACCCTCCCCGAGCGCATCTCTCAGATCAGGGGGCTCACGGCGGCGGAGCGCGTTCTGGGCGGGCCGCTCGACCCTGACCGCCGCCGCCTCCTCGCCATGCGGGCTGCCTTCTCCCTTCCGTACGGCGAGTTAGTCAGGTACACGAGAGACCCGTTCGGGGATCTTGCCGCCGGGCGCTACGACGCGCTGATCGCCGCGGCGCTCGAGGAGGCGGGGCTTCGTCTGCGCAGCGACTAGGTGACTGCCGACACACCCACAGGGTTTGTCGGCAGGAGGGTCCGGCCGGCTGCGTGAGGAGGTGCCAAAACCCCGGATTTCGGGCTGAACCCGGGTTTTTGACACCTTCAGGTCTGGGACCCCCCGGCTACTGAGGAGTTCGAGCTCGACGAGACGGGCTCGAAGCTGCTCTCTCCTCGCGGCCCGACGACTTCGTTCTTTCCGCCACGACTGTTTCTTGAACCAACAGACTCTTCGGTAGCCGCCTCCCGAGAATGGGAGCGAGAGCCAGCGCGACGGTAGAGGAGGGATTGGCGAAACGCCCAGCGAAACGAAGCGAGATGGGGGCGTGAGGCTACCTAGAGAAACGTCCCCGACCAAAGTAGCCAAGGACGGCCAACACAATAATGACGATGACGATGATCCAAAAAATCGACACGTGATCCTCTCGTTTGAGGGGCCCGACTCTATTCCCGGTCGGCTCCTCTCTGCAATGAGGGGCTGGGAGAGATTTTCGCTACGGGGCGGGTGGCCTAGCGTGGCTACCACTCGCCCCTTCACCCGTTCACCCGTTCTGTTGCAAGCCCAGGCGCGAGAGGCGCTACTCTCGTTGGTAGGCCGAGGTGATTCGCTGAGACAGGGCTTTCCCGACCGGATACCAATCGGAAGGGATGGTCATGGACGCGATCCAGGCCGCGAAGGATCAGTCGCTGTTTCGCGGGGTGAACGAGCGGCTGCTGGGCATGAATGAGGGGTTCGACGAGGTATCGGGCGACGCGGACTTCCTGTGCGAGTGCGCTAGCCAGGACTGCATAAAGCACGTGAGTCTGACCCTGGACGACTACGAGGAGATACGCCGAGTCCCTACGCACTTCGCCGTCACCGATTCGATGGATCACGTTTTCGCGGACGTCGAGCGGATCTTCGCGAAACGGGACGGGTACTTCGTGGTCGAGAAGTTCGGTGAAGCGGGTGTCGCAGCGATCGAGCTCGACCCCCGCAGGCGTACCAGTCGTGTCGCGGCGTAGCTACACAAGCGCGGCCGAGGAGCAGGGAGGGGGATTGCCCAGGCTGTGCGGCGGCCTGCTGCAAGGGGTCCGCCTCCCTGCCCGTCGGCCTAGCTGAATAAAACACTCGAGCCGCGACGGCCACGCTGAGAGACGCTCTGCGGAGAAATGTGTGCGTTTTTGGCGCAAGCTCGAGTTGAGCTCGGAACCACCCCTAGGCCGGCGGGGCGCCCCACCCCACCCCGGGGTACCCCACCCCGGCGAAACGATGGGACTCCTAGATGAGCCTCTCTGGAACCGCCCGCAGAGAGATCTGGGTTGCTGCCAAACCGCGCGAGCATCAAGGTCAAATTGAAGCGCCCTCAAGACCAGGACGCGGAGCGGGCGAGACTACTAGGTCGGAAGCGGGTCGCCAGGCTACGAGGCGAACGTAAAGCCGATATAGACAAGCGATGCGAACACGGCCCAGCCAGCGAGGACGAAACCGGCGAGGAGCGCGAGCCTCCCCCAGGCGATCGGCGCCGCTTCCCCCTCCTGCAGCAGCCGGACGGTGCGGGGCGAAAGGATCATCCCGGCTAGTGCTTCGAGTAACTCGACTTGTTCGACTAGCTCGGCGTCGGCCCATTCCTGCTCCTGTGCCGTCGGCCTCGCCCAGACCAGGCTTCTGGTCGACCACATCCGATGCTCCTCTTTGGGAGACGGACCGCAGACGCCTCGATTGTGCCGAAACTCTCATAGTGCCGTGGCCTGCACTGATGTCAACGCAATGGAAGCCAGATTCGCCAAGAATCCAGTAGATAAATGGAGAAAATTTCCCCCGATCGGGGGAGGCGCGCTCTCCTTAGGTGCCGGGGGGAGACGGTGCCAGCCGGGTGGGTCAGGGCAGACTGGCAGGCTTACCTCGTCAGCCCGGACATCGAAGACGACGAAGAAATCGTGGTCTACTGTCCCGACTGCGCGCGGCGAGAGTTCG
>Ga0307319_10000039_pt1 | contig 42250 bp, 51 predicted proteins | sample ER_DNA_368_FD_194491 | JGI IMG/M metagenome (GOLD analysis project Ga0307319, IMG submission 194491) | Bulk soil microbial communities from the East River watershed near Crested Butte, Colorado, United States - ER_DNA_368 | ecosystem: Environmental > Terrestrial > Soil > Floodplain | place...
ACCACCCGTGATCGTCGTGATGCACGTGGCCTCCGGAGCCGCGGCCGGGGCGCTCGTCCGGTCCCGTCTCGGCGCCGTCGTCGCCGGGCTCGCCCTTCACGCGCTGGGAGACCGGATCCCGCACGAGGATCTCGCCTCGCGCCGGTTCGAGGCGAAGTGCGGCATCGGCGGTCTGCTGGCGCTCGCCCTCAGGCGCGGGCCGTTCGACCCGGCGACGGTAGGAGCGATCGCCTCAACGGTGCCGGATCTCGAGCACGTTCTCCGACTCCCACGGCCCGGCGGGCGGAAGGTGTTCCCGAGCCACCGGATCCCCGGCTTCCACCGGCCGGGTGGCGTCTCGGCCTCGACGCAGCTCCTCGTCGCCGGATTCCTGCTAGGCCTCGTCCTGGCCAAAACCGATCGCGACGGAGGTGTGTAGTGAATGGCATGACCAAACGACTGATCATCACGATGCTCGTGCTGGGCGCGGCCATCGCCCTGGCCGCCGCGGCGTGCGGCGGCGACGACAACAACTCGGCAAGCGGCGACACGACGACGACCGAGCAGACGACGACGGAAGAGACGACGACCGAAGAAACGACCGGCGGCTCGGCCTCGATGGAGCTCGACGGCGAGACCGGCCCCGGCTTCACCATCGAGGTGTCACAGAACGGCGCGGACGCGGAGAGCGTCGCCGCCGGGACCTACACGCTCAAGGTCGAGGACAAGTCCTCGAGCCACAACTTCCACCTGATCGGCCCGGGTGTGGACGAGGAGGTCACGACGGTGCCGTTCACGGGTGACAAGGAAGTCACCGTGACCCTGAAGCCCGGGACCTACACGTACCAGTGCGACCCGCACGCCGGCTCCGGCATGAAGGGGACGTTCGAGGTCACGTAAAGGATTGGCCCCGGCCGAGGTGGGTAGCACGGAGGCATGGGAACGATCGGAAAAGCGATCGGTCAGCGCGTGGCCGGCGAACAGGTGTCACGAACGAGGTCGCTCGCGGCAGCGGCCGTCGTCGGCGGCGCCGCAGCAGTCGTTACCTACCGCGTGCTGCGGTCGGGCGAGCCCGGCGACGAGGACGGCTCGGCCGCCTCGTCGCCGGAATCCGCCTGAGCGTTAGTCCTTCGCTGCGTTCTTGACCTTCTCGGCGCCCTGCTTGACCTTGCCCTTGTCCCGCTCACGCCGGCCCGAGGCGGCGAGCTTCCTGCTGCCGACGGCCTCGCCGGCCTTCTCCTTGATCTGGCCGGTCGTACGATCCTTCTTGTCGCCCATGGTGAACCCCTTTCTCGCTTGCGGTCTCGTCTCTCAGGAGTACCCGCGCGTCGAAAACTGAATCAGGGCCACCGGGGGTGTCAGGCCATGGGCCGGCCAGGGCCCGAACCTGCCCGCAAATCGCCACCTTCCCGCCGCCGATGGGGGAACGGGTGGGGGAACGACCCGTGCTCGCCCGTGGACGTCTGACCATCAGGCCGCCAGCAGCCCGGCGTAGTCGAGTTCGCGCTCGTCGGCGAGCACGTCCGAGTAGACGTTTGCGGTGACCGCCAGGTTCCGCTGCGTCTACATTCGATCGCGTGCCCGAGTACCCGAAAATGAAGAAGGCGCACATCGTGCCGCGGACTTGGACCGACACGCCCGACGACGAGCGAACTCGGGTGCGTGCCACACGGGATCACGCCCGCAACTTGAACGCGTTCACCGTTGCGAACGCGGACCGACAGTGGTTCCACCTGCCGGATACCTCTCCGCCCGTGGGCAGCGGCTCGTTCCTGCCCCTCTCGGCCCAGCTTCTCCACGGTTACACGCCCGAGGCTGCTGCGAGGTCGCAGAGGCGGGCAGCGACCTCGGCTGAGATCCAGCCGAAGATCGGCCGTGACCTCTCCGACCAGGAGGTCACCATCGTCAAGGTGTCGCGGGACCCGGCGGGCTGAGGGCCCTACGGCCCTGCGATCTCGTAATGCGTGACGAAGCGCTCTCGATCGACGAGGAAGCGATTGTCGTCCTCGTAGAACACGACCTCGAGGTTGTCGCCTGCGAATGCGCGGATGGCGTCCAGCGAGTCCCAGAGGCTCATCGTCACGAACTCGGTGCGGTCGCCGTCCTCCCGGCGCAGGATGTAGTAGCCGCGGTTGCCGGGCGTCTCGCGAGCCGCGCGCCCGCCGGTGCGCTCCACGTAGTCCAGGTATGCGTCCGAGTCCTCCGGCCGAGTCCACCCGCGCCACGTTCGGGCGATCATGCCGATGCTAACGCGCAGTCCCGCCTGGCTATTCCGCCTGAGCGACGGCTGCAAGCACCGCACCCGAAGGCTGCATCCGGGCAAGTCCTTACGCTCGGCGGCACCTGTAGTTCTGTCCGCGTGCCCCGCTCAGGCTCTCCCCGGCTCTTTCCGGCTCCGGCCATCCAGCCCTGGGGGGAATGATCCGGGGAGCTGCTGCCCCGGCTCTACCGGCCTTAGAGAGCCTCCCCGCCGATGGGGGAACAGGTGGGGGAACGATCTGCTCCCGAGGGGCACGTCCGGCACGCCTGACCCATGGAGGAATACGGGTTCCCGCATGGCCAGCGGGGTCGGCATGGGCCGGGCAGGGATCGAACCTGCGACCTTGGGATTAAAAGTCCCCTGCTCTACCAACTGAGCTACCGGCCCTCGCGGCCAGTGTACGGCTAGAGGATGCGCGCTCCGAGCGCGCTCGCGGCCAGCTCGACGGCAAGGCGCGCCGTCTCGTTCTCGTGATCCAGGATCGGGTTGACCTCGACCAGCTCGAACGAGGTGAGCAAGCCCGACTCGGCGACGAGCTCCATCGCCAGGTGCGCCTCGCGGTAGGAAAGGCCGCCGCGGACAGGGGAACCGACCCCCGGCGCGACATCGGGGTCGACCAGGTCGAGGTCGACGGACACGTGGACGAAGGGTGCGCCTGCCACGCGCTCCAGCGCCTCCCGCAACACGGGTTCCATGCCGCGGCGGTCGAGGTCGGAGATGGTGAAGACCGCTACACCGCTTTCCTTGATCGTCTCGCGCTCACCCCGGTCGATGCTCCGCGTCCCGATCAGGACCACCCGATCCGGCGAGAGGGCAGGCAGCGGCCAGGAATTGCTCTCGAAGCCGGCTCCCGCGAGGCCGAGCAGCGCCGCCAGCGGCATCCCGTGGACGTTGCCACTCGGCGTCGTCTCAGGAGTGTTCAGGTCCCCGTGCGCGTCGAACCAGAGCACCGCGCCGGGCCCGTGCAGGGACGCAAGTCCCCCGACGGTCCCGAGCGCGACCGAGTGATCGCCGCCGAGCACGAGCGGTGTGAGACCGTTCTCCGTCGCATTCCGGACCTGCTCGGCGATTCGCTCGCACGTCTCGCGGATCTCGGCGAGAAAGCGCGCGTCGCGGTCGCCGGGATCCATCGTCTCGCGAACGCGCGTGAAGACGTTGCCCCAGTCCTCCGAGGTGATGCCGAGCGCGGCCAGGCGCTCGCCGAGGCCGGCATACCTGATCGCCGAAGGCCCCATGTCCACGCCGCGCCGGCCCGCCCCCAGGTCGAGCTCGGCGCCGATGATCGCAACCCGTCTCCCGTCGGTCACGCGGCGGACTGTAGTGCGCCAGGCTCCCGGTGCCGTTCTACTCGACCGTTAGCGTCAGCGCTCGTGAAGGTCTCCGCTGAGGATGCGCGTCGTTTCCTTGTCGCACGCCACATGCTCGCGCCCGCGCGCTCGCTCGGGGGAGGCCTGGACGGCGCGCTGGAGGTCTTCCGTCGCTGGGGATCGGTGCAGTTCGACCCGTTGGCCGTCGCCGGCCGGAGTCACGACCTCGTGCTGCACGCGCGCGTCGCCGGCTACGACTCGGCGTGGTCCGATCACCTGTACGAACGGCGCGACGTGTTCGAGGCGAACAACAAGGGCCTCTCGCTCGTCCTCACTGAGGAGTTTCCGTGGTTTCGTGCGGCATGGAACCTGAGACCGCCGCGCGTCATCGCCGACAATCCCGAAGTCGCCCAGCGCGTTCTCGCGCGAATCCGTGAGGAGGGACCGTTGTCGGCGCTCGACTTCGGGCGCGAGCGCGGGAACGAGGTCGACTGGTTCGGCGTCCAAACGAACGTCGTCCGGGCCGTGCTCGAGGACTATGCCGGCGCCGGCGTGCTCGGGCTCGCTCGGCGCGAGGGCAGCCGCCGCTACTACGACCTGCTCGAGCGCCTGCTCCCCGCCGAGGTCCTCGACCGCAAAGTGCCGCTGGAGGAGCAACTTCGGCACAAGCTCCACTCGCGCTACCGCACGCACGGGCTCCTCGGGATCGGCGGAGGCGGAGACATCTTCAACGGGCTCGGCCCGGCGAAGCCCGACCCGCACCGGGGCACGCCGGGGCGAACCGCGCTGCGGAACCAGCTCATCGCGGACGGCTCGCTCGTTCCGGTCGAGGTCGAGGGCGCGCGCGGGAAGCGCTTCGTGCTCCGCGAGGAGGTCGAGCTGCTCGGTGCCCCGCCGGAGCTGCCGCCGTCCGTCGCGTTCCTCTCGCCGTTCGACCCGGTGGTCTGGGACCGTCCCCTCCTCGGCTGCCTGTTCGACTTCGAGTACGTGTGGGAGCTCTTCTTTCCGCCGGAGAAGCGGAAGTACGGCTGGTACGTGCTGCCGATCCTCTTCCGCAATCGCTTCGTGGGCCGCATCGAACCGCGGATCGAGCGCGAGGACGGCCGCGTCCAGGTGATCGGCTTCTGGTGGGAGGACGGGTTCGCGCCGCGACGCGCCGACGGCTTCGTCGACGCGATGCGCGAGGCGCTTCGCGCCTATCTCCGCTTCGCGGGCGCCACCCGCCTCGAGTGGGCGCCGCACCTCACCGCCGAGAAGCGGATGTTCTCCACTCGGCCCTGAGGGCCACAGATGTGCCCTATGCTCCCAGCGGGGATCGGCGACCTCGACCGGCACACGAGCGTCCACGCCTCGTTGCTCACCATTCGCGCGACCGCTGCGCGGTACTCGTCGCTTCCTAGCTCGCCAAGCTCGTCCCGCTCAACATGAGGCGCTCGGAGCCGAGCCGCCAGCGCGGCCGCAAGCGTCGTCTTGCCCGCGCCCGCGCACCCGACAACCACCACGCGCCTCATGATTGCCGCCATCAGGCACGTATGTCACGTTGCGTACTGCGGGCGCCCCGTGGGCCGGTAGACCTGGATCGTCACCCCGCTGGGGGTGGCCCGCGAGTCGACCAGTTCAAGTGCTGTGTCCGGGCCGGTGGCGGGGAATAGCAGCGTGCCCTGGCCGACGACCACGGGATAGGTGAGCAGGGTGATCTCGTCGACCAGGTGGTTGTCGAGGAGCCAGCGGACCAGGTTGCCGCTGCCGTGCACTTGCAGCTCGCCTCCCGGCTTGGCTTTCAGCTCGCCGACGGTGGCCGCGACGTCTCCGGAGAGGACGGTCGTGTCCGCCCATCGCGGGTCGGTGAGCGTGGTCGATGCCACGTACTTGGGCATCGTGTTCAACGCCACTGAGATCGGGTTGTTGCCCTGATTTGCCCCCCAGGAGCCGGTTCCCCAGGAGCCGGCAAAGATCTCGTAGGTCCGGCGGCCGAACAGGAAGGCGTCGGCGCGCTGGAAGACCTCGTCGAGGAACTTCGCGGCCTCGTCGTCGAAGAGCGGCAAGGCCCATCCGCCGCGCTCGAATCCGCCGCTGCGGTCCTCATCCGCCCCGCCCAACCCCTGCATGACGCCGTCGACAGAGACGTGCGTGATGGTCGTCAGTTTCATGGTCGCAGGTCCCTTCTCGTTGGTTTGGTCGTCGTTCGGTCGACCGGACCGCCGCACCGAACTCATCGGTGATGGCACGGTCCGTGCTGCAGCTCATGCTGTGCGTTCTCCGAACACGGGCCGCACGTCGGCGATGTACTCCTGAACCGCCACCGTGAGCATCGCCGCGAGCCGTTCCTCATGGGCCGCCATCGCGCACATCTCGCATAGCTCGACCATGCGGTTGCGGCATGGCTGCTAATCCCTGAATGCCCCCAGCGGGATTCGAACCCGCGCTACAGCCTTGAAAGGGCTGTGACCTGGACCGCTAGTCGATGGGGGCCCGGAACCAGAGTACTGACTCCGATCAGGGGTGGCCGTTGCCGTAGGCGGCGGGAAAGCCGCTCCGCCACGTGGGATAGCGGAGGGTCCAGCCGAGCTCTCGCTTGGCCTTCGCGTTCGACGCTCCTCGCGCCTCCGTCATCAGCGCCACCCCCGCCTCGCCGGCGGCCAGTCGAGCCAGCCAGCGCGGCACATGCCGCGGCTGCTTCGCCCCAAGGGCGTCAGCCAGTGCCGGAAGCCAGTCGCGGACCGGTGCGGGCTCGTCGTCGACGACGTTGTAGACACCGGACGCCCCATGCTCCAGCACGATCGCCGTCGCGGTGGCAGCGTCGTCGAGGTGGACGAACGACCAGACAGCGCCGCCGTCCCCGACGATCGGGAACTTGCGCTTCCGGACCATGTCGACCTGCACGTCGTCGGGCTCGCCGTAGAAACCGCCGTAGCGGAGCGCCGCTCCCCCTGCGTTGGCCACTGCCTGCTCGAGGTGGCGGATCGCGGCGAGCGTCTCGGTCATCTGCTCGGCGGGAGCCGGGTCGAGCGGGTCCTCCTCGGTCTTGACCGGGCCACCCACTCGAGCGTACGGCCAGCCGGCGAAGCTCTGGGCGACGAACCTGCCGACGTTGTTCTCCCAGGCGGCGGCCAGCAGCGCGTCCGTGCCCTCGGTGCGCAGTCGGTTCGTCGGCCCGAAGTCCGGTCGAAGTGCTTCAGGTCGCTCGTGCCGGTCAGCGCCGTCGCCTGGTGGACGATCGCGTCGGGCCGGACGGCTTGCACTGCCTCCCGGACCGCCTCACGGTCGAGGACATCCAGCACCACCGGCTCCGCGCCGCGGGACCGCACCAGCTCGGCCTTGTCCGGCGAGCGGGTGGTGCCGTACACCTCGTGGCCCCGTTTCACCAGCTCGGGGACTAGGCGCGAGCCGATCGCGCCGCTTGCTCCTGCAACGAAGATTCGCATCGTTTCGCTCCTTTCGGTCTCTGGAGAGGAGACGAGACGGACCCCCCGGGGCGTGACACGTCACAACGGCGCTTGCTATTCCGTCTGTGACTGCGATGGAAGCGCACGAAGAGCTCCGGCCGTATCTGTTCGCGATCGCGTACCGGATGCTCGGATCGGTCGCCGAGGCGGAGGACGTCGTCCAGGACGCGTTCGTGCGGTACGAGGAGGCCGGCGTCGAGCCGGACTCGCCGAAGGCCTACCTGGCGACGGTCACGACGCGTCTCGCGATCGACGAGCTCCGCTCGGCGCGCAACCGGCGCGAGGTCTATCCCGGCGAGTGGCTGCCGGAGCCGATCGTCGACGACGAGGCCGCACGCCACGCCGAGACCGCCGACACGCTCTCGCTGGCCTTCCTGCACCTGCTCGAGAAGCTCTCGCCGGTCGAGCGGGCCGTCTTCCTGCTGCGCGAGGTCTTCGACTACCCCTACGACGACGTCGCGTGCATTGTCGGCAAGAGCCCGGAGAACTGCCGCCAGATCCTCGCCCGAGCCCACCGGCACATCGAGGCGGGGCGGCGGCGGTTCGACGTCTCGCGCGAGGAGCGGGAAGAGGTCGCGCGCCGGTTCCTCGCCGCGTGGGAGGAGGGCGAGACCGAGACGCTGATCGAGCTGCTCGCTCCGGACGCGACCGTCTACGGCGACGGCGGCGGCAAGGCTCCGGCCATGCCCGCACCGCTCGTAGGCGCCGAGCGCGTGGCAAAGGCGCTGATCGGCTGGGGTCGTCAGGCCGTGGAGCGCGGTCTGACGTACCGAGCGGCCGACGTCAACGGCGAGCCCGGGCTCGTCTTCTACCGGCCGGACGGGAAGGCGCTCTGGGTTGCCGAGCTGGAGATCGCGGACGGAGTCGTCGTCGCCGTGAGGTCGGTGCTGAACCCGGACAAGCTCGCGCACCTCCGGAACCCGTAGCTGGGAGGGGTTGCTACGGAGCCAGCGTTACAGTGCCGTTTCAGGCCCGTAACGCCCGATGCAGCGGGACAAGCCCTCCGCCCACGACGTCGTCCACGGCCCGCTATGGGCATCCGTTCGCGGCACCGGGTCGCCGACGGTGGTGTTCGAAGCCGGCGGAGGGGAGGACTCGTCGGTCTGGGCCGAGTTCGAGCCCGAAGTCCGAGACCACCACCGGGTTCAGACCGTGGTCTACGACCGCGCCGGGCTCGGCCGCAGCCCGCCGAGCGCACCGCCGTACCGGATCGACAAGGAAGCGGACACGCTGCGCCGGGAGCTCGACCGGCGGCGCATCACCGCCCCGGTCGTGCTCGTGGCGCACTCCTACGGCGGGTTCGTCGCAACCCTCGTCGCTGCCGCCGACCCGCGCATCGCCGGCGTCGTCCTCGTGGACGCCAACCTCGCCGGCTTCTTCGACGACGCCCAGATCGATCGGCTTCTCGCGCTGTACCGGCCGCAGTTCCCCGCGCTCGAACAGCAGGCGCCGGAGTTGGCACGGGTGATGATCCCGCTCACCGAGGCGTACCCCGCGACCGTCGCGCGGCTCAGGGAGGTCGATATCCCGGCCGGCACGCCGACGATCGACATCGTCGCCGAACGCACCTGGGTCGAGACGCCCGAGGAGATCGAGGCGATCCGGCGCGCCCATCGCGACTTCGTCGCCGCCTCGCCTCACCGGCGGGCCGTCTTCGCGGAGGACAGCGGCCACCACGTGATGCGCGACCGGCCGGACGTCGTCTTCGACGCGGTCGCGGAAATCGTCGCAACCGTGCGCGCGCGGCAGTAGCCGCCACGGCCGACGGCCGGCCCGCGACATCACACGACCGCTTCGGGGCGACTGGCGAGCGGCAAAAAACCGCTCTACGATGCGGGTTTGGGCGGTTAGCTCAGTTGGGAGAGCACCTGCCTTACAAGCAGGGGGTCGCTGGTTCGAGCCCGGCACCGCCCAACGAGGAAGGCCCTGGAAACGGGGCCTTCCTTTTGCCCGGTCTTTGCACGTCTTGCAGCGTACGCCGAGCGTAAAACACTTTTTGGAACACGGACTGGGGTTGTGTCGCGGCCGGCTGCTGACACTCGTTGCTTATCCAGACCGACGAGCGTAGTCTCGGCCAAGTCCCCTACCCAAGGAGGTCCTCATGACCACCACCACCAGCCTGCTCCCTGATGTCGGGATCGAGCTTCGGGAGGGTTACGCCGACGTCGGCGATGTGAAATTGCATTACGTCGAGGCCGGCGATGGCGATGGGCCGCTGATCGTTCTGCTGCACGGCTTTCCGGAGTTCTGGTTCGGTTGGCGGCGACAGATCGAGCCGCTCGTGGCGGCGGGTTTTCGGGTGGTCGCCCCTGACACGCGTGGCTACAACCTGTCATCGAAGCCAGAGCGCTTCGAGGACTACGCCGTCGACCTGCTCGCCGCCGACATCCGCGCCCTGATCGGAGAAGTCGGTGCGGAGTCCGCGCTGTTGGTCGGTCACGACTGGGGCGGAAGCATCGCCTGGACAACCGCGATGAACCACCCCGAGGTCGTCGACCGGCTCGCCATCCTCAACGCGGCCCATCCGCGGCGGCTCCAAGAGGGATTGCGCCACCCGAGCCAGCTTCGGAAGTCCTGGTACTTCTTCTTCTTTGCCGTTCCAGGACTGCCCGAGGAGGTGGTGCACGCCAGAGACTGGCACTTCTTCCGACACTTCCTGGAGGACGCGAACCCGCCTTACACGCCAGAGGAGATCGAACGCTACGTCGAGGCGTGGTCGCAGCCAGGGGCAGCGGCCGGGATGATCAACTACTACCGCGCCTCGGTCAGACAGTCCCAGAAGGAAGCGGCAGCAAAGCTTCGCCCGATTTCGGCGCCGACACTGGTCATTTGGGGTGAGCGCGATTCCTACCTCGGCTCGGACCTCGCCGAGCCCGATCGCGACGACGTGCCCAACCTCGACCGCGTGGAGCGCCTAGCCGACGCGTCGCACTGGGTGCATCACGACGAGGCGGAACGCGTCAACGAACTGCTCATCAACTTCTTCGCCCCCGCGCCATAGTCACTAAAGGCTTGGGCGAGCGTTCAGGAATGTCCCCTGAAGGGTTTTTGGGTTGGCCCGCGGCCTAAGAATCGTTCCAGGGTGAGCTCCCGCGGGTGCCGGCCACCGCCCGGCGGCGGAGAGCACCCGGCCTAACGAAGGGGGATACCAGTCCGTGTCCTCGAGCACGATCGATACGGGCGTCTCCTCTCCCGAAGACGAGCTCGTCCGCGCCGAGCTCGACGAGGCGGTCTGGGCGCGTAGCGGCATTCGCGGGCGTCGGCGCCCGGCATGCATTGCGTGAGCGGCGGAGATCGGTCCTTTCTCGCTTCCGCTGGATGCGCCAGCCTGAACTACTTTTCCGGCGGGTCGTGAGGCTTGTGGGCCTGCCACTCCTGGCCGACCTTTCGCATTAGCGGCGGATACACGATCAGGTGCCGAAACGGTGCGATTAGAGCCATGTATGCCCTTCCGAAGCGACCGTTCGGCTTCACCAGCACGGCCATCTGGCCGCGGTAGCCGCCGACATCGTCGGCGACCCAGCCGATGTGCATCACGCCGTGCACCGTCCGGTTGGCCATCTCTGCCGCCCATTCGTTGTCTGTCACGTAGACGGAGCGGAAGGGAAGCGTCTCGAACCGGGGACCGGACGAACCTTGGCGCAGATCGGCCGGCAATCGGTCACCCAGGGTGGGCACTCGGCAGCCGACGCCGGAGTCCCGGTCATCCCAACCGAGCAGCGACCCAAGCTTCCAGCGGATCGCGAAGAGCGCGCGGGCGACCCGGGATGGATTCCTTGCCGTGTCACCCGCGGCGAACTGCCGCACCAGTCGCGGGAAGTCGTCACGGTCGCCCGGTGTCGGCAACGCCCACACGTCATAGAGGCGGAAATCGGGCGTGATCTCGTGGATCCGCCAAGGCCGTGAGGTGTGGGCCTCGTTCGGAAGTCTCATGCTTGGTGGGCCGATCGATTCGATGACATCGCGGCAAGGGGGCCGGCAACCGAGTATGGCGGCGCGGCCGCCGCTCGTTCTCGTCCCGTTACGTTGGCGAGACGAATACCCGGCGTCCACCGGTTACGGCCAGCCGACGCCTGGCGCGGGCGCGTCGACCGCGAACACCTGTCCCGCGCCGAGCGGCGCCGACGGGGGTACCTACTCCGCGCGCGCGGCCCGGCGAGGAGCTGTGCGTAAAGCGCTCGCGGATCATCGGCTGCGATCATGGCGCTCGTGAACCAGGTGCGGATCGACAGGTGGCTCTGGGCGGCGCGCTTCTTCAAGACGCGCGGTGCGGCGACCGAGGCCGTCCTCGGGGGGCGGGTACACGTCAACGGAGAGCGTGTGAAGCCGTCGAAGCTCGTCCACGCTGGGGACACGGTCGAGGTGACGAGTGGGACGGCGCGCCGGACGGTGGCCGTGGTCGAGGTCGCCGAGCGCCGCGGGCCCGCGAGCGTGGCGGCGACGATGTTCGCCGAAACGCCGGAGTCGCGCGCGGCGCGCGAGCAGCACGCGCTCGAGCGGCGGCTCGCCCGCCCGCTCGGAGCCGGCCTCGGCGGGCGCCCGACGAAGCAGGCGCGGCGCCGACTCGACGCTCTGCGCCGCGCACAGCGGCGCGAGCGCTGAGCTCCGCCGACCAGGCAGCCCGCGATTGGGCACAGGCGCCGTTTCAGTGCCCCCGAACTCCCCCGCTCCCACGGTGGCGACAAGGGGATCGCTCGTTTCGAGCTACCGTCTGAAGATTGAAGCTCGGCGGCAGGCGCTTGTCGCCGCAGCATGACGACGCGCTAGTAGCGCGTCTCCTCCGGCCGACGCGCCGGAGCGGCCGGACCGTCGCGTAAGTTAGGGAACGTGCGCGACGGTCGGCATTCACCGCTGAACTTGAATTCGTTGCTGGCCGCGGCCGAAGCGGCCCCACCGGTCGCAGCGGTCGATGTGGTTGCCACCGAGCTGGCGGAAGCGATCGGTGCCCGGGAGGTCAGCTTCCTCATCGCCGACTTCAGCGGGCGGGCGCTAATCCGACTCGGCCACTCAGGCGGGAAGGGGGCGCTGCGCTTGAAGGAGGAAACTGCGGAGCGGGTGCCGTTGCTTGGGACGCCGCACGGGCGGGCGTTGGCCGCCCAGGCCGTCGAGGTAATCGTCGAGGATGGCCGCGCTCGGCTGTTCGCCCCGGTGACCAGCCGCGGTGAGGCGGTCGGCGTTCTGGAGTTGGGGCTGGACGACTTCCCAGCTGAGCAGACGGTGGCCGATGTGGCCCAGGCGGCGCATTTCTTGGCGTACGTGGTCATCGCGAACCGCCGATATACCGATCTCTTCGAGTGGGGACAGCGCTCGGTTCCATTGTCGTTGGCGGCGGAGATCCAACATCGACTGTTGCCTGGTGCCTTTACGTGCGAGGCCGGGCAGTTCACCCTTGCCGCCTGGTTGCAACCGGCCGGGGAAGTCGGCGGTGACACGTTCGACTTTTCGCTGGAGCGAGACGCGTTGCATTTGTCGATGACCGACGCGATGGGACACACGATGGATGCCGCCCTGTTGGCCACCGTGTTGGTCGGGGGTCTACGAAATGCCCGCCGGCGCGGGGTGGAGCTGGCCGAGCAAGCGCGGCTCGCGAATGATGCGTTGGCCGAGCAGGCGGACGACGGCCAGTTCGTTACCGGCCTGCTCGTGCGGATTGACCTGGGGAGTGCGACGGCAGGCATCGTCAACGCCGGCCATCCCCCGCCGCTTCGGCTGCGGGCCGGGCAGTGCGAACAAGTTCGCTTGGAGGCCGATCGCCCGTTCGGACTGGTGTCGGGACCCGGCTACCGGGTGCAAGCGCTGCCATTGGAGGTGGGCGACCGACTGATGTTCGTCACCGACGGCATGCTGGAACGCGACGCTGCCCGAATGAACATCGCCGCAATCTTGACCGCAAGCATGAACATGCACGCCCGCGAGGCGGTGCAGCACCTCACCCAGGTGGTTCTCGAGGCAAGCAACGGTCAGCTACGCGACGACGCTACGGCGCTATGTCTCGATTGGCATGGGGGTCCTCCCCGCGACCGCGACGCCACCTCGGGAGCAGACCGCGAAGGGCGGCTCCATCAAGCAGCGTCCGGCTGAACGGGGCAGCTCCGCGCTGGAATCATGACCCTGCTTACTTCGTCAACGGAGCAGCACAGGCGCTAAAGGGCTGGCCCGCCTCTCTCCGGAGGTCGACGATGTAGCAGCGTCTCGCGCCGTGGCACCCGAAGGAGATTCCGACGCAGGACAGGCCACAGCACGTCACCACGACCCGATGAGAGTCACGAACGTGCCCGCTACAACTAGTCGTCGAGCGCGGCTCGCGCCGCTACGTCAAAGGGCGTTAGCTCGAGCGGGATCAGCTCCCGGATGCGCTCGTCCTTCGCGACGGTCTCGTTACGCAACCCTTCGATGAGCGGGCGGGCGACGGAGGCTTTCACCGGCGTCACGAGGTGGAGCCAGTACGACGAGAGCCGGGGTGTGAGCACGGGAACCTCAACGATCAGTGGCCGCTTGCCGCGCTGGGCCCCAACCCGCTCGATCATCTCCCTGTAGCTCATCACTTCGGGCCCGCCGGCGTCAAAGCTTTGGCCGATCGCTTGGGGATGGCCGCAAACTCCGGCGAGGTATTCGGCGACGTCCGCGATGGCGATCGGCTGAGTGCGTACGCCGACCCAGCGCGGACAGACCATTGCCGGCAGGCGGTCTACGAGCGCGACGATCGTCTCGAAGCCGGCGCTACCGCGGCCGATGACGATTGCGGCCCGCAGCGTCGTCAGCGGGACGGCACCAGAGGCGAGCTCCTGTTCGGTCTCGAGCCGGCTCCGGAGATGAGTAGACAGCTCAGGCGAATCGTCGCCGAGGCCGCCCAGGTAGACGAGTTGCGTGAGCCCGGCCCGTGCGGCCTGTTCGGCGACAGTCCTGGCCGCGGCGCGATCGCGGCCCTCGAAGTCACGCGTGCCGAGCGAGTGCACGAGGTAGTAGGCGACGTCAACCCCTTCGAGCGCTCTCCGGACGGATTCGGCGTCGCTCGCATCGGCCCTCAACCACGTCAAACCGTCTGTTTTCTGTTCGCCTCGCGAGAGCGCAACGACGTCATGCGAGCGCGTCAGTGCGGGTAGGAGGGAAGTCCCGATCGTGCCGCTCGCACCAAAGACGGCAACCTTCATTGCGCGCCCCGGCTGAGGCGGACGAAGTAGCGGCGGCTGATCAGCGAATGGAGGCGCGCCTGCATCTGAAAGTAGAGCGTGCCCGCGAGGCTGGGGACGTACTCCGTCAATGTCGAGCGCAGCACGACTGGATCGCCGCTGAGCTGCTCCAGCGCGAGTGCGCCGCCGGGTCGGCCGACCAGAAGCCCGCCGACGATGGGATACGTGCAAGTCACGGACGCGCGATCGGCGAGGACTACCGGGGGGCCGAGCCTGATGAGGGCGGGTCCGCGACCCAGTAGCCGAACTTCGACGTGCCCGTCCAAGGCGTCTGCCCGCACGAGGCGGCGCGTCGTCGCCTCGACCTCACGCCAGTAGTTTGCTGCAAGCGTCTCCGCCCCTCGCGGCGACGGCTCCACGACAGGTCCGGCGGCGGTCGCGGTCTCGTGGGACGTCACCGATTTCGACGCCTGCGTCATGGGGCGGGGACGCTAACCAGTTCTGGATCCTCAGGTTTTCGTAAATGCCTCAACGATCAACGCCGGTCGGGAGGGGCAGCCGAGCGGGTGCCCTCCCGTCGCCGCCTGACCCCCGACTCGGCCGGTCTGCGGTCGTTGCGAAGTCCCTGCTAATCAGCCATGGAAACCCGCCGTGGAACGCCAATGGCTCGTCTACGCTGACCGCCCTCGTTGCTCGGCGTCGTCGTGGCGCGTGACGGCCTAGGCTGGTTCCAAGCGAAGGTCGCGGGTTGGAAGCCCGTCGCCCGCTAGAGAGAAAAGCCCTGCTCACGCCAGCTTTTCCACTGTCCAGGGTCTTGCAATCGAAGCTCCTCGCGGCCTGCCCTGGAACAGGGCATTCGCGCGGCGGTCGGTAGCCACCCGCACCAGGACCGCAGCCGAAGACGTGAGGAGGGGCCGCCTAGGGGGAGAGGGCAGCGGCCCCTCACCTCGATTAGTTAGGCACGATTTCGACAAGGATCAAGGGGCAGGTTGATGAGCGGCCGGCACTCACCACCCGAGCTCCTGTCTGTTGAAGCTTTACGGCATTCGTTTGTAGCGATTCGACTTTATCTCTTGTAACTTGTAGCAAGGGGAGGGGTCTGCGGTGAAAGCACCGGGGCGGCGGCAACTGTCAGAACCCGCCGCCCCAACCTCGCAGCGGTCGGCCTGGCGCGTCTAGCCCCGCCAGGTGAGGAAGCTCGCCTGGGCCGGGAGGTCCTAACCCTCTTACGAGCCGTCGCGGCGACTCAGTCAGTAATTCAGGTGGGCGCCGAGCGGCTGGCATTCAGGCGGAAAAGAGCCTGAACGATGAACACCGCGCCGACCGCGATGACGAGCCAGTCCCAAAGGCTAAAGCCCTCGTCTACCCCTTCCACGACGGTGAGGGCGATGATCAGGGTGAAAGCGCCGACCGTCCCCCAATTTCTAACGCGAGAATCCGAGTCGGCCACGGCGTCCTTCCCTATGTCGATCCCGTCGGAGGCTTTATAGCCCGCCAAGCGGTCCGGTTGCAATGGCGCGCGGATTCCCGGATGGCCGACGCCGGCAACAGCGGGTTGTTTGCCGAGGCAAACGGAGTAGGATCAGTGGAGGCCGCCGTGTACGCCCGCATGACCACCACGCAGCTCGCGCCCGGCGAGTCAGACGACTGGGTGACCGTCTTCGAGTCGATCGTCCCGGTCTGCCGGCAGCTGGACGGCTTCAAGGGCATGATCATCGCGTCCGAGGACGAGGGGCAGCGGGTGCTCGTGATGAGCCTGTGGGAGTCCGAGGAGACACTGGCCGCAGGCAAGCCGGTGATGGACTCGCTCCGCGACGCCGAGACCCGCAGGCGCAAGGTCGAGAGCCAGGAGACGACCTCGTTCCGCGTCGTCGGGTTCGACATCCGCTGGCTCTCGACGCAGGCGCTCGGCGGCTGACCCACGGACGGGTCACCCCGTTCGAGGGAGCTTGCTCAAGGAAGCCGCCGGGCCGCCGAAGAAGTGTGTGAGCCTCGGCGGGTGGGCCGCAGACCCGGCCGGGGCTCTTCCTTTTTCTCTCAGCCGCCAAGGACGTAGAGTGCGCGCCCGTGGGGGCGCTCGACGGCAAGAGGGCGATCGTCACCGGCGCCTCGAGCGGCATCGGCGCTGCGACCGCGCAGGCGCTCGCGGCCGAGGGCGCAGCCGTCGCGGCCGGCGCGAGACGGCTCGACCGGCTCGCCGAACTCGGTGACGGGGTGATCGCGCTCGAGCTCGACGTCACCGACCGGGAGAGCTCGGCCAGCTTCGTCACGAGCGCCGTGCACCGGCTCGGAGGGATCGACGTGCTTGTGAACAACGCCGGGCTCGCGCTCGGGCGCGACCTGTTCGACGACAGCACCGAGGAGGACGAGGAGACGGTGCTCGAGACGAACGTCCACGGCCTGATCCGAATGACCCGGCTGTGCCTGCCCCACCTCGCCGAGGGCGGGTACATCGTCAACATCGGTTCGATCGCGGGTCGGCAGGCCTACGAGGGCGCTGCGCTCTACGTCGCCTCGAAGTTCGCCGTTCGCGGCTTCACGTACGCACTCCGGGAGGACCTCCTCGGCAGGCCGATCCACCTGACCACGGTCGATCCCGGCCTCGTCGAGACGAACTTCTCCCGCGTTCGGTTCCGCGGCGATGCGGACGCTGCCGCGAAGGTGTACGAAGGCGTCGAGGCCGTTACGCCGGCCGACGTGGCCGACTGCGTCATGTTCGCGGTGACGCGGCCGCCCAACGTGAACATCGACGAGATCGTGGTCAAGGCGCTCGCCCAGAGCTCGCCGTCCCGGATCCTCCGAGAGGGCTAAGGCGCCTCTGTGGCGATCACGATCCTCGAGGGATCGACGTTCTGCATCTGTGATGAGCTCGGCGACGTCGGGGGCTGGGCCACGAGCGGGCTCTTCACCGACGACACGCGCTTTCTCTCGAAGCTGCGCCTGACGCTGAACGACGCGAAGCCGCTGCTCCTCTCCTCGGGAAAGGTCGACTACTTCTCGGCCGCCTTCTACCTGCGGAACCCGCCGGTGAAGGGGCTCGAGCCGGATGAGGTCTCGATCGTCCGGGAACGATTCATCGGCGAGGCGATGCAGGATCGGCTCGTCGTCCAGAACCAGGGGATGCGTCCGCTTGCCTTCGACCTCATGCTCGAGGTCGGCAGCGACTTCGCGGACATCTTCGGGGTGAAGGACTACGATTTCTCGTTCGGCGACCCGGCGCACGCGGGGCCGCTCCCGCCGCCGGTCGAGCCACGGTTCGACCCCGTGCACAACCAGTTCCTGCTCGTCGACCAGTCCGGCTTTCCGGCGCAAACGCAGGTGATCCTGTCCAGGCCGGGCGAGGTCACGGAGCCCGGCAAGATCACGTACCGGATCGAGCTGGAGCCGCGCGACCGCTGGGATCTGCGGGTCGACGTCGTCATGGCGCCCGACGGCGAGCATGTGATGCCGCGGCTCGCGGAACGGCGTTTCGGCGACGAGCTGACGCGGGTGCGCGAGTCGCTGGCCGCCTGGCAGCTCCGCGTGCCGCAGCTGCGGGCGACCTGGGACGACCTGGCGCAGTCCTTCGGACGGTCGGTCTCGGACCTCGCCTCGCTCCGCATGCGCGGCGGGGACGGCGGCCTCGGAAAGCTGCCGGCGGCAGGGATGCCGTGGTTCATGACGGTCTTCGGCCGCGACACGATCATCACGTGCCTCCAGACGCTCCTCTTCGGGCCCGAGCTTGCGGTGACGGCGCTCGAGGCCCTCCGCGGGCTCCAGAGCCACGTCGACGATCCGGTCCGGGACGCCGAGCCCGGCAAGATCGTCCACGAGGTTCGCCACGGCAAGGCGGCCCGGGTGTGGCACCCGGCCTACTACGGCACCGTCGACGCCACCGCGCTCTACCTGATCCTGCTCTCTGAAGTCTGGCACTGGACGGACGACACCGCACTCATCGAAGGCTTCCGCGAGAGCGCGATGCAGGCGCTCGAGTGGATCGCGAAGCGCGGCGACCTCGACGGCGACGGCTTCGTCGAGTACCTGAAACGGAGCCGCAACGGCCTCGACAACCAGTCGTGGAAGGACTCGCACGACTCGCAGCGGTTCGCCGACGGGCGGATCGCCGACCCACCGATCGCGCCCGTCGAGGTTCAAGGCTACGTCTACGACGCGAAGGTGCGGGCGGCCGAGCTCGCGCGGGAGGTCTGGCGGGACCGCGAGCTGGCGGACCGACTCGAACGGGAGGCCGCGGAGCTGCGAACCCGGTTCAACGAGGCGTTCTGGGTCGACGAGCGCAACGGTTACTACGCACTCGCGCTCGACGGGGAGAAGGCGCAGGTCAACTCGCTCTGCTCGAACATCGGCCATCTCCTGTGGAGCGGGATCGTCCCCTCGGACCGCGCCGACGCCGTCGTCGACCAGCTGATGGGCGACTCGCTCTGGTCGGGCTGGGGCGTGCGGACGATGTCGAGCGCCGACCGCGGCTACAACCCGCTCGCATACCACAACGGAACCGTCTGGCCACACGACAATTCCCTGATCGCATGGGGGCTCGCGCGCTACGGGCGCTGGCCGGAAGCGCACCGGATCATCCGCCAGATGCTCACCGCCGGCCGCCACTTCGACTTCCAGCTGCCCGAGGTGTTCGCCGGGATGGCGCGGGCGGAGACCCGCTTCCCGATCGCCTACCCGACCGCGGCCCGGCCGCAGGCCTGGGCGGCGGGCACACCCGTGCTGCTGCTGCAGCTGCTGCTCGGCCTGGAGCCGAACCGTCGGCAGGGCACGCTCGAGAGTCGCGCGCCGGAGGGCCTCCCCGCCTGGGCCGGATCCCTCAGACTGTCGGGTGTGCGGGCGTTCGACCATCCCTGGGAGATTCGGCTCGAGGACGGCCGCGTGCACGTGACCGCGGCATGAGCGACGGCACGCTGCGGATCGCCGTGCTCAGCCCCGTGTGGTTCCCGGTCCCCCCGTCCGGCTACGGCGGGATCGAGTGGGTCGTGTCGCTGCTCGCCGACGGGCTGGCGGATGCTGGCCACGACGTCACGCTCTTTGCCTCGGGCGACTCGAAGACGAGGGCGAACCTCGAGTACGTCTACCCGGAGGCCCCGAGCCAGTGGATCGGCCGCTCCCACTGGGAGTTCAACCACGCGCTCGCCTGCTACACGACGGCCGACCGGTTCGACGTCATCAACGACCACGCGGGCATGACGGGCATCGCCCTGTCGGCGCTCGTCGATACGCCTGTCGTGCACACGGTCCACGGGCCGCTCGTCGGCGAGCCGGGGGAGATGTACGAGCAGCTGGCCGGGCTCTCGCCGAACCTGCACCTGATCTCGCTGTCGCTGAACCAGCGGCGCCCGAAGCCGGGCCTGCCGTGGGTCGGGAACTGCCCGAACGCGCTCGACCTCTCGGCCTACCCCTGCAAGCCCCACCGCGGCGACTACCTCCTCTTCATCGGCCGGATGAGCCCGGACAAGGGCTGCCACCGGGCGATCGCCGTCGCGATGGAGCTCGAGCTGCCGCTGAAGATCGCGGGGAAGATGCAGGAGGCGAAGGAGCAGGCGTACTTCGACGAGTTCGTCGCCCCGCATCTCGGCGTGCACGGGATCGAGTATCTGGGCGAGGTCAACCACGGCACGAAGGTCGAGCTGCTCCAGGACGCCCGCGCCACGCTGTTCCCGATCGAGTGGCAGGAGCCGTTCGGCCTCGTGATGATCGAGTCCATGGCGTGCGGCACCCCGGTGATCGCGACGAACTGGGGGGCGGTGCCCGAGGTGATCGACGACGGCCACTCGGGGATCGTCGTCGAGAGCTACCGCGAGATGCCCGACGCGCTGGAGCGCGCCGACGCCCTCGATCCGTTGGAGTGCCGCCGCTATGTCGAGGAGCGCTTCTCGCCGGAGCGGATGGTCGAGGACTACGTCAACGCCTACCGCGAGGTCACGGTCGGCGCTGCCTTGTCGACGTAGCGCCTGAGCCCGGCGTAGCACTGCCACAGGGGCATCGCCTTCTCCCCGATCTCCGGCTCGGTGCTGGCGAGATCGCGCTCGGCACCCACCCGCACCAGGAACTCCTCCTCCGTCGCGCCCTCGCGAACCCAGGCGGTCCAGGCGTGGAGGCGCGCGCGCAGCTCGCCCAGGTGCGGCTGCGGGTCGTCGACCCAGCCGAAGTGGATCAATGCCAGGCGCGTCGGCCGGCGCCGGTCGATCTCGTCCAGCGTGCGGCTCCAGGCCTCGAGGTCGAACTCGGGCGGGGGTGTCGGCGGCGAGACGTACTCGTCGGGCTGGATCCGCACGCCGGCCGCGTCGCCGGCGTACAGCGTGCCGTCGGGGTCGAGGTACCCGACGTGGTGCGACGCGTGGCCCGGCGCGGGGAACACCTCGAGGCCGAGGGCCTTGTGTTGCACCACCCGCACGTTCTCCTCCGGCACCGGCGCCAGTTCTCCCCAGAGCTGGTCGAAGGCGTCGCCGTAGAGCCGGCGGGCGCTCCGCTCGAGCCGGGAGGGGTCGACGAGGTGCGGTGCGCCGAGCTCGGAGACGTGCACCTGCAGCTCCGGATGCTTCCACACGAGCACCCCGGTGGCGCCCGCGTGGTCGAGGTGGATGTGGCTGAGGAGCAGGTGGCGCACGTCCCGGAGAGACAGGCCATGGTCCGCCAGGCCCTGCTCGAGTGATGCAACACAAGAGGTCGGGCCGCAGTCGAAGAGCGCGGGTCCGTCCGGGGTGTCGAGCAGGTAGCTCCCGATGACCCGCTCGGCACCCCGGTGGTGGAGATCGATTAGCTCGGCGATCCGGCCATTCTGGCGGCTGGCCTGAGCCTGCGGCGGAGGAGGAAGGCCGCCGCGGCGACCAGCAGGATGCCGCCGACGAGGACGATCGGCGCGGTCGGCACCGACCGGCCGTGTGTGGCCACAGGTCGGTTTGCGGGCAGGCCGGCAGCAACCAGCGTCTCCTTCAACTGGCTCGTGGCGGGATACCACCCGCCGTTCGTCGTCCCGTCGAAGATCGGCTGGCCGGGCGCCATGTAGGTCACCGGCAGCGGCTTCGCGTAGGGGTAGACGTCCTGGGTGATCTTGCTCGCCTCACCCTGGCCGTCCGGGACGGTGTAGGTCACTGTGTACTTCGGGCCGAGGTCGCCCTTCGGGCGCTTCGCCAGCATCGGGCTGGGCTCCTGCGCGTAGGCGCCGGCAAAGAATCCGGCCTCCGTCGACAGGTTCGAGAGCGGGCTTCCGTCGCCCTCCCCGCCGCTGATCGTGAAGCCTCCTCCGGTGCCGGGACCGTTGACGTCGGCCTCGCTGGGCCCTTTGGCGAATGCGGCCGCGGGCAGGACGAGCAGCGCGAGGGACAGCATGAGGATCAGACGTTTCATCGCGGGCTCCTTTCGAGTGCTCGCGACGTCTACACCGGCCGAACGCCGGCCGTTCCGTTAGCGTGAGACGGACGCGCTGGCGGAGCGGACGAGCGCCTGCTCGAGGTCCTCGATCAGGTCGTTCGCCGACTCAATGCCGACCGACAGCCGCACGAGGTTCTTCGGCGCCGCGAACGTGGACTCCGCGGTCGAGGCGTGCGTCATCCGCGCCGGCACCTCGATCAGGCTCTCGACGCCGCCGAGGCTCTCGGCGAGCGCCCAGATCTTCGTCCGAGCGACGAGATCGACGGCGGCCTCCTCCGACTCCGTGAGGAAGGAGATCATCCCGCCGAAGTCCGACATCTGGCGCTTCGCGATCTCGTGGCCCGGATGGTCTGCCAGACCGGGGTAGAGGACCTGCTCGACCGCCTCGTGGCTCGCGAGGTAGTTGGCGATCTGCCGTGCGTTCTGCGAGTGGCGCTCCATGCGGATCGCCAGCGTCTTGATGCCGCGGAGCACGAGCCAGCAGTCCATCGGGCCGGGCACCGCGCCGAGCGACTTCTGCAGGAAGTAGAGCCGCTCCGCGACGGTCGGGTCGTTCGTCGCGACGAAGCCGCCGACGGTGTCGGAGTGGCCGCCCAGGTACTTCGTCATCGAGTGGAGGACGATGTCGGCGCCGAGCTCGAGCGGGCGCTGCAGGTACGGGGTGGCAAAGGTGTTGTCCACCACGACCATCGCGCCCACCTCGTGCGCGGCCGCCGCCGCGGCGCGGATGTCGACGACGTTCAGCAGCGGATTGGTCGGCGTCTCGAGCCAGACAAGGCGCGTCTTCTCGGTCAGGTGGTCGCGGAGCGACGAGTTGATCTCGTCGGCGCCGACGAAGTCGAACGAGTAGCCCTTGGGCTCGTACACCTGCGAGAAGAGCCGGTACACGCCGCCGTAGACGTCGTTCACGCAGACCACATGGTCGCCGGGATTGACGAGGTGCATCACCGTCGTCACCGCGCCCATGCCGGAGCTGTACGCGACGCCGTGCTCCGCGCCCTCGAGCGAGGCGAGGCAGAGCTGGAGGGCGGTGCGGGTCGGGTTCGCGACCCGGGCGTAGTCGTACCCCCTGTGGACGCCGACCGCCTCCTGGACGTACGTCGACGTCTGGTAGATCGGCACCGTCACCGACCCGGTGGCCGGATCCGGCTCCTGCCCCTCGTGGATCGCGCGGGTCTCGAAGTCCATCTAGGTGATGCTATCCGCGCCGAGGAAGGCCGCGAGGTCCCGCAACGGCTCGTCCAACGAGACCTCCTTCTTGCCCGGCTCCCACCAGACGCCGCTCACGCGCAGCACGCGGGTCGTGCGGTCGAAGACGGGCTCGATCCGGCCGACGAGATCGTCGCCGTGGAGGATCGGCAGGACGTAGTAGCCGTACTCGCGCTTCGCCTTCGGGACGTACATCTCGAGCCGGTAGTAGAAGCTCCAGAGCGCCTCCGTCCGGGCCCGGTCGTGGACCAGCCGGTCGAACGGCGAGAGAAAGGTCGTGCGCTTGGGCACCGGTGTCGCGTCGGCATCGGGATGCGCGACGAGCCGTCCGTTCACCAGACGGACGCCGAGCGAGCGAAACCGCTTCTCGTCGGCGATGCGCCTGGCCTTCGCCGCCGGGACGGTCTCGGTCTCGGGATAGACGCGGTGGGCGAGGTCCCAGAGCCGGTGCGTCCCGACCCGCCCGGCGACGGCGATCTGCCCGCGCAGGTGCAGCAGCTCCAGCATCCACGTCAGCTGCGCGCGGGTCCCCCACCAGACGGTTCGCTCGTGGTACCGGGCGTCGGTGTGCTCGAGCTCGCGCGACGGCAGCGGCCCGCGGCGCTCGAGCTCGCGGAGGACGTACCGGCGGAGCGCCGACTGCTCCTTGAGGAACTCCAGCGCCCACCGCTCGCGCTTGTAGTGGCCCCAGCGCTCGCGCATCCGGGCCCGGATCAGCGGCAGGTCCTCCTCGGGCCAGATGAAGGCGTTCCACTCGAAGAGCTTCCGCCGGTCCAGGAGCCGGTCCAGCTCCGCCCGGTCGTACGGCCCGAGGCGGCTCCAGAGGACGAGGTACTGCGGCGGGGCGACGGTCGAGATGGGGTCCAGCTGGAGGAAGCCGAGCCGCCGGACCGTCTCCAGCACATCCGTGGCCGAGCCGTCGAGAAGCTGCGCCCGAACGGCGATCCGGCGTGCTTCGGCCTGTGAGACGTCGATCGCCCGGCGAGAGCTCAAGGAGGTCGTACTCTCGCAACTCCCGGGCGGGTCGCGGTGCGGAGGGTGCCGCGGTCCCTCCGCCGCGTCAGCCGGCGCTAGCTGATCTTCTCGCCGGCCTTCTTCAGCGCCTTGACGAGATCGTCCTTCGACATCTCGGAGCGGCCGGGGATGTCGGCCTGCTTCGCGCGCTCGTAGAGCTCTTCGCGCGACATCGAGTCTGCCGAGCCGTCCTCGCCTGTCGAGCCGGGCGTGAGCGCGTCGGTCAGCGACTGAGCGCCGCCGTTGCCGTCCTCGCCGTTCACGCCTTGTTCGAAGGCGTCGTTCACCCGCTGGAAGGTGGCCGCCACCATGTCGGCCGCTCCGCCGACCTCGTCGGCCAGCGAGACGACCCGTGTGAAGTCCATCTCGCCGCTCGAAAGCTCCTGCTCCAGCTGGTCGACCTGTTTCCGTAGCTCCTGAACGAGCTGCTGCGCATCCTTCATCGAAGCCATGCTTTACGCCTCCTCGGGCTGGTCGCTCTCGCCAACCTCTTCGTCGCTCTCGCCAGCCTCTTCCTCGTCGTTGTTGCGCCGCGACGAGACCATCTTCGCGGCGCCTGCAGCTGCGGCGCCGACCGCCGCTCCGGCGGCCGCTCCGGCAGCCGCACCCTTCACAGCGCTGCCCATCGCGCCCCCGGACCCACCGCTCCCGGTGTCGTCCTGGCTGGACTCCTCGTTCTGCTGCTCCTCCTGCTCCTGCTCCTGCTCGTTCTCGCTCATCCGGTCTCCTTTTTTTTGTTTGGTCCCATGCCGTACCCGCTTGTCGTCTTGTCAATCCTCAGAGCAGACGTCCCAGTGGTCCGAGGTCGAGGTTCAGGTCCTCGTCCCGCACGCCGAACTCCTGCTTGAGCTCGTCCATCCGTGCCTCGAGGCGCATCAGGGTCTCGCCGAGGCGCTCGACCTCCTCCTCGGAGAGCGTTCCGCCCTCCACGCGCCGGAGCGCCTGGCGCTCGAGCAGCTGGCGCACCAGCTCGATCAGCGTCAGCACCAGCTGAGCGAGCCCTCGCTCGACCTTTTCGCCGTCCGCGTTGACGCGGCGCGGGAAGACGTCCCCGACCTCTGGCAGCGTCCCGGCCAGCATGCGGCCGCCGGCGTCGACGAGCAGCTTGTCCCGGTCCGCACTCACGCCGTCACCGAGCTGCCCGTGAACGTGTACGGAGGCCAGGGCCCCGTGCACGCCAGGTGCACGTCCTGGATCTCCTCGGCGAGCCGCTCGGCCTCCGCGCGAAAGGCGTCGACTTCGTCGCGCTCGACGAGGTAGGAGCCGACGAGTGCCAGACACGGCGCGTGCTCGATCTCGATCGCGCTGGAGACCGCAATGCTGGCCAGCGGCTCGTGCAGCTCGCCGGCCGCAAGGGCCGCCGCCTGGCGCTCGCTGAGCTTGCGCGCGAGGTACGCGGAGCCACTCTCGTCGCTACGGGCCGCCGGCCGTCGCTCCGGCCAGGCCGCCCGCACCCCCAGCTCGACCCGGTCCCGCACAAAGTCGAGCGCCGTCCGAAACTCCTGCTTGCGCCGGCCCAGCTCGTCCTCCAGCTGCGCCGGGTCGTCGAGGAGCGTCCGGAACCGCGCAGGAAGGACGGGCCCGGCCTCGAGCAGGCGCTCGACCACGGCCTCGTGGGCCCACAGCGCCTCCTCCGTCGCAGCCTGCTCGCCGGACGCCGCCGGCGCGTAGACCGCGGCGAGCGAGTCGAGCTCGACCGCGCGCAGACCGTCCGAGACGGGTGCCGGGCGGTCGGTGATCCCGTAGAGGTAGACGGCGCTCACGGCTCCCGCTCCAGGGTCTCGACGGAGGAGAGGAGTGCCCGGAGGCCCACCTGGATCAGGTCGATATCGGCGACGGCGATCGTGACGTCGCCGTAGACGACGACGCCTTTCGCGAGCAGGCGGTCGACCAGCTCGACGAGCGCGACGTTGTCGGTGGCCTCGAGCTGGGTCGAGGTCACCCCGTCACGCTCCCTACGAAGCTGTACGGCGGCCACGGCCCGGTGAGCTCGAAGCGGAAGCCGTAGGGGTCACCGGCCGACGCGACCTCGTTCAGGGCGTCGCGAAACACCTGCTCGCGCGCGCGGTCGACGAGGTACGAGCCCTTGAGCAGTGCGCCGTCCTCGCGGAGGGACTCCTCGGAGACGGCCGCAAGGCGAAGGTGCGCGTCCGCGGCGAGCCGGGCGGCGAGCGCGCGCGCCTGGTCTTCTCGCTCACGCTCGAGCCGCTTGCGCGTGAAGAAGGCGTTGCCGGGAGACTTGCCCTCGAGCGCCGAGGCGGCGTCGCCGTTCTCGACCGCCTGCTCGAGGCGCTTGCGGTCGAACGTGGCCGTGACGCCCCACTCGCGTTTGCCGTTGAGTTGCGAGAGCGCCGCCGAGAGCGCCTCGCGCCGCCTCTCGAGCAGCTCGCGGACCGGCTCGAGGCTGCGGTAGATCGTCCCGAAGCGCAGCGGCAGGATCGCGGTCTCGCCCGCCGCGCGTTCGAGCACTTCCTCGTGCGCGCGCACCTTCTCCTCGAGCCACGGAAGCTGTTCGAGCCGTTCCTTCAGCGCCTCCTCGCCGAACTCCCCGAGCGGCACCTCGCTCACGACCGCGCTCAGGCCGACGCGGTCGACCGCGAAGACGGGAGAGGCGCCGTCCACGCCGCGCACGCCCTCGAGCCGCGGCGCCGTCCCGGCAATCGCGTAGACGTAGTAGCCGTGCTCAGCGCCGTTAGTCCGATTTGCGGCCATTGGCGCCAACCTGTTCGGTTTCATCCTTCGGCGCCTCGACACCGAGGGCCGCCTCGATCCGAGCGAGCCGCTGCTCGAGCTCGGGCGTGTCGCCGCTCGAGAGCGACCGGTCGTGCTCCCACCAGTCGATGCCCATCTCCTTCGCTCGGTCGACCGAGGCAACCAGGAGACGGAGCTTGATCGTCAGCAACTCGACCTCGAGGAGGTTGATCCGGATGTCGCCCGCGATCACGATCCCCTTGTCGAGGACACGCTCGAGGACGTCGGCGAGGTTGCCGGTGCCGCGCTCGGCCGGCGATGCCCCCTGCTGCATGAGGTCCAAGCCGCGTTCGCTCATTGCTGGCCCGCCCGTCCGCGGATGTACTGGCCGGTGCGCCGGTACTCCTCCAGGTTTCCGTCCTCGTCGAGCACGACCTCGTAGCTGCCGAGGACGTCGGTCGTCGAGGGGACGCGCTTGAGCTCCACCACTTCGACGGAGATGACCCAGCCGCCGTCCTGTCGCTTCAGGCCGAGGACGGCGTCGGGCTCGCGACCGGTCAGCTCCTTCAGCTGGCGCATCGCGCCCGCGACGAGGCCGTCGTCCTGCGGTCGGCCGTCGCCGTCGGACGCGGCTTGCGGTTCCGACTCGGCCGGCTCCTCCGCCGCTCCCGCCTCTTCCCCGTAGGCCGGCTCCTCCGTCGGGCGGGACTCCTCGCTGCCCGCCTGCTCCTCCGCCGCTTGCGGCTCGTCGGGCTCGTCCAGCTCGTCGGCCGCTTCCGGCTCTTCGGGGTCCTCGGGCTGCTCAGGTTCCTCCTCGAGCGCCGCGCTTGCCTGGGGCTCCTCTTCCTCGGGCGAGTGCTGCGGCTCGTCCTCGACGGGCTCGTCGTCCGAGCCGTGGCGTCGCGCCGATCGCGCGGCTCCCACCGCGGCGCCGACGGCCGCGCCGACCGCGGCCATGCGAGCCGCCCTGCGGAGGAACACGTCGAGCTCAGGCTCCATGGGAGCCTCCCGCCTCGCCCGCCCGGAGCTCGTTCAGCCGGGCGAGCAGCTGGTCCTCGCCGGCGGCGAGCTCGTCCTCATTGATCGCACCGATGTCGTGCAGCATCTGCAGCTCGGCGAGCCGACGGCGGATCGCCGCCTCGTCCCCGGCCTCGCGCTCCGCCTGCTCCATCAGCCGTTCGGCGATCCAGACAGTCCCGCGCACCGGTGCAAGCGGAAGGGTCAGCAGACCCGTCACGAGACCCATGCCGCCTCCTGACGCGGGACCACGCTGGCGAAGCTGTGCAGTGCCAGCGGGCCGGCGTAGCTGAACCGGATCACGCCGCCGAGCTCCTGCGCGATTTTTTCGACCGCGCGGTCGAAGTCGGGGAGGCGATCCCGCTCGACGAGGAAGGCGACGTTCAAAACGACGCGTTCGGGAAGCTCGCGCTCGGCGCTGACAGCCCGGGCGAGCGGCTCGAGGCGTTCCATGATCCGTCGCTCCTCGGCCGCACGCCTCGCCTCGACCGCGTTGGCGACGAGCTCGCCGAGGCGAATCCGCGCGTAGTAGGTCGCATCCTCCGGCAGGTTGCGTGTCTCGTCGTGCAGGCGCCCGATCTCGGGATCCGAGGCGACCACCTCGCGGAGGACCGCGTCTGGATCCTCGAACCACCCGCGAAGGGTGACCTCGACCTTGCCGTCGTACTCCGCGAGCAGGGCCTCGAGCGCCGGGCCCCGCTCTTCGAGCAGCTCCTTCCCCACATGTTCCTCGCTCGGGAAGGCGACGCCGAAGCGCATCGGCAGGACCGTGGCCCGTTGTGCCGCGTTCGCCAGCACGTCCGAGTGCCCCTGCAGGTTGGCGCGTGTCGTCTGGACGGGCCCATCCGGCACGTCCGCGACGATCGCCGCCGCGCCGGGGGCCCGCAAGAGGCGCATCCGCTCGGCGCCCTCGATCCCTCCGCCGGAGGGCTCCAGCTCGGCGCCAGAGGCGAGGACGCCGTAGACGTAGACGGCTCGATTTTGCGGGGCGGCCACGCGTCAGGCTCCCTAGCTCTTCGCTTCTTCCTTCTCGCGCTTGCCGTCGCCGGTGACGGCCTCCTTTGCGCCCTCGATCGCGCCCTTTGTCTTGCTCGAGGCGCCGCTCTCCACCGTCTCGTCGAGCATGTCCGGCAGATCCTTGCTCTGCTCGGTCAGGTCGAGCCGGTTGACGGCCTCCGCGAAGCGAAGGTAGGTGTCGACGCTCGCGATCACGATTCTGGCGTCGATCGTCAGGACCTCGATCCCGACGAGGGAGACCCGCACGTATGCGTCGATCACGAGCCCCTTGTCGAGAATCAGGTCGACGACCTCGGCTAGCCCGTTCGGGCTCGGGGCCCGCTGGAGATAGCCGCTGGCCGGTGACTGTGCTGAAGCAACACTCATCGTCGACCTCCTACGCCGTGGCTTTCTCGCGCCGCTGGGCCCGCCGCTCGAGGCGCTCCGAGCGCTCCGCCTCGCGCTCCTCGTCGTCCTGGCCGCCTTCGTCCTGGCCGCCTTCGTCCTGGCCGCCGGATCCGCGCTGGCTGTCGCGATCGCCCTTGTCCTCGTCCTTCTGCTTGTCCTCGTCCTTTTGCTTGTCCTCGTCCTTCTGCTTGTCCTGCTCGAGCTGCTCCTGCGGGGTCTCGAGACCGGCCTCCTCGAACTCGACGTAGGACTTGAACCGCGCCAGGTCGGCCTCGACCGCACGCTTCACGAAGCGGAGGCCTGAAGCCATCTTCTCGAGCAGCCCGGCCGGCCGAAAGTCCATCGTCACCATTACGCGGGTGAGGCGGTCGTCCAGCTCGTGGAAGCTCACGACTCCGGTGTGCTGGGTGCCCTTGGTCGTCTTCCAGGCGATGAACTCGCCGTCGCTCCGCTCGACGATCTCGGCCTCCCACTGGCGCTTGCTGAACCAGATCTTCTCTTCCCACTTGACGTGGTCCTCGTCGTCCTGCTTCTCGACCGTGAGGACGCGGTGCATGAACTTCGGGTACTCCTCGAAGTCCGTCCACGCTTCCCACGCGCGGTTGATCGGGACGGCGACATCCGTCCAGCGCTGGATCTGGAGCCGGCGCGTCTTCGGCTTGCTGTCCCCGCCGCCGCCACCGCCGGTCGCCTTCGACATGAGGGTGCCGGCGATTCCGGTGCCACCGCTCGTCAGTTTTTCCTTCGCACCCTCGGCAGACTTCGCGCCGATGTTCTCGGCCGCGTTCCCGCCGGCCTCCTTGATCTTGTCGCCGAGGTGGCCCTTCCGCGCGACGAGCGTGCCCGCCGCCGTTGCGGCCATCGCACCGAGCGGGATCAGGACCTCCTTGCTGGTGAGCTTCGACCCCAGCCCGTTCTTGAGCGCCGACGCCCCGTTCTGGGTCGCCTCTTCCGCCTCTGTGACTTCCTCTTCAGCCATCGTTTCAACCTCTCTCTTGATCGCCGTGCCGCAGCGCCCTATCGATTTCGCATTGCGGCCGGTCCTAAACATCTCCGCCTCGTGTTTTGCACGGCGCCGACCGGGGTAGCCGAAGCGGAAACCAAAATACGGAGAGAGGAAGGGGGCACGTCGTGACGTCGACGGAAACAGAACGCACCGACGGGCAGAGCGGCGGCAATGCGGCGGCCGAGCAGGAGAACGGAAACGGTGACTCGGGGGCCAGGAAGGCGCTGAAGATCGGCGCGCTCGCGGCAGCCGCCGGGACGGCGGCCTACGCCGCGAGCAGAGCCATGACCTCGAGCGGGAGCCAGGGCGACGACGACGAAGGTTCCGAGAACGGCGGCGGCGGCCGCGGGGGCCGGACGACGATGGATCAGATCGCGTCGGCAATCGGCAACTCCCGGTGGGACATGCTCCGGGACATGGTCGTCCCCTTCGCCGAGAGCGGCGCTCGCTCGGCCGGGGCCTACGTCGCCAAGGACACGCCGGACTTTCTCAGCGACACGCTCGTGCCGAAGTTCATCGAGGGCTTCGTCGAGGCCAAGGGCAAAAAAGTCACCGGCTCGGATTAGCAACGACCTGAACCAGTTCGTCCACTCGCAACTCCCGCCGCCGCCGAGTCGCGTGCTCGAGGTCGGTTGCGGGAGTGGCGAGCTGGCCCGCGCGCTCTCGGAGGTCGGCTACGAGGTCGTCGCAATCGACCCCGAGGCGCCTGAGGGCCGGATCTTCCGGCGGACGACGATCGAGGCGTTCGACGACCCCGGGCCGTTCGGCGCCGTCGTCGCCAGCCTCGCGCTCCACCACGTCCACGAGCTCGGCGCGGCGCTCGACAAGCTCGTTCGCCTGCTACGCGGCCCGCTCGTCGTGAACGAGCTGGCGTGGGACCGACTGGAGCCGATGACGCGGGAGTGGGAGGAGGAGCACGCCGGCCTCCACGGGTACGCGGTCATGCGGCCCGAGCTCGACGCGCGGTTCGAGGAGCGGTTCTTCGAGTGGCGGCCCTACCCGGTGGATGGCGAAGACGTGCGCGGGCTCGCCTTCCGCTACGTCGGAGTGCCGGTCTAGGTCCGGATGCTTTCCGCGCCGACGAAGGCGGCCAGGCGCTCGAGCGGCTTCTGCAGCGGCACCTCCTTCTTCTCCTGCTCCCACCAGACGCCCTGGATCTCGAGGACGCCGGTCTTGCGATCGAAGACGGGGTCGATGCGTCCCACGAGGTCGTCGCCGTGGAGGATGGGCAGGACGAAGTAGCCGTACTGCCGCTTTGCCTTCGGGACGTAGATCTCGATCTTGAAGTCGAAGTTCCAGAGCTCGTTCGAGCGCTTGCGGTTGCGGATCAGCGGGTCGAAGGGGGAGAGGAACGTCGTGAAGTTCCTGCGCTGCGCCCGCACCTCGAGCATCTCGCGATGGACATAGCGCTCGCCCTTGAGGCCCTCCACCTCGACGGGGATCAGCGTTCCTTCGCGGACGAGCGTCCTGAACGCCGGCTCAGGGCCGGGCCACGGCCCGCCGCCGAAGAACTCGCGCCTGACCTCGGCCGCAGTCGCGACGCCGAGGTTGCGCGCCGAGCGCTCCATCACCCGCCGATCCGCCTGGGTGTCGGTCAGCCGTTCCGAGTCCTTGGGGAGCCAGCGCTCCGCGAGATCCCAGATCCGCTGCTGGCCCGACCGACCGGCCACGACGAGCTCGCCCTTCGTATGCATCAGCTCCAGCATTCGCGAGACGTTGCGGTTGTTCGTCCACCCTGTCGAGCGCCACGAGCGCTTGGAGATGTCCTCGAGCTCGCGCCCGGCAGTCGGCCCGTTCTTCCGGAGTTGCGTCTTAATCGAGCGACGAAGCGCGCCGTTGTCGCGCATCCACTTTTGGAGCTCGGCCGGCCAGGGCCCGCCGTAGGCGTCCGGGAAGCGCCGCATGTGCGTTTTGTGGATCGGGTGCTCCGACGTCACCATGATCGCCGCGGCGTACTCGTAGAGCTCACGCGTCTCCCAGCGCAGCCGCTCCAGCTCGATCTCGTCGAAGTCGCCGAGCCGGCTCCAGAGGACGAGCAGATGGCTGCGGGCGATGGAGTTCGTCGGGTCGAGCTGGAGATAGCCTACGTGCCGCACCAGGTCGAGGATCGACGTGCCCTTCGGGGCCGGCAGCAGCTGTCCCGCGACCGCCCGGCGCCGCGCCTCCGGGATCGTGAACGTGGTCACCGCCAGAATCGGGCCGCGGACTGGGGGTGGGGCATGCCGCTCGATTCGATCGTCTCGATCACGGCGGCGGGGTCGAACGGGACCCGCCGGAACTCGACGCCGACCGCAGAGTTGTCGACGGTGACGAGCGCGTATTCGGCCTTCACGTCCGCACGCGGATTCTCGTCGGACTGGTGGTGGTCGACGGGCAGCCCCACGCTGCCGGGGTTGACGTAGTAGCGCTCGCCAAGTCGTCGTGCCCACTGCTGGTGCGTGTGCCCGCCGGCGAAGACCGCGGCGTCGAGGCCCTCGAAAGGCGCCCGGAACTCGGCCTCCTCCATCCAGGGCCCGACGATCTCGTCCTCCGAGCTGGGAGTGCCGTGGAACGCGAGCAGCGTGCGTCCCTTCCCGAGCTCGATCTCGACCGTGCGCGAAAAGGTCTCGTGGAACGCGCGCAGGTCGTCCGAGAGCTGCGACTGCGACCACTTCGCGGTCTCGATCTGCGCCTCCGTGACGGCCTCCTCGCCCGGATCAAGCGTGAGGAGAAAGTCGTCCGAGTTGCCCATCACCGCCGGAGCCCCCAGCTCGCGGAGCAGTTCCAGGCATTGCGCCGGCTCCGGGCCGCCCTGGGCGTGGTCGCCGAGGCAGGCGATTGCGTCGTAGTCCTGCCCGGCGAGGTCGTCGAGCATCGCGCGGAACGCGACGCCGTTCCCGTGGACGTCGGAGAAGAGCGCGACCCGCACGCCGCTAGCGGTTATGGGCCAGGTACTCGAGCAGGTCCGTCCGGGTGAGGACGCCGACCGGCCGTCCCTCCCGGGCGACGAGGACGGCGTTCCGGTGGCCCGTAAGCGTCGCGAACACCTCGTCCAGCGGGTCCTCGGCGTCGATCGCCGCCAGCGGCGCCTGCATCGCTGCGGCGACGTCCTCGTGCAGCGCGTCCGGGTTCTTGAAGACGCGGTCGAGGAGGTCGCGGTCCTGGAGCGAGCCGATCACGTCGGCCAGCGACGCGACCTCGCCGTCGCGGATCACCGGCAGCTGCGAGATCGAGTAGCGCTGCATCAGGTCGATCGCGGCGCCGACCTTCTGGTTGGCGGCGATGGTCACCAGTGCCGGGATGTCCGGCTCCTCGGTGCCCTTCGAGCTGAGCACCTGCTCAACGGTGGGCGCGGGGGCGCGGCGCTCGAGGAAGCCGTGGTCGAGCATCCAGTTGTCGTCGTAGAACTTCGACAGGTAGTTACGGCCGCTGTCCGGGATCATCGTGAGGACTCGGCCGCCCGGCCCGAAGCGCTTCGCGATCTCCAGCGCCGCCCAGACCGACGTGCCGCCGGAGCCCCCGGCGAGGATGCCCTCCTCGTGGGCGAGGCGTCGCGCAGTGAGGAACGAGTCCCGGTCGGAGACGCGGATCCATTCGTCGACGACGTCGCGCGCCATCGTCCTCGGCCAGGTGTCCTTCCCGATCCCCTCGACGAGGTACGGGTGGACGTCAGTCTCCTCCACGGCCGTGTACACCGAGCCCTCGGGGTCGGCGCCCACGATCAGCATCTCCGGGTTTCGCTCCTTCAGGTAGCGGCCGGCGCCCGAGACCGTCCCGCCGGTGCCGACCGAGACGACGAACGCGTCGATCTCGCCGCCGGTCTGCTCGAAGATCTCCGGGCCCGTCTGCTCGTAGTGGGCGTCGGGGTTCGCCATGTTCGAGTACTGGTCGGGCTTGAACGCGCCCGGGATCTCCTCGGCGAGCCGGTCGGAGACCGAGTAGTAGCTCTCGGGCGAGTCGGCGTCGACGGCGGTCGGGCAGATCACGACCTCGGCGCCGTAGGCGCGTAGGAGCGAGATCTTCTCCTGGCTCATCTTGTCCGGCATGACGAAGATGCAGCGGTAGCCCTTGATCGCGGCGGCGATGGCGAGGCCGACGCCCGTGTTGCCGGAGGTCGGCTCCACGATCGTCCCGCCCGCTTTCAGGTGTCCGTCGCGCTCGGCGGCCTCGATCAGCGGCAGGCCGATGCGGTCCTTTACCGAGCCTCCGGGGTTCAGGTACTCGAGCTTGACGAGGAGCTCGGGGCCGCCCGCCGGCGCGAGCTTCTGGAGCCGGATGATCGGCGTGTGGCCGACGAGCTCCAGCGCCGTGGGGTACTCCCGTGGCATCGGGGAAAGCCTAGTGCCGGAAATGGCGGCGGCCGGTGAAGACCATCGTCGCGCCTGCCTTCCGCACCGCGTCGATCACGTCCTGGTCGCGCTTCGCCCCGCCCGGCTGGATGATCGCGGTCACGCCGGCCTCGAGCGCCGCCTCCGCGCCGTCGGCGAAGGGGATGAAGGCGTCGGACGCGAGCACGGATCCCGTGGGGTCGTGGCCGTGTTCGCGCGCCTTCTCGATCGCGATTCGCGAGGCGTCGACTCGGCTTGTCTGCCCGGCGCCGATCCCGATCGTCCGGAGGTCCTTGGCGAGCACGATCGCGTTCGAGACGACGTGCTTGCACACGCGCCAGGCGAAGAGGAGGTCGCCCCAGAGCTCCTCGCTCCCCTCGCCGCACACGAGCTCCATCCCGCTCCGGTCGTCGACCTCGCGGTCGCCGTCCTGGACGAGCAGGCCGCCGATCACGCGCTTGTACTCCCGCTCACCGAGATCCGCTCGGCGGCGCTCCCGGTCGGCCAGGATCCGCGTCGCCGGCTTCTCGCGCATCGCCCCCAGCCCCGCCTGGTCGTAGTCGGGCGCGATCACGACCTCGACGAACTTCGTCGCGAGCTCCCGCCCCAGCTCCTCGCTCACCGGCCGGTTGAGCGCCAGCACCATCCCGTAGGCCGACACGGGATCCGCATCGTGCGCTTTTGCGAACGCCTCGTCGATCGACGCGGCGACGCCGACGCCCGACGGCTGTGCGTGCTTGACCACCACGGCCGCCGGCAGCTGGAACTCTCCCAGCAGCCGCCGCGCCGCGGAGAGGTCGTTCAGGTTGTTGTAGGACAGCTGCTTGCCGTGCAGCTGCTCGACCCGCGAGAGGAGGTGCCGCCGCGCGCCGTCCTCGGCGTAGTACGCCGCGCGCTGGTGGGGGTTCTCGCCGTACGAGAGGTCGTCGACCTTGCGGAACGTCGGGATGAATCGCTCCGGAAACGGCGTGCGCCCCAGGAACCAGGTCGAGATCGCCGCCTCGTAGGCCGCGGTGGTCGCGAACGCCTCGGCGGCGAGCTCGCGCCGCGTGTCCGCCGAGACCTCGCCGGCGGCGTCAAGCTCGTCGAGGATCTGCCGGTAGCGCTCGGGCCGGCACACCGGCACGACGTGCGCGAAGTTCTTCGCGGCGCCGCGAAGCATCGACGGGCCGCCGATGTCGATCATCTCGACCGCCTCCTCCTCCGTCACCCCGTAGCGGCCCGCGATCTGCGTGAACGGATAGAGGCTCACGCAGACGAGGTCGAAGGGCTCGATCGCGTGCTCGTCGAGCGCCGCGAGGTCGTCGGGGTGGTCGCGCCGCGCGAGGATCGCGGCGTGGATGCGCGGATGGAGCGTCTTCACGCGCCCGCCCAGCATCTCGGGGATCTCCGTCAGCTCCTCGACCGGTGCCGCCTCGATTCCGTGCTCGCGCAGGTGCTCCGCCGTCCCGCCGCTCGCCACCAACTCCACGCCATGCTCGCGGAGGCCCTCGGCGAAGCCGACCAGGCCCTCCTTGTCCCAGACCGAAAGCAGGGCGCGGCGGATCAGCTGATGAGCTCCCGGACCGTGCGGGGGAGGAGGCGGTGCTCGACGGCCTGCACGCGGGCGCGCAGCGTCTCGACCGTGTCGCCCTCGAGCACCGGGACGCGCTCGGCGACGATCACGGCGCCCGTGTCCACGCCGTCGTCCACGTAGTGCACCGTCGCTGCGGTCTCGCCGACGCCCGCGGCGAGTACATCCTCGATCGGGTGCGCGCCGGGAAAGTCCGGCAGCGGCGCAGAGTGGGTGTTGACGATCCGCCCCGCGAACCGATCGAGGAACGGCTTGCGGAGCAGGTGCATGTAGCCGGCGCAGACGACGAGGTCGACGTGGTGGGCTTCCAGCCACGCCCCCATGGCGTCGTCGCGCTCCTCCCGCGTTTCGTACTCCTCGAGCGGGAACGCTCGTGTTGCAACACCGGCGCGCTCGGCCCGCTCGAGCGCGGGAGCGCCGGCCACGTTCGATGCAACGCAAGCCACGGGGAGGCCGGCGTCGAGGAGCGCCTGGAGGTTCGTCCCCTCGCCGCTCACGAGTACGCCGATCACGCGGCGACGACCCGGCCGATCACGGTTGCGTCGCCGGGGTCGGGGACGACGGCGCAGTAGCCGATCCCGAGGTTGAAGACCCGCCGGAGCTCGTCTTCCTCGACATGGCGCCCGAGCCACTCGAAGACCTGCGGGCGGTCCCACGTGCCCCAGTCGAGCTCGGCCCGCAGCCCCGGGCCGAGCACTCGCGACAGGTTGCCCTCTATTCCACCCCCTGTGACGTGGGCGAGGGCGTGGGGGTCAGGCAGCGCGCGCACCTCCTCCAGATAGAGACGCGTCGGCGCGAGCAAGTCGGGGCCGGAGTAGTCCTCGCTCTCCAGCACTCGCCGCGCGAGCGTGAAGCCGTTCGCGTGGAGCCCGGCCGACGGGAACCCGACCACGGCGTCGCCCTCCTCGACCCGAGAGCCGTCGATCAGGCGGTCGCGCTCGACGATCCCGACGCACGTCCCGGCGAAGTCGAGCTCGCCGTCGGCGTAGATCCCCGGCAGCTCGGCCGTCTCGCCGCCGACCAGCGCGACTCCGGCCTCTCGGCAGACGCCCGCGGCGCCCTCCACGAGCTCCGCCACCTCGTCCAGCTCGATCCGGTTCGCGGCAACGTAGTCGAGGAGCAGCAGCGGCTCGGCACCGGTGGTGATCACGTCGTTGATGCAGTGCGCTGCGAGGTCGGCGCCGCAGTCCCGCAGCCGACCCCGCTGCCGGGCAAGGATCAGCTTTGTGCCGACGCCGTCGGTCGAGGCGGCGAGCAGCCGTCCGTCGTCGAGCGGGTGAAGACCCGCGAACGCGCCGAACCCGCGCGCACCCGTGGATTCGACCGCGGCGCGCAACCGATCGACGACCGACTCGGCCGCCGCGAGGGAGACACCCGCCGCCTCGTACGTCCTACCCTCCAACCGGAATGCACTCTAATGGCGACGAATGACGATCCTGCTGCAAGTCGCGCCGGCCGTGGTCTTCGGCGCCATGTACTTCCGGCGCGCCTGGACGCTCTCGCAGCGGGGGACGCCCGTCGCGTGGTGGCGTCAGACCGCCTTTGCGCTCTCGCTCCTCCTGCTCGGCGGCGGAGCGCTGATGCCGTACGAGGACGAGCTCTTCCTCGTCCACATGACCCAGCACGTCGTGATCGGCGACCTGGCCGCGCTGGCCTTCGTCGTCGGGCTGACCGGACCCGTCCTCCGTCCGCTGCTCGCGCTCGAGCCCGTGTCGCGGCTCCGGATTCTCGGCCATCCCCTCGTGGCGCTTCCGCTCTGGACGCTGAACCTCTACCTCTGGCACCTGCCGCGTTTCTACGAGGCGGCGCTCCACCACGGCGCGATCCACGCGCTCGAGCACATCTGCTTCTTCGCCGCCGGCGTGATCATGTGGGCGGCCGTCGTCGAGGTTCTCCCTGGGCCGGAGTGGTTTGGCACCGGCGCGAAGTTCGGCTACGTCCTCGCCGTCCGCCTGATCGAGACCGTGCTCGGGAACGTCTTCATCTGGTCCGGCACGGTGATCTACCCGTTCTACGAGGACCGCGGACGGTGGGGGATCAGCGCGCTCGAGGACCAGGGCTGGGCCGGGACGATCATGATGGTCGAGGGCTCGCTCGTCACGATCGGCGCCCTCGCCTGGCTGTTCCTGAAGCTGGCGGCGGAGGGCGAGCTGCGCCAGCGCCTGCTCGAGGAAGGGGTCGACCCGCGCACCGCGCGGCGGGCCGTCCGCTACGGCCGCGGGAAGGAGCTTGAGGGCGCAGGCTGAATCGTGCTGCACGTCACATGCGGTCCTCGGGCGTGCACCACGTCGATCTCGTCGTCTCCTCGATCGAGCGCAGCCTGTCCTTCTATCGGGATCTCCTCGGCGCGCTCGGTTGGCACGGCCTGTCGGAGACGGAGGGCGAGCGCGGCGAGACGATCTGGTACCTCTGGGGCCCGGGCAGCTCGATCGGGCTCCGCGAGGCGCAGTCGGAGACGCCGGACGGCGTCGACCGGTACCGGCTCGGCCTCCACCACCTCGCGTTCGAGGCGTACTCGCGCGCCGTCGTCGACGATCGCGCCGACTGGCTGGAGGAGCAGGGCGCGGAGATCGAGAGTCTCCCGCGGGAATACGGGTACATCCCCGGGTACTACGCCGTGTTTTTCTATGACCCGGACGGCCTCAAGCTCGAGATCGTCCATGTTCCCGGCCAAGCAGCCTGAGAGAAAGGAGAACGATGTCCACCGGTCCCGATGAGCCGACCCGGACGCAACCGAGGTCCTACGGCGGCGGGGGAGTCACCGTCGACGTCGCGCGGCTGCCGATCCCCGGTAACGCCGAGTTCGCGCTCTACCTGGTCGTCCTGATCGTCGCCTGGATCGTCGCGTGGGCCTCCGACGTGCTCGACGCCGCGTCGTGGTTCGACTTCTTCAAGTGGGTGACGATCGCCTACATCCTCTCGCGCGGGATCGCCAAGGCGAGCCGCGTGCTCGAGCAGTAGTCGCGGCTAGACGCCCGCGGTCTCGAAGCGGAATTTCGCGAGTGTCCGATCCGCGGGAATGCGGGTCGGATACTCGCGCGTGAAGCAGGCGCGGCAGCACTCCGAAGCCGGCCGCGTCGTCGCGTCCTGCGCCGCTTCGAGTGAGAGGTGGGCGAGGGTGGTCGCGCCGATCTGCTCGCGTGTGTCGTCGACGGTCTGGCCGGCTGCGACGAGCTGGCGGTCGTCGCCGAAGTCGATGCCGTAGAAGCACGGGGAGACGACCGGCGGCGAGGAGACGCGGACGTGCACCTCGGTGGCTCCCGTCTCGCGGAGCACTGAGACGAGCTGCCGCATGGTCGTCCCGCGGACGATCGAGTCGTCGACGACGACGACCCGCTTGCCGGCCACCTCGGCCAGCGGGTTGAACTTCAGCTTGATCCCCTGCTCCCGGAGGCCCTGGTCGGGCTGGATGAACGTGCGGCCGACGTAGCGGTTCTTGATCAGGCCCTCGCTGAACGGGATGCCTGATTCGCGTGCGAAACCGATCGCCGCCGGCGTGCCCGAGTCCGGGACGGGCATCACCAGGTCGGCCTCGACCGGCGCCTCCCGCGCGAGCGCCTCGCCCATCCGGACCCGCGCGGTGTGGATCTCCTCGTGGGCGAGCCGGGAGTCGGGGCGGGCGAGGTAGATGAACTCGAACAGGCAGAGCGCCCGCCGCGACGGCTCCACCGACTGGTGCGAGTGGAGGCCCTCGTCGTCGATCGCGACGAGTTCGCCCGGCCGCACCTCGCGCTCGTACTCGGCGCCGACGAGGTCGAGCGCGCAGGTCTCGGAGGCGACGACCCAGTCGCCGTCGATCCGGCCGAGGGCGAGCGGCCGGAACCCGTGCGGGTCACGGAAGCCGAGCAGCTTCCCCTCGGCGAGCGCGACGACCGTGCTCGCGCCTTCGAGGCGCGCGAGTGTGTTCGCGACGGCCTCCTCGAGCGGCGCGTCGTCGTTCGCGATCAGCGCCGCGATCAGCTCGGAGTCCGAGGTCGAGGCGAGCTTGACGCCCTCGTCCGCGAGCTCGTGACGGAGCTCCTCGGCGTTCGTGAGGTTGCCGTTGTGGCCGAGCGCCACCGTCCGGACGCGGCCGTGGTGGACGAGCGGCTGGGCGTTCGCCCAGTGCGTCGAGCCGGTCGTCGAGTAGCGGGTGTGGCCGATCGCGACGTCACCCTGGAGCCCGTGGAGCGTCTGCTCCGAGAACACCTGGGCGACGAGGCCCATGTCCCGGAGGACGGTGAGGCGCCCGTGGTCGGAGACGGCGATCCCCGCGGATTCCTGTCCGCGGTGCTGGAGCGCGAACAGTCCGAAGTAGGCGACGCGCGCGACGTCGCGCTCGGGCGCCCGGATCCCGAACACGCCGCACATCTAGACGGTGCCCACCTCCTCCGCGAACTCGGGAACCTCCGGCCCGGCGAGCACGAAGCGGACGGTGTCGTGATCCGCTGCGTTCTCGGCAAGTAACAACTTGTTACTTGCCGTTCCGCTCCATTCGGCCATCTCCCGAAGGGCTACCTCGAGCCCGCCGTCAGAGACGTCGTGCACGAGCGAAAGCCCTGGAGCTGCGCGCCGGACGAGCTCGATCAGCTCGGCCTCGGCCGCGAGCCACTCCGCTGCAAGTAACAAGTTGTTACTTGCCCCTCGGACCACGCTGACCTTGTCCCCTGGGCGCCAGCGCTGCGGCACTCGCCGGACGTCGGGGACGAGGCCGACACAGCCGACTACCGGGGTCGGTGGGATCGAGCGGCCGTCCGTGTCGTTGTAGAGCGAGACGTTCCCCGATACCACGGGGATGCCGAGCACCTCCGCCGCTTGCGCGATGCCCTCGATCGCCTGCACCAGCTCCCACGCGATCTCCGGCTTCTCCGGGTTGCCGAAATTGAGGCAGTCCGTGAGCCCGATCGGCTGGCCGCCCACGCACGCCACATTCCGCGCCGCGTCGAGGACCGCCAGCGCGCCGGCGCGGAACGGGTCGCGCTCCCCGACCGGCGGCCCGTCGAGCGAGACGGCGAGCCCGCGGAAGCCAGGACGCAGCTGGAGCACCGCCGCGTCGAGCCCCGGCCGGCGGACGGTCCGCGACCCGACCAGCTGGTCGTAGCGCTCGTAGATCCACCGGCGGCTGCGGAGGTTCGGCTCGGCCGCCGGCGCCGCCGGCTCCGTCTCCTTCGGCAGCGTTGGCATCGCGTAGCGCGGGCACTCGTCCGTCAGGAGCCGCGCCGGGATGTCCCCGACGAGCTCGCCGTCGTGGAACGCACGCAGCTCGCCGGTGCCCGTCACCTCCCCGATCACGGCGTGATGTAGGTCCCACTTCCGGCAGACGGCCGCCACCTCGTCCACCCGGTCCGTGACGCAGACCATCCGCTCCTGGCTCTCGGAGATCATGATCTCCCAAGGCTCGAGGTCGTCCTCGCGGAGCGGGACACGGTCGAGCTCGACGTCCACGCCGGCGCCGTCGCGCGCCATCTCCGCGAGCGACGAGGCAAGGCCCGCGGCGCCGCAGTCCTGCAGCGAGTCGACCAGACCGAGCTCGACGAGCTCCTGGCTCGCCTCGATCAGCTTCTTTCCCGTGAACGGATCGCCGATCTGCACCGTCGGCCGCTTGTCCGAGCCCTCCTCGCCGAGCTCCTGGCTCGCGAGCACGGACGCCCCGCCGATGCCGTCGCGTCCGGTGGTCGCGCCGTAGAGGAGAATCGACCGGCCCGGCTCGGTCGCGCCGGCCCGCAACATGCGCTGGACGGGCAGGAGCCCGACGCACATCGCGTTCACAAGGCAGTTGCCGGCGTAGGCCTCGTCGAAGACGGCCTCGCCGCCGACCGTCGGGACGCCGACGCAGTTCCCGTAGTGGCCGATCCCCTCGACTGCCCGCTCGAACATCCAGCCCGGCTCGGCGAAGCGCAGCCCGTCGAGGAGCGCGATCGGCCGCGCGCCCATTGCGATCACGTCGCGGAGGATCCCGCCGACGCCCGTCGCGGCGCCCTGGAAGGGCTCGACCGCCGACGGATGGTTGTGGCTCTCGACCTTGAACGCGACGGCCTGGCCGTCGCCCAGGTCGAGCACCCCGGCGTTCTCCCCGGGGCCCTGGAGCACGCGCTCACCGCTCGACGGGAGGCGTTTCAGCAGCAGCGCCGAGTGCTTGTAGCCGCAGTGCTCGGACCAGAGCAGCGAGAAGACCGCGAGCTCGAAGTGATTCGGCTCGCGTTCGAGCAGATCGCAGATACGGTCGAGCTCCCCGTCCGTGAGGCCGAGGGCGTGGTGGAGCGGCTGCTCGACGACCCGAGTCAGGGACCCGAGTCTAGTCGCCCCTGCGGACACAGCTAGGTTCTCGGAGTGGCCAGGGGGTACGTCACCGTCCTGCTCGTCCTCGCGGCGATCTGGGGCTCCTCGTTCATGTTCATCAAGCTCGCGATCGAGGACCTGACGCCGACCGCGACGATGTTCGGACGCTGCCTGATCGCGACCCTCTTCCTGGGCGGCATCCTGATCGCGAAGCGCGGTGTCCGCGGCGCTGCAGGCTGTGTCCGCCAGTTCGGGACCGCGGGCTTCGTCCTCGGGAT
>Ga0307319_10000040_pt1 | contig 41030 bp, 49 predicted proteins | sample ER_DNA_368_FD_194491 | JGI IMG/M metagenome (GOLD analysis project Ga0307319, IMG submission 194491) | Bulk soil microbial communities from the East River watershed near Crested Butte, Colorado, United States - ER_DNA_368 | ecosystem: Environmental > Terrestrial > Soil > Floodplain | place...
GAACAAGGGCGTCATCTCTCGGATCGTCGCCGAGGAAGACATGCCCTTCCTCGAGGACGGCACCCCGGTCGACGTCGTCCTGAACCCGCTCGGCGTGCCGAGCCGGATGAACATCGGCCAGATCCTGGAGACGCATCTCGGCTGGGCGGCCGCGCACGGGGTCTTCTCGGAGAACGGCGAGAAGAACGGCCCGACTCCGATCGCGACGCCGGTGTTCGACGGCGCCACCGAGGCCGAGGTCGATGACGCCCTGATCGAGTGGACGAAGCAGAATCCGAAGTCGCCGATCAAGTTCAAGGTGGACATGAAGCGGCGGCCCGGCCGGCGCACGTCCGGCAAGGTGCGGCTCTTCAACGGGCGAACGGGGGAGCCCTTCGATCAGAAGGTTACTGTCGGGTTCATGTACATCCTGAAGCTGCTCCACCTCGTGGACGACAAGATCCACGCCCGCTCGACCGGTCCCTACTCGCTCGTTACCCAGCAGCCGCTGGGGGGCAAGGCGCAGTTCGGTGGCCAGCGCTTCGGCGAGATGGAGGTGTGGGCGCTCGAGGCGTACGGCGCCGCTTACACACTCCAGGAGATGCTCACGATCAAGTCCGATGACACGGTCGGGCGCGTGAAGGCGTACGAGGCGATCGTGAAGGGCGAGAACATCGCGGAGCCCTCGATCCCCGAGTCGTTCAAGGTGCTCCTCAAGGAGATGCAGTCCCTCGCACTCGACATCCACGTCATCTCGGAGGAGGGACGCGAGGTGGAGGTCCGCGAGGAGGACGACGAGCTGCTTCGCGCGGCGGAGGAGCTCGGCATCGACCTCTCGCCCGGGTCACTTCGCGCGGCGGCTCGCCAGCCCGACGCGCAGGAGCTCGAGGCCGGCGAGGCCGGGATGGACGAAGGCGGGGGAGTCGCGCTCCCCTCAGACGAGACGCTCGCCGACGTCGCGGAAGACTCGCCCGATCTGACGGGCGGCGAGTCGGCAGCCGAGGAGGCGGCGGACGTCGCCGGACCGTTCGCAGAAGCACCTGACCTGGCAGATCTCGAGATCGAAGACTAAGCAGGCGAATTCGTACGGGCGGGCAGCGGGCTCGCTCACCATTGCGCGACAGGAAAGAGGCGGAGAGAACTTTGATCGACATCAACAACTTTGACGCGATTCGCATCGGTCTCGCGTCGAGCAAGCAGATTCGCGACTGGTCCTCGGGCGAGGTCACCAAGCCCGAGACCATCAATTACCGCACGCTGAAGCCGGAGAAGGACGGGCTCTTTTGCGAGCGCATCTTCGGCCCGACCAAGGACTGGGAGTGCTACTGCGGTAAGTACAAGCGCGTCCGCTACAAGGGCATCATCTGCGAGCGCTGCGGCGTCGAGGTGACGCGGCAGAAGGTCCGTCGCGAGCGCATGGGCCACATCGACCTGGCCGCGCCCGTCTCGCACATCTGGTTCTTCAAGGGTGTCCCGAGCCGGATCGGTTACCTGCTCGACATCGCTCCCAAGGAGCTCGAGAAGGTTCTCTACTTCGCAGCGTCGATCGTCACCGCGGTCGACGCCGAGCAGCGCGGCAAGGATCTCGCCGACCTCGAGGACAAGGTTCGTGGCGAGTCCGAGCGGATCCACGTCGACCGCGACGAGGCGCTCGCCGCGCTCGAGGACAGGCTCGCCCGGCGCCGCGAGTTCTTCACGAAGGGCAAGGAGCGCAACTTCGACGAGGACGATGAGTTCTGGGCACGTGGTCTCGTGTCCTGGGCGGAGGAGCAGGGGCTTCCACCTCTCGAGGACGCTCGCAAGCTCGTGGGCGGTCTCTTCGTCGACGTCGCCAGCAAGATCACGACCGAGGACTCCAAGAAGATCCGCGAGCTGGTGCGCAACGCGGCGATCCGGAAGGACCGCCAGCTGACGCCGCGCGAACTGGACTCCGTCGCGAACGCGGCCATCCAGGTGCGTGAGGCCCTGTCGCCGCTGCAAAAGGAGTACGACAAGGCCACCGGCGCGAAGAAAGGCGCCGTCACGAAGCACCTGAACAAGGTCCAGGACGCCCTTCTGACCGGCGGCGAGCTCGAAGGCGATGACGCCGAGATGGTCGCGTCGATCGACCAGAAGAATCTCGAGAAGGCTCGGGAGCTCGGCAAGGGGCTCCTCCGGGAGCTGCTCGAGACGACTCCGGCCGACGAGGGCCCTGACGTCGTGCGCGAGCTTGCCAACGATCTGTGCCTGAAGACCGAAAGCCGGATGCAGAAGGAGGATCTCGACGCGATCGTCCAGTGGTCGCTGAAGGTCCGGGAGATGTACCTCGACATCGAGTCTCGTCGCGAGGATGCGCGCGAGGCCGCAGTCGACGCCGTGAACCGCCTCGAGCAGACGTGGCAACTCTTCACGGATCTCGAGCCCAAGCAGGTCGTGAACGACGAGATGCTGTTCCGGGAGCTCAAGGACCGGTTCGGTTCGCCGTACGGCTTCGGCGTTTACTTCCGCGGTGGCATGGGGGCGGAGGCGATCCGCGACCTTCTCCGGGACCTCGACCTCAACGCGGAAGGCGCGTCGCTCCGCGAGACGATTGCGACCTCGAAGGGCCAGAAGCAGAGTCGTGCGATCAAGCGCCTCAAGGTCGTGAGTGCGTTCATCACGTCAGAGAACAAGCCCGAGTGGATGGTGCTCGAGGCGATCCCGGTCATCCCGCCGGAGCTCCGCCCGATGGTGCAGCTCGACGGTGGCCGTTTCGCCACGAGCGACCTGAACGACCTCTACCGGCGCGTCATCAACCGGAACAACCGCCTGAAGCGGCTGCTCGATCTCGGCGCCCCGGAGATCATCGTGAACAACGAGAAGCGGATGCTCCAGGAGGCCGTCGACGCGCTCTTCGACAACGGTCGTCGTGGCCGCGCCGTCACCGGCCCGGGCAACCGCGCGCTCAAGTCGCTCTCCGACATGTTGAAGGGCAAGCAGGGCCGCTTCCGCCAGAACCTGCTCGGGAAGCGCGTCGACTACTCGGGCCGCTCGGTCATCGTGTCCGGACCGACGCTGAAGCTCCACCAGTGCGGCCTGCCGAAGCTGATGGCGCTCGAGCTCTTCAAGCCGTTCATCATGAGCCGGCTCGTCGAGCGGAAGACCGTCCAGAACATCAAGGCGGCGAAGAAGCACGTCGACTCGATGGCGCCCGAGGTCTGGGACGTCCTCGAGGAGGTCATCGCCGAGCACCCAGTGCTCCTGAACCGAGCGCCGACGCTTCACCGGCTGGGCATCCAGGCCTTCGAGCCGGTCCTCGTCGAGGGCAAGGCGATCCAGATCCACCCGCTCGTCTGCCACGCGTTCAACGCGGACTTCGACGGCGACCAGATGGCGGTTCACCTCCCGCTCTCGGCGGAAGCGCAGGCCGAAGCGCGCATCCTCATGCTCTCGGCGAACAACATCCTCTCGCCGGCGCACGGAAAGCCGCTCACGACGCCCACACAGGACATGGTGCTCGGCACCTACTACCTGACGTACTCGCCGATCGACCTCACCGAGACCACGGTCGAGGAGCTCGATCCCCGACCGACCCGCTTCGGCGCAGAGGACGAGGTTCTCCTCGCTCTCGACGCGAAGCAGGTTCAGCTCACGGAGCCGATCGAATACAAGCGAAACGGCGATCTGGTCCTGACGACGCCGGGCAGGGTCATCTTCAACGAGGACATCATCAGGGCTCTGGCGACCGCGATCGGGGAAGGGTTCGACCCGGCGGGGCAGCCGTTCATGAACCGGACGCTCGGCAAGAAGGAGACGAACGACTTCATCTCCGAGCTCGTGGATAGCTACGGCGCGCTTGCACTCTCCTCCGTGCTCGACGCGATCAAGGAGCTCGGGTTCCACTACGCAACCCAGGCCGGGATCACGATCTCGAAGAACGACATCGTCATCCCCGAGAACAAGGAAGAGATTCTCGCGGAGTACGAGGGCCGGGTTCAGAAGATCGAGGATCAGTACCAGCATGGCCTGATCACGGAGGAGGAGCGCAAGGAGCGGATCGTCGAGACCTGGACTGAGGCGACCGACACGGTTGCCCAGGCCATGGAGGAGACGCTCTTCGAGCTGAACCCGATCTTCATGATGGCCAACTCCGGCGCCCGCGGCTCCTTCAAGCAGATCCGCCAGCTGGCCGGTATGCGCGGCCTCATGGCGAATCCCAAGGGCGACATCATCGAGCGCCCGATCAAGGCGAACTTCATGGAGGGCCTCTCCGTGCTCGAGTACTTCATCTCGACGCACGGAGCCCGCAAGGGCCTCGCCGACACCGCGCTCCGCACGGCGGACTCCGGGTACCTCACCCGGCGCCTCGTCGACGTGTCGCAGGACGTCATCGTCCGCGACGAGGACTGCGGCACCGAGGAGCACATCGACCTTCCACTCATGACGGCGGATGGAGTCAACCGGTCGCTGCCGGGGCGCCAGGTGGCAGTCGACCTCCACAAGCCACTCAAGGACGGGAAGCCCGGGAAGACCGTGCTCCTCGAACAGGGCGAGCTGATCACGAATGCCGCACTCCTGCGGGTGCAGGCCGAGCTCGAACCCGAGGTCGCCGCCGAGATGGGAATCCCCATCCGCTCCGTGCTCAAGTGCCGGAGCGAGTTCGGGGTCTGCCGCCGGTGCTATGGAACGTTCCTGGCCACGGGGAAGCCGTGCGAGATTGGTGACGCGGTCGGGATCATCGCCGCCCAGTCGATCGGCGAGCCCGGCACACAGCTCACGATGCGGACTTTCCACACGGGTGGTGTGGCCGGGGCGGATATCACGCACGGTCTTCCGCGCGTCGTCGAGATCTTCGAGGCCCGGAACCCCAAGGGAGCTGCAAAGCTCGCCGAGACCGGCGGAACCGTCTCCCTGGAGCAGACCGAGCGCTCGATCAAGTTGACGATCCACCCCGACGGGTTCGACGAGAACGGCGAGCCTCTCGGGGACGTGTCCTACCTGATCCCACGGCGCACCAGGCTCCTGGTCAGCGAGGGGCAGGTCGTCGAGCCCGGCGATGCACTCCACGAGGGCTCGCTGACCCCGGCCGACCTTCTGCGCCTCAAGGGCGCGACGGACGTGGAGGTCTACCTCGTCGACGAGGTGCAACGCGTGTACCGGTCGCAGGGCGTGGACATCCACGACAAGCACATCGAGCTAATCATCCGCCAGATGATGAAGAAGGTGCGGGTCGAATCGGCCGGAACGACCGACTTGCTGCCGGGGCAGCTCGTCGACAAGGTCGTCCTGGAGCGGGAGAACGCCCGCGTGAAGAAGGCCAAGGGTGAGCAAGCGACCTTCGAGCCGCTCATCCTGGGCATCACGAAGGCGTCCCTCGCCACAGAGTCCTTCCTCTCGGCCGCCTCCTTCCAGGAGACGACGAAGGTGCTGACCGACGCCTCGATCGAGGGCAAGGTCGACCGCCTCCTCGGTCTGAAGGAGAACGTCATCATCGGGAAGCTGATCCCGGCCGCGACCGGGCTCAAGAAGTACCGCCAGGTGGAAATCGGTCCGAGCGACAAGGTGCCCGTTTCCGCGTACACACGTCCTGCGACGGAAGAGCAGCTCCTGGCCGCGCTCGAGGAGATCGGCTCAGACGGCGGTGCAGAGCTCGGCCTGCTCGACCTTGACTTCGGCGGACAGCCGGAGACGAACGGCGACGCCGCGCTAGAGAGCCCGGAGGCGGAGGAGATCCCCGAGGTCGAGACACCCCTGGACGAGGAGAAGCCCTCCTAAGGCAGGAAGTCGTGCGTATCGGGCTTGCGGGTTGGGGCGGGGATCTTCCTCGCCCCTTCGCGTTCCAGGGCTCCCGTCGATTCCCGTCAGAAGAACTCCGCTCTTTGCGAAAAGTTTTGGTGACTGGCTCTAGCGCAACCTGATCGATTCTTCTACATTCTCCGACGGCGGCTGCGGCACGGCGGGCTCGAGGCCCGTCCTCGGTTGTCCACAGAACTCACAGGAGCCTGGGGAGAACTCAGCACGCCCCCTAAGGTGCGTCAATTCCTGCGATCGCGCGTCCTTTGCCGGCCTGCTTGGCCTCATAGAGCGCATCGTCGGCGCGCTCGAAGAACGAGATCGGATCGTCGTTCGGTCGAAGCTCCGCCACCCCGCCGGAGATGCGTAAACGCTCCGCTGGTCCTGTGGAGCGGTTCGCGACCGCAAACTGAAGCCGACGGAAGAGCTGCTCGGCGTCCACCAGGGCGGACTCGGGCAAGATGACCGCGAACTCGTCGCCGCCGATCCGGCAACCAAGGTCGGCGCTGCGGATCACGGTCTGAACCCGGTCGCCCAGCTGCGCCAGCACGCGGTCGCCGCCCAGATGGCCTTCGTGGTCGTTGATCGACTTGAAGTCGTCGACATCGAACACGAGCAGCGCCAGCGAGCGTTCGTAGCGTGTTGCGCGCGCACATTCACGGGCGAGGGCGTCGTGAAAGTAGCGGCGGTTGTGGAGGCTGGTGAGCGAATCGAGGTCGGCCAGCTGCCGCGCTTCTCGGAACCGGCGGGCGTTCTCGATTACAGGTGCCGCCGCCACGGCCAACTCCTCGAGCTCGCGGAGCTCCTGCTCCGAAAGCTGTCGCTCGCGCCCCCGCCAGAAAACTCCGAGGCTCCCGATCAGCTCGCGGTCCGTCATGAGGGGGATCATCATGCCGCCGCGAATGAGGGTTTCGTCGTCCACGCTCTCGGCTGCATAGCGGTAGTTGATCGTGATCGCGCGGGTCTCGCCGCCGTCCGCCGGATCGCCGACCAGCTGGCGCTCCGCCTCCTCGGGGGTCATCCCGGCCGTCGCGACGACTGGTTCGTTCCCCGGCTGGGAGACGACGACCATGGCTGCCTCGGCTGGAGGGAGGTCGAGCGCCGCTTCGACGAGGTGTCGGGTAACCGAGTCGAGGTCGATCGAGCCGCCAAGGCTCGCAAACCGCTGCGACCGCTGGCTCTCCGCGCGAGCCCGCAGCAGCTCCCGGGAAAGACCCTCGAGCATCTGCTCGAAGCGAGCGTCAGACTCCTCGAGCGTGCGCTCGACGTCGGGATCGCGCCGGTCGCGCCCTGAGCGCAGCACGAGCACCATCAGGACGACAGTCACGACGAGCGCGATTGCAGCGGCGCCGACCGCGGCGCCGACCGCTATCCACGTCGTCGTCTCAAAATACAAAGTCATCCCGGTCGCCATCCGGTGTCGAAGGGCCGCTTCACTGACAATAGGGGCGTTTTTCCACTTTTCATACCCCTGCGGCCCGGCGTCACGGGTGGCCCGTTGCTGCTACCATTCCGCGAGGTTCGGGGTGGGCAACAGCTGCCTGCGCCGAGCTTTCTTTGCGTAGAGAACCTCGACCAGGGAGACCTCGAAACACTCGTGCCAACCGTGAATCAGCTCGTCCGGAAGGGCCGCACTGCGCCCACCAGTAAGACCAAGACGCCCGCGTTGCGCGGAGCGCCCCAGAAGCGGGGCGTCTGCACGCGCGTCTTCACGGTCACCCCGAAGAAGCCAAATTCGGCCCTGCGCAAGGTTGCTCGAGTGCGCCTCACGAACGGGATGGAGGTCACCACCTACATCCCGGGGGAGGGCCACAACCTTCAGGAGCACTCGGTCGTGCTGGTCCGCGGAGGCCGGGTCAAAGATCTCCCCGGCGTCCGGTACAAGGTGATCCGCGCCGCTCTCGATACTGCCGGCGTCTCCGATCGCCGCCAGGCCCGCTCGCGCTACGGCGCCAAGAAGGCCGGTAACTGATGCCGCGCCGTGCAGAAGTTGCTGTTCGCGAGCTAGATCCAGATCCTGTCTACAACTCGAAGCTCGTCACCCAGGTGATCAACAAGGTGATGACGCGCGGGAAAAAGTCCATTGCGGAGCGGATCGTGTACGAGGCGCTCGACGCCGTCGGCGAGAAGACGGGCAAGCCGCCCGTCGACGTTCTCGAGCAGGCCGTGAAGACGGTGACGCCCGTGCTCGAGGTTCGCTCTCGCCGCGTCGGCGGCGCCAACTACCAGGTTCCGATCGAGGTGCCACAGCGCCGTGCCCGGACGCTCGCGGTGCGCTGGATCGTCAGCTACTCGCGCGACCGGCGAGAGAAGCACATGCAGGAGAAACTCGCCGGCGAGATCCTCGATGCGATCAACCAGCAGGGCGGAGCCTTCAAGCGCAAGGACGATCTCTACCGGATGGCGCAGGCCAACAAGGCCTTTGCCCACTACAGGTGGTAGCAGGGACCTCCGATGGCTGAGAAAACCGCAACTGTCGCCGGCGACAAGATCGCGCTCGAGAAGGTCCGGAACATCGGAATCATGGCGCACATCGACGCGGGCAAGACCACCACGACCGAGCGGATCCTGTACTTCACCGGCCGGACTCACAAGATGGGCGAGGTGCACGAGGGCGCTGCCGTCATGGACTGGATGGCCCAGGAGCAGGAGCGCGGGATCACGATCACGTCTGCTGCGACGACGGCGTTCTGGCGCGATTTTCGTATCAACATTATCGATACGCCCGGGCACGTGGACTTCACGGTCGAGGTGGAGCGGAGCCTGCGCGTCCTTGACGGGGCTATAGCTGTGTTCGACTCGGTTGCAGGCGTCGAGCCGCAGTCCGAAACCGTCTGGCGTCAGGCCGACCGGTACCGCGTCCCACGAGTCGCCTTCATCAACAAGATGGATCGTGTCGGAGCCGATTTCTTCGGCTCCGTCCAGTCGATGGTCGACCGGCTCGGAGCCCACCCGGTGCCGGTGCAGCTCCCGGTCGGGCAGGAAGAGCACTTCCGCGGCGTCGTCGACGTGATCGACATGAAGGCCGTGGTCTGGGCTGACGACCTCGGCATCAAGATCGACGAGATCGAGATCCCCGAGGAGCTGCGCGAGCAAGCCGAGGAATACCACCACCAGCTGATCGAAGCCGTCGCCGAGCACGACGAGGAGCTCCTCGAGACCTACCTCACGGACGAGGCGTCAGTCACTTCGGAGATGATCCGACGGGCCCTTCGCAAGGCCACGCTAGAGATCGCCGTCACCCCCATCCTCCTCGGCTCGGCGTTCAAGAACAAGGGCGTCCAGCCGCTCCTCGACTCAGTGATCGACTATCTGCCGAGCCCACTCGACGTCCCGCCGATGCACGGGCGCGATCCACGCACCGACCACGAGCTTTCGCGCCGCCCCTCCGAGGACGAGCCTTTCTCAGCACTGGCCTTCAAGGTCATGAGCGACCCGTACGTCGGCAAGCTGACCTATTTCCGGGTCTACTCGGGGAAGGTCAAGGCCGGCGAGCGCGTCCTCAACACGACGACCGGAAAGACCGAGCGGATCGGGCGCCTACTCCAGATGCACGCAAACCACCGCGAGGAGCGCGAGGAAATCGGTGCCGGCGAGATCGTTGCGGCAGTCGGGCTCAAGGCGACGACCACCGGTGACACGTTGTCGGCGGAGACCGCTCCCATCCTGCTCGAGTCGATGGACTTTCCCGAGCCGGTCATCTCGGTGGCGATCGAGCCGAAGACCAAGGGCGACCAGGACAAGCTCGGTGCAGGCCTGCAGCGGCTCAGTGAGGAGGACCCGACCTTTCGCGTTCATACGGACGAGGAGACCGGCCAGACGATCATCGCCGGCATGGGCGAGCTCCACCTCGAGATCATCGTCGACCGCCTCATGCGCGAGTTCTCGGTCGACGCAACGGTGGGCCGCCCCCAGGTCGCCTACCGCGAGACGGTCTCGAAGCGTGTCGAAAAGATCGAGGGACGCTTCGTCCGCCAGACCGGCGGCCGGGGTCAGTACGGCCATGCGGTCATCAACCTCGAGCCGAGCGAGCCAGGAGAGGGCTACGAGTTCATCGACAAGATCGTCGGTGGGAAGATCCCGCGGGAGTACATCCCGTCTGTCGACCTTGGCATCCAGGAGTCGATGGAGTCGGGCATTCTCGCGGGCTACCCGGTCGTCGACATCCGCATCGAGCTCGTCGACGGCTCCTACCACGACGTCGACTCGAGCGAGATGGCCTTCAAGATCGCAGGCTCGATGGCGTTCAAGAACGCCGCGCAGCGGGCGAAGCCGAAGCTGCTCGAGCCGGTGATGGCGGTCGAGGTCGTGACGCCCGAGGACTACCTCGGCGACGTCATGGGCAACCTGAACTCGCGGCGCGGGCGGGTCGAGAATCTCGAGCCTCGGGGGAACGCACAATCTGTGCGCGCACACGTGCCGCTCGCAGAGATGTTCGGATACGCGACGGACCTGAGGTCGATGACCCAGGGCCGCGCCACTTTCACCATGCAATTCGATCGGTATGAAGAGGTGCCGCAGTCGATCGCAAGCGAGATCGTCTCAGCGGCGCAGGGATCGTAAAGGACACGGAGGACTAATGGCTAAGCAGAAGTTCGAGCGCACGAAGCCCCACGTCAACGTCGGGACCATCGGTCACATCGACCACGGGAAGACGACTCTGACGGCGGCGATCACGAAGGTGCTGGCAGAGACCGGGACAGGCACCTCCTTCACCCAGTTCGACCAGATCGACAAGGCTCCGGAGGAGAAGGAGCGCGGCATCACGATCGCCGCCTCGCACGTCGAGTACGAGACGGAGAATCGTCACTACGCGCACGTCGACTGCCCGGGCCACGCCGACTACATCAAGAACATGATCACCGGCGCCGCCCAGATGGACGGCGCGATCCTCGTCGTCTCGGCAGCGGACGGCCCCATGCCGCAAACCCGGGAGCACATCCTCCTCGCCCGCCAGGTCGAGGTGCCCTACATCGTCGTGTTCCTGAACAAGGCCGACATGGTCGACGACCCCGAGCTTCTCGAGCTCGTCGAGCTCGAAGTCCGTGAGCTCCTCTCGAAGTACGAGTTCCCCGGAGACGACACCCCGGTCATCGCCGGCTCGGCGCTCAAGGCGCTCGAGGGCGACGAGGAGTGGGTGCCGAAGATTATTGAGCTCATGGCTGCCGTGGACTCGTACATCCCGGAGCCCGAGCGCGACATTGACAAGCCGTTCCTGATGCCGATCGAGGACGTCTTCACGATCACCGGCCGCGGAACCGTCGTCACGGGCCGCGTCGAGCAGGGCGCCGTCAAGGTCGGCGAGGAAGTCGAGATGGTCGGCATCCACCCGCAGGTGACGAAGACGGTTGTGACCGGCGTCGAGATGTTCCAGAAGCTTCTCGACCAGGGCCAGGCAGGCGACAACATCGGCGCTCTCCTCCGCGGCACCAAGCGCGAGGAGGTCGAGCGCGGCCAGGTGCTCGCCAAGCCGGGCTCGATCACGCCTCATACGCACTTCAAGGCCGAGGTGTACGTCCTCTCCAAGGACGAGGGCGGGCGCCACACGCCGTTCTTCAACGGCTATCGCCCTCAGTTCTACTTCCGGACGACGGACGTGACGGGCTCGATCAAGCTGCCGGAAGGCCAGGAGATGGTCATGCCGGGGGACAACACCAACATGGAGATCGAGCTGATCCAGCCGATCGCGATGGACTCCGGCCTTCGCTTCGCCGTCCGTGAGGGCGGGCGCACAGTGGGCGCTGGTGTCGTGACGGAGATCGTTACCTAGATGGTTGACCGGCAATTACCGCACCACGCCAATCACCGATCAACCATCTGCCACTGATGGCCCAGCCCAAGATCCGCATCCGCCTGAAGGGATACGACCACACCCAGCTCGACCGGTCGGCCGTGTCGATCGTCGAGACGGCGCAGCGGACCGGTGCGACGGTCACCGGTCCCGTGCCCCTGCCTACCGAGAACAACCGCTACACGGTTCTCCGAAGCCCGTTCAAGGACAAGGACAGCCGCGAGCACTTCGAGGTGCGCACGCACAAGCGCCTGATCGACATCCACTCGCCGACTCCGAAGACGGTCGACTCGCTGATGCGGCTCGACCTCCCGGCGGGCGTCGACATCGAGATCAAGCTCTGAGATGAAGGGCATCGTCGGACGCAAGCTCGGGATGACGCAGGTCTTCGACCCGGAGACGGGCTCACTCACACCCGTGACGGTGATCGAGGCAGGCCCCTGCCCTGTGGTGTCGATCCGGATGGCGGACACGGACGGCTACGACGCCGTTCAGCTGGCCTTCGACGCCGTGGCGGAGCGCAAGCTCCAGCGGCCGAGGCTCGGGCATCTGAAGAAGCACGGCGTCGGGCCGCACCGGAAGCTGGTCGAGATCCGTGGGGCGCACGAGCTGACTCCGGGCGAGACCATGACCGTCGAGGCATTCGAGCCCGGGGACAAGGTCAAGGTCTCCGGGATCTCGATCGGCAAGGGGTTCCAGGGGACGATCAAGCGGCACAACTTCGCCCGCGGCCCGGTCAGCCACGGCTCCCACAACGTGCGCGCGCCCGGGTCGATCGGCGCCTCCGCAACGCCTTCGCGTGTCTTCAAGGGCCAGAAGATGCCCGGCCAGATGGGCAACAAGCGCATCACCCAGGTCGGCCTCACGGTAGTCGACCGGGACACCGAGCAGAACCTGCTCCTTCTAAAGGGCGCGGTTCCCGGCCACAAGAACGGCATCGTCGTCATCCGCGAGGACATCAGGTAGACGCATGGCCGCTCCGAAAGCACCCCTGCTCGACCTCGCCGGCAAGAAGTCGAAGGACGTGACGCTCGCAGAGGCCGTCTTCACCGCCGAGGTGAAGCCGCACCTGATCCACGAGACCGTCCGTTCCGAGACCTCGGCCGCACGCGCGAACACCCGCGGCGGAAAGTCTCGCGGCCTCGTCTCCGGGGGGCGGGCGAAGCCGTGGCGGCAGAAGGGCACCGGCCGTGCCCGTGCGGGCACGACGCGGGCGCCGCAGTGGACGGGCGGCGGGATGGCCTTTCCGCCCAACAACCGCTCCTTCGACGTCAAAGTGAACCGGAAGGCTCGCAAGGCCGCGCTCCGCGGAGCGCTTTCCTACCACGCGCAACAGGGGACGCTGGCCGTGCTCGACGCCGCCGACTTCTCGGAGCCCTCGACGAAGAGCGCTATCGCACTCGCCACCGCCTGGGGCAAGGACTTTCCTCTCCTCGTGATCGCCGAGCGCGACGAGCAGCCGCTCGTCAAGTCCTTCCGGAACATCGAGCGCTCGCTCGTCGTCGAGCCGGCCGAGCTCGAGGTCGGTGCTCTCGTTTGGGCGCGATCGGTGCTGGTCTCCCAGGCCGCGCTCGACCGTGTCCAGCAGATGGCGGACGGAGGGGGGCGGCACTCATGAGCCTCACCTCCCGCGAAGTGCTGATCGCTCCCGTCGTCTCCGAGAAGAGCTACAGCCTGATCGAGAACAACAAGTACTCGTTCCGCGTCCACGAAAAGGCGCACAAGACCCAGATCCGCCAGGCCGTCGAGGAGCTCTTCGACGTCAAGGTCGAGGGTGTCAACGTCGTCAAGGTGCAGGCCAAGCCGAAGCGCCGGGGCACGTCAAAGGGCACGCGGCCGGGCTGGAAGAAGGCGATCGTCCAGTTACGTGCCGGTGACCGGATCGAGATCTTCGAAGGAGTCGCGGTCTAAGTAATGCCCATCCGCAAGTACAAGCCGACGAGCCCGGGCCGGCGCTTCCGGAGCGTCTCGACTTTCGAGGAGGTCACGAAGACGACGCCGGAGAAGAGCCTGCTCGAGCCCGTGAACAAGACGGGCGGTCGCAACAACAACGGGCGCATCACGACGCGACACCAGGGCGGCGGCCACAAGCGCCGGTACCGGGTCGTCGACTTCAAGCGCACGAAGGATGGCGTACCCGCGAAGGTCGCCGCGATCGAGTACGACCCGAACCGATCGGCGCGGATCGCGCTGCTCCACTATGCGGACGGCGCCAAGTCCTACATCCTCGCGCCGGCGCGCCTCCAGGTGGGGCAGAAGGTCGAGTCCGGACCCGGGGCGGACATCAAGCCGGGGAATGCCCTGCCGCTTGCGAACATCCCGACCGGAACGCTCGTCCACAACGTCGAGCTGAAGCCGGGCCGTGGCGGCCAGATGGCGCGTAGCGCCGGGGCCGGGGTACAGCTCGTCGCCAAGGACAGCGGCTTCGCCGTACTTCGTGTCCCTTCCGGTGAGATGCGCCGGGTCGCGCTCACCTGCCGCGCGACTGTCGGGCAGGTGGGGAACGTGGACCACGAAAACCAGAACAGCGGCAAGGCGGGAAGGAGCCGCTGGCTCGGCAAGCGTCCAACCGTCCGCGGCTCTGCCATGAACCCGGTCGATCATCCTCACGGCGGCGGAGAGGGCAAGTCGAAGGGGGGCCGGCACCCGGTCACTCCGTGGGGCGTCCCGACGCTCGGCAAGCGCACCCGCAAGAAGCACAAGGATTCCGACAAGCTGATCGTCCGCGCCCGCCGTCGCGGCAAAAAGCGCCGGTGAATGGAATGGAGGGTGACTCGTAAGTGAGTAGATCGTCGAAGAAGGGGCCCTGGGTTGAGGAGCGGCTCATGCAGCGAATCAACGAGATGAACACTTCGGGCGCGAAGCGTCCAGTACGGACGTGGTCGCGCACATCGACCGTCTTTCCCGAGATGGTCGGCCACACGATCGCCGTGCACGACGGGCGCAAGCACGTGCCCGTGTTCGTGACCGAGTCGATGGTCGGCCACAAGCTGGGCGAGTTCGCGCCGACGCGGACGTTCCGGGGACACTCCGGCGACAGACAGGCCAAGGTCAGGTAGTGCCCATTCCAACGCGACAGCATCACTGGAAGGGGCACTAATGGCGACGGTCGAAGCACCGCGCACGGAAGTGCGTGCGGAGGCGAAGTACGTGAGAGCCGCCCCGCGGAAGACGCAGCTCGTCGTGGACCAGATCCGCGGCCGCACCGTTCCGGAGGCGCGCGCCATCCTTGCGTTCCTGGAGCGGGACGCAGCCCGAGACGTGGAGCGCGTCCTCACATCCGCGGTCGCGAACGCGGAGACGAACCACGGGCTGCTCGGCGACGACCTCTACGTCTCCGCCGCCTACGTGGGCGCCGGACCGACGTTGAAGCGGTGGCGCGCTCGCGCGCGTGGCCGGGTGGCCCGGATCAAAAAGCGCACCTGCCACATCACGGTCACGCTCGCGATGCCGACTGGGCAGGCGATTCCGGAGCCTCGCGGTTCCGTGGTGATCGAACCGCCGCCGGCCGAGCCAGAACCAACACCCGCTGAGGAGGTGCCCAAGCCTGCGCGGGCACCCCGGGAGCAGGCCGAGGACGCAGCGAGCGAGACCGAGAAGCCGAAGCGCACCCCACGCAAGCGGGCCGACGAGCCGACCCAGAAGGAGAAGTCCAAGCCCGAGGCCAAGCCGAAGGCCGAAGCTAAGCCCAAGCGAGCCGCGAAGCCCAAGGCCGCCGCCGATGCAGCCGAAAAGCCTAAGCGCGCGCCACGGAAGAAGAAAGAGGAGTCTTAATGGGCCAGAAGGTTCATCCAGGCGGCCTTCGGGTCGGCATCATCCACGACTGGAAGTCGAACTGGTTCGCCGGGACCAAGGACTTTCCGGCGTACCTGATCGAGGACGTCAAGATCCGCGACCACATCCGGGCCAAGCTCGGTCACGCCGGGCTCTCGGACATCCTCATCAAGAAGGACAAGCAGCGGATCACGATCGACATCTACACGGCCAGGCCGGGCATCGTGATCGGTAAGTCGGGCTCCGAGGTGGATGCGCTGCGTCGCGAGATCCACGGGATGACCGAGAAGAGCGTCCACGTCAACATCAACGAGATCAAGCGACCCGAGCTCGACGCGAAGCTCGTTGCGCAGTCGATCGGCGAGCAGCTCCAGAACCGGGTCAGCTTCCGCCGGGCGATGAAGCGCTCGCTCGCCTCAGCGATCAGGTCGGGCGCGCAGGGAGTCAAGATCACGTGCGGCGGGCGGCTGGGCGGCGGCGAGATGTCCCGCTCCGAGACCTACTCGGAGGGCCGCGTCCCGCTTCACACGCTGCGCGCTGACATCGATTACGGCTTCGCAGAGGCCAAGACGACCTACGGCCGGATCGGCGTCAAGGTCTGGATCAACAAGGGCGAGATCATGCCCGAGGGCTTCGATATGGGCCAGGGCGACGGGGCCTCCGGCCGGCTGGGCGAGCAGGATCAGGCACGGCGCCGCGGTGGCCGCGAGGGTCTCGGACCGCGCGAGGGGGGCCGCCGGCCCCCGGATCGGGAGGGTCTCGGTCCGGTCCGGAAGCGGAAGCGCGGGAGCGGGCAAGGTGCTCAAGGCGGACAGGGCGGCTCGCGTCCGCGCGGAGCCCGCGCCGAGCAACCTCGGACCGACGAGCAGGGTATGTCCGAGGCCGGGCCGGAGCAGCCCGTCGTCGAGCCGGCCGAGCCCGACGTGCCGAAGGAAGTCGCCGAGGCGCCAGATACGACCACGCAGGAAGACCCGACGACGCTCGAGTCGTCCGGTGAAGAAGGCGCCGAGAAGTCCGGAGGCGAGAAGTAAGTGCTGCTCCCACGAAAGACGAAGTTTCGGAAGCAGCACCGCGGGCGCCGGCGTGGGGTCGCCAAGGGCCAGCAGCAGGTCAACTTCGGCGATTTCGGATTGAAGTCGCTCGAGACTGCCTGGGTGACCAATCGCCAGATCGAAGCGGCGCGTATCGCCATGACCAGGAAGATCAAGCGTGGCGGCAAGGTCTGGATCAACATCTTCCCGGACAAGCCGGTTACGCAGAAGCCCGCCGAGACGCGCATGGGCTCCGGCAAGGGGTCCCCCGAGCACTGGGTGGCGGTCGTCAAGCCCGGTCGCGTCATGTTCGAGCTTGCCGGCGTCCCCGAGGACCTCGCGCGCGAGGCGATGCGCCTCGCGGGCATGAAGTTGCCGGTCAAGACGAAGTTCGTGAAGCGGGAGGCTGATCTCTTTGAGGGCTAGGAATACGCGAACTCCGCTTCAGGAGGGGGCTCGTGGGGGAACCCTGGGTTCCCCCGCGTGCGAGCGGGAGGCTGATCTCTTTGAGGGCTAGGGAGTTACGGGAGCTCAGCGACGAAGAGCTCGGCAAGCGCCTAGCGGAGAGCCGCGAGGAGCTATTCAACCTCCGTTTTCAGGCGGCGACCGGTGCGCTCGAGAACAGCGCGCGGCTGAACCTGACCAAACGTGACATCGCCCGGATCCTGACCATTCAGGCGCAGCGAGCAAACACTCTGGAGAGAAGGTAAATGGCACCACCGAGAAAGAAGGCAGAAGAGAAAGAACCGAAGCCTAAGGCGACGAAGGCGAAGGCGACCAAGCCGAAAGCCAAGGCCAAGCCGAAGGTCGAGAAGGCGGCAGTGGAGCCCCAAGCCGAGGCCGAAGGCACCGAGGAACTGGTTTCGGAGCAGACTCCCGAGCCGGCTTCAACGGAGGAGCCCGTGGCCCCACCGGAGCCCGAAGCCGAGAGCGCTGCGGACAAGCCTGCCGCAGAAGAGCCTGCGGCAGAAGAGCCCCTGGCCGAGGCTGAGCCCGAGCCTGCTCCCGAGGAGCCGACCCCCGAAGACCCTGCCGCGGAAGAAGCTGCACCCGAGCCCGAGGCGGAAGAGTCCGCCGAGGAGCCTCAGGCCGAGGTCGTTGCAGAGCCGGTTGCAGAACAGGCAGCGCCCGAGCCGGAAGCCGAGCTCGCCGCCCAGGAGCCGGCAGCAGAAGAAGCAGCGCCGGAGCCGGGGGCCGTCGCCGAAGAGCCTGCCGCCGAAGAGCCTGCCGCCGAAGAGCCTGCCGCAGAAGAGGCAGCGCCGGAAGCCGAGCCGGCCGCCGACGTGCCCGTTGCCGAAGAGCCGGCGCCCGAGCCCGCGGCTGAGGTCGCTGCGCCCCCGGTCGAGCCTGCGAAGCCAAAGACTCCCCGCCGGCCAAAGGCCGATAGAACGGCGCGCACGCAATCGAGGAAGGCCCGCGCCCGCGCGAGAAAGCCTTCCGAGCGCGGTCCACTGATTCGCCTGCCAAAGCCTGAGCACTCAAGGGGGCAACGGAAAGAGCGGCGCGGGATAGTCGTCTCGAACGCGATGGACAAGACGATCGTCGTCCGGGTCGACAGCGCCAAGCCGCATCCGCGCTACAAGAAGGTCGTTCGGCGCTCGCAGAAGATCCACGCGCACGACGAGAAGAATCAGGCGAGCGTGGGCGACGTGGTTCGCATCATCGAGACGCGTCCGCTCTCGAAGAACAAGAACTGGCGCCTCGCCGAGGTTGTGGAACAGGCCAGGTAGTGATCGACCTCCGATGATCCAGCAGGAATCGAGACTTCGCGTCGCGGACAACACAGGAGCCAGGTCGCTCCTCTGTATCCGTGTGCTCGGCGGGTCGCATCGCCGCTACGCGCGGGTCGGCGACATCATCGTCGGTACGGTGAAGGTGGCGACCCCGCAAGGCACCGTGAAGAAGGGCGAGGTCGTGAAAGCGGTCGTCGTCCGAACGAAGAAACCCTTCGGACGGAACGACGGCACCTCGATCGCGTTCGACGAGAACGCGGCCGTGATCATCGATGCTGCGAACAATCCGCGCGGCACCCGTATCTTCGGGCCCGTCGCGCGCGAGCTCAGGGAGAAGAACTTCATGAAGATCGTCTCACTCGCGCCGGAGGTCCTCTAGTGGCCGCGGCCCTGAAGATCCGAAAGGGAGACGTCGTCCAGGTCATCTCCGGCAAGGACCGCGGCAAGCAGGGGCGCATCCTCGAGGCGCATCCCACCGAGGGCCGGGTGATCGTCGAGAACCTGAACATGGTCAAGAAGCACCGGCGGGCGCGTCCAATGAAGGACTCGAGCCGGATGGGTCAGACCCAAGTGCAGCCGGGAGGCGTATTCGATATCGCGGCGCCCATCGACATCTCGAACGTGATGATCGTGTGCCCGACGTGCAACCGCGCCTCGCGCGTCGGCTACGAGTTCCGCGACGACGGGAAGGGCGGCCGGATCAAGGTGCGGGTCTGCAAGCGCGCCGATTGTGGGCAGGTGCTGGATCGATGACCTCGACCGCGACCGAGACTCCGACCCCACGCCTGAAGGACCGGTACGACGCCGAGATTCGTGAGCGCCTCAAGGAGCGATTTGAGTACCGCTCGATCATGGAGGTTCCGCGGGTCATGAAGATCACGGTGAACATGGGGGTCGGCGAGGCGAAGACGAACACCAAGGCGCTGGACAGCGCCGTCGAGGAGCTGACGACGATCACCGGCCAGCGGGCGCAGATCCGCCGGGCTCGGAGGTCGATCGCCGGATTCAAGATCCGCGAGGGAATGCCGATCGGCGCCAAGGTGACGCTCCGTGGCGCTCGCATGTACGAGTTTCTCGACCGCCTTGTCTCGATCGCACTGCCGCGCATCCGCGACTTCCGCGGGCTCTCGGCCCAGAGCTTCGACGGGCGCGGCAACTACTCGCTCGGCGTCCGCGAGCAGATCATCTTTCCGGAGATCGACTACGACGACATCGACAACGTCCGAGGCCTCGACGTGGCCATCACCACGTCCGCCAAGACGGACGAAGAGGGGTTGGCGCTCCTGCGGGAGTTCGGCCTGCCCTTCCGAGCAGAGAGCTAGGAGGACCTACTGCATGGCTAAGAAGAGCTTGATCGCGAAGGCCGCGCGCCCACAGAAGTTCAAGACGCGCCAGTACTCACGCTGCAACCGCTGCGGACGGCCGCGGGCCGTCTACAAGCGCTTCGGCGTCTGCCGCATCTGCCTCCGCGAGCTAGCGCACGAGGGAGCCATCCCAGGCATGACGAAGGCGAGTTGGTGAGACCAGATGCTGACTGATCCAGTCGCTGACATGCTCACCCGGATCCGGAACGCCAACAAGGCGCTCCAGGAGACCGTGTCTATGCCAACGTCGAATCTGAAGACGGAGCTCGCGCGCATCCTCAAGGAGGAGGGCTACATCCGCGACTACAGAATCGACCAGGGCGAGTCGTTCGATACCCTTGTCGTCGAGCTCAAGTTCGGGCAGAACCGCGAGCGGGTCATCACCGACCTGAAGCGCGTCTCGAAGCCCGGGCGCCGGATCTATGCGAAGAAGGAGCGCCTTCCGCGCGTCCTCGGCGGCATGGGCACGGCTGTTATCTCCACCTCCGGCGGCCTCGTCACTAGCAAGCGGGCGCAGGAGCTGGGCGTCGGTGGAGAAGTGGTCTGTTTCGTCTGGTGAGGCGAGAAGCGAAAATCTAAATGAGCAGAATCGGTAAGAGCCCAATTCCACTACCTTCCGGCGTCAACGTCTCGATTTCGCCTGGCCGAGTGATGGTGAACGGCCCTCTCGGCGAGCTCTCGCAGCAGCTCCCGCAGCGGATCGCGGTCGAGCAACAGGAAGACCAGATCGTGGTCACACGTCCGACGGAGCGGGGTCAGGACCGCGCTCTGCACGGGCTGACGCGGTCGCTGGTCGCGAACATGGTCGAGGGTGTCACCAAAGGATTCGAGAAGACGCTCGAGATCCAGGGCGTCGGTTACAGGGCTGCGCTCCGGGGCACGAGCCTCGAGCTGAACGTCGGCTTCTCCCACTCGGTCTCGATCAACCCGCCGCAGGGGATCGCGTTCGAGGTGCCTCAACCCACAGTCGTGATCGTCAAGGGGATCGACAAGCAGCAGGTCGGCCAGATCGCATCGGAGATCCGTCGCGTTCGCCCACCGGAGCCCTACAAGGGCAAGGGCATCCGCTACCAGGGCGAGTACGTAGCCCGCAAGCTTGGGAAGCGGGCCTAGATCTACTAATGGCGACGTTGACGACACGTGCGGCCCGCGAGCGCCGCCACAAGAGGGTCCGCAGCCGGGTCTCGGGCTCGTCGGAGCGGCCTCGCCTGGTGGTCTTTCGTTCCAATCGGGGCATCGAGGCCCAGCTCGTCGACGACCTGAGTGGGAAGACGATCGCCGGCGCCAACCATCTGGGCGTCAAGAAGTCGTTCAAGGGCTCGAAGACCGAGCAGGCGGCGGAGGTGGGAAAGCTGCTCGCGCAGGCCGCGAAGAAGGCCGGTATCGAGACGGTGGTTTTCGACCGCGGCGGCTACCTCTACCACGGACGCGTCAAGGCGCTCGCCGAGGGCGCGCGCGAAGGAGGACTGGTTTTCTAGTGGCAGTTGACGTACAGCAGGTGCGCCAGCGCGAGATCGAGTCGCGGGAGCTCAAGGAGCGTGTGGTCGAGATCAATCGCGTCGCCAAGGTCGTCAAGGGCGGCCGTCGCTTCTCGTTCACGGCGCTCGTCGTCATCGGCGACGAGGTCGACCGCGTCGGCGTGGGCTACGGCAAGGCGCGTGAGGTGCCGCTGGCCATCTCGAAGGCAGTGGACGACGCGAAGAAGAATCTCTTCCAGGTGCCGAAGAAGGGGCAGACGATCACCCACGAGGTCGTCGGCCGGTTCGCTGCCGCCCGCGTGGTGCTCCGGCCCGCGAGCGAGGGCACCGGCGTCATCGCCGGGGGCGGCGTCCGTGCCGTCCTCGAGTTGGGCGGGATTCGCGACATCCTCGCGAAGAGCCTGGGCACGCCGAATCCGATCAACGTGCTGAAGGCGACCGTGGACGGACTGCAGCAGCTCAGGCGACCGGAAGAGGTTGCCGCGGCGCGCGGGTTGACCGTTCAGCAGGTGCTCTTCCCGCGGAAGCAAAAGCAGGAAGCCGAGAGCACACCGGCTGACGCAGAGGAGGCGCCGCAGGCGCCGGCCGGCGAGCAGACGGAGCCGGAGATGGAGACAACGGAGACGAATGGCGAAGCTGAAGATCACCCAGGTTCGTAGCCAGATCGGCCAGAGCAAAAAGCACCGCGGCACGCTCCGTGCGCTCGGCCTGGGCAAGATCGGGCGGACAGCCGAGCACCCGGAGAGCCCGGAGACGCTCGGTATGCTCAGAAAGGTCCGCCACCTCGTGAGGATCGACGAAAGCTGATGCCGCCAAAGACACCCGAAGAGCGAGAGCTCTCGCTCTCCAACTTGAAGCCCGCCCAGAAGCGGCAGCGACGCAAGCGCGTCGGCCGCGGCCTGGCCTCCGGGAAGGGGCGCTACTCCGGTCGCGGCATCAAGGGGCAGAAGTCCCGTGCCGGGTCGCACTCGATGCGCCCGGGCTTCGAGGGGGGCCAGATGCCGCTCTACATGCGGCTCGGAAAGCAACGTGGCTCGACGTCGAAGGACGCGATGCCGGTCGGCCCTCATCGCACCCACACGATTCCGGTCAATCTCGCCGACCTCGAGCGGGTCTTCGACGACGGCGCCGAGGTAACGCTCGAGGCTCTGCTTGACAAGCGCCTGATCCGAAATACCCGCACTGACGTCAAGATTCTCGGAAACGGCGAGCTGAAGAAGAAGCTGACCGTGACCGCGCACCGATTCTCGAAGACGGCCGCCGAGAAGATCGAAGCCGCCGGAGGCACCGCCACGGCGCTGCGGCCTGTGCGCGAGGTGAAGCGGCGAGCGCCGAAGAAGCTGAAGGCCGAAGAGCCGGCCGACGAGGTGGAGACGCCTGTCGCCGGCGAGCCCGAGGCAGCCGAGCCGGAGCCCGCGGAGCCCGAGAGCACGGGCGAGTCGGAGGAGAACGGCGAGGCCGAGGCTCCCGAGAGCGAGGCCTAGCCCGGAATGTTCTCCTGGCTGACAAACGCATGGCGCGTCCCGGAGTTGCGCCACCGGGTCCTCTTCACGGCGATGATTCTCTTGTTCTACCGGCTCGGGAGCTGGATTCCCGTCCCGGGCGTCGACTCGTCGCAGATCGAAAAGTACTTCAGCGGTCAGGGCGGCACGATCCTCGGCCTCCTGAACATCTTCTCGGGGGGAGCGCTCTCCCAGTTCGCGCTCTTCGCGCTAGGGATCATGCCCTACGTCACGGCCTCGATCATCCTCCAGCTGATGACCGTGGTGATCCCGCGGCTCGAGCAGCTGCAGAAAGAGGGTGAGGCCGGCTACGCCAAGATCAACCAGTACACGCGCTACCTGACGGTCGTCCTCGCAGCGCTTCAGGCGGCGGGCTACTCCTATCTCTTCCAGCGCCAGGGTGCGCTCACGCTCACCCCGAGCCGCTTCGTTCTGATCGTCATCTCGCTCACCGCGGCGACCACGCTGCTCATGTGGATGGGGGAGTTGATCACGAAGCGCGGGATTGGCAACGGCATCTCGCTCCTCATCTTCGCCTCGATTCTTTCGGGCCTCCCGGGCGGCATCCGTGCCTGGTACGAGGGGACGCCGTTCGAGCAGCTCATGTTCCCGCTCCTCGCGCTCGCGATCATCCTGGCCGTCGTCTTCGTCCAGGAGGGCCAGCGCCGCATCCCGATCCAGTATGCGAAACGCATGGTCGGCCGCCGCATGACCACGGGCGGTGCGACCTACATGCCACTGCGCGTCAACATGGCGGGCGTCATCCCGATCATCTTCGCCGCCGCGATCATGGCGTTCCCGCCCACGATCGGCCAGTTCTTCCCGCAGACGCAGACTTTCATCAACTCGAACTTCTCGCCCACGAGCCTGCCATACCTGTTCCTGCAGGCCTTCCTGATCATCATCTTCACGTACTTCTATACGGCGGTTCAGTTCAACCCTGTCGACCAGGCGGACAACCTCCGCAAGCACGGCGGCTACGTGCCCGGCATCAGGCCCGGCCCTCCCACGGCCCAGTATCTCGACCGGGTGCTGACCCGGTTGACCCTGCCCGGCTCGCTCTTCCTCGCAGCCGTCGCAACCCTACCGACGCTCTTCATCCGCTACGGCGGGTTCTCGCAGGCGACCTCGGCGGCCCTCGGCGGTACGTCGATCCTCATCGTGGTGGGCGTCGCGCTCGACACCATGCGCCAGATGGAGTCGCAGATGATGATGCGCCACTACGAAGGCTTCCTGAAATAGGCTCCATGGGCCTCGACATCGTCATCCTCGGTCCGCCCGGGGCCGGCAAGGGCACCCAGGCGAAGCTGATCGCCGACGAGCTTGGAATCCCGCACGTCGCCACGGGCGACATGCTGCGCGCCGCGATCGCGAACGGCTCGCCGCTCGGAAGGCAGGTCCGAGAGATCGTCCTGGAAGGCCACCTCGTCCCCGACAACCTCATGATCGGGCTCGTCCGCGAGCGGCTCCTCGCCGACGACACAAAGGACGGATTCGTGCTCGACGGCTTCCCGCGCACCCTTGCCCAAGCCGAGGGCCTCGATCGGATGCTCGAGGAGATCGACCGGGGCGAGCTGTCGGTAGTCCTGAACTTCGAGCTTCCAGAGGAGGTTGCCGAGCAGCGGCTGCTCGACCGCCATCTGGACGACGACACGCCCGAGGTGATTCGCACGCGCCTTCGCGAGCAATACGTGCCCGATGATCTCGTCGAGTACTACCGGGCCGGCGGCAACCTCGTCGGGATCCACGCCGACCGCTCTGTCGACGAGGTCTTCTCCGAGGTGCTGGACGTCCTGCAGACCGCTGGAGCGCAATGATCATCCGCAAGTCGACCGAGGAGATCGAGGCCATGGCCCGCGCCGGCGCCGTCGTCGCCGAGACCCTCGACGTCCTGCGAGACCAGATACAGCCGGGAGTGACGACGCTCGAGCTCGACGCGGTCGCCGAGGAGTTCATCCGCTCGCGCGGGGGCATCCCGACCTTCAAGGGTTACCGCGGCTTCCCTGGCTCGATCTGCACGTCTCCCAACACGATGGTGGTGCACGGGATCCCAGGTCCGTACCGGCTCGAGGAGGGCGACGTGATCTCGGTCGACGTCGGCGTCACCCTCGACGGCTTCGTCGGGGACTCTGCTTTCACGTTCCCTGTCGGGGAGATTCACCCGGATACCCAACGTCTCCTCGACGTCTGCCAGGCCGCGCTCGCGGCCGGGATCGAAGAGGCGCGCCCGCGCAACCACATCGGGCACATCTCGGCCGCCGTGCAGCGGGTCACCGAGGCGGCAGGCTTCTCCGTCGTCCGGTCGCTGGTCGGGCACGGCGTGGGCCGATCGATGCACGAGGAGCCTCAGATTCCGAATGTGGGGGAGCCGGGCCGGGGGCCGAAGCTCGCAACCGGCATGACGCTTGCGATCGAGCCGATGATCAACGCCGGGGGAGCGGGCGTGTGGGTTGCCGACGACCACTGGTCGATCTACACCGACGACAAGTCCCTTTCGGCACACTTCGAGCACACGGTCGCGGTCACCGACGATGGGCCCCGGATCCTGACGCAGCCACGGGTTCCGGCCACCGGGTCTCTGCTACGATAGATCGGTTTCGCGGCCCGAGCCGGGTTCGCCTTGGCTCGCCGGTAATCCCTATGAAAGTCAGAGCTTCCGTCAAACCGATGTGCGACCGCTGCCGCGTGATCAAGCGGCACGGAAAAGTCCTGGTCATTTGCACCAACCCGCGGCACAAGCAGCGGCAAGGATAAGGAGCAAGATTTGGCACGAATTGCAGGCGTCAACCTTCCACGTGAGAAGCGGCTCGAGGTCGGCCTGACGTACATCTACGGGATCGGCCCGTCCACGTCGCGGAAGATCGCCGCCGAGCTCGGCCTCTCGCCCGACACCAAGGTGCGTGACCTGACCGACGAGGAGATCACCAAGCTTCGCACGTATATCGACGACGGCCTCTCCGTCGAAGGCGACCTTCGCCGCGAGCGCTCGCAGAGCATCAAACGGCTCCAGGAGATCGGCGCGTACCGTGGGGTGCGCCACCGGCGCGGCCTCCCGGTGAACGGCCAGCGCACGAAGACGAACGCGCGCACCCGCAAGGGCCCCAAGAAGACCGTCGGCCGCGGCAAGAAGGCCGTGGCGAAGTAGCGTGGCTCCTCCTCGCCGATCTGCGGCCAAGGGCCGCTCGCGCCGCCGTGTCAAGAAGAACATCGCCATCGGGCAAGCGCACATCAAGACGTCGTTCAACAACACGATCGTGTCGCTGACCGACAAGGACGGGAATGTGATCGCGTGGGAGAGCGCCGGCTCGGCGGGCTTCAAGGGCTCGCGCAAGTCGACGCCGTTCGCCGCGCAGGTCACGGCCGACTCGTGCGCGCGGAAAGGCATGGAGCACGGGCTCCAGAAGATCGAGGTCTTCGTGAAGGGACCGGGCTCGGGCCGTGAGACCGCGATTCGCTCGCTCCAGGCCGCGGGCCTCGAGGTGCTCGGCGTCCGCGACGTGTCTCCGCAGGCCCACAACGGCGTTCGCCAGAAAAAGCGCAGGCGCGTCTAGACATGGCCCGCGAGAACCTTGGAACCAAGTGCCGCAACTGCCGTCGCGAAGGACTCAAGCTTTTCCTGAAGGGCGAGCGCTGCCTCACGGAGAAGTGTTCGGTCGAGCGACGGAGCTACCCGCCGGGCGAGCACGGCCGCGGCCGCATCAAGCAGTCGGAGTACCTGCTCCAGCTCCGCGAGAAGCAGAAGGCGCGCCGCTACTACGGGATTCTCGAGAAGCAGTTCCGCGGCTACTACAAGAAGGCGTCGCGGCGTTCGGGGATCACCGGCGAGGAGCTCCTGCGGATGCTCGAGACCCGGCTCGACAACGTCGTCTACCGGCTCGGGTTCGCTGCCTCCCGCGCACAGGCCAGGCAGCTGATCCGCCACGGGCACTTCCAGGTGAACGGCCGCCGGGTCAACATCCCGAGTTTCCAGGTGCGGCCAGACATGATCGTCGCGATGAAGGCGGGGAGTCCGGCCGAGCCGGTCATCCGCGACGCGACCGACCTGACGGCGTCGGTCTCGCCCTGGCTCCAGGCCGACCACGACAACCTGACAGGCAAGATCTTGAAGCTTCCGGAGCGCGACGAGATCGACGCTCCGGTGCAAGAACAGCTCATCGTCGAGCTCTACTCGAAGTAGGCGCGAGGCGTGCCTCGCCCAGTCATCTGTAGGAGATAGGAAGGAACGCATGGCTACCAGAACGGCAACGATGGATTTTCAGATCCCCAGGATCGTCCACGAGGAGGTCGACGAGCGAAACGGCGTCTTCGTGATCGAGCCGCTCGATCGCGGCTTCGGCTACACGTTCGGCAACTCGCTGCGGCGCGTGCTGCTTTCCTCGCTCGAGGGAGCCGCGGTCACGTCCGTGAAGATCGAGGGTGTCGCCCACGAGTTCACGACGCTGCAGGGAGTTCGCGAGGACGTCACCGACATCATCCTCAACCTCAAGAACCTGATCTGCCGGCTCGAGGGCGATTCGCCTGAGGTCGAGGTTCGGCTCGAGAAGAAGGGCTCCGGGGCGGTCAAGGCATCGGACATCGCCGCGCCCGCTGACCTCGAGATCCTGAACCCGGACCTCGAGATCGCGAACCTCTCCGACAAGGGGAAGCTCGACATCATCCTCACGATCGGGCGCGGCCGGGGCTATGTCCCCGCCGAGCTGAACCGCGAGCCCGAGCAGTCGATCGGCGTGATTCCCGTCGACTCGATCTTCTCGCCGGTGCGCCGCGTCTCCTACGAGGTCGAGGCAGCACGCGTGGGCCAGCGCACGGACTACGACAAGCTGAGGCTCGACGTCACCACCGACGGCTCGCTCGACCCGCGCGACGCGATCGCGCAGGCCGCCGAGATCCTGATCCGGCAGCTCGCCATCTTCACCGACATCGACAAGATCGAGGGCTTCGGGGAAGCGGCCAGTGAGGCCCAGGCCGAGGTGCCGCAGGCGCACGGGATGGAGAACTTCCCGATCGAGGAGCTCGAGCTGGGCGTCCGCAGCTACAACTGTCTGAAGAGGGTCGGAATTGAGACGATCGGTGACCTCGTCACGAAGAGCGAGAACGAGCTTGCCGCGATTCCGAACTTCGGCAAGAAGTCGATCGAGGAAGTCAGCGAGACGCTCCAGGCCCACGGCCTGAGCCTCCGCGACGACTGAGGCTCGGGGGCGGACCGGGTGAGGCACCAGCGGGCAGGCAGGAAGCTCGGGCGCGATTCGGCCCACCGAAAGGCGCTGTACGCCAACCTGGCGAGCGCGCTGATCGAGCACGGCAGGATCAAGACCACCGAGGCGAAGGCCAAGGAGGTACGGCCGATCGTCGAGCAGATGATCACGCTCGGGAAGAGGGGGGACGTCTCGGCGCAGCGCCAGGCCGTGGCATTCCTACGCTCGAAGCCCGTCGCGCACACGCTGTTCACCGAGATCGCCCCCCGCTTCGCAGACCGAGCAGGGGGCTACACCCGGGTCGTCAAGTTGGGCCCACGGCAGGGCGACGCCGCTCAGATGGCCTACCTCGAGCTCGTGGACTACGTCCCCGAGCGCACACCCGCCCCGGCGGCCGGCTAGTCCGCGTCGACCGCGTCGGCGTACTGTCCGAGCACTCCCGTCCAACCGGAGGCGTAGTTCGCCCGTGTCGCCTCGGCCTCGTCGCCGAGGACCTCCCAGCCCGTCTGCTCTAGTTCGACCCGCGTTCCGTCACCTTCGGCCACGAAGCGGATCTCGAGCTGCTGCGCAGTCTCCGGGCCGCGTCCTGCATGCCAGGTCATGCCGAGCCGGCCGGGGGGATCCCACGTCGTGATCTCGCCCCACTCGTGCTCGGTGCCGTCGTCCAGCCGTTCGTAGAAACGCCCGCCAACGTGGCCTTCGAGGACAATCGTGTCCACCCGCTCGTGGCCGACGGAGTGAGTCCGGGCGGGCCACCAGCTCGTGAGTCCCTCCGTGAATACCCGGAATGCCACTTCGGGCGGGCGGGCGACCGTGATCGTCTTGCGGAGTGTGAGGTCAGTTGCTTCCATGCTGCTCTCCTTCCAGCTCGCTTTCCGCTGCCGTCTTGAAGGCGGCCAGCGCCTGTGTCCAGAACTCGTCGAAATACGTGCGGAGCTCGGCGACCGCGCCCGGCTCGACCCGGTAGACGCGCCGCGTGCCGACGCGGCTCTCGGAGACCAGGCCCGCGTCTTTCAGCACCCTGAGGTGCTGGGAGACTGCAGGCCGGCTGACGGGGAGCTCTCCGGCCAGGTCGCCGACCGAACGCGGGCCGACGCCCAGAAGCTCGAAGATCGTTCGTCGTGTCGGATCCCCGAGAGCTGCGATGCCGTTACCGTAAGCCATCACTTACGGTAAGCATACACTTACGCATTTGGATGTCAACTAGCCTCCGCCGATGGCGAAGCTGAAGCTGACGCTCGAGTACGACGGCACGTCGTTTTCGGGCTGGGCTGTGCAACCGGGGCTGCGCACCGTCGAGGGAGAGCTTCGTGGAGCGCTTGATGCCCTCTTCCCGGGCTGGAGCGAGCTTGCGGTGGCGGGGCGCACGGACGCAGGCGTGCATGCGCTGGCTCAAGTGGCGAGCCTGACCGCCTCCGAGGGCCCGCTCGGAAGTGCCGCCGACGCGCTGAACTCACGGCTTCCCAGCGACCTCAAGGTGATCGCCTCGGAGCGGGTACCCGCCGAGTTCGACGCTCGGTACGGGGCTCGCGCCCGGAGCTACCTCTACCGGATCTGGCGCCGGCGGGCCTCGTCGCCGTTCGAGCACCGCCGCTCGCTCCGGTGGCCGCGTCCCGTCGATCTCGAGGTGCTCGACGCTCTCGCCAGCCTGATCGCCGGCACGCACGACTTTCGGGCTTTCACGCCGACCGAGACGCGGCACTCGAGCTTTCACCGCACCGTGCTCGAGGCGGGGTGGAGCTCCACCGACGACCTGCTCGAGTTCCGGATCAGCGCGGAGAGCTTCTTGCGACACATGGTGCGAACCCTCGTCGGTACGATGCTGGAGGCCGAGCCGGCCGTCTTCGAGCGACTGCTCGAGGGGCGTCCGCGCTCCGAAGCCGGCAGGACGGCTCCGCCCTGGGGCCTCTATCTCGAGCATGTGGACTACTGACGTGAAGTACCCGACTGTCCTCTTCGACCTTGACGGCACGCTGATCGACTCGGGCGGGATGATCCTCGAGTCCTTCCGGCACGCGACGCGAACCGTGCTGCACCGGGAGATTCCGGACGATGAGCTCGTGGCTGCCGTCGGAGGCTCGTCAATTCGCGACCAGATGGCGTCATTCGACGCGGATCGTGCCGACGAGCTCGTCCGCGTGTACCGCGCGCACAACGCGCCCCTCCACGACGCGCTCGAGGCCTTCGAAGGGGTGCACGACGTCCTGGATCATCTCCATGCGGAAGGGCGGAAGCTCGGGATCGTGACCGCGAAGCGCCGAAAGACAGTCGATCTCGCTTTCGAGCAGCTGGGTATCGAGCGCTACTTCGACGTAGTCGTCACCACCGACGACACGGAGCTCCACAAGCCGCACCCCGAGCCCGTCTTGCGGGCGCTCGAGCTGGTCGGCGCGACGCCCGACCGCGCGGCGTTCATCGGGGATTCACCCTTCGACATTCAGGCCGGGAAGGCGGCGGACGTCTTCACGATCGGGGTCTCCTGGGGGAAGATCCACCCAGCCGAGAGATTGCTCGAGCACGGAGCCGACCTGATCGTTCACTCACCGCGGGAGCTTCTCGATGCCCTCTAGCCAGACCTCTGTGACCGGCCGGGTGGAAGAACTGCGCCGTGAGCTCGAGCATCATCTGCACCGGTACCACATCCTCGACGATCCGGAGATTTCGGACGCCGACTACGACCGACTCTACGATGAGCTGGTTGCGCTCGAGGAGGCAAACCCGGAGCTCGTAACGCCGGACTCGCCGACGCAGCGCGTGGGGGCACCGCCCTCGGACAGGTTCACGAAGGTCGATCACCTGGCGCCTATGGGCTCCCTCGAGAAGGTCACGACCGGCGAGGCGCTCGGAAAGTGGGCAGACGACGTGCGAAAGCGCCTCGGCTCGGACGAGCCCGTCGCCTACGTGATCGAGCCGAAGATCGACGGCTCAGCCGTCTCGCTCGTGTACGAGGAGGGGCGCTTCGTCCGCGGGGCCACTCGGGGTGACGGCTTCCGCGGAGAGGAGATCACGGTCAACCTGAGGACCATCCGGTCGATCCCGCTCTCGCTTCGCCTGGCGCCCGGGGAAGCGGCGCCGCCTGTGGTGGAGGTACGCGGTGAGGTCTATTTTCCGCTTTCCGGGTTCCGCGAGCTGAACGAGCGGCTCGTCTCGGAGGGAAAGAAATCGGCTCCGAATCCGCGCAATGCTGCGGCCGGGACCCTCCGACAGCTCGACTCGTCGATCACGGCCGCGCGTCCACTCGCAATCTGGGTCTACGGCTCGGGCTACCGGGAGGAAGTCGAGGTCGAGACGCAGTGGGAGCTCCTCGAGTGGCTTCGCGAGCGCGGCTTTCGCACGAACCCGTACTCCGAGCGCCTCGAGACGATCGAGGAGGTCGCGGAGGCCTGCCGGGCCTGGGAGGCGCGGCGGATCGACCTGGACTACGAGATCGACGGGATCGTGATCAAAGTCGACTCGATCGACCAGCAGCGGCGGCTCGGCGCTCTCCACTCGAGGCCGCGTTGGGCTCGCGCCTTCAAGTGGGCCCCCCTGACGGCGCAGACCAAGCTCTCGAAGATCCACATCCGTGTCGGGAGGACGGGGAACCTGAACCCGTGGGCGCAGTTGGAACCGGTGCACGTGGGCGGCGTCACGGTGTCGACGGCCACGCTCCACAACCAAGAGGACATCAATCGGAAAGACATTCGCGAGGGCGACATGGTGATCGTCCAGCGTGCGGGCGACGTCATTCCGCAGGTGGTCGGCCCCGTCCTGCCGCACGCGAAGGGGACGAAGCCGTTCCAGATGCCGGCGAAATGCCCGCTTTGCGGCGCTGACGTCGTCAAGCCGGAGGGCGAGGTCATGCACCGCTGCCCCAACCGCGCGTGTCCCTCGCGCGGCCTCGAGACGCTCATCAACTGGGTGAGTGCTGCGATGGACATCGAGGGGGTCGGGGAGCAATTCATCCGCCGGCTCTGGGAAGAGGGGCTCCTCCGCTCGATGCCCGACCTCTACCGTCTGACCGCCGACCAGCTCCAGGAGCTCGACGGCTACGGGGAGATCTCGGCTCGGAACGCCGTCGAAGCGATTCAGGGGTCGAAGTCGCAACCGTTCTTCCGGGTGCTCTTCGGGCTGAACATCCCGGACGTCGGCTGGGTGACCGCGCAGAACCTGACCAGGCACTTCGGCTCCGTCGACCGCCTCATGGACGCAAGCCAGGAGGACATCATGGCCGTCGAGGGGATCGGGCCGGAGCGGGCCGAGGCGATCGCGGAGTGGTTCTCCGACGAGGAGAACCGCCGGCTTGTGCAGGAGCTGCGAGAGCTCGGCCTGACCTTCGAGGCGGGGGAGGCAGAGCGGCCTGTCGAGGGCCGCCTCACCGGCTCCACGTATGTGATCACGGGAACGCTCTCAGGCTGGACGCGCGAGGAGGCGACGGCCGCGCTCGAGGAGCTCGGTGCCCGCGTGCTCAACTCCGTGTCGGGCAAGACAACGGGCGTCGTCGTCGGGGAGGAACCAGGGTCGAAGCTCGCGAAGGCGGAGAAGGTCGGCGTTCCCATCCTGGACGAGGCCGCCTTCCAGAAGCTTCTCGAGAGCTAGCGCGCGCGGCCCGAAAGAATCTGTACGAATCGATCCTGGCCCTGCCGTGCGGAGAGCCATGGGATCGGAGCCCCGTTCTGGAGCACGGAGAAGACGTATCGCGCTCCGACGAATCCCGAGAGGCTCGAGGCACTGTCGGTTGTCCCGGTCTTCGCACGAACGAAGCCGCGTGCTGGAGGCGAGCGCAGGCGGTCCTTTAAGGTGCCGTTCACGCCCGCCAATGGCAGCGAGCTCACGAATGGCCGCTGGAAGCCGGGGTCGCTCCAGCCCGTGACCAGGATGGCGGCGACCGCCCGCGCCGTCAGGCGGTCGTAACTGGACAAGCCGGAGCCGTCGGCTATCCGGACCCCGGCCAGCGGCACCCCGCGCGCTCGTAGGACCTCGCGTGCTACGGAGACGCCGGCGGCGGTCGCCCCGCGGTCGAGGACGCGGGCGCCGAGGCGCTTCAGGAGCATCTCTGCGACGAAGTTGTCACTCTGTCGATTCATCTGCCGCACCAGCCCGGCGGTCGAGGGAGAGAGGATCTGGGAGACGAGCGTGTCGCCCTCGTCGGCTCCCCCGACGCCGGCGCCCCGGAGCACCCTGACGCCCGCGAGCATCAGCGCTCGGCGAAACGCCCGCGCTGCGGCAAGCGCCGGCGTTTCGACCGTGCGGCCACGGACCTTCGCTTCGTCGACTACGAGAGCCGAGAGCGGGGGGCACTCCTCCTTGTAGAAGGACGGCTTCCAGCCCGGCGCGACGCGACGGGTATCGAAGTACGTCTCGTCAGCGAAGACCTTGCCCGTCACCGTGGTAATGCCGGAGAGCCGGACTCGCTTCGCGAGCACGGCGAGGTCCGAGCCGGTGAGCGTCGGGTCGCCGTAGCCCTTCAGGATGAGCGCTCCTTGCCAGACAGACTTGCTCGAGGATCCCCTGCCGAGCACGCGAGTCGGGATGCGCGCAGAGGGGCCCAGGCGGTCGAGAGCTGCGAGCGCCACGATCAGCTTCTCATTCGACGCGGGCCGGAGTGGGCGGTCCGGGTGCTTCCCGTAGACGAGGCCGCCGTTGCGAAGATCGAGGACGAGCGCGCCCGTGGCCTGCCAGGAGACGCCGCGGACGGTGAGCGCTCGCGTTAGCTCGCCGGAGAGCGCCGCCGTTGCTGCGCCTGCCGTTGCGAGCGCCAAAGCCGACGCAAGGGCAACGATCCAGGCGGCGCGCCGTGTGGGCCGCCTCACCGGCGAAGATAGGCCTACCGGCCCATGGTCGCCCCATGGCTGCTCCTCGATACTAGAGAGACGGCGATGTCGAACGATTTCCCCCTTCTGCTCGATCAAATCCGCGCACTCCTCGACGCCGCCCCGGACGACGAGGCAGGGCTTGCGGAGATGGAGAATACGCTCACGGACGGCTGCGCACGGGCGCTGCTGCTCGAAACGGAGCGCGCCCGAATCGAGAAGCGGATCGGGGAGCTCGCTCGGGCTGATGAGGACACGATCGAGCTCGAGGAGCTCAGGCGCCTCTCCGACCGGCGCACGCAGGGGGAGGAGGAGCTCGTCCGCCTCCGGGCGCTGCTCGAGCTTCTGCGCCAGCGAATCCATGCTCGCCGCGCCGTGCCGCTGAACGGCTAGACGTCCTTAGTAGGAGGGCTTGGCGAAACGCAAGCGCAGTGCCGCCGGGCCGCGCTGCTCGCCCCGATGCTGCGTCCTCAGTCGCACCGATAGCGCTGCTATCGGCACTCCCTGCGTCCTTGCCTCGGAACGACCATCGCACCCCGGCGACGAGCGACGTTCCACCAATCCCTCCTAGACGATCCCGCTTCGGACGGCGTAGACGGCCGCCTGGATGCGGTTTTCCATCTGGAGCTTCATGAGGATGTTCGAGATGTGGTTCTTCACGGTCTTCGGGCTGATGAAGAGCGCACGCGCGATCTCCGCGTTGTCGTTGCCGCTGGCGATCAGCTTCAGAACCTCAATCTCGCGTTCGGAGAGCTCGGCTCTGATCGTCTCGGCGGCGTCGACGCTCGAGCGCTGGGCGCGCAGGATCTGGAGCATCTTCGCGGCGATCTGCGGTGAGATGAGGGATTCGCCTGCGGCCGCCGAGTGGATGCCGGCGATCAGCTGGTCGACCGAGGAGTCCTTGAGGAGGTAGCCGCAGGCACCGCCCATGACGGCGTTGATGACGTCGCTGTCGTCGGCGGAGATCGTGAGGACCACGACCCGCGTCAGCGGCGCGATGCTCGTCATCTGGCGGATCACGTCAACGCCGGACGGGCCCGGCATGTTGAGATCCATGATCACGACGTCGGGGGCGAGCTCGCGGACGAGTCGGAGCGCGACGTCCCCGTTCTCGGCCTCGCCGACGACGTGCAGCCCGTGCTCCGAGAGGAGGTTGACGAGACCGCTTCTGAAGAGATCATGATCGTCAACAAGGAGAACGCGCAGCTCGTCGAACGTCTTCTCGACGTGCACCTCTTCCGGCACCGAACCCCCGCTCATCGTCCTCCCTGGGCTACCTGGGACAAGACGAATTCTAATGGAGAGTGATCGTGACCGTCCTCCGGCCCCAGGCGACCGCCTGTTCCCGGGTGGGGAACCACAGGTCGATGACGAGGCCCTTGACGGCGCCGCCCGTGTCCGCGGCCACGCCCTCTCCGTAGCCGGGCACGGTCATCCGGGTGCCGAGGGGGATCACGCTCGGGTCGACGGCGACCACGCCCCAACTGGTCGGGATGCCGGTCGCGGTCGTCCCCCGAAGGGCATATCCAGTGGATTGCACCGTCATCTGTGTGCCCGGCCCCGCCGGGGCCCCGGTCGGGACCGCAGGCGGCGGCCCGGACGAGCTCGACGAGTCACCCGAGCCGGACGAGCTCCCGCTCTCGATCTCGTGGGACTGCACCTCTGCAGCCTGCGCCTGTTCGGTCAGGTTGCCGATCTGGACCGTGTTCAGCCCCTGCCGGCGACGAACCTCGGCGAGGTAGCCGGCTCGCTCGGAGCGTGCGGCCAGGAGGGCATCGCGGGCCGCTTCCGCTTCGTCCGTCAGCCGGGCCAGGCGGGCCTGCTCGGCCGCCAGGGTCCGCAGGGCGGTCCGGACGCCCGCGCGCGTCTCCTTGACGTCGGAGATGATCTCCTTGTCCTGGCGCGCGAGCCGTCCGAGGTTGTCGAGTCCAGTCAGCGCCTCGTCGAGGGAGCGCGCCCCGAGGAGGATTGCAAGCGGGTCGGCATCACCGTCGATGTAGAGGGTCCGCAACCGCGCGCCAAGCTGGTCCTCGGCTTGAGCCAGTGCACGGCGGAGGATCTGCAGGTTCCGCCTTGCCGCGTCGCGCTGCGCGGCGAGCTGCTGCGAACGGGCGCGAAGAGTTGCCAGACGCCGTTCGGCGCGTGCGAGACCGGACTCCAGCGCGTAGAGCTCGAGGACAGCCGCCCGTGCATGGTCCGCAAGCGCTGCGTTTTCGGAGCGCAGCCGGTCGCTCTGACTTCGGAGCATCCCGGGGTCGTCGGCGCGCGCGCCGGCCGACGCCAGGAGTGCCACCGACAAGGCCGGGGCCGCAATCGCGATGCGAGCCCCTCGTGGAAGCAGACGCCCTCGCACGAGGCGGCCAACCCTAGCAAGCGCCGAAACCGCGGAACAGGTAGGATTGTATCCGACGGCACAAGCCGGGTCTTCTGGCTCCTAGCCGCCTTCATTGTTAGGCTCCGCCCCTTGTGGCGTCGCCCAGCCCCGCACGCGCGCCTGCTTGCCCTATGTCCGTGTCTCCCAATTCCGGAGCTATCTGATCCAGCCTTGTAGACGAAGGACGGCCGTCGCACTGCTGGCTAGCATGGCCACGCTGCTTGCTGCGGGCACTTCGGCTACGGCCTCGCCGACCGTCTCGGCGAAGCAGGCCGAGGCCCAGCGCGTGCTGGCCGACATCCAGGCCATCGACTCGAGCCTCGACAAGGCGGTCGACGCCTACAACGCGGCCCAGATGAAGCTCGACGCGATCCGCGCAGAGGAGAAGGTAAACCAGCGGCACCTCGTGATCGCGCGGAGCAACTTCAAGAACGCGCAGGCCACGCTTGCGAGCCGGCTCCTCGCTCTCTACAAGAGCGGCGACGACAACGTCCTCGAGGTCCTGCTCGGATCAAGGAGCCTCAGTGAGCTCCTGGAGCGTGTCGACACCATCAGCCGCGTCTCGGCGGAGGACACTCGCGTGGTCAGCGAGATCCGAAGCTACCGGGCAGAGATCAAGCGCCGTGAGAAAAAGCTCGCGATTGCTCGTGTGCAGCAGGAGCAAGTGCTGGCGGAGCGGGCAGAGCGGCGGCGTCAGATCGAAGGACAGCTTGCGGAGCGGCAGCGGCTGCTCGCGTCGATCAAGGATCAGATCGCGAAGATCAAGGCGGAGGAGGCACAGCGCCAACGCCGCTTGCAGGAGCAGGCCCAGCAGGTCGTCGACCAGCAGCAGTCCTCTGGTTCTACAAGTTCCACGCCGGTCGCAGACGGTGCGTCGGGCAGCTCTCCACCGCCTGCAACTCACGGTGGGGTCGCCGGGATCGCACTGAGCTACCTGGGTGTTCCATACGTCTGGGGCGGGGCATCGCCGAGCGGTTTCGATTGCTCCGGGTTTGTCATGTACGTCTACGCCCAGGTCGGGATCTCCCTTCCGCACAACGCCGCAATGCAGTACGGCTACGGCAGCCCGGTCAGCCGCGACCAGCTGGAGGCCGGCGACCTTGTCTTCTTCGATGGGCTCGGCCACGTAGGCATCTACATCGGTGGCGGATCGTTCGTCCACGCGCCCCACACCGGCGACGTTGTGAAGATCTCGAGCCTCTCGGATTCGTGGTATGCGTCGACGTACGTCGGCGCTCGCCGTCTGTAGAAGCGAGTAGCCGAGCCTGCAGGCCTTGGCGCAGGCGCCGCTCGGTGCTCCTCGCCGGGGACACCGCGCCCGCTGATTCCTTCTCGAGGGTGGAAGGGAACCCTTCTCTCGTGCAGAATCACGCCGGTCCCCGATACGCTGAGGCTTGCCTATGCGCACGATCTGGAACGGATCCATCAACTTCGGCCTGGTCAACATCCCGATCGGGCTGGCCGTCGCGCAGCAGCGGCAGGACACCTCGTTTCGAACCCTCCATCGCGAGTGCGGAACGCCGATCAAGCAGAAGCGCTACTGCCCGTTCCACGAGCGGGACGTGGAAGCCGACGAGCTCGTCAAGGGCTGGGAGTTTTCAAAGGGGCAGTTCGTCATCGTCGAGGAGTCTGACCTCGAGACTGTCGCGGTTCAGCGCTCGCAATCGATCGACATCCTCCGTTTCGTCCCGGTCGAGCAGGTCGACCCGATCTACTTCGACCGGGCCTACTACCTGGCCCCGGCCGCGGCGGCGGCCCAGCGGCGGCCGTACGTCCTCCTCCTTCGTGCGATGCAGGAGGCGAAGGTCGGCGCGGTTGGCAAGTTCGTCCTCTGGGGCAAGGAGAACCTCTGCCTCATCCGCCCGCTGGGAGACTCGCTCGCCCTCGAGACGCTGTATTTCGCCGAGGACATCCGCTCGCGCTCCGAGATCGACGAGGCCGTAGAAGAGACCGACGCGAGCAAGGCCGAGCTGAAGATGGCGCTCGAGCTCGTCGAGAGCCTCGTCGGCGAGTTCGATCCCAGCGAGTTCGAGAACGAGTATCGAAACGACCTCAGGCGCATGCTCGAAGCGAAGCTTGCGGGCGAAGAGATCAAGCAGCCCGAGCCGGCGGCTCCCGTCCCGGTGATCGACCTCATGGAGGCGCTGAAGCAATCCGTCGCCCAGGCGCACAAGCAGAAGGCGCCCGCAAAGGCGAAGCGGGGCGGACCGTCCCGAAAGCGAGCCGCAGCGCGCTAGTTTGTCGGGCGGGAATTTCTCCCGCCCCGCGGGTCTATCTGGACGCCGGGCCGGCGCTCAACGCCTGGAGCTGAGCCTGGAAGAGCATCTTGTCGATCTTCCCGTGGTAGATCGGCACCGACTCCTGGACGCAGAGGCGGATGACCTCGATCCGATCGATTCCAAGCTCTTTCGACAGCTCCTCGGGCGTGAGGTGGTTGGCCACGAACGCTCCTTTCAGTCGGGTACGAAAAAGCCCGCCGTCATGGGACAGGCGGGCTTGGCGCCGCAAAGACATCGGTGGCGAGGGAGCTCAAAGGCGTCGGGCTCCTTGCTTCATGGACGGAAGAATACGCGTCGGTGATGTCGGACGCAACGCTCCTCGAAGGTTTTCGCCCGCTGTTTGCAGAGTTCCGGGGGGCCCGCCTGCGGTACTTCGCCGCCGGCGCGGGACGACCTGTCGTCCTCGTCCACGGTCTAGGGGGCGCAGCCACGAACTGGACGCGCCTGGCGCCGCTCCTGGCGCGCTCGAGGCGAGTTCTCGTTCCCGACCTTCCGGGTCACGGCCGCTCGGGCTCGATCGGCCGGCATGCGGACCTTGGCGCCTACGCAGACTGCATCGCCGCGATCCTGCAGCAGGAGACAACCGCTCCCGCTGCTCTCGTCGGCCACTCGATGGGCGGCGTTGTCGCTCTCCGGCTGGCCGTGGCCCACCCAGCCCGGGTCTCCGCCCTCGCCCTCGTGGAGTCGGCCGGCATCTCGTCCGCCTCCCGCCGGGCGGAGGCGTTCCTCGCGCTCACCGGGCTCCTGAAGCCCGCGCGTCATGCGGCGCGGCTGCGGCACCACATCGCGACCCGGCCGTCCTTGCGGGCGCTCACATTCGGCTACTGGGGCGCGGGTCTGGCGCGCGACCTGACCGCGGAGGCCGTCCTTGGATTCCTCGAAGGCGGGCACGACGCGACGGACGTGGCAGCGGCCTCGGCGGCTCTCGTCCGCGACGATCCGCGTCTCGAACTCGACCGGGTGATCTGCCCGGCACTCGTGCTCTGGGGCTCGCGAGATCGGATGGTGCCGCTCGAGGACGGCTTCGAGTACGCGCGCCGGCTCAGGGCTCCGATCCGGGTGGTCGCCGGGGCGGGCCACCTGCTGATCGGAGAGCGCCCCGAGGAGTGCGCATCGATCCTGGAAGACTTCCTAGACCGGGTTGGGGAGGTCGACGAACTCCCACTCGAGTGAGAACTCCTGGGCGATCCGCTCGGCCAGGGCCCGAACGCCTAGCGTCTCCGTCGCGTAGTGGCCGGCCGCGACGAAGTGGACTCCGGCCTCCTTGGCGGCGTGCTTCGTCGGCTCGGCAGCCTCGCCCGTCACGAAGCAGTCGTAGCCCTCCGCGACAGCGTCCGCGAGGAGCCGCGCGGCGCCTCCCGAGCAGATCGCGACTCGCTCGATCGTCTCGGGGCCGTAGGAGAAGACGAGCGGTGGCCGGTCCAAGCGCTCGCGCACCCGGGTCGCGAACTCGTCCATCGGCTGCGGGCGATCCAGGGGGCCGCCGAATCCGATCCCGGCGAAGGGTTCCAACGGGCCCACGCCGAGCTCCTGGGCGAGCAGCACGTTGTTTCCCAGCTCGGGGTGGGCGTCGAGCGCCAGGTGGTAGGCGGCGAGTGTGAGGTCGGCGTGGAATAGCGCGCGCAGCCGGCCTTTCAGCTCCGGGCCGACCACCCGCGAGTCACGATCCCAGAAGAGACCGTGATGGACGAGAACCAGTTGGGCGCCTAGCTCGGCGGCACGCTCGAAGAGCTCGCGGGAGGCGGACACGCCGCAAACGATCTTCATCACCTCCGGCGCACCGACGACCTGGAGGCCCATCGGCCCGTAGTCCGGATGGGCGTCGAGCTCGAGGAGCTCGGCGGCGAATCCGAGGATCTCGTCCCTGCCTGCGATTGCGGTACCCTAGTGCCCGTTCGGGGTGTAGCGCAGCCTGGTAGCGCGCGCCGTTCGGGTCGGCGAGGTCCCCGGTTCGAATCCGGGCACCCCGATATCACCTGACCGCGTCCGCCGCCCCGCACGGCGGTACGCTCAGGCCGAGGTGACGCTTGCGAGCCTTCTTCCGCTGGCGCACGCAGACGCCGTGCCCATCTCCGAGCTCGACTCGGCCTGGTCGACGCCCCCTGCCGTGCTCGCGGGCGCTGCGCTTGCGCTCGTTCTCTTCGGCCAGGCTTTCATCCGGCTGCGGCGCCGGGGCAGGAAGGATCACGCCGGCTGGGACCGCGCTGCCCTCTTCGTGGCCGGAATCGCTGTCGCGACCCTCGCCCTCGTTTCCCCCTTGGACGCAGCCGGCGAGGAGTACCTCCTCTCCGCGCACATGCTCGAGCACGTCCTGATCGGAGATCTAGCCCCGGCGCTTCTCCTGGTTGCGATCCGAGGACCGCTGACGTTCTTCCTGCTACCTGCGTGGGTGCTTCGCCCCCTGGCCGGAATTGCGCCCCTGCGCGCGTTTCTGGGGTATCTGCTTCGCCCCAGGGTGGCGCTGGCTGTCTGGGCGCTCGTCTTCGCGTTCTGGCACATCCCGTCAGCGTTTGACCTCACGCTCCAGAACCGTCTCGTCCACGATCTCGAGCACGTCACGTTCGTGCTCGCCGGAATCCTCGTCTGGTCGCAGCTCGTCGATCCCGCCCGGCGGCGGGAACTGACCATCGGCGGGCGGTTGACCCTGGCGGCCGTCCTGTTCGCGGCCGGGCAGATTCTCGCCTACGTCCTGATCCTCTCCTTCTCGCCGCTCTACCGGCCCTACGCCGCGCAGGACGAGCGGCTCTTCGGTCTCTCACCCCTGACCGACCAGAGGCTCGCAGGGCTCGTGATGATGTCCGAGCAGGTCGTGACGCTCGGGCTCTGCGCCGTCTTCCTCGTCAGCGCATACAGCAGGCAGAGGGCAGCACGGGGCGAGCGGGAGGCGCTCTCGCTGGCGCCCCGTCCGTGACCCCGGCCGCGTCCTCGTGGAGCTTCGAGCCGCTCTTCCTGGTGCTCGCAGCACTGGCGGGGATCCTCTACTTCCG
>Ga0307319_10000053_pt1 | contig 34472 bp, 38 predicted proteins | sample ER_DNA_368_FD_194491 | JGI IMG/M metagenome (GOLD analysis project Ga0307319, IMG submission 194491) | Bulk soil microbial communities from the East River watershed near Crested Butte, Colorado, United States - ER_DNA_368 | ecosystem: Environmental > Terrestrial > Soil > Floodplain | place...
GTCTACGACGCGGTAGGACACCGGGCCGCGCTCGGCCAGCTTGCGCGGAAACCGCCGGGCCTGCTGGCGGAAGTTACGTCCCCGCGCCTGCAGGAACTCCTCCCATGAGGCTTGCCCGAGCCGCACAACCGGGCTCGACTCGCGGTACAGCGGCCGCGCGCCGGTGAGCTCGTCGAAACCACGATCGCCCCCGACGTGCTCCGCGATCAGGACGAAGCGCCGCAGCGGAACCCCGGCCATGAGGGCGGTTGTCGCTGCAGCCGCCGCCGGATCGCCTCGCGGCCCACAGATCGGGCCGAGCTGGTCGCTGGGACCGTGCCCGACGAAGCGCAGTATCGGCAGGCCGAGCCGCTGCCACACCTCGAGCGCCACGATCGCCGCCGGCTCGCCATCCGCCCGCGCGACGCCGAGCAGGGGATGCCCGCGTCTCCCGTAGCGACGCCACCAGGTCTGCAGCCATTCGCGGGTCGCGAACACGTGTCCGGCGCGCTCGGACAGGAGGCGCCACTCCGACGGGCTCACTGCGTCGAACGAACGGGTGAAGGACACGTCCACCCGGTTACGAGGGTCGCGGAGCGCGCATGGTGAGATGGACGCGGATTCGGTCGCTCGCGGCCGCACGCTTCTCGTCGTTCCCGGCCAGCCCGTGGCGGGCGAGGCGGGCCCCGTCGATGCCGAGCAACGTCGCCCGCAGGAGCGCGGCCCTCACCGGCCCGTAGTGCTTTCGAGCGTAGCGGTGCTGACTCTCGAGCAGCAGCAGGGGGTGTCGGGACGGAACGCCCGGCGAGCTGCCCGCCGAGGCGTGCACCGCCTCAACGGTCGGCAGGAAGACCGTTCTCCAGCCACGTTGTTTCGCCCGGATCAGCCAGTCGGTCTCCTCGTAGTAGACGAAGAAGCGCTCGTCGAACGGCCCGACGTCGGCCGTCGCGGCGCGCCGAATGAAGAGACACGCACCTGTGGCTGCATCCACGTTGCGGATGTCGTGCTGGTCCCAGTCCAGCATGCGGTAGCGGCGCGGCCGTTGCCAGTTCGGGAACCGCTCGACGAACGCGGCGTCCTCGGAGATCAGGTCAAATGGTCGCGGCGCGCGTATGCAGTTCGGTTGCAACGCTCCGTCGGTATCCAGCAGCCGTGTGGCCACCGCGCCCACCCCGGGGTCGCTGAATGCACCCAGGACGTCCTCGAAGCTTCCGGACACGTGTCGCACATCCGGGTTGATCAGGAGCACGAAGTCGGCATCCGCGACCGCGAACGCCTGGTTCACGGCCGCGGCATAGCCGCGATTGACCTGATTCACGATCACGGTCGCGTCCGGAGCGGCTGAGCGAACGACGTCCGCGGCCCCGTCGCCGGGAGAATTGTCCACCACGATCAAGCGGGCCCCGCCCTCCCCAGCGAGCTCGCGGACGATCTCGATCGTCCTCCCGATCAACGGCTCACTGTGGAAATTGACGACGATGACGTCGAGTCGTGTCCCGCGGTCACTCACGAGCGCGCGAGGTTGCTGCGCATCACCGCCGCGAGCGCGAGTACACCGACCAGGGGCACGGTCGAGTCCGGCGGTGTCAGGTAGATCGCGACGTTCGAGCTCGCCGCCATCGCGACGAGCGCCACCACGACGCCAGCGCCGAGCCAGGCATCGTCCTTCCCGTGTCTGGCTCGACACCAGCGCGCACCGTTCCAGATCCCGAGAGCCAGCATTCCGATTAGCGCAAGGAGGCCGATCAGTCCCGCCCGCATCCAGATCCACAGGTACTGCTCGTGCATGAAGGTGCGAGGTGTGGTCACCAGGAAGCCGTCGTCCGAGCTCAGCAGCACCGCTCCGTAGTCCGGCCCCCAGCCCAGCCCTCCGATGGGATGATCACGGATCCTGTGCGAGGCGATGCGGTTCTCGTAGTACCGGTCGGCAAGCGTCTGCGTCCTCAGTCCCGAGTAGTTGGTGATGCTTGTGATGCGCGAGACGACCGCGTTGGATTTGACGGCGGAGGAGCCCTGGGCAAGCAGGGTGAAGCCCGACAACACGAGCCCGAGCGTCGCGACCATCACCACGAAGCGGTGCCTCTGGGGGGCGATCACTACGGCTGCACAGAGCCCTAACGCGAGCCCGAGCAGCATGTTTCGGTTCAGGCTCAGGATCACCCCTGTCAGGGTGACCGCCGCCATCCCCCAACCGAGCAGCCTGTGCCGGGCAGGCCCCCAAAGAACCCTGGCGAGCGCGAAGGCGGCGACGATGTACACCGTGGTGAGGCCGGGCGGGCGAACTCGCAGGAACCCGGTGTCGCCCGGCGTCAAGGATGAGGTCACGTCCGAGTGGGCGATTAGGAACAGGCGGGTCGACGGTCCCACGATCACCTGGCCGATCTGGAGGATCACGACCGCCACGACACCTGCGGAAACGAGTCTGAAGACGAGCTTCCGGCCACCGGCCAGCGCCGCCAGTGCCGGCCAAAACGCCGCGTAGAACAGCATCAGCCGCATGTCGAACACGTCGGCGTGGAGGGTCGCACCGTTCTCGATGCCGACGGCTACGCCGCCGACGACCGCGGTCAGGAAGATCGCCACGACGACGCTCTCCCGCCGCACGGCCTTTAACGCGCGCCGGACCTCGCGGCCCATGAACAGCAGCGATCCGAGGGCGATCCAGAGCAGGATCTCCGAGGTCTGGAACCGCCACGAGGAGATGCCGACCTGCGGGAGCGCGAGCATGTCGAAGGCCGTGCCGACGCTCCACAGGATGGCCACGTACCCGGCGGCCGGCACCCGCGCGAAGAGCATGGCCAGCAGAGCGGCCACGGGCAGGATCGCGGGCTTGACGTGGCCCCTTCCCACCATCGCCCCGATCGCCGCCGCCGCGGCGATCGTGCCTACCGGCCACGCCACCCTCCACGGGTCCCACGCCGAGACGACCCTGGCTCTGAGCCCGATCAGCCCCCCGTAGCTCTCCTCGCCGAGCAAGCGTACCTCCACGATCGATCGCCGCGGCTCGCCCAGCAGAACCTCCGCCGACCGCGCGGACAACGTGCGCGGGACGCTGAGAATATCCTGAAAACGACGTGACCCGCCTCCCTCACGACGAAGGACGGGAGCAGGGCACGGCGGCGCCGAGGCGGATAGTCGCGATCATCCCAGGCTCCGCGAGGCATCGCCATTTCCGAGCTGTTGCGTGCGCTCGAGGAGGCCTACGCCGTCCGGTTCGTCGGGTCGAGTGCGAGCGACGTCGACTCGGCGGACGCCGTGATCGTGTTCCCGGGAGAGCACGGGTCCGACGCGCTTCGGGTCCCGCGCCTAGTGCTGGAGCAGCCCAGGGCCGAGCGAGGATCGCCGTTCACGGTCGAGATGTCCCGGTGTCTCGGCCTCGACCGTGCGCTGCACGGATAACGGCTGCTGGAGGCCCACGCTTGCCCGCCGGCGTCCGTGGTCGTCGATCCGGGCTGGCGCCCGCTGGCCATGGCGGACGGCAAGCCGATCTGGGCGCGGACCGAGGCCGACGGAATGGACTGCGAGATCGCGAGCGCGCTCCCGCTCGAGCTGGAGGACCACGAGTTCCTGCGCGACCACTTGTCGCAGGCCGGTTCTGGTCACTCCTCCCGGTCGTTCACTTCCTGAAGAGGATCTCGTCCGGGGAGCCCGCGACGCCGAACGCTCACAACGCCTGCTTCGTCATCGACGACCCCAACCTGCGGTTCTCGTCGTACGGTTGCGTCAGCTTCCCCGACCTGGCGAGGGACGCACGCGAATGCGGCTACCACGTCGCCGTCGCGACGATTCCGCTCGACCTCCTGTTACCGGGACGCGGGGCAGTGGGCGTGGTTCGGACGTTCCGGTCGGAGCTGTCGCTCGCCGTGCACGGGAACGACCACGTGTACCGAGAGCTGGAACGACGCCGCAGCGCGGCTGAGGCCGACCGACTGATTCTCTCGGCGGACGCTCGCGTCCCAAGGTTCGAGGAGCGCGCAGGGATCAGCATCGAGCGCGTCATGTGCCCGCCGCACGGAGGGTGCGGCCCCGAGACGTTGGCAGCCCTCTTCCGCTGCGGGTTCCTCGGGCTCGCGGCCTCTCGGCCGTTTCCGTGGGACGGGTTCGCCGACCAACGCCGGTGGCGTCTCGGCGGCTGGTTGCCGGCCCAGCTCGCGGGCGGCGGATTGCCAGTGATGCCGCGCTACCACCTGAGCCGGCATCCGGACGACCTCGTGTTCCGGGCCTTCTTGGGGCAGCCGCTGATGGTCTACTGCCATCACGAGGATTTGTGCGACGGCCTCGAGCCACTTCGGGCCGCGGCGGCACGCGCGGCCGAGGTCGGCGACGTGAGGTGGATGTCGCTCGCGTCCATTGCCGGGGCGAACGCGCTGTTCCGCGAGCAGGACGGCGTCGCCACCGTGGCGCTCCACTCGCGCGATCTACGGATACCTCGGCCCGCGGCGCCCACCCACCCTTCGCGTGGAGGTACCCCGCACTCTCGGAGCGGTCGACCTGGTGAGACTGGTGGTGGACGGCGTGAGACACGATGTGCGGGCCGATGTCGACGGCAGTGCGGCGATCGAGCTCTCGAACCCGCAACGGGGAGCCGCGCTTCGGATTCAGCTCTCGGCGCCTGGCCAACCAGCAGCCGCGACGAGTAGGGATTGGCGCCCGCGGGCATGGCCCTTGGCTCGGAGAGCCATGACCGAGACGCGCGACCGGGCGCTCCCGTTCGTCCGCGCTCTGCGGCGTTGACGGCAGCGACACATCACGACTCGGGTCGCTCGCCGTCCTCCTGTGGACGCCCCCCGATCGGAGGAGCCATGTTTGCGGATGGGGCGCGCTCCCCGGCCGTCTCCTGATCGATCAGACCCTGTTCGACCGCGTTGATGCGTCGCTGGGCTTGGGTCGCGAGTCTCCGAACGCCGAGCCGGCGGCCGAGCACGTCCATCGCGACCACCTTGGGACCGAACTCCTCCACCCGCGTCCGCAACCTTCGCACCCGGGCGTCGGCCAGGAGGAGCTCGTGCCTCAGCGGCCTGATCGCCGGAAGCGGATGACCGCTCAGAGCGTACCCTCGACGCTCCAGCAGAGCAGCTGTCCGACGCTCCACCAGCGTCACGTCGCGCGGCGAGAGACCGGTCTTCCATTGAGCAACCAGCGCTGGATCGGGGGGCGGATACTGCGGTGCATCGGCCGGGTAATCGAGCATCTCAGTCGAATACTCGACGCCCATGAACCGGCAGATCTCTTCGAGAACGGGCTCCGTTCGGAGCACGAGATCCTCGTAGTGGATCTCGACGGCCTGATCGTCCGTTAGGTGGAGGACGAGCGCGTCCCAGCAGCTCTCGGCCTCGATCCAGAACTCGGAGCCCTGGTAGACGTTTCCCGCCCACCCCTTCTGAACGACCGAGCGGGCCACGTCTCGAGGATCCCGTACGAGGTGGATGTAGCGCGCGTCCGGCCACAGAAACCGGAGGCGGTCGAAGTTCCGGTGGATCGTCGCTCCGACGTATGGCTTGCCTCCGGACGCGGCCTGCTTCTGGCGTAGGAAGTCGTTCACGAGCTCGCGGTAGTCCAGAGACGGGTCGAGCACGTAGTTCGCCCCGCGGACGCCTGCGATCCAGTCGCGATACGCCTTGGCCGCCGGCAACTCGCCCGTATCGCAGACCTCGGTCACCACGAAGTCGAACTCCTTCTCGAAGGCGATCGTGGGGTGATGGTCGAGCATCAGCCGCAGGAGGGTCGTCCCCGAGCGCTCCGAGCCGACGAGAAACACAGGAGCCTCCACCCCGCAAGCGGGCCGACGGTCGCTCATCTGAGCGACCGCACTCGCCGCGCCGTCGCGAGGAGGTCGGCACGGTTGAACGCAAGGCTGAGCGCGACGTAGGCCGCCAGGGCGACCGCAGCGATCGTGATCCCCTCGACAAGGCGACTCGAGAAGGCCGGCCGCACCGCGCCTGCCAGGAGAGCGGATGCGAAGGCTATGGCGACCGGCACGTAGATGAGTCTCTCCACCGCCAGGTTCGCGTGCAAGCGGAGAGCACGGGAAAAGATCACGGCTTCCGTCCACGAGGCGAGCATCCACGCAACCCCGACAGCCGCGATGCCGACGGGTCCGAGCAGAGTTGCCGTAAGCGCAATCCAGACGGCTCCGTTGACGATGGTGGCGCTGAGCGGCGTCCGGACGTCTCGCTCGGAATAGAGGTAGCCGGCCGCGGCGACGGAGATCGGCCCGGCCACAACCAGCCCCGCGCTGGCCCACGGGAGCGGAGTTGCGGCAGGAGCCCAATTGGCGCCGAACACGGCCGGGACGAGATAGTGCGCCGAAGCGGCGAGCGGAGCGAGCATGGCGCCGGCGGCGAGTGCGGTCACGCGGGCGAAGCGCTCGACCGTGTGGCGCGTGTCCTCACCGTGGGCACGGAGCCTCGCCATCGTGGGATACGACACCCTCCACAGCGCGTGAAAGAGCCAGAACGGCACCTGGAGCAGCCGGTTCGCGAGCGACCAGTAGCCGAGCAACTGGGTTCCACCCACAGCCGCAACCACGAGGTTGACCCCCTGATTCCGTCCCAGCGCCGCCAGCCCGACTGCCTGGAAGCCGATGCCGAATCCGAGCATCGAACGCAGCGTGCCGCGCGCCAGCCGCGGCGTGATCAGGCCGAGCGGAGATGCGACGTTCATCAGCACGGAACCGGCCAGCGCACGCACCACTGCGGCCGAGGCGAAGCCCCAGACACCCCAGCCCGCCCAGACCGTGGCGATCGCCCAACCGTAGAAGACGAGCGACTCCGTGAACTCGATCGACGCGATCGGGCGGTACTCGAGCGCGCGTTCCAGGGCAATTGCATGTGGCGCCCTGAGGGCCAGGAGCGGAAGCGAGCCGGCCATGATCGCCGTGACGGCTCCCGTGGTGCCGGCACGTGCTCCCACTGCCGCCAGACACACCGCGATCGCCACCGCGACCACCAGCTGGAAGCCGAGAAGCGTCCGGAGCTCGTCGACGGTGGGGTCGCCGGCCTTCCGGATCAGCGCCGCTCCAAGGCCGCCGTCGGCAAAGAAGTTTCCGATGGTGATGATGGTGGTTCCGAACGCGACGATGCAGAACGCGTTCGGGGAGAGCAGGTGCGCGAGGACGAGAGTCCCCCCGAACGCGACCACCTGGGCGGCAGCCGCGCGCACCGTCAACAAGGCCGCGCCTAGCGCACCGCGCTCTCGGATCGCCTCTGGGCTATCAGCCTCAGCAGGCTGCTTGACTGTTGCGGACGTCACGAGAGCGTATTCCTCGGGCCCGCGTACGGTCCGCCGAGGTCACTCGTTGCCGACGCGATCGACCCCCACGTAGTCGGGTCGATCCTGGTGGAACGAGCGGGGGTTGTCGAGCCTCATCGTCGAGGTTTGAAGGACCGAGCGGACGCCGGAGGTCAGAAGCCTTCCTCTGGAGCCCAGGAGCGCGAACTCGGCGCTCGCCCCGGCGAGGGCGCGGAACTGGTCCGAACCGGACTTCGGCTCGATCGCCTGATCGATGCCCCCGGCTATCAGGCGCGTGTACAGCACGTACGCGGGCCGCGCCCGACCGCTCGCCCCGGCCAGTTCCTCTACGGTGGCCGCGTCGAGCGCGGGCGGCCGTGCCCCCGGACGTTGCGGTGTGAGCGCGGTTGCCACGAACGTGTCGATGTCCTCGCGCAGTGCGCACCCGAGCTCGTATCTGCTCCGGGCCGCGGCGACCGCGGCCTCCAGCTCAGGAAGGGCGTCCCCCAGGCTCGTCCGCTGCTCCGTTCGCTGCCGCACCAGGGTCGAACGGCGGCGCGCCTCCTGAACGTGCTTGGCGAGGTCGAGGATCTCGCCGTTCAGGGTCCTGATCGAGTCCTTGGCCGCGCTCGCTCGTGCCTCCGCCTGCGCGAGGCGGCCGGCTTCCCTGGCAAGCGCCGGCAAGAGCCGCTCCTCGCTCAAGCTCGTGAGCCCCCAGATGCGATCGAGGATCTTCGACGGTCCTGGGATCGGTGTCAGCCCGTCTACCTCGACCACGAGCCTCTCGTCGCTCCTCGTGTTCCTCGTCAGGTGGTGTGCGACATCGAGGTCGAACCCGAGGTCGTGAAAGGAAACCTCACCTCCGATCTGGTGATCGCGCTCGACGGACGTTCTCGTCGGTCCGGGTGTCTGAATTCCGGCGACCGGCGGCAGCACGGCCGTAGGCAGAGCTTCGGGTGCCTCCTTCGCCTTTCGGGGCCCCCTGGCCGAGGGTGGATATTGGTGGATCCGCGATGCGAGCCTCGCCAGTTGTGCTTCGAGCAAGCGATTGACATCTACGCCCGCGAGCACGGCTCTATCGGTCACGACACGAATCACGTAGGAGTACGCGCCGTCCTGGGGCGAGGTCGCCGCGCGCGCAGCATCCAACGCCAGGTTTGCGATGTCCTCGGCCAGTGCAACCGCGTCCATCTGCACCAACACGCGAGCGAGACCGGTCGTCTCGTCGGCGCCGTCGGCGGTGTCTCGGCTCAACCGCGGAAAACGGTCTTCAGTTCGTGCAGTGTCGTGTGTGGTTTCGTCGCCAGCCATCCACTCCTCTGCGACTCGCCATCCGCGCCCGGAGCCCTCACGGACGCCCCACCGAGTCTACTTCCCGACGTTAGGCGGCACCGCCGCGCGGGAAGTGACTCCAAAGGGGGCCGAAGGGTCGAGAACCGATCACACCCAGCCGGCGGCGGGCCGTCCGTCGAACGCCTCGATGCTCGTCGTGGACCCCACGGACCCCTTTCGGACCCCCGCGATCCGCATGGTTGAGCCGAGAATCGCCGGTTCCGCGATGCGCCTTTTTTGGGGTCCGCAATGGCGGTACGTGCCTAGTTGAGTCGGGAAGTGACGAGACGAAGCCAGGGGCTCCCCTTCCAGCGCCCTTCAAGCGTCACAAACACTGAGCTCGAGGCTCTGTCCGCGGTCGCATAGAAAAGCGGCTACCCGCCGATGCCAAAATTGCTGGCTGAAAAGCCATGGTTGCCGCCTATCAATGTTGCGAACTAACTATCCGGGTCTCGGACGAAGGCGCCGTAGTAGTCCGCTGCATACTGCGGCCGCGGCCCGGGAGCGCCGTCGTCCGCGTGGCCCGCGGCGGTCATCGCCTTCCACCACTCGTCGACCTGGTCCCGCGACGAGCGCGCGAGCAGCGCCAGGTGGAGGTTCCGTGTCGGCGGCCGGTCCTCGTCGGCCCGCGAGATCGAGAGATCCTCCCACTCGAAGAAGTGGCCGCCGCGGTATGGCTCCCCGTACCCGAGCTGCTCGAGCGCCAGCGCGTAGAAGCGACGGGACCTCTCGACGTCCTCGACTCGGAGAGTGACGTGATCGAAGACGTCCAGCACGCCTCGATTCTCGCTTAACGCCGACGGGGCGCGGGGGCGGTCGACTCGCGGATCACGAGCTCCGTGGGCAAGATCGCGCGCCTCTGGCCGTCTTCGGGGCCCTGGCCGCGCTCGACCTCGTCCATCAGCCACTGAGCGGCCAGCCGCCCCTTCTCCTCGTGCGGCTGGGCGATCGTCGTCAGCGGCGGGGTCGCGTGCAGGGCGACCGGGCTGTCGTCGAACCCGACCACCGAGAGCCCCTCGGGGACCCCGATGCCCAGCTCGGCCGCCGCCTCGAGCGCGCCGATGGCGAGGATGTCGCTCATGGCGAGGATCGCCGTCGGCGGGTCCGGGAGTCGAAGGAGCTCGCCGGTCGCCTCTCGCGCGGGCTCCGGTGCGTTGGGCCGAACCGTCCGGACGAGGCCCACGTCCCATGCGCCGCCGAGGCCTTCCTTGTACCCCCCGAGGCGTTCGCCGCTCAGGTCGAGCTCGAGCGCACTGCCGGGGCCGAGGGCCGCGACGAAGGAGAGCACCCCGACACGCTCGTGGCCGAGCTCGCGGAGGTGCTCGGCGGCGCGACGGGCCGCGGCGCGATCGTCGATCCCGACGAATGGCGTCTCCGCCCCGCGCGGCTGGTCGACGGTGACGACCGGCAGCCGGCGGGCGAGCGCGGCTTCGACGCGTGGATCGTTCTGCGGCGTGGAGTAGACGATGAAGCCGTCCACTGCGGACTCTCTGACGGTGCGCGCGGCCTCGCTGCGGTTGCGCGAGTCCGGGATCAGGAGCAGGCCGGTGGGCGCGTCCTGCATCCCCTGGGCGACTCCGCGCAGGAACGCCGGCGCGGCCGGGTCGGTGAACTGGTAGCCGAGGCGCTCCGCGAAGATCAGGCCCACGGCGCCCGCGCGTCCCGTCCTCAACCGGCGCGCGGCGGGATCCGGCCCGGGATAGCCGAGCGCCTCGGCCGCGGCGAGTACCCGCTTGCGCAGCTCCTCGGACACGAGCTCCGGCCGGCCAAACGCCTGCGAGGCGCTCCCGACGGACACACCCGCGCGCTCGGCAACGTCCCGTAGGCGAACCCTTCGACCGTCATCGCGCGCCACGACGGGAATAGTACGCCCGGATGAACCGTTTCAGGTACTGTGACTGCTGAATCGGTTCATGAAAGGGAGGTCTGAGATGTTCGAACTGCTCGTGGGCACCGACGCGGTGCGACGCCAGGTCAAGGCATCGCTGGAGCCGAACCGCACGACGGCACCCAAGCCCGAGCGCCCGCAGCCGAGGCGCGTTGCCGTGCGGTCGACCTCGGCCGCAGCCCTGCGCAGCCTGGCCGACCGGCTCGAGCCCTCGCCGTCGGCCTAGCGCGACGACGGCTCGCGGCGTTCCGCGGGCCGTCGTCGCCGTACCATCGGGGCGACGTGATCCTCGAGAACGGCGTCGTCCGCACGATGGAGCCCTCGCTGCCGCTGGCGAGGAGCCTCGCGATCGCGGGCGAGTGGGTCGTGGGCGGGGTCGGCGCACACGATCCGGCCCTTCCGGGGCCGGAGCGCGTCGACCTCGGCGGTCGCTGCGTCGTCCCGGGCTTCACCGACTCGCACGTGCACTTCCCCACCTGGGCACTGGCACAAGGCGAGGTCCGGCTCGAGGGGACGCGGTCGCTCGAGGAGGCCGTGACGCGCGTCCGCGAGGCTCTGGGCAACACCGGGCAGACGCCGGGGCACTGGTTGCGCGGCCGCGGCTGGCGCAGCGGCGACTGGTCGCCCTCGGTCGAGCCGACCAAGGACGAGTTGGACGCGATTGCGCCTGACCGCCCGGTCGCGCTGATGGCCCGGGACTCTCATTCGGTCTGGCTCAACTCCGCCGCCCTGGCCCGCGCGAACGGCGACCTGGAGGTACCCGGCGGGGTGGTCGAGCTCGACGAGCGCGGCGAGCCGACCGGCGTGCTGCGCGAGGAGTCGTGCTGGCATTTCCGGGACCGCTACGTCGAGACGACCGACGACGAGTACCTCGAGGCGATGCGCGCAGGGGTGAGGCTCGCCGCCTCCCGAGGTGTCACCGCCGTGCACGACAAGGACGGCTGGCTGGGGGCGCTCCGCTTCTGGCAGCGGCTGGTCGAGGAGGGTGCGATCTGCCTGCGCGTCTGGCAATCGCTCCCGGCCGACAAGGCCGACGAGCTCGCCGAGGTGGACGTGCGCAGCGGCCTCGGCGGTCCGCTTCTGCGTCTCGGTTACCTGAAGGCGTTCATGGACGGCACGCTCGGCTCGCAGACCGCGCGGATGCTCGACGGCTCCGGCGTCGAGATCACAAGCCGCGAGGGGCTCGAGCACTACATCCGCCGAGCCGCTCGCGCGGGCTTCCCGATCGCCGTCCACGCAATCGGCGACCTCGCCAACCGCGAGGCGCTCGACGCCTTCGAGGCAACCCGCGAGGCGTGGCAGCCGCTCGGCCTACGCCAGCGGATCGAGCACGCGCAGCTGCTGGCGCGCGAAGACGTGCCGCGCTTTGCCGAGCTCGGTGTCGCCGCCTCGGTCCAGTTCAGCCATGCGCCCTCCGACCGTGACCTTGCCGAGCGCTTCTGGGGCGACACGGCCAGCGAGCCGTACGCGTTCCGCTCGCTGCTCGACGCCGGCGCCGTGCTGGCAAACGGCTCGGACGCTCCGATCGAGGAGCTCGATCCGCTCGCGGGGCTCCGCGCAGGCGTCCTGCGCACCCTCGACGAGCGCGAGGCCTGGCGTCCCGAGCAAGCCCTTTCCGTCGAGCAGGCCCTGCACGCGACGACCGTCGCGCCTGCATGGCTCGCGCGGGACGAGCGCCGCCGCGGCAAGCTCGTGCCCGGCTACCTCGCCGACCTGGTCGTACTCGACCGCGACCCGCTCGCGTGCGAGCCGGAGGAGCAGGCCGAGATGCGCGTCGTGGCGACGATGCTCGGCGGGGCGTGGACCCACAACCCGCCGCCGTGGTGAGGATTCAAGCCCGCTGCTCGGGGTGCGAGGCGTCCGTGAACTCGCGGAACTCCGCGGTCAGCAGGAAGGCTGTCTGCTCGCCGATGTCGACCGCGTGGTCGCCGATCCGCTCGATCGTTCGCGAGACGATCACCATCCGGAGCACCCACTCGCGCAGGCCGGGCTCCGCGACGATCTCGACCACGCGCTCGACGAAGCGCCGGTTCGAGCGGTCGATCAGCTCGTCGAGGTCGACGAGCGACTCGGCCCCGTCGAGGTCGCGGTTGGCGAAGGAGTCGAGCGCGACACGGAGCATCTCCTCCGCTCGCTCACCCATCTCCTCGAGGCTCTGCAGCAGCATCGGATCGCCCTGGACGTCGGCCACGAGCTTCGTCAGCTTCGCGATCGTCACGCAGTAGTCCGCCATCCGCTCGAGATGCAGGTTCATGTGCAGCATCGCCAGCACGAGCCGCAGGTCGGTCGCGACGGGGGTCTGACGAGCGAGCAGCGACTGGATGGCCTCCTCGATCTCCACGTAGCGACGGTCGACGTCGTCGTCGAAGGCGATCACCTCGTCCGCGAGCTCGACGTCCCGCTGGGCGAGCGCGTTCAGCGCGCCGCGAAGAACGCGCAGCACGAGGGCGCCTTCCTCCTGAAGGCTCGCCTCGAGCTGGTCGAGCTCCTCCTGGAAGGTGACGCGGACGTTCATCCGAAGCGTCCCGTGACGTAGTCCTCGGTTCGCTTGTCGGAAGGCGCCGTGAAGATCTTCTCCGTCTCGTCGTACTCGACCAGCACCCCTGACCGGCCACTGTCGTCGACCTGAAGGCTGAAGAACGCAGTGCGGTCGGCGACGCGTGCCGCCTGCTGCATGTTGTGAGTGACGATCACGATCGTGTAGTCGCGCTTGAGCTCGTGCATCAGCTCCTCGATCTTCTGCGTGGCGATCGGGTCGAGCGCCGAGGCCGGCTCGTCGAGGAGCAAAGCCTCGGGCTCGATCGCGATTGCCCGTGCGATGCAGAGCCGCTGCTGCTGGCCGCCCGAGAGCGAGAGGGCGCTCTTCTTCAGCCGGTCCTTGACCTCGTCCCACAGGGCGGCGCTCACAAGCGCCTTCTCGACCCGCTCGTCGAGGTCCTCCTTGAGCCCGAGGACGCGAGGCGCCCAGGCGACGTTGTCGTAGATCGTCTTCGGAAACGGGTTCGGCTTCTGGAAGACCATGCCGATCCGCCGTCGCACCTCGACCGGCTCGACGCCGTCGCCGTAGATGTCGATCCCGTGGTAGAGAACGCGGCCGTCGAGCGCGAAGCTGGCCACCGCGTCGTTCATGCGGTTGAGACAGCGGATGAAGGTGCTCTTCCCGCAGCCGGAGGGGCCGATCACGGCCGTGATCAGGTTCTGCGAGATCTCGAGGTCGACGTCGCGGATCGCCACGGTCGAGCCGTAGCGCGCGCTCAGGCCGCGGATGTCGAAGACGGGCTCGCGCGCATCGGGCGACGCCTCCTGGCGCTCGGCGACGTCGACCGGCCTCATCGGCGGCATCGTAACCTCAGTCACCGGCCGTGCCTCCTCCGGCTGCGCGCCAGCAGCGCCCGGGCGGCGAGGCTCGTCAGCAGCACGAAGCCGAGCAGGACGACCGCGGCGGCCCAGGCGCGCTTGTGGTCCTCCGGGTCGGGCGACTCGGCCCAGATAAAGATCTGGACCGGGATGTTCGGCAGGGCGTGCCGTGGGTCCGTTTGCACGGTGTTCGCGTAGATCGAGGTCGCGAACAGCAGCGGGGCGGTCTCGCCGGCGGCGCGCGCGACCGCGAGGACGGTTCCGGTGACGATCCCCCCGAGCGAGTTCGGCAGAACGATGCCGAGCACCGTGCGCCAGCGGCTGGCTCCGAGCGCGAGCGCACCCTCGCGCAGGCTCCGCGGCACGAGCCGCAGCACCTCCTGCGTCGCGCGTGCGATCAGCGGGAACATCACGATCGACAGCGCGAATGCGCCCGCGTAGCCGCTCTGTCCGCGCCCGGTCACGAGCAGGCCATAGACGAAGATCGCGATCACGATCGAGGGCAGGCCGCTCATCAGGTCGATCACGAGCTGGATCGCGCGAGCCAGGTTCCGCGGAGCGAACTCCGTCAGGAAGAGCGCCGTCAGCACGCCGACCGGGAGCGCGATCGCGGTCGCGAGCCCGACGAGGATCGCGGAGCCCACGATCAGCGGCGCAATCCCGCCGCCCGGCTCGGCAAAGGACGGAAGGCTGCCGGTGAGAAAGCCCCAGCTCAGCTCGCCGGCGCCCCGCCGGGCGACGGAGACGACGACGATGCCGAGGATCGCCACGGCGACCAGTGCCGCGCCGGTTCCGAGCAACTCCATCAGCCGGTTCACGATCCGCCTGCGGCGAACGCGTGCGTCGCCGCGGAGGCGCAGCGCGTGCTCGGCGGCCGCCATCAGTCGGCCCCCGCCCGCTGGAACTCGAAGCGGCTGACGACGATCTGCGCGACCAGGTTCGTCACGAGCCCGATCACGAGCAGGATCGCGGCGAGGTAAAAGAGCGACGAGATTTGCAGGTTCGAGGCGGCCCCCTGGAACTGCGCGGCTATGCGACTGGCGAGGGTGTCGCCCGGCTCGAACAGCGACGTGTGGACCGCGAAGCCGGAGCCGATCACCTGCGTGACGGCGATCGCCTCGCCGAGCGCGCGACCGAGCCCGAGGATCACCGCCGCTGCGACTCCCGCCCGCGACGACGAGAGCACCACTCCGCGAATCGTCTCCCAGCGTGTCGCCCCCAGCGCCAGCGCGCCTTCCTCGAGCTCGCGCGGCACGCTCAAGAAGAGCTCGCGGCTGATGCTGGCGACGATCGGGACGACCATGATCGCGAGCACGAGCCCGGCCGTGAAGACGCCGAGCCCGTTTGACTGCGGCGGGCCGAAGAGCGGTATGAAGCCGAGGTTCCGGTGCAGCCACGGCTCGACGTGCTCGCCGAGGAAGGGCGCCATCACGAGGATCCCCCAGAGCCCGAGCACGACGCTCGGGATCGCAGCCAGCAGCTCGACCAGCGTTCCGACGACGCCGCGCACCCCGCGCGGCGCGAGCTCGCTCAGATACAGCCCGATCGCAATCGCGAGCGGCGTCGCCACGAGCAGCGCGATCGCGCACGTGACGGCGGTGCCGTAGATGAGAGGGCCGGCGCCGAAGACGCCTTTGACGGGGTCCCAGACGTCGCCCCACAGAAAGGCGAGCCCGAACTTCCCGAAGGCGCCACCCGAGCCGTCGACGAGCTTCCAGACGATCGCGCCCATCGCTGCCAGGGCGGCAAGCGCGGCCCCCAGCGTGAGTCCCTGGAGAAGCCGGTCGCCGAGCCAGTCACGGCGGCGACCGCGGCCCTGGAGCTCCTCGGTTGCGGGAATCGTGCTCACGCCTCAGCACGCTAACCGGGTTGGCGGCGGAGCCGGGCCGTCGTTACCGGACCGTTACCGGACCATCACAGCCTGTCAGCCCACGCGGGGCTCCGGCGGACGCACTGTGACGGAGAAGAGATGAAAGAGAGAGGAGAGACACCTTGATGCGCACCAGAAGCCTGATTGGACTGCTGGCCGTGGCCGTGCTGGCCGGCACCGCACTCACCGCCTGGACGAGCCTCGCCGGAGCGTCGCGGAACGCCGGCGATCTGCGCGGGGCCGGAAGCACGTTCGTGTTCCCGCTCGTCTCGAAGTGGAGCACCGTCTACAAGGGCTCGAACGTCAGTTACAGCCCGATCGGCAGCGGCGGGGGCATCGCCGCGATCACGAACCGCACGGTCGACTTCGGCGCCAGCGATGCGCCGCTGAGCAAGGACCAGTTCAGCCAGTGCAAGGGCTGCGTCCAGATTCCGTGGGCCTTCTCGGCCACGTCGATCCCCTACAACGTCAATGGGGTCGGCTACGGCCTGAAGCTGACCGGCCCGATCCTCGCGGACATCTACATGGGCAAGATCGCCAAGTGGAACAACCCGAAGATCAAGGCCATCAACCCGGGCGTCAAGCTGCCCGACCAGAAGGTCGTCCCGATCTTCCGCAGCGACGGCAGCGGAACGACCTACAACTTCACCGACTACCTCTCCCACGTCAGCAAGCGGTGGAAGAGCAAGTACGGCAAGGGAACGCAGGTCAACTTCCCGGCCGGCGTCGGCGCGAGGGGCAGCTCCGGCGTGGCCGGCGCCCTCGCAAGGACGCCCGGTGGGATCACCTACGTGGACGTCGCCTACTCGCTGAAGAACCGGTTCAAGATCGCCAAGGTCAAGAACCGCGCAGGGAAGTTCCAGCTCCCGGGGATCGTCCAGATCCGCGCGGCGGCCAAGTCGATCACGAAGCTGAGGGCGAGTCAGAACGCCTACACGGCGGTCGATCCGAACCCGCGACAGACGAAGGCCTACCCGATCTGCACGTTCACCTGGGTGATCGTGCCGCTGAAGACGGACAAGGCTCCCGAGCTGAAGAAGTTCATCGACTGGGCTCTCACCAAGGGCCAGAGCTACGGGCCGAAGCTCCGCTTCGTCGAGCTTCCCAAGATCGTTCAGACGGCAGCCCGCAAGAGCCTGGGCCGGGTTCATCGGTAGGTCAGACCGGAAGGACGCACCGAACGTCGAGCCCGCGGCCCTGGCCGCCGCGGGCTTCGACGGTTCCGCCGGCTGCCTCGATGACGTGCTTGACGATCGCGAGGCCGAGGCCGGTCCCGCGCGTCGTCCGCGCACGGTCGGAGCGGAAGAAGCGCTCGAACAGCCGCGGCACGTCCTGGTCGGGGACGCCCGCCCCGTCGTCGGCGACGTCGAGCACGATCGTGGCCTCCTCGCGGGTCAGCGAGACGACGCAGGTCGCCCCCTCGCCGGCGTAGCGCAAGGAGTTCTCGAGCAGGTTCTCGACCACGAGCCGGAGCATGCGCGCACGCAGGGGGACGTGAAGCGCGTCGTCCTCGATCCGGAGCTCGAGCCGCAGCCCCGCCAGCTCCGCGCGCTCCCGCATCCTCTCGACGAGCTCCCGGAGCACCGGGGCCGCCTCGGTGTCGCCGAGGGCGACCACCTCCCGCTCCTGCTCGAGCTCGCTGAGGAAGAGGATGTCGTCGACGAGCTCCGTCATCTCACCGACCTCCTCGCGCGCGTTCCGCAGGAGCTTCTGCAGGTCGGCCCCAGGGAGCTCCGCCGATTCCAGCAACGACTGCAGTCGTGCGAGCGGCGTCCGCAGCTCGTGCGAGACGGCCGCGGTGAAGCCCGCCCGGAGTGCTTCGTAGTCGGAGCCAGACACTAGGCTGAGTATCGCGTGACCAAGGTCCTCATCGTCGAAGACGACGACACGATCGCCGAGGGCATGGCGCAGCACCTCGCCGTGGCCGGGCTCGATCCCGTCCGCGTCGGGGGCGGCGAGGTCGGGCTCGCGCGGCTGCGCTACGAGCGCCCCGACGTGCTCGTGCTCGACCTGATGCTGCCCGGACTCGACGGCTGGGCGCTGATCGAGCAGGCGCGGGCGGAGGGCATCGGCACGCCGATCCTCGTCGTCAGCGCCCGCGGCACCGAGCACGACCGCGTCCACGCGCTGCAGATCGGGGCCGACGACTACCTGGTCAAGCCGTTCTCGATGAAGGAGCTGGTCGCGCGCGTCCAGGCGGCGGCCCGGCGCGGGGTGCGCGGCGTGCCGGAGGATCGCGGCGAGGAGCTCGTCATCGAGGAGCTGCGAATCGACCCGCGCTCGGTGCAGGCGTTCGTGAACGGCGACAACGCGGAGCTCACGCCGACGGAGTTCCGGCTCCTCTACACGCTGGCACTCGACCGCGGTCGCGTGGCGAGCCGCGACGAGCTGCTGCAGCGAATCTGGGGTCGCCGCGCGACGCACCGCGACCGTACGGTGGACGTCTGCGTGCGGCGGCTGCGCGAGAAGATCGACACCCGCGCGAAACGGCACACGTTCATCCAGACGCGCTACGGCGTCGGCTACAGCCTCGAGCCCATCCCGAAGTAGCGCTCCCGCCGGCCCGCGGAGACGCGGACCTGCGACTTATCGCGGAGGCTGGCCGGGCCGATAACGGGTAGGTGAGAACCGCGCTTGCCTCAATCGTGTGCCTTGGCGCGGCGATCTCGATGCTCGCTGCCCGGGGCTCGGCGGACTGGTCGCCGTCGTTCGCGATCGCGTGGTACGGCGTCTTCGGTGGCTCGGTCGTCCTGGCCCTCGGGGCCCTGGCGATGGCCGCCGTAGGAGAGAGCGCCAGCCCGACGAGGCGGCTGAAGATCGTCGCGCTCGCCGTCCCGGCGCTCGCAGCCGGCCTCGTGCTTCTCTGGCTGATCGCCACGGTCGCGCCGCTCGCGGACTGAGCTACCCGGGCTATTCGAGGCGATACATCGGGACGAGGCTCTTCTCGGCCTCGTTCTCGATGCGGGCCACCACCTCGACGTACGGCTCCAGCCCGGAGCCGTGCAGCTTCGACTTCAGCAGCTCGTCGACCTGGTAGACGCCGGCCGAGTTGTTCATCTTGATCTCGACCGAGACCGGGCGCTCCTGGCCCTCGGAGATGATCACCTCGTCGATCGCCGCCGCCGAGATCGAGTGGATCGAGACCCGCCCGCGCTCGAACGGGATGCGGGAGCGGCCCTCCTCGATGTCGAGCGCGTCGGCGACGCGAACGATCCCGGCCTCGAGGGTCAGCGGGCGGCCCGACTCGCGGTGGCTCGTGATCGTCTGCAACACCTCGGATGCGACGACCGTCAGCTCCGGCTCCTCGTAGAGGCCGGCCAGGAGCTCGCGCGCCTTCGGCTCGGCGAGGAAGAGGCTCCAGTCCTCGTGCCGGTCGCGGTGAACGGCCATGCCGACGCAGTGCAGCAGCGCGCCGAGCAGGACGACGACCTCGGCGTCCTCCTCCTTCATGTCGTAGTCCGCGACCATCGCCGGCTCGACCCCGCGCTTGTGCAGGATGCGCAGAAGCCGCAGGCCGATGTTCGCGACGATCTGGATGTGCACCCACGAGTGGTCGTTGATCCCGAGCCGCTTGACGGCGTTCACGTTCGCGACATGCCACCACGCCTTGAGCCCCTCGTCGGCGTTCACGCGCTCGAGCAGCGTGCGCAGCTTGCGGTTGCGCTGCGCCGGCACCTTGATCCGCATTTGCGCCGTGGCGTCCGCGGGCGCGAGGCGCGCTTCGCGCTCGGCCTCCTCGGAAGCCGGCTCGTCGATGCGCTCGCGGAGCTCCTTGTCGAGCTGCGACACGGGTCCCGACCCTACTCGTTCCGTGCCTGTCCCGTTACGATCTGAGCGAGATGCGGACGATGAACCCGATTCACGACTCGACGTGCTCCGTGGCCGCGTGCGCGGAGATCCTCGGCGCGAAGTGGACGGCGCTGCTCGTGCACGACCTCTCGGAGGGGCCACGCCGGTTCACGGAGCTCGAGCACTCGTGCAAGGGGATCAGCCCCCGGACGCTCTCGGAGCGGCTGCGCGTCCTCGAGCAGGAAGCGATCCTCGTCCGCCGCAGCTACCACGAGTCGCCCCCGCGCGTCGAGTACGAGCTGACCGAGAAAGGCCAGGCGCTGCTGCCGATCATCGACGAGATGCGCCGCTTCGGCCACGCCTGGCTCGTCGACTGCGAATCGGCGCTAACGGCCTAGCGCCGCAAGGCTCATGAACAGCTCCCGCGCGGTCTCGATCCCGAGCGGGAGGTACTCGGCGAGCAGACGCTCGTTCGGCGAGTGGATGTTGCTCTCGGCGGTCGCGAAGCCGGTGACGATCGTCGGGATGCCCTTCTCGACGAGCGCTGGCACGATCGGGAGCGTGCCGCCCGAGCGGACGAGCAGCGGGCGGCGGCCCATCGTGCGCTCGAAGGCGTCCTGCGCGAGCTGAACGGCGGGCGCATCCGGAGGCACGAGACCGGCGGGAGCCGAGGACAGCCGCGTCACCTCCAGCTCCGCGCCTTCGGGAGCCGCGTCGCGCAGGAGGCGTTCCAGCGCGGCGGCGATCTCCTCGACGTCCTGGCCGGGGGCGAGGCGGATCGAGAGGTTCGCGTCTGCCGAGACCGGCAGCACCGTCTTCTGCAGCATCGGCGAGCCCCCGGAGATCCCGTTCACGTCGAGCGCGGGCTCGGCGGTCGTCCGCAGGTAGAACTCCTCCGCCGCGAGCGGGTCGGTCGGGGACGCGTCGGCCGCTGAGAGCATCTGCGACCCGAGAACGAGCTCGGCCCAGGCCTCCCGCTCCTCGTCGGTCGGTGGCGCGATTCCCGCGCGCAACGGCTCGGGCAGCCGGCCGTCCCTGGCGCGTACGGCGTCGAGGATCTGCGTGAGGGCGTGCAGCGCGTTCAGCGCGGCGCCTCCGAAGAGACCGGAGTGGAGGTCGCGCTCTCCCGTGCGGACGGTCAGGTGGAAGTAGACGAGGCCCCGTGTCGCCACCGCGAACTCGGGCACCCCGCGCGTGGTCATGCCGCTGTCGAAGATGAGCGCCGCGTCCGCACCGCGCTCGTCGGCCGCGAGGTAGTCGACGATCTGGTGACCGCCGGTCTCCTCCTCGCTGTCGCAGGCGAAGCGGACGTTCACGGGCAGCTCGCCCGCGGCCGCAAGCTCCGCAGCCGCCCTGGCGAGCATGTACAGCTGGCCCTTGTCGTCGACGACACCGCGGCCGTAGAGCCAGTCGCCGCGCTGCTCGAGCGTGAACGGGTCGGACTCCCAGAGCTCGAGCGGGTCAGGCGGCTGGACGTCGACATGCCCGTAGACGAGCACCGTCGGAGCAGCCCCGTTCGACGAGGCGAGGTCGCCGACGATCAGCGGGTGCGTCTCGGTGCGGACGACCTCCGCCTCGCCGCCCGCCGCGCGGACGAACTGCGCGAGCCACTCCGCCGCCGCCTCGACGTCGCCCGCACGCGCCGGGTCCGCGCTGACGCTGGGAATCCGCAGCAGCTCGGAGAGCTCGTCGAACCAAGCCTCGGTCACGGCGGGCGAGTCTATGTGTCGAAGCTACGCGACGTCGCGCAACGCCACCGAGTCGGCGAGCGCGCGCAGCTTCTTCAGGCTCTGGTTCTCGATCTGCCGGATCCGCTCGCGCGTGACGTTGAAGGTCTTGCCGACCTCGTCCAGCGTGCGCGGATGCTCGCCGTTCAGCCCGTAGCGCAGCTCGAGCACGCGGCGCTCGCGGGCGGAGAGCGTCTCCAGCACGCGCTGCAAGGTTGCCTTGCGGAGCTCGACCTCCGCCACCTCTTCGGGCAGCGGCTCGGTCTCGTCGGTGAGGAAGTGGCCGAACTCCGACTCCTCCTCGTCCCCGACCGGCTTCTCCAGCGAGACCGGGGCCTGCGAGCTGCGGCGGATCTGCTCGACCTCGTCAGCCCCGAGCTCGACGTCGATTCCGATCTCCGACGAGGTCGGCTCACGCCCCAGCTCGGCGCGCAGCTTCCGCTCAGAACGGACGATCTTGTTCAGCTTCTCGACGATGTGAACCGGCATCCGGATCGTGCGCGCCTTGTCCGCGAGCGCGCGAGCGACGGCCTGGCGAATCCACCACGTCGCGTACGTCGAGAACTTGAACCCCTTGCGGTGGTCGAATTTCTCCGCGGCGCGGACGAGCCCGATCGTTCCCTCCTGGATGAGATCGAGGAAGGGCAGCCCCTGGTTGCGGTACTTCTTGGCGATCGAGACGACGAGGCGCAGATTGGCCTCGACCATCTCCTGCTTGGCGAGGTGCTCGCCGCGCTCGATGCGCTTCGCGAGCTCGACCTCCTGGGCTGCGGTGAGCAGGTCGACCTTGCCGATGTCCTTGAGGAAAAGCTGCAGCGAGTCCGTGGTGACCTCGCGCGTCGCCGGCTCCGGCTCGCGCTCCTGCTCTCCACTTGCGTCTACGACCTCGATGTGCAGCTCCTCCAGCGCGTGGTAGAAGTCGTCGACCTGGGCCGCGTCTAGATCCAGCTCGCCAAGCGCCAGCGCGATCTCCTCGGTGCTCAGCGACCCCGCCTCGCGCCCGACCTCGAGCAACCCCTTGGCCTCGTCCGTTTCGAGCACCTCCGCGGTGCTCGTAGGCTTGACCCTAACCCCCTGCTCGCTCACTTGCGGCTCCCTCCCTGGGCTCGTGACATTCCGCACAGCGGCGTTGCGGATGCAGCACTCTTTCATGGCGGTCGGACGGACGCCATAGGCCGAACGGCCCTAATTTGGGTCAACTGGTCCCAACGGTCCCGAGAGCCTTCAGATAGCCCGCGGCCTGCCGGCCGAGAAGCGACTGCGGATCCTCTTTTTCGGCCAGCCGCAGCTGCCGGCGCGCCTCGCGGACCTGCGCCGACCACACGAGCAGCAGGCCGAGGTGGAAGCGCACCGTCTGCGCTCGCGGGAAGACCCTCGTGAGCGGGCCGAGGCGGCCGAACGCGCGTGAGGGGTTCGCCTTGTCGAAGAGACCGACCGCAACCGCGGCTCGTGCATCGGGGTCGCCGGGCGCGAGCCGTGCGGCAGCGGCGAACTGCCGTTCGGCCGAGACCGGCCGGCCGAGCTGCTGGAGCGCGCTGCCGAAGAGGATCCTTGCATGCGCGTTGCCTCCGGCCGCCGCTCGGCGAAGCGCGGCGAACTGCTGCGGCGCCGGCAGGCCGCGGATCCGCAGGGGTTGCTCGAACGAGGGCACGAACCGCGGCAAGCCTGGCGCGAACGCCGGATGCAGGAAGTCGCCGGCGCGTACCGCGTAGGGCGTGTCCGGCTGACGCTTCGCCGCTGCGCGCCAGGCGGCCAGCGCCTCGGCGTCGCGGTGCACCCAGTAGAGCGCGAGCCCGGCATGGAGCGCGACGAGCGAGCTGCGCGGATGCTCGGCCTGGAGCTCCTGCAGCCTCGCGATCGTGCCTCCCGGCCAGGCCGCCAGCGCCGCGCCGACCTCTGCCTCGAGCGAGTGGTAGCGGCCGAAGATCCCGGCGGCGCGGTCGACCTTGCCGTCCTTGTAGAGGGTTTGGGCCTGCACGAGCGCACGCGCCTCCGCGTCCGTGCGGACACCGAGGTCGAGCACGAGCGGTGGGTGCCCGGCCCGGGGCTTCGGGGCGGCCGGAACGTGGCTGCGGGTGGCCAGCACGCCCACGACGACCACCCCCGATGCGGCGGCCGCCGCCAGCACGACGAGGGCGAACACCCGGCCTCTCGAGCTCATGCGGCGAGCGTAGCCGCCGTGCGCGCGGCGACTCCGGGTACCCGCTATACAATCGAAAGCATGCCGACCTATCGAGAGCTGTTGCAGGCCGCAAAGACGTCGATCGAAGAAGTCGACGCGCGACGCGCGCGTGAGCTGCTGGACGCCGAGGAGGCGCCGCTGCTCGTAGATGTGCGCGAACGGGACGAGTGGGAGCAGGGCCGCATCCCCGGCGCGGTGCACGTGCCGCGCGGCAATCTCGAGTCGCGCATCGAGGGCGTCGCCCCGGACCGCTCGCGGCCGGTGCTGCTCTACTGCTCGGCCGGCAACCGGTCGGCGTTCGCGGCGAAGACGCTGAGCGACCTCGGCTACGAGCATGCCCTCTCGCTCGCCGGTGGCTACACGGACTGGCAGCGCGCTGGCTACGAGACCGACTTGCCGCGCACGCTCGGGCCTGCGCGCACGACGCGCTACAGCCGGCACCTGCTGATCCCCGAGGTCGGCGAGGAAGGCCAGCTGCGACTGCTCGACTCGCGCATCCTGCTGATCGGCGCCGGCGGCCTCGGTTCGCCCGCCGCGCTCTACCTCGCGGCGGCCGGTGTCGGCCGGCTCGGGATCGTCGACGCGGACGTCGTCGACGAGACGAACCTCCAGCGCCAGATCGCACATTCGACGAACTCGCTCGGCGAGCCGAAGACCGACTCGGCCCGCCGCACGATCGAGGCGCTGAACCCGGACGTCGAGGTCGTTCCGTTCCGGGAGCGCCTGACCTCGGAGAACGTCGAGCGGATCCTCGAGCCCGGTTGGGACGTGATCGTCGACGGCGCGGACAACTTCCCGACGCGCTACCTCGTCAACGACGCGTCCGTGTGGCACGGGATCCCGGTCGTGCACGGCTCGATCTTCCGCTTCGAGGGGCAGGTGACCGTCTTCAAGCCGGGTTCAGGTCCCTGCTATCGCTGCCTCTTCCCGCAGCCGCCGCCGCCTGAGATGGCGCCGAGCTGCGCCGAGGGCGGCGTGCTGGGCGTCCTCCCCGGCGTGATCGGCTCGATCCAGGCCGCGGAGGCGCTGAAGCTCGCGCTCGGCATCGGCGACACGCTGGTCGGCCGGCTGCTGCTCTACGACGCGCTCTCGGGTGAGTTCCAGGAGATGAAGCTGCGGCAGAACCCCGAGTGCCCGGTGTGCGGCGAGACGCCGACGATCACCGACTACGTCGACTACGTGGAGTTCTGCGCGGGGGTCGGGCATTGAGCCGCGTGCGGATCCCGCCGACGCTGCGCGACGAGACCGAGGGCGCCCGCGAGGTCGAGGCACGCGGCGGGACGGTGCGCGAGCTGCTGGACGACCTGATGGGCCGCTTTCCCGCGCTTCGCGGCCAGCTGCTCGAAGACGAGGAGCTCGCGCCGTTCGTGAACGTCTACGTCGAGGGCGAGGACGTCCGCACCAGGGACGGCCTCGACACCCCTGTGGACGAAACGTCACGGATCATTTTGCTTCCGGCCATGGCCGGAGGGGCCACGGCCGGGGACAGTCCCCGGCCTTGTCCGAAAGGGACATGACCGGAGCGGCCACGGCCGCCAACCTGCTGGAGCTCGTCGGGAACACCCCGCTCGTCAGGTTGCCGCGGCTCTCGCCGAAGCCGGAGGTCACGCTCTACGCGAAGCTCGAGGGCCAGAACCCGACCGGCTCCATCAAGGACCGCGTCGCGCTCGCGATGGTCGAGGCCGCCGAGCGCGCGGGAGAGCTCGAGCCGGGACGCGAGCTGCTCGAGCCGACGAGCGGCAACACCGGGATCTCGCTCGCCCTCGTGGCACGTCTGAAGGGCTACCGGCTCACCTGCGTGATGCCTGAGAACGTGACCGAGGAGCGCCGCCGCCTGCTGCGCCTCTACGGCGCCGAGATCGTTGAGTCGCCCGGCGCGGAAGGCTCGAACGGCGCCGTCCGCCTCGCGCTCGAGCTCGCCGAGCGAGAACCGCGCTACCACATGCTCTTCCAGTACGGCAACGACGCGAACCCCGCCGCCCACTACGAGGGAACCGGCGCGGAGATCGCCGAGGTACTCGAGCGCGTGGACGTGCTGGTCGCCGGCCTCGGCACCGGCGGCACGCTCATGGGCGCCGGCGCACGGCTGCGCGAGTCGTTCCCCGGCGTCACGGTGGCCGCCGCCGAGCCGCTCCCCGGCGACCCGGTGATGGGCCTTCGCTCGCTCGCGGACGGCTACGTGCCGCCGATCCTGGACGTCGACAAGGTCGACCGGAAGGTGCTCGTCTCGAACGCGGAAGCGGTTGCGGGACTTCGGGCCTTGCTCGACGAGGAAGGCGTTTTCGCAGGCGTCTCCGCCGGCGCCGTCGTCCACGTCGCCCGCAAGCTCGCCGCGGAGCTCGACGAGGGCGTCGTGGTCGCGATCCTCGCCGACGCGGGCTGGAAGTACCTCTCCGCGCCGTTCTGGGAGACCGCCGATCCAGAGCGCGCCATGGAGGAGGCGGTCTGGTGGTGATCCCGGCCGATGTACGCGCGGAGCTCGAGCAGCACGCCCGCACCGAGGAGCCAAACGAAGCCTGCGGCCTGATCGCGCTCCGGAACGGCATTGCGGAGCGCTACCTCCCCGGCCGGAACGCCGCCGCCAGCCCGTACCGCTTCGAGCTGGAGACCGAGCCGGAGAACTGGTTCCTCGAGGACGACGGTTACGAGCTCGCCGTCTTCCACTCGCACATCTCCTCGCCGCCGCGCCCATCGCGCACCGACGTCGAGAACATCGGCCTGTGGGAGGACCGCCCCTACGTGATCCTGTCGCTCGGCACGGGCGAGCTCGCCGCTTGGCGGATCGCCGGCGGCGAAATCTCGCCCGTCGAGCTACAAAGCTAGGTCGCCCTGAACGTGCCCTTCATGCCCGCCGCGGCATGGCCGGGGACGGTGCACACGTACTTGTACTTCCCCTTCTTGAGCGTGACCGTCAGCGACACGGTCTGGTTGTGCTTCAGCAGCTTCGTCTTCTTGCCGGCGATCTTGAAGTCGTGCTTGATCCTGCCCTTGTTCGTGACCTTGAAGATGACCTTGCCGTGCGGCGCGCTCTTTCGCGACAGCACGAACCGGAGCGTGTCCTTCGCGGTGACCTTCACGGTCGTCGCCGTCGCGGTGCTGCTGCCACCGTAGGCGACGACGGCGAACAGCGCCGAGGCGGCCACGGCCGCGGTCGCGACCAGGGAAACGATGCGCTTCATCGGACTCCTCACAGTTGTTGACCCCGCCGTGGGCCAGCTTACCTACGACGCCTCTTCGAGCCGGTTCTGCGCCGGTTCGTCCGGCGAGAACTCGACCTCGAGCCGCTCGATCCGCGAGCCCTCGACCTCGAGCACCTTGAACCGGCAGCCGTCGTGCTCGACCTCGTCGTTCGGCTCGGGGGCGTGGCCGAGCAGGCCGAAGACGAACCCGCCGATCGTGTGGAAGTCCTCGATCGGCAGCGACTGGCCGAACTGCTCGTTGAAGTCGTCGATCGGGAAGGTTCCATGGATGCGCATCCGCCCGTCCTCGAGCCGCTCGATCGACTCGTCCGGGAGGTCGAACTCGTCCTCGATCTCGCCGACGATCTCCTCGAGCAGGTCCTCGAGCGTGACGATCCCCTCGAGCTCACCGTACTCGTCGACGACGATCGCGAGGTGCTGGTTCGTCCGCCGGAATTCGGTCAGCAGCGCGGCCAGGTCCTTCGTCTCGGGGACGATGTGCGCGGGCCGCAGTAGCTGCTCCAGCTGCACGCCCGCAATCCCGCGGTCGACGAGCGCCGAGAAGAGGTCGCGCACGTGGAGCACGCCGACGACCTCGTCGATAGCGCCGCGATAGACCGGGTAGCGCGTGTACGGCGATTCGATCACGGCCGCGAGCGCCTCCTCGGGCGGCAGCTCGACCGAGAGGGCCACCACCTCGGGCCGCGGCACCATCACCGCGGAGACCTCCTTGTCGGCGAAGTCGAAGACCTTGTAGAGCATCTCCTGCTCCTGCTGCTGGAGCTCGCCCTCCTCGGTCGAGCGAGAGAGCAGCATCTTCAGCTCCGCCTCCGAATAGACCTCCATCTCACCACCGGGCGGCTGGAGACCGAGCGCGCGGAGGATCACCTCGGTAGAGCGCTGCAGCACCCAGATGAGGGGCTTCAACACGACGAAGAAACCCCGGACCGGCGCCGAGACCGCAAGCGCGGTCGTCTCCGCATGGCCGAGCGCGACGCCCTTCGGAACGAGCTCTCCGACGACGACGTGCAGGAAGGTGATGATCAGGAAGGCGAGGGCAAATGCAATCACCGAGGCCAGGATCGGGTCGAGCACCTGCGCCAGGGCCTGCTCACCGAGAGCGCCGATGGCCAGACTCGTGGCGGTCACGCCGAGCTGCATGGCCGCGATGAACCGCGGCGGGTCGGCGACGATCTTCAGCACGGCCCTCGCACGGCGGTTGCCCTGTTGCACGAGCTCCTGGATGCGGGTCTTGCGTGCCGTGACGAGGGCGTACTCGCCTGCCACGAAAAACGCGTTGAGCAGAATGAGCACAGCGACGGCGAGGAGTTCGAGAAAAAGGATCACGTCTGCGCCCCGTCGGGCGGACGTCTAGGAATGACTTCGTCGTCCAACCGGATCTACGGCGCAGTATAGGAGAGGTTCCCGCTGTCGCCGGAGCGCGCGGCCCGTCCCTCGTGGGCGAGCCGTTCCAGGTGCGCCAGCGTCTCGGCAAGGGCGAAGCGGCGGTTGTTGGCGTCGAGGTTCGTTCCGAAGAGCACGAGCGAGACGTCGTAGGCGCTACGGGGCTCCGCCGCGACAGCCGCGGCCGTCTCGTCGAGGCGGAGGCGGTGGTGCTCGAGGAGCTCGCGTGCGCGAGCCGCAGGGTCGGAGACGGGATCCCCGTGGCCCGGCAGCGCGACCGCCGGCGCGAGCTCGATCGTCCGCCGCAGGGACGCCTGGTAGTCGGCGAGCGGGTCCGGCCGCGACTCGGGGTAGAGACCGACGGTCGGGGTGATCACGCCCAGTAGGTGGTCGCCGGCGACGAGGACGCCATCGCGGAGCAGGCAGATGTGCCCGTCGGCATGGCCCGGCAGCTCGAGCACGCGCCAGCCGTCGACCTCGTCGCCTTCGCGCAGCGGCTTCGGGTCGCGCACGAAGCGGATGAACGGCGCGAAGGTACGCGATTCGTGACGCAGCTCGGCGGCGACCGGCTCCGGGAGTCCGTGGGCGCGCAGGTAGTCGGCGAGCCGCTCCGACCAGTTCTCGCTTCCCCAGACGCGGAGGCACTGCCCGTAGTCGTGCTCGCCCTGGAGCACGCGGGCGCCCGTGAGCGCCTGGGCGTCCTCACCACCGCCTGCGTGGTCGGGGTGGAAGTGCGTGACGACAATGCGCGCGATCGGCGCGCCGAGCTCGCGCAGAACCGGCTCCCACCGGCCCGCGGCGTCCGGGAGCCCGAGCCCGGTGTCGACGAGTGTCCAGCCCTCGTCGCCCGGGAGCAGGTAGCAGTGCACGTGCTTGATCCCGAGCGGCAGCGGAAAGGTCAGGCGCCGGATCCCGGCGGGAAGCTCGTCCATCGACGCATTCAACGTAGCCGAGGAACGAACGTACGTTCTATACTCCCGGGATGCGCGCCGAGTACCGCGAGGAGCCCTGCAAGGTCGCGCTGAACCGCGTCAAGGGGATGATGTTCGACTGGTCGCTGAACCCGTACATGGGCTGCGTCCACCGCTGCACCTTCTGCTACGTGCGGGCGTTCGAGCTGCGGGCCGACCGGCCCTTCGACGACCGCTACGGCCGCTCGATCCGCGTCAAGACCAACGTCGTCGACGTGCTCCGCCGCGAGCTCGCAAAGCCCTCGTGGGAGCCGGAGACGGTTGCCATCGGCGCCGCCACCGACCCGTACCAGCCGGCGGAGGGGCGCTACCGGCTGACGCGCGGGTGCATCGAGGCGCTCGGCGACGCTGCGAACCCGTTCAGCATCATCACGCGCGGGCCCCTGATCGTCCGCGACGTGGACGTGCTCGCCGCTGCGGCGAGGCGCGCAAGCGTCTCGGTCACGTTCTCGGTGCCGACGCTCGACGACGAGATCTGGCGGCGCACCGAGCCCGGCACTGCCCATCCGCGGCAGCGTCTGCGAGCGCTGAAGACCGTTGTCGACGCGGGCGTCCGGGCCTCCGTCGGCATGGCGCCGATCCTTCCGGGGATCTCGGACAAGCCGGAGCTGCTCGAGGAGGTCGTGCGCGAGGCACGCGCGGCCGGCGCCTGCGGCGTCTGGGCGAACCTCCTCTTCCTGCGTCCGGGCACGCGCGAGCACTTCCTCGAGGCCCTCTCCGAGGACTACCCGGAACAGCTCGCGGCCTACGAGCGGCTCTACGCCCGCAGGGCCTACCTGGGCTCCGACGAGTCGAAGCCCGTCCGCGCGCAGGTCGCGCAGCTGGCGAGCAGGCACGGCATCCGGGACCGCCGCCGCGCACCGCTTGCGCCGGACCCCGAGCCCGAGCAGTTGGCCCTCGCCCTCTAGCCGTAGCCGATCCGCCACCTACAATCCGCGTGCCGTGTCCGAAAGCGCCGCAGAAGAGACCAACGGCAAGGGAGAGATCACCTGCCTGATCGTCGACGACCACGAGGTCGTGCGTGAAGGGCTGCGGCTGTCGCTCTCCCGGGCGCCGCACATCCGGGTGGTCGGCGAGGCCGCCGACGGCGCCAGCGCGGTGTCGCTGGCCGAGCGGCGCAGGCCCGACGTCGTGATCATGGACGTGCGCATGCCCGGCATGGACGGGCTCGAGGCCACCAAGATCCTGACGCAGAAGGTTCCCGACGTGGCCGTTTTGATCTTCACCGCCTACAGCGAGCGGAGCCTCCTCGGGCGCGGCCTCGAGTCGGGCGCGAAAGGCTACATCCTCAAGGAGGCTCCCCACCAGACCCTGCTGAAGGCGATCGAGAAGGTCGTCGCGGGCGAGGGCTTCGTCGACCCCGCGCTGATGCCGGCCTTCCTCTCCGGCGACCGCGAAGACATGCTCACCGCTCGCGAGCGCGAGATCCTGCAGCTGCTCGCCGACGGGATGTCCAACGCTGACGTCGCGGGGCGTCTCTTCATCAGCCAGGAGACGGTCAAGAGCCACGTGCGCCACATCCTCACGAAGCTCGAGGCCGACACGCGAACGCACGCCGTTGCAATTGCGCTTCGCGACGCGATCATCGACTAAGGCGTCGCTTGCGATGCCGACTCAGGACGCAGGGGCCTGCCTCGGCGTCCGTCTGAAATGACCGGTCGACGCAATCGACGTCTTTTCGGCAGCGCGACTAGAGCCGCGCTGCTGGTCGCGGTCGTCGCCGCAGCCGCGATTCTCGCGGTGCTCGGCCTCGCTGTCGGCTCGAACTGGGTCGCCACGGCAGGGCTCGGAGCCGCGATCGTCGGCGCCGCCGCGTTCGCGTTTCACCTGATCGTCACCGAGCGGCGGCGGCACGAGGTGGCCGAGGAGGAGCTGACGGCGCAGTCGAGCTTCCTCGAGTCGCTGATCGAGTCGATGGGCTCGATCGCCGCCACGCTCGACCCGGACGAGGTTTTGGAGCGAACGCGTCACGAGGCGAAACGACTGTTCGGCGCAAAGGCGACACTGCTTGGGCCGGGTGAAGCGGCAGGGGAAGGCGTGGTCGTGCTGCCGCTGCGGATCCGCGGCGAGGAGATCGGCTCGCTCCAGCTCGTCCGTTCTCGGGTGCTCGACCGGGAAGAGCTGGCGCGCGCCACGCTGCTCGCGGACTTCGCCAGCCGCGCGGTCGAGAACGCGCGGCTCCTCGCCGAGGCGACGGTGCGCGAGGTCGAGCGAGGGCGGCTCTCGGACCAGTTGATCATCGCCGAGCAGGAGGAGCGGCGACGGCTCGCGCTCTTCCTCCACGACGGCCCGATGCAGTCGCTCTCCGGGATCAGCCTGATGCTCGACGCCGTGATCGACTCGCTCGAGTCCAACCGGCTCGACGAGGCGAGCGGGGTGCTGCGCTCGGCGCTCGAGCGGCACCGCGACACGATCCGCTCCCTGCGCGACCTCTCGTTCAACATCGAGCCGGTCGTGCTCCGCGACCAGGGCTTCGGGCCCGCCGTGCGCGCGTTCGCCGAGCAGGTCGGGCTGTCGAACCGGATCCAGGTCGACCTCGACGTCGAGGCGGCCGACGGGCTGACGGAGAACGCGCGGGTCGCGATCTACCAGATCGTCCGTGACGTGGTGAACCAGGCACTCCGGCGCAAGCCGACTCGAATCGGCATCAGCGTGGCCGAGAAGGACGACGGCACCGTCGAGACCGTGATCTCGGACGACGGCGCCGGCGAGCGGCGGCGGTCGAGCTTCGAGGACATCGAGGAACGCGCGCGCACGCTCAGCGGGGAGCTGACCGTCGAGGCCCGCGAGGACGGGCGTACGGCGGTCCGCGTGGTGCTGCCTCCATACGTCGCCCATCGCTAGGATCGCACGGTGGAAAACGGACACCGGCCGACGCACCTGCGCTTCGTCTGGACGGCGAACGGCTACGAGCTGCGCGAGCGCGAAGGGGACGTGCCGGCGGTCGGCGAAGAGGTCGAGGAAGGCGAGGAACGCCTGCGCGTGACCAAGGTCGCGCCCTCCCCGCTCCCGGGCGACCTGCGACGCTGCGCCTACCTGCAGCCCGTCAGCTAGCCGCGGACTCGGCTGCGACCCGGCCGAGGACGATTGCAGCGGCCAGGCCGCTCGCGTACCCCCCCGTGGAGATGCCGCCGGCATCCGCCCCGGCCGCGTAGAAGCCTTCGACCGGCTCGTCGCGCTCGTCGAGGACGCGCGCCCGCTCGTCGATGCGCAGGCCGCCGATCGTGTGGGTGATCGCAGCCGCGACGCGAACCGCCGCGACCGTGCCGTCCGGAGCCGGAAAGGGAAGGTCGGCTGGTTCGGTGCGAGTGGGCGCCTCGGCCAGCAACTCGCGCACAGTGCGGTCCCGAACGGGCCGGTCGAGCGCCGTTTCGTCGAGCAAGTACCACGCGCGGGCCCCCGGCTGATGCGCCGTCGCCTGGACGAGATCCACCTCCGACCACGAGACCTCACTGTCGAAGAACTCCTCGCCGCGCTCGTTCACCACGCGTGAGAAGCGGCCGTAAACCTGCGCGAGCGGCACGAACTCGCGCTCGCCGAAATCCACATCGGCCATGTTGCGCCCGTAGAACTCGTCGAGGCCGGCGGAGAGAGATCCCCCGCGCTCGAGGCCGAGCCGGAGGCCGTCACCGGCGCTCCAAGGGTTGGCGCGCAGGCGCAACGGTGCCGCGGGACGAACGAACCGCTCGACGAGCTCGGGGTCGCCCTGGAACCCGCCTGTCGCCAAGACAATCGGTTGATCAGTGATTGTTGCCGGTTGGCCGAAACGGACCTGGCCGGCGGCTCGCGTCAGCGCCTCGGTCAGGCCGACGGGGTCGAAGCGAACGCCTGTGGTGAGCGGATTGCCCGTCTCCCTGGTCACGAGCGGCGCACCGAGCGATTCGAGCCACGCGAGCCCTTCGTCCAGCCGCTCGAACACGAGCCGCTGCAACCGCTCGTCGCCGCCGGGGCACTGCGCGCGGAACTCCTCGAACGAGCGGTACCGCCAGATCACGCAGCTCGAGAGCAGCATCGAGCCGCCGGCCCGCGAGCCCTTCTCGAGCACGATCGGCGAGGCGCCGAGCTCCCGTGCGCGCGCGGCCGCGCAGAGCCCGGCCATGCCCGCACCGGCGACCACCAACGTGCCGCCCTGCATCTCGTTCAACGCCTTACGTCAGCGAGAACGTGGGCTTGTGCTCGACGTACTCGACCTTGACGCGCTCGGGCCCCCAGACGAACACGGCGTACGTGTTCGGCGCGTCGACGATGTCTGCGATCTCGATTCCGAGCTCGCGGGCCGCCTCGATGTGCTCGTCAGCGGACTCGACCTTGACCGCGAGGTGGTTCAGCAACGGCCGCTCCGGATCGCCCGGCTCTCCCTGGTGGAACTCGACGAACGCGCCGCCGACCTCTACGCGTGGCGCACCGGAAGGCCCGGCCGCGGCTGACTCGAACCCGAGCTCCTCGTACTGCTGCGCCGTCTCCGCCGGTGACCGGGACCAGAGGGCGACGTGGTCGAGGTCGTAGTCGACCTCCGTCGGCGCCTCGACGAGCCCGAGCCGCAGGCCCTCGGAGACGTCGAAGTACGCCTCGCCGTCCCGCGGCCGCTCGGCCCCGACGCCGTCGAGCCCGGACAGGGCGGCGTCCAGGCTCGAGACCCGGAGCGCCACGTGCTTGAGCGCGCCCTGCTCACGCGGTCCCTCGGCCGCGAACAGAGTCAGCTTTCCCCTCCGCGCATCGGAGCCGACCAGCGTGAATGCATCGGTCCGGTCGACGACGTGCATGCCGACCCGCTCCGTCACGAATTCCGCGATCGGGTCGCGGTCAGCGACCCACAGCGCGACGTGGTCGAGGGTCTCCGGCGTCACGGGCCTGAGCATAGCCAGCGGCTACTTCCTCCGGTCGACCGCGCGCTGGAGCTGCTGCTTGTTCATCCGTGAGCGCCCACGGATGTTCATCTGCTTGGCCTCGTTGTAGAGCTGCTCCTTGGTGCGCCCCTTCGGCCGATTCGTGCCCGAGCGCTGCCCACCGCGGCGGTACGAGGACATGTCGGTGCGCGACGAGCGCGACGACTCACGTGCCTCGCCGCTGCGGGCGCGCTCCTTGTTGACCGTGCGCGCTGCGATCTCCTTGGCGCGCTTCGTCGAGCGGCCCTGGCTCTTCTCGCTCTCGACGATGTGCTCGTACTGCCGCTCGCGCTTGTTGCTCCAGGCTTTCTGAGGCATTCGGATCCCTCCTCGGTTTGCTCGGGGGAACCGTGCCCAGGAGAGCGATTTCTATTCGAGCGGTTCGTTCTGGACGTTGTGCTCTTCGGCGTACTCGTCGACGAGCTTGTTGATCACGTCCGCGTCGCCGTAGGCGTAGTTGATCTTCACGAACGGCTCCCACTTCTGCGGGAGCGCGTCCTCGGGGAAGATCGCCTCGACCGGGCACTCCGGTTCGCATGCCCCGCAGTCGATGCACTCCTCGGGATCGATGATCAGGATCCGCTCGAACTCGTGGATGCAGTCGACCGGGCAGACGTCGACGCACGAGAGGTCTTTGATGTCGATGCAGGGCTCGGCGATGATGTACGTCACGGCCGC
>Ga0307319_10000058_pt1 | contig 33525 bp, 35 predicted proteins | sample ER_DNA_368_FD_194491 | JGI IMG/M metagenome (GOLD analysis project Ga0307319, IMG submission 194491) | Bulk soil microbial communities from the East River watershed near Crested Butte, Colorado, United States - ER_DNA_368 | ecosystem: Environmental > Terrestrial > Soil > Floodplain | place...
CGCGCGCGAGCTGGCGGTGCGCTTGGAGACGTCGCGGTGCAGAAGGATCGCCTCGACGAGCTGTCGCCCGACCGTGTGGACGGGGTTCAGCGAGGTCATCGGGTCCTGGAAGATCATCGAGATCTCGTCGCCGCGGATCTCGCGCAGCTCGCGTGGCTTCGCGGTCAGCAGGTCCTTGCCCTTCCAGAGCGCTTCGCCGCTCGACATCGTGTTGCGCTTCGGGTTGAGCCCCATGATCGTCAGGCAGGTGACGCTCTTGCCGCAGCCGGACTCGCCGACGATCCCGATGGTCTGGCCCTTCTCGACCGAGAACGAGACGCCCTCGACGGCCTTGACGATTCCGTCTTCTGTCCGGAAGGACGTGCTTAGGTCCCTGACGTCGAGGAGAGCCACCGGTGAGTCTTAGGTTAGCCGGATCCGCGGGTCGATCCAGGCGTACAGGAGATCGACTAAGAGGTTGAAGACGATGATCGCGACCGTCGCGAACACGATCACCCCCTGCACGACTGCAAGATCCTGGTTCGTGATGCCGATGATCGCGGTCTGTCCCAAGCCGGGAAGCTGGTAGACGCTCTCGGTGAAGATCGCTCCGCCGAGCGCGATCCCGATGTCCATTCCGAGCATCGTCACGACGGGCAGGAGCGCGTTCCGCAGCACGTGCGAGATCAGCACCTGCCGCTCAGGCGCTCCCTTCGCCCGCGCGGTCCGGACGAAGTCCTCGTTCAGCGTCTCCATCACGTTAGCCCGGATCATCCGGACGTAGAGCGCCGCGAACAGGATCGCGAAGGTGATCCAGGGGAGGATCAGGTGGTAGAACCACTGCCAGGGCCCGCCTGGCTGGCCGGAGTCGGCCGGGGCCCCGAAGAAGTTCGCGTAGTTCGCAATCGGCATCCACCCGAGCTTCACCCCGAACACGTACTCGAAGATCAGGCCGATCCAGACCGGATGCGCCGAGACGCCGATCAGAACGAAGACCATCGCGAATCGATCGATCAGCGAGCGCGGCTTCAAGGCGGAGAAGATCCCGACCGAGAGCCCGATGATCATCCAGAGGACGGCGCCGCCGAAAACGAGCGACGCGGTCACGGGAGCGGCCTCCTTGATCCGCTCGTTGACGCTCTGGCTGGTGGCGAACGACTCGCCGAGGTCCTGGTGGACGACCAGATTCTTGACGAAGCGGTAGTACTGCACCGGCATCGGCTTGTCGAGCCCGAGCTTGGCGGTTGCCCGCACGAGGCATTCCCGCTTGGCCTGCTCGCCGCCGCAGACGGCGCGCGCCGGGTTGTTGGGCCCGACATAGAAGATCACGAACGTGACGAACGTGATCACGATGAAGAGCAGAATCGCCCAGAGAATTCGTCTGACGAGATATCGGAACACGCGCTCTCTCCGCTGGTGTCGCTTCGGGGCCTAACTCGCCGGTGGTGATCCTAACCGCTTTAAAGACGTGAGGCGCCGGTCGAGCCGGCGCCTCACGTTGTTCGTACCTAGTCCGTCGTCCCTCCTACTTCAGGGCCATGGCTGGAATGCTCCAGTCCTGGTAGATCCCCTGGTAGATGAGGCTCTTCGGGTTCACGCGGTTCGAGAAGACGTACCGGTTGTTGTACGTCCGCTCGATGGCCATCGGAGCCGCCTGGTTCATGATGTCCAGGTCGAGCTGGCCGTAGACCTTGAGCCGCTTCGGACCGACGAGTCGGGCCGCTTGCTCCATCCGCTTGTTCCACTTCGGACTGTTGAAGTACGAGTAGTTGACGTTGTTCTCCGCCTGGATGGACTTGCCGTACAGCAGGATGTTGATCCAGTCGTACGGATCCGGGTAGTCGGAGCACCAACCCATCGAGACGCCCATGTCAAGATCGGTGCTCTTCTTGCCCATGGCGTCGTACAGGTCGGCCCCGGAGAACGGCTTCATGTTGATGTTGCCGGCCTTGAAGCCGAGGCGGATCAGGTCACGCCGGACGATCTGGCCCTGAGCGGGGTTGATCGTGCCGGAAGAGCGGTAGCCAACATTGATCTTGCCGCTCTTGAAGTGACCCTTGGCGAGCTTCTTCGCCGTCGCCAAGCTGGACTTGTAGATGCTGACGTTGCGCCAGCCGGGGACGCCCGGGTTGAAGATGTGCGTCCAGGGCCTACCCGCGTACGGGCCGGCCTGGCTGACGTAGTCCTTCCGGTTGATCACGTAGTTGATCGCCTTGCGCAGGTTCGTGTTCCCGCCGAAGAGCGATCGCGACGTGTTGAACGGCAGATAGCCCGTGCAGTTCTGCGGCTGCGTCCAGAAGCGGCCCTTGTTGACGCCGTACTTCTTCGCGACGCCCTGGACCTCGGCCGCCGGAAGCGGGCCCTCGTCGAGCTGGTTCGCGATCGTCTGGTTGAACGCGGTCTGCTCGTTGAGGTTCCACTGGACGTCGAGACCCTTGAGGTTCCGCGGCCGGTTCCGGCCGGGGCCCTTCTTCCAGAACGGGTTCTGACGCAGCTGCGTCAGCTTGTCCGGGTCGTTGCGAACCATGTAGTACGGCCCGGCCGACGGCATGTTCGACTTCGTCACGTTCACGACTTCCTTGGTGAGCGGAAGCTTCGTAGACGTGGCCTGGAAGAACGGCATCGTGATCTTCGCCATGAAGGTGCCGTCGGGCTTCGTCAGGTTGACGATCAGCGTGTTGCCCTTGGCAACGACGCCGCTGACGCTCGTGCCCTGACCGTTGTTCACCTTCTTGGCGCCAACGATGTTGGTGCCGTTCGAGTCGGTGATGAACGGTGCCCCCGGCGAGGCGAGCTGCTTGTTCGCCGTCCGGTCGATGGCACGCTTGAAGCTCCTCGCGGTCACAGGCTTGCCATCGCTGAAGCGGAAGCCCTTCCGGATCGTGAAGGTGTACCTCCGGCCGTTCCTAGAAACGGAGAACTTCGAGGCAACCTCGGGGACGAGCTTGCTGCCCGCCGGGCCTTTCCGGTCCGGATAGTTGTAGAGCTTCGCCGCGGTCGCGTACTCCATCCACCATGCGGTGGTGACGTAAGCGAGCTGCTGGTCGACCTGGACGGACGCACCGGTCGTGCCGTACCGCCAGATTCCACCCTTCTTGAACGCGTGGGAGCTACCAGCACTCGCGCTCGCAAAGCTCGCTGCGACCAGAAGGCTTGCTCCGGCCACCAACATCGCGACCGCGAGCCATAGCCGTCTGTGCATGTCTCTCCTTTCCGTGAATTCGAGTCGAAGCAATGCCGACTCGGAACGGGCGCCTGCCCCGTTCACTCCCTTGAGACGCGGAAGTTAAGAGTTGGTTAGTCGGGAGTTACTGCTGGCTGGAACGCGGGTCGAACGCGTCGCGGAGCCCGTCGCCGAGCAGGTTGAAGGCGAGGGTCGTGAGGAGGACCGCGAGGCCCGGCCAGATCATCAGCAAGGGCCGCGTGGTGTAGTACTCCGGGGCCGACGAGAGCAGGTTCCCCCAGCTCGCGGTGGGCGCCTTGATGCCGAGGCCGAGGAAGGAGAGTCCCGCCTCGAGGAGCACGAAGCTCGCGACGATCAGCGTCGAGTAGACGATCATCGGCGCGATCAGGTGCGGGATCACGTGGGACCGGATGATTCGGGCGTCGCTCGCGCCGATCATCCGCGCGGCCTCGATGTATTCCTTCTCGCGAATCGAGAGCACCTGGGCGCGCATGATCCTGGCCGGGTAGTACCAGCTGAAGAGGCTGAAGATCAGCACCAGCGTCACGACTCCCTTGGGAAAGATCCCTCCTAAGGTGATCGCGTCCAGCTGCGGGCCGACCGTCGCGGCGAGCGCGACGATGAAGAGCAGAAGCGGGAACGCCATCGTCACCTCGGTGATCCGGGAGATGATGGTGTCGATCGTGCCGCGGAAGTAGCCCGCGATCGACCCGAGTAAGACCCCGATGATCATCACGCCCAGCGTCGAGAGGAGGGCGACCTCGAGCGAGACCCGCGCCCCGTAGAGGAGGCGCAGGAACTCGTCCTGGCCGAGCCGGTTGGCGCCGCCGAGGACGAGGATGTCCCGCTTGTTGGTGTAGTAGTTGTCGATGTGCGTCCACGGGTCCGCCGGCAGCAGGCTGACGCTGTCGACTGCGGCGGTGCCGGTGAAGATGTCGTCGGGCCCGTGGCCGACGTAATGCTTCGCGACCGGCGCGCCGACGAACGCGACGAGAATCAGGAAGATGATGAAGAAGCCGCTTGCAATCGCAATCTTGTCGCGGCGGAAGCGTCGCCAGACGAGCTCCCAGTAGCCTCGGGCCTTGACGTCTTCGCTGCTGCCGAAATCGGGCCCGCTCTCGGCTGCGACCGCCCCGCTCAGGCCGGCGCCACCCGGAACGACGACTTCTTGTTCTCGCTGAGGCATGGGGTCTAAGGAAAAGCCGGACCGATTGTGCGCAGACTATAGACGAGCCGCGCGTGCAGGAAGTTTGTTCGGCCGCTTACGCCGTCAGCGCGTCGGCCCCCGCCACGACCTCCAGGATCTCCTGGGTGATCTCCGCCTGGCGGGCGCGGTTCATGTCGAGCGTGAGGCTCGAGATCAGGTCGGCGGCGTTGCCGGAGGCGTTTCGCATCGCGGTCATGCGGGCTCCCTGCTCCGAGGCGGCGGACTCGAGCAGCGCGCGGTAGACCTCGGTCTCGACGTACACCGGCAACAGCCTCCGCAGGATCTCCTCGGGCTCGGGCTCGTAGATGAAGTCACCCAGGAGGGCGGCCTGCCGTTCCTCCTCTTCCCCTCGCTCCAGGAGGTGCTCGGGGATCGGGAGCACGTCGCGCTCGACGACGCGCTGGACGAGGGCCGAGACGAACTGGTTGTAGACGAGCACGACCCGGTCGACCTCCCCGCTCTCGTAGAGCTCGGCCGCGCGGTGGGCGATTGCCTGGGCGTCGGAATACGCGGGCCGGTCGCTGAAGCCGATCCACGCCGTATCGAGCTCGTAGCGGCGGAAGGACAGCGTCGAGCGACCCTTCTTGCCCGCCACGAGCCAGCGGACGTCGACCCCGTCGGCGCGAAGCTGGCGCTCGACCGCGAACGCGTGGCGCAGGACCTGCGCGTTGAAAGCGCCCGCGAGCCCCCGGTCGCCCGTGAGCGGGACGATCGCCGCCCGCTGCACCTCGCGACGCTGGAGGAGCGTCAGCCCCTGGAGGGAGGTGCTCGCCCGGGCGGTGCCGACCATCAGCTCCATCATCCGGTCGGCGTACGGCCGCATCGCCTCGATCCGCGCCTGCGCCCGCCGCAGCCGGGCGGAGGCGACGAGCTCCATCGCCTTCGTGATCTTGCGCGTGTTCCGGATCGAGCGGATCCGGCGCTTGAGGTCCTGAACGGTTGCCATGGCTAGGCCGCGGCCGGTGCCTCCTCGGAGGCCTTGAAGCCCTTCGCGAACCGCTTGATCTCCTCGTCGAGCTTGTCGCGCAGCTCGTCCGAGAGGTCACCGGTCTCGCGGATCTGCTTCAGCACCGACTCGTCCGCGCGGAGGTGGTCGCGCAGCTCCTGCAGGAAGCGCGGCACGTCGACCACGGGGATGGCGTCCAGGTAGCCGTTCACGCCGGCGAAGATCGCCGCAACCTGCTCCTCGACGGGCCAGGGGTCGTACTGCGGCTGGTTCAGGAGCGCGACGAGCCGCTCGCCGCGCGCCAGGATCTTCTGCGTCCCGGGGTCGAGCTCCGACCCGAACTGGGCGAACGCCTCGAGCTCGCGGTACTGCGAGAGGTCGAGCCTGAGGCCCCCGGCGACCGTGTTCATCGCCTTGATGCGCGCGGCTCCACCGACCCGCGAGACCGAGATGCCCACGTTGATCGCCGGCCGGACGCCCGAGTAGAAGAGCTCCGACTCGAGGAAGATCTGCCCGTCGGTGATCGAGATCACGTTCGTCGGGATATAGGCGGAGACGTCGCCGGCCTGGGTCTCGACCACCGGCAGCGCCGTCAGCGACCCGCCGCCCTCCTCGTCCGAGAGCTTGCAGGCGCGCTCGAGCAGGCGTGAGTGGAGGTAGAAGACGTCGCCCGGGAACGCCTCGCGCCCGGGCGGGCGGCGCAAGAGCAGGGACATCTGCCGGTAGGCGTCGGCGTGCTTGGAGAGGTCGTCGTAGAGGACGAGCGCGTGCTGGCCCTCGAACATGAAGTACTCCCCCATCGCGCAACCCGCGTAGGGCGCCATCCACTTGATCGGCGCGGCCTCGGAGGCGGCGGCGGTGACGATGATGGTGTGCTCCATCGCCCCCTCGTCCTTCAGCTTCTCGTGCACCTGCGCGACGGTGGAGGCCTTCTGGCCGATGGCGACGTAGACGCAGATCAGGTCCTGGCCACGCTGGTTGAGGATCGTGTCGACGAGGATCGCCGTCTTGCCGGTGGTCCGGTCGCCGATGATCAGCTCCCGCTGGCCGCGGCCGATCGGGATCATCGAGTCGATCGCCTTCAGCCCCGTCTGCACGGGCTCCTTCACGGGCTGACGCGCGATCACACCCGGCGCCTTGAACTCAAGCGGCCGGCGCTCGCTCGCCTGAATCGGCCCGGCGCCGTCGAGGGGCTGGCCGAGCGGATCGACGATCCGGCCGATCAGCTCCGGCCCGACCGGAACGCTCGCGACCTGGCCGGTCCGCTTCACCGGCTCGCCCTCGTTGACCTGCTCCCACTCGCCGAAGAGCGCGGCGCCGACGTTGTCCTCCTCGAGGTTGAAGGCAAGGCCCGTGACGCCGTGCTCGAGCTCGAGCATCTCTCCCGAGACACAGTTCTCGAGGCCGTAGACGCGGGCGATCCCGTCGCCGATCTGCAGGACGGTGCCGACCTCGGCGAGGTCGGTCTCGACGTCGTACTCCTCGATCCGCTGCTTGAGGATCGACGTGATCTCTTCGGGGCGAAGCTTCACCGGGTCTCCTCTCTTTGGAACCTGCCCAGCGTCATTGCGAGCCAAGTTCTCCTCATGCTGTTGCCAGTTCGCGCCGGAGCCGTTCCAGCCGGCCGCGCACGCTCGCGTCGAGCCGGTGCGAGCCGACCTGCAGGACGATGCCGCCGATCAGGTCCGGGTCGACAGAGCGGCGCGCCTCGACCTTGCTGCCCGATGCCTTCTCGATCTGGCCCAGCAGCTTGCGTGCCTCCTCGTCCGAGAGCTCGACGGCGGTCGTGAGCTCGGCGTGGACGATCCCCTCGTGCTCGCCGATCAGGCGCTCGAATTCACGCGCGATCTCCTCGAGCTGGCCCGCGCGGCCTTTGTCGGCCAGGAGGAGCAGGAAGTTGCGCAGCAGCTCGTCGCCGTCCGCGAGCAGCTCCTCGAGCGCGGCCTTCCGCGCGCGGGGATCGAGCTGCGGGTTGCGCAGGAGCTCGCGCAGCTCCGGGACCTCGGACTCGGCCGCGACGATCTGCGCCAGCTGCTCACGCACGGGCTCGAGCCGCTTCTTCTCGAGCGCCGCCTCGAAGAGCGCGTGCGCGTAGACGCGGTCGACAACACTCATTCAGCGCGCTCCAGCACGGAGAAGTCGAGCTCGCCGACCGCCTCCTCGATCAGGCGGCGGTGGTCCTCGTCGTCGAGTGCCTTGCGCGTCACCTTCGTCGCCGCGAGCAGGCTGAGCTCGACGACCTCGAGCCGGATCTGCTCGAGCGCTCGCCGGGTCTCGGCCTCGATCTGCTTGCGGGTCTCCTCGAGCCGCCGCTGGCGGTCGGACTCGAGCTCGTCGCGCATCCGCCGCTCGTTCGCGTCGGCGATGCGCCGAGCCTCGGCGAGGATCTCCTCGGCGTCCGTTTGCGCGCTGGCGATCAGCTTGCGGTGCTCCTCGAGCAGGCGCCGGGCCTCCTCGCGCGCGTTGTCGGCCTCGGTCAGCGACTGCCGGATCCGATCGCGCCGCTCGTCGATCGCCTTCTGGATCGGGCCGAACGCGAACCGCTTGAGCACGTACAGCGTGACCAGGAAGCACACGATCGTCCAGATCATCAGCCCAGGAGTGACCTGGATCAGCGGGTTGGCGGCGAGAGGCATCGTGCTAGACCAGGACGTAGGCGAGAATCGAGCCGAGCAGGCCGTAGAAGACGACCGCCTCGGTGAGCGCGAAGCCGAGCCACTGGATGCCCTGGAGCTCGCCCCGGAGCTCCGGCTGGCGGGCAACTGACTGGATCATCGAGGCGAAGATGTTGCCGATGCCGACGCCGGCGCCCAGGGCGCCGAGGCCGACGCCGAGTGCGAGGCCGATCGCCTTGCCGGCCTTCGTGACGTCGCCGGTCGTCGCGGCGAGAACGGTTCCAAGCACAGTTCCTCCTTTAACGGCTACACCAGCGAAGCCGGCGCAGCCTCTCATGTCGGCATCGCAAGCGACGCCTCAGTGCTCCGGCTCGATCGCCGAGCCGATGTAGATGGCTGACAGGGCGGCGAAGATGAAGGCCTGGATCGAGACCACGATCACGACCTCGAACAAATAGAACGCGGTCGCTACGGGCACGGTGACGACCGCGAGCACGACGGACTCGAGGATGAACATCAGGCCGATGAAGGTCAGGATCAGGATGTGGCCGGCGAGCATGTTCGCGAAGAGTCGGACGCTCAGCGAGATCAGGCGCATGAACTGCCCCAGCACCTCCAGCGGCACGATCAGCACGAGCAGCGCCTTCGGCGCCTCGGGGATCCAGCTCTTGAAGTAGCGGATCGGCCCGTTCCAGCGAATCCCCTCGACGTGCGTGAAGACGAACGTGAGCAGCGCGAGGGCGAGCGTCACCGAGAGTGACGAGGTGGCCGCGTAAATGCCCCAGACCGGGACTCCGTGCCAGGTCTCACCGGTCAGCGGTAGCGGGATGAAGCCGATCAGGTTCACGACCCAGATGAAGAGCATCAGCGTCGCGACGTACGGGAACCAGCGGCCGATCGCCTTCGACGGCAAGCCCTGCTCGGCGACCTGCACCTGCGCGATCTCGTAGATCTGCTCGCCGACCGTCTGACGGCGGTTGAGCGTGCGGCCCCGCATCAGGCCGAGGCCGAGCAGGATCGTGAGCGCGGCGCCGATGAAGAGGTAGACGACCGCCTTCGTGATCGAGAGGTTGAGGCCCGCGATGTGGATTGGGATCCACTCGTGCTGCTCGAACTCGGTCGTAGGGTCGAAGCTCCCGCGCGCGAGCGCCTGCGCGGGCAGGGCGAGCAGCCAGACGGCTCCGAGGATCACCCCACAGAGAGCTCGTCTCACGCCCGCGGCTCCTGCGTGTAGTAGCCGAGCAGCGAGAAGACGAGCTCGGCCGTGTAGGCGGCGCCGTACACGAGGGCGGCGGCCAGGCCTGCGGCGCGGTTCGACGCCGCGAGCGCGAGCAGCACGGCCAGGACGGCGAGCAGCCGGGTCATCATCCCGAAGGCGAGCAGTCCGGACGCGGCCACGTTGTCGGAAGAAGGCTTCACGCGCGCGAGAAGGAGTCCGAGCGCCTGGGCGCCGGCCCAGAGCAGCGCCGCTGCCGCCCAGCCGGTGAAGGGCCAGTCCGCGACGAGGAACAGCGGCAGCGAGACCGCCACGACGAGCGCGCCGGCCGCTGCGCCCAGCCAGCGCTGCTGCGGGAGGGGCCGCGGCGCTCCGAGGATTCCGACCCGGGTCAAAAGGCGTTCCGGTAGCGCTTGTAGACCACGAAGACCCCGGCGGGCACGCCGACGAAGGCGCCGCCGAGGATGCCGAGGCCGACCGAGCCGGCGGCCCAACCGAGGAGAGCGCCTGCTCCGACGCTTGCGACGGTCACGCCCCCGAGCAGCGCACCCGCTCCGGCCGGCTCGAAGGTCGAACGGGGACTGGGCTCCATCGAGCCGAGCATAACAAACCTTGTGACACCGGATTTCGGCTCAGAAGCCGCGTTTCCGGGAACTTTGTTCACCGTTACGATCTCCCGGTGCGCGTCGTTCTCGTCCACGGCAGCGGCGGAAACGCCCGCTCCGCGTGGGCGTCGGTGCAGCCGCTCGCGGCTCGATTCTCGCTCATCGCACCGGACCGCGGCGGCTATCCGCCCGGCCCGCTGCTCGAGCGGATCGACTTCGAGCGGCAGGCCACGGAGCTCGCTCCGCTCCTCGAAGACGGCGCGCATCTCGTCGGCCACTCGTACGGGGGCGTGATCGCCTTGCTGATCGCGGCACGGCAGCCGGCGCGCGTTCGCTCGCTCACGGTCAGCGAGCCGCCGGCCTTCGCCCTTGCGCGCGGGAACCCGGAGGTCGAGCGGCTGGTCGAGCGGCTCGACGAGCACTTCACGAACGGGCCGCGCGACCCACGCGCGTTCGCGGCCGGCTTCCTCGAGCTCGTGGGCAGCAAAGCGAAGGTCGCGAACGAGCTGTCGCCCGAGGTGGAGCAGAGCATCCGCGCGACGATGGCGGAGCGCCCGCCCTGGGAGGCGCAGATCCCGGTGGACGCGCTCGCGGCGACGTCCTTCCCGAAGCTCGTGATCTCGGGCGCGCACCACCCTGCCTTCGATGCGGTCTGCGACGTGCTCGAGGAGCGCTTCGGCGCGGAGCGCGCCGTCCTCCCCGGCGCGGGCCACAGCATTCCCCGCGCGGCGGGCTATCTCGAGAGGCTCGAGGCGTTTCTCGACGATTCGGCCGGGACCGAACAGTTGGTGCGTTAGCGTCCGTGCATGCGCCTGGGAGAAGCCGACCTCGCCGCCGCGGCCTCGCTGCTCGCCGAGCCGGCCCGGGCCGAGTTGATGCTCGCGACCCTGGCCGACGGGCCGCTCACCGCGAGCGAGCTGGCCGCCCGCGCGGGCATCGCGCGCTCGACCGCGAGCGGGCACTTGGGACGGTTGGTGGCTGGCGGCTTCCTCGTCGTGGCCGAGCGGGGCCGGAACCGCTACTACGAGCCTGCCGGCGCCGACGTGGCCGAGGCAGTCGAGGCCCTGTCACGGGTGGCTCCGCGGCGGCCGGTGCGCTCGCTGCGCGAGGCGACGCGAAGCGAGCTCCTGCGGGAGGCGCGCAGCTGCTACGACCACCTCGCCGGCCGATTCGGAGTCGCGTTCGCCCGTGCGCTGGAGCACCGCGGCGTGGTCGTGCCGGCGAACGGCGATTACGCGCTCGGCGAGCAGGCAGCGCCCGAGCTGGCAGCCCTCGGGATCGACCTCGAGGCGCTCTCTGGGCAGCGCCGTCCGCTCGTCCGCGGCTGCCTCGACTGGAGCGAGCGGGAGCTCCACGTGGCGGGCGCCCTCGGCGCGGCCCTCAGCGCCCGGCTGTTCGAGCTCGGCTGCGTCGTCCGGCGGGACAGGACCCGCGCGCTGGCGGTCACCGAGACCGGGCGTGACCTTCTCGCCTGGCTCGAGGCTCCTAGCGGTCGCGCAAGGCGGTCACGTTCCGCGCCCACATCTCCGGCTGCCCCCAGTCCCTGAAGCGCGCCGGGAGCTCCGGGTCGGAGGTTTTCCCGCGGAACGCCTCGTCGAGGACGAGCAGGTAGTCGCCCAGCGGCGCGATTACCTCGCGGCCGGAGACCGGGCCGTGTCCGGGCACGCACGTCTCCCAGTCGAGCTCGAGCAGCCGCTCGAGGACGCGGCCCACGCGCCGGGGTCGCCGTGCCCGGCCCAGGGCTGCATGCCCACGACCACCAGGTCGCCCGCCACGAGCACGCGCGCCTCCGGGACGAGCACGAACGCATCGCTCTCGGTGTGGCCGCCGCCGAAGGTCGACGCCCGCGCAGGTCCGCGCTCCCAGTCCTCCTCGAACGTCTCGTCGGGAAGCCGGTGGGCGAGAGTCCGCAGCTCCGGTGCCTGCTCCTCGAGCAGCGCCGCGCCTTCCTCGTCACCGGCGGCACGCAGCCGTTCGAGCTCGGCCGGTAGCTCCCGCTCCAGGGACTCCTTCTGCGCCGCGAGCCGCTCGGCGCCGAGGGTCGCGATGAGCTCGCGGGTGCGCTGTGTGGAGACGACTGTCGCGTCGGGGAACTCGGCATTCCCGAGCACGTGGTCCGCGTGCCAGTGCGTGTTCAGCACCCACGAGACCGGGCGGCCGGTGAGCTCCTCGGCGGCTGCTCGCAGCTCTCGTGCCGCCGCCGGCGAGACGTGCGTGTCGATGACGAGCGTCTCCTCGCCGAGGTCGATGACGGCTGCGTTCCCGACCGCGCTGCGGTCGGGCTTCGCGATCGCGGCGTGGACGCCGTTCCCGGCGTCCGCCAGCTCGGCGTGCCTCACGCGGTGCGCCGCTCGGCGGCGGCCCGCGCTTCCTGCTCGCGGCGGCGGATGCGCGGGTTCGCGAGCTTCACGATCTCGAGCAGGTAGACCATGTAGATCGAGGCGCCCAAGGCGACCGCGCCGATCGCGGCGACCGCGACGGTCTGCGCTGGCCGCCAGTGACCGTGGGCGTGCGGGTGGATGAAGCGGGTCGCGAGGGCCGCGCCGGCGAGGACCCCGCACCACGCCCACATCGTCAGCGCGGCGCGCCGCTGGGAGAAGCCGATGTTCAGGAAGCGGTGGTGCAGGTGCGTCCGGTCGGCCGCGTATACGGGCTGGCCGTACTTGATCCGCTTTGCGACGACGAACGACGTGTCCAGGATCGGCACGGCGAGCACGAGCAGCGGGAAGAGCAGCGTCGCCACCGCGGCCGTCTTCAAGAGGCCCTGCACCGCGAGCGCGCCGAGGGTGAACCCGAGCAGGAGCGCGCCCGAGTCGCCCATGAAGATCCGAGCCGGGTAGAAGTTGTGCCGCAGGAAGCCGATGCACCCGCCGAGCACGATCGCGGCGAGAATCGCCGGCTCGGGCCGGCCGAGCGAGAGCGCGATCAGGCAGAAGGTGCCGCCCGAGATCGCACAGACGCCCGCGGCGAGGCCGTCGAGCCCATCGAGGAAGTTGACCATGTTCATGATCGCGACGATCCAGATCACGGTCAGCGGCACTCCCACCCACTCCGGCAGCTGATGAACGCCGACGAGCGGGAACGTGAACCGGTGCACCCAGATCCCGAAGCCCGTGGGGATCGCGGCAGCCGCGACCTGGCCGCCGAGCTTCTCCCACCAGACGAGCCCGCGAAAGTCGTCGATCGCTCCGACCGTGGTCGCCACGGCCGCGCCGAGCAGCAGCCCCTTGGTCTCACGCCCCAGCGGGAGGAAGGCGAGTGCCGGCACGAAGATCCCGAAGAAGAGCGCGATGCCACCGAGCCGCGGGACCGCGCCGCGGTTCAGCCGGCGTATGCCGGGCCGGTCGACGACGCCGAGCAGCCGCGCCATGCCCCCCACGGCCGGCGTCAGCAGCACGACGATCACGAGCGAGAGCACGGCGCCGTAGATCACCTCGGGGTTGTGCGTGAGCGTGTTCCACATGGCTGCTTCTGTCTACTTCGTGCCGTAGAGCCTGTCGCCCGCATCGCCGAGGCCGGGCACGATGTAGCCGCGCTCGTCCAGGCCGCGGTCGACCGAGGCGGTGACGATCCGCACGTCCGGATGTTCGCCCTGGAGGTGCTCGATCCCTTCGGGGGCGGCGACGAGACAGACGAGCGTGACCGAGCGTGCGCCCGCGTCCTTCACCGCCGCGACCGCCGCCGCGCTCGAGCGGCCGGTCGCGAGCATCGGGTCGAGCACGATCGCGTCCCGCTCGCCGTCGCCCAGCGCCGGCAGCTTCACGTAGTACTCGACCGGTTGCAGCGTCTCCTCGTCGCGGTAAAGGCCGATGAACCCCACCCGCGCGCTCGAGACGAGCGAGAGGACGCCGTCGAGCATCCCCAGGCCGGCTCGCAGCACCGGGCACACCGCGACCTTCTTGCCGGCGATGCGCTGCACCTCGGTGCGCTCGAGCGGCGTCTCGACCTCGCCTGGCTCGGTCGGGAAGTCTTTGGTCGCCTCGTAGGTGAGCAGCAGCGTCACCTCGCCCGCGAGCTTGCGGAAGTGGACGGTCGGCGTGTCTTTGTCGCGCAGGTACGAGAGCTTGTGCTGGACGAGCGGGTGCGTGACAACGGTCACCCCCGTGGTGGTCTCGGTGCTCACGCGACGTACGTGGTGTACCCGCGGAAGCCTGGGTACAGCGGCCGGCGCTCGCAGAGAGCCTCGCTCCGAGCCGCCAGGGCGGGCACGTCGGCGCCGTCGGCAAGCGCGCCGCAGATGATCCGGCCGACCTCGCGGAAGTCGTCCTCGTCGAAGCCGCGCATCGTCGCGGCCGGGGTGCCGATCCGGATCCCCGAGGCGACGGTCGGCGGCCGCTCGTCGAAGGGCACGGTGTTGCGGTTGACCGTCAGCTTCGCCTCGTCGAGCCGCTCCTCGGCATCCTTGCCGCTCCACTCGGTCGAGCGCAGGTCGACCTGCAGCAGGTGAGTGTCCGTCCCGCCGGTGAGCACGTCGAGACCGCCCTCCTGCAGCGTGGCCGCGAGCGTGTCGGCGTTCGCGAGCACCTGCGACTGGTACTCGCGGAAGGCCTCGGTCGCGGCGATCCGGAAGCAGGTCGCCTTCGCCGCGATCGTGTGCACGAGCGGCCCGCCCTGCATCCCGGGGAAGACCGCCCGGTCGACCGCCTGCGCGTGCTCCTCGTTGCAGAGGATGAACCCGGCGCGCGGGCCGGCGAGGGTCTTGTGCGTCGTGGAGGTGACGAAGTGGCAGTGGGGCACGGGGTTGGGGTGCAGCCCAGCCGCGACAAGGCCCGCGAAATGCGCCATGTCGCAGAGGAGCAGCGCGCCGACCTCGTCGGCGATCTCCCGGAACCGGTCGGCCTCGACCGTGCGCGGGTAGGCAGAGCCGCCGCAGATGATCAGCTTCGGCCGGTGCTGCTTGGCGAGCGCGAGCACCTCGTCGTAGTCGACGACGTTCGTCTCGCGCGAGACGCCGTAGTGCACGATCGTGTAGAGCCGGCCGGAGAAGTTGACCTTGAGCCCGTGGGTGAGGTGGCCGCCGTGCGAGAGCTCGAGCGAGAGAATCGTGTCGCCCGGGTCGAGCGCCGCCATGTAGACGGCCATGTTCGTCTGCGCACCCGCGTGCGGCTGGACGTTTGCGTGGTCGGCGCCGAAGAGCTCCTTGGCGCGGTCGATCGCGGTCTGCTCGATCTCGTCGACGACCTCGCAGCCGCCGTAGTAGCGCCGGCCCGGGTAGCCCTCGGCGTACTTGTTCGTCGGGACCGACCCGACCGCCTCGAGCACCGAGGGCCAGGTGAAGTTCTCGGAGGCGATCAGCTCGATCTGGCCACGCTGCCGCTCGAGCTCGCGCCCCAGCAGCTCCGCGATCGCAGGGTCGACCTCGGCGAGCCCCGCCGTGCGCAGGTGCTGCACGGTTTCCTGTGCTACCGCCATCTGAGGCGCCGCTCGTCGGCGCCGTCGTCAGAACGTGCGAGCTCTGCTCGTGCGTCCGTCTGAACTGACCGGTCGATGCGTTTTGGGCGATCCCGTAACCGCATCTGGGGCATGGTACTCCCGCTACCTGCTGCCGGTCGCGGCGAGGGCCCGTTCGAGCGCTTCCGCCGCCGGAACCGCGCCCTCGCGGACGACCCGCGGCTCGGCGCCCGTGAGGTCGAGCACCGTCGACGGCGTTCCCGGCAGGTCGCCGCCGTCGACGAGCGCCGCCGCTCCCGCCCGGATCTCGACCGGCACGTCCTCGAGTCGCCGCGCCTCCGGCCCGCCGTGCAGGTTCGCGCTCGTCGCAGCGACCGCCCCGACGCGCTCCAGCACTTCCGCGCCCGGGCCCGAGAGCCTCGAAACGCGCACGCCGATCGTGCCCGGCGAAGACCCGTTCAGCCAGGGGTAGCGCTGCGCAGGGTTCGGCAGGACGAGCGTGTACGGCCCGGGCAGGAGCGCTCGCAGCAGCCCCTCGACGCTCCGCAGCTCGGGGACGAGCTCGAGCAGGAGCTCGACGTCCTTCGCAAGCAGCGCCGTCGGCTGCTGGGCCGGCCGCTGCTTCATGCGGTAGACCTCGAGCGTCGGCGCCTCCCGGCCCGGGTCGGCGCACAGGCCGTAGACGGTGTCCGTGGGCAGCACCACCGGCCGCCCGGCGCGAATCGCCTCGACCGCCGGATCGAGGAGGCCCGGGCCCCGACGCCGAGGAACGAGAGCACGGCCTCCCGGAACGCCGCTGGCGCTTCCACGAAGATCATGTGTCCGGCTCCCGATAAGACAACGGTCTCGGCGCCCGCGATCCCTTCGGAGAGCTCGGCCGCGCACGGCGGGCCGGTGATGAAGTCCTCCTCCCCGGTGATCACGAGCGTCGGCATCGTCAGGCTCGCGAGCTCCGGCCGGACGTCGAAGCGCTCGAAGATCTCCTTCTCCCAGAGCCTGAGCGCATCCACGCTCAGCTCCTCGCCCGCCAACGACTCCACGTACGACCGCTCCGCGTCCCCGTAGCGGGCGAAGTAGAGCGGCATCATTCGGAGGCAGAGCTCCATCAGCTCCGCGCCGCTGTGGAAGTTGCCGGCGAGCTCGGTCTCCAGCGCTTCGCGGGCGTCGCCGTACCACGGCTCGCCCGCGCGCTGCTCGAGCGCGGCCTGCATCGCCGCCTCCTGCTCTGGCCCGTGCCGCGGGAGGGTGCTCACGAGGAGCAGGCGCTCGACACGCTCCGGGCGGCGTGCCGCGTAGGCGATCGCCACGACGCCGCCGTGGGAGTGCCCGAGCAGGAGCATGCGCTCGAGGCCGAGGTGCGCTCGCAGCTCCTCGAGATCCGAGACGTAGTCGTCGATCGCGTAACCACGCGGGTCGTGCGCGGAATCCGACTCGCCGGTGTCGCGCGGGTCGAGGAGGACGAGCTCGAGGTCCTCCTGAAGCCCGCCCAGGTCGGCGAGGTAGGTCGAGGAGAAGCCCGGCCCGCCGGGGTGGCAGACGAGCGTCGGCCCGGAGCCCATTCGGCGGTAGGCGAGCGTCCGCCCGTCTGCCGTCGTCAGCCTCTCCATCTGCCCTCCGCCACGCGATCCCTCCCTGCCAGGTCGGGCGTGATCGTAACGTCCTGGAAACCGAGCTCCGAGAGCAGGCGATGAACTCGGTCGCCCGCGCCGGCTGCGGTCTCGAGCACGAGCCAGCCGCCCGCGCGCAGCGCCTCGGTCGCGGCGCGCGCGAGCTTCTCGGTCGCTCCGGGCGCGACGAGCGCGATCCGCGGCTCCCAGTCGCGCACCTCGGGCTGGAGGTTCGGCAGCTCCTCCGGCTCGACGTACGGCGGGTTCGACACGACCAGGTCGAAGTCGCAATCGCCGAGGCCGCTCGTGAGGTCGTGCTCGACCAGCCGGACGCGACCGTTCACCCCCGTCAGCTCAAGGTTCTCGCGCGCGAGCGCGAGGGCGTCGGGCGAGAGGTCCATTGCGAGCACCTGCGCGGCCGGCACCTCGTCGGCGATCGCCAGTGCGATCGCGCCGGTGCCCGTGCCGACGTCGAGCACCTGCGGCTCGTCGAGCCCGCGGATGTGCTCGAGCGCGCGCTCGACGACGATCTCCGTCTCGGGCCGCGGAATCAACGCGCGGCGGTCGGTCTTCAGCGTCAGGCGCCGGAAACCCCACTCGCCGAGCACGTACGCAAGGGGCTCGCGCTTCTCGCGCCGTGCCACCTGCGCCCCGAATGCCTGCACCTGCTCGGGCGTCAGCTCGCGATCGAGCTCGGCGTAGAGAAGCGCGCGGCCGCAGTCGTCGCAGGCCTTGGCGAGCAACAGCTCGGCCTCGAGCCGCGCGGACTCGACGCCGGCCGCGGCGAGCCTCGCGGTTGCCCGGGCGAGCGCGTCGCCGAGGGTCATGTCAAACCGGCTCGAGCGCGCGCCGCCGATCCTCCGCGGCGAGCGCTTCGGTGAACTCGTCCAGCTCCCCTTCGAGGATCTTGTCGAGCCTGTGCACGGTGAGGTGTACGCGGTGGTCGGTCAGCCGGTTCTCCGGGAAGTTGTAGGTGCGGATCTTCTCCGCCCGGCTGCCGGAGCCGATCTGCGAGCGCCGCGCCTCGGCCTGCTCCGCCTGCTGCCGCTCGCGCTCGAGCTCGAAGAGGCGGGCGCGGAGGACCCGGAGAGCCTTCGTCTTGTTCTGGAGCTGCGACTTCTCGTCCTGCATCGCGACGACGATCCCCGTCGGCACGTGGGTGATGCGGACCGCCGAGTCGGTCGTGTTGACGCTCTGGCCGCCGGGCCCGGTCGAGCGGTAGACGTCGATCTTGAGGTCGTTCGGGTCGAGCTCGACCTCGACCTCCTCGGCCTCGGGCATGACCGCGACGGTCGCGGTCGAGGTGTGGATCCGCCCCTGCGACTCGGTCTCGGGCACGCGCTGGACGCGGTGGGTCCCGGCCTCCCACTTGAAGACGGAGTACGCACCGTCTCCCTTGACCGCGAAGACGACCTCCTTGAAGCCGCCCGTCTCGCTGCCGCTCGTCTCGAGCTGCTCCACCTTGAAGCCGCGCCGCTCGGCGTAGCGGGTGAGCATGCGGAAGACATCGGCCGCCCAGAGCGCGGCCTCGTCGCCGCCGACCCCCTGGCGGATCTCGACGATCACGTCCTTCCGGTCGGCGGGATCCGTCTCGACGAGCGCGAGCTTGAGCTCCTCCTCCAGGCTCGCAAGCTGCTCTTCGAGCTCGGGGACCATCTCGCGCAGGTCGCCGTCATCGCGCGCCGCCTCCAAATCCTCCCGGACCTCGCGCCACTCCTGCGCCAGCTCGTACGGGCCTGTTAGCTCTTTCAGGCGCCGCCCGACCTCCGCCGCCTCGCGGCGGTCGTTGTAGACGGCAGGGTCGCTTGCGCGCTCCTGCGTCTCACGGTATGAGCGCTCGAGCTCGTCGATCAGGTCTTGGAAATCCGCCATTTGAGGAAGGGTAGTCGCCGTGGCCGATCCCGTGACCGCCGCGCCCGAAGAGGCGCGTCCGCCCGCGACGCCGCCGCCCCGCGCGGGCATCGCGGCCCTGCTTGGGCAGCCCGGGTTCCGCCGGGTGTACCTCGCCGTCGCCACGAGCGAGCTCGGCGACGCGTTTCAGTACATCGCGCTGATGTGGGCGGCGCTGCTCGCCGGCGGGCCGCTGGGAGTGATCGCAGTGCGGCTCGCGGACAGCGTGCCGGCGCTCGTCTTCGGCTTCCACGGCGGGCTGCTCGCCGACCGCGCGGGGCGCAGGCGGCTGATGGTCGGGGCCGACCTCGTGCGCGCGGCGGCCCTGGTGCCGGTCGCGATTGCCGGGCTGATGGGCTCGCTGCCGTTGTGGGCGCTCGTGGTGGCGGCATTCGTGCTCACGACCTGCGCGAGCTACTTCGACCCGGCCTACGGTGCCGTCCTGCCGGCGCTCGCCGGGCGCGAAGGCGTGCAGGCCGCGAACGCGCTCGTGCGGGCCAGCGCCGACGCGCTCTGGCTCGGAGGCTCGGCGCTCGCGGCAGCGCTGCTGACGGTCGTCCCGCTGAGCACGTTCTTCGCGCTCAACGCCGGCTCGTTCGTGCTCTCGGCGCTCCTGCTCTCGGGCCTGCCGAGCTTTGCCCGGCCGCGGCACCAGGAGGGCGCCGCGCCGCGCGTGCGGGAGGCGTTCACGGTGCTGCGGCCGTACCCGTGGCTCGCCGCGGCGGTCGTCTGCCTGGGTGTGGCGGTGACGATCTCGTCCGGAACCTGGATCGTCGGAGTGCCGGAGCTCGTCCGAAACGGGCTCCACGGCGGGGCCGGGCGCTTCTCGCTGCTCATCGTCGCCTACGCGCTCGGCTCGATCGGCGCCGGGGCGGTGCTCGCGCGCCGGCCGGTCGCCCACAAGGCTCGGGCGAGCCTGCTGGCCTGGTCCTGGTACCTCCCGGCCTACGCGCTGCTCGCTCTGGCGCACTCGCTCGTGCCGGCGCTCGCCGGAGCGCTCGCCGCGGGCGCGGGGCAGGGCGCTGCTCTCGTGTTGACCATGTCAGCGGTGCAGTCGGAGATCCCCGACTCGCACCTCGGCCGCGTCACCGGGCTCGTCTCGCTCGTCCACCGCGGCGCGCACGCGACGGGACTGCTGCTGGTCTCGCCCCTCTTCGCGGTGGTCGCGGCGCGAAGCGTGTTCGCGGGCGCGGCACTCGCGATCCCGCTGGTGGGGCTCGCCTCGGCGGCGCTCGCCGCCAGGGCCGCTGCTAGAACGGCCGCGGGGGCAAAGCCCCCACGGCCTCCACGGTCGGCGCCGCCGAGTCGGCGCCTTAAGCCATGACCTCGACCCGCTCGCCTTCGGCCCTGTCTTGCCGCGCCTCCAAGGCGAGCACCTCCCGCAGGGCTCGGATCGAGACCTCGAGCTGGTCGAGCGTCGGCTCGCGCGTCGTCAGGCGCTGGAGCCAAAGGCCGGGCGCGAGCAGCGTCATCAGGATGCGGTTGTCCGTGTGCTTCCCCGCGAAGCGGATCAGCTCGTAGGCAATTCCGGCGATCAGCGGCAGCAGCAGGATCCGCGTCGCGATAAGCCAGTACCAGACCGGCCGGCCGAAGAATGCGAACACGAAGATCGCGATCACCATCACCCAGAGCAGGAAGGCCGTGCCGCAGCGCGGGTGGATGAGACTGAACCGCTGGACCGTCTGCGGCTCGAGTTCCTCACCTGCCTCGTAGGCGTTGATCGCCTTGTGCTCGGCCGCGTGGTACTGGAAGACGCGTCGTAGGTCGGGCAGCAGCGAGATCAGACCGAGATACGCAACGAAGAGCGTCACGCGGATCAGGCCCTCGACGATCACGAACCAGCCGGTCGTGTCGATCGGAAGCCAATTCGTGATCAGCGCGGGCGTGACCTTGAAGAGCAGCACCGCGAAGGCGATCGCGACCGCGAACGCGAAGAAGATGGCGCCGCGCGAAAGCTCCGTCTCGACCTCTTCGGAGCCCTCCTCCTGGGCCGCGTACTGCGCCGAGATCGAGAGGGCCCGGAAGCCGATCGCGAGCGACTCGCCGAGCGCGATCACGCCGCGGATCACCGGCAACCGGAAGAACCAGTGCCGCTTCATCACCGACTCGATCGGACGGCAGACCTCGGCGATCTGGCCGTCGGGCTTCCGCACGGCCACGGCCCAGTTCGAGGGGCCGCGCATCATCACGCCCTCGAGGACGGCTTGCCCGCCGATGGGGGCGCTCACTGTTGCCTAGGCCTTGCGGCCGGCCTTCTCGAGGCGCCGCTGGAAACGCTCGACGCGGCCGCCGCTGTCCATGAGCTTCTGCTTGCCCGTGTAGAACGGGTGGCAGTTCGAGCAGACCTCGACGTGCAGCTCGGGCTTGGTCGAGCGCGTCTGGAACTCGTTGCCGCAGGCACAGCGAACGGTTGCGAGGACGTACTCGGGATGGATCTCGGCCTTCATCGTCCGGCCAGGATAGCAGCGGCGCTTTGGGTGGCCACGTTGCCGCCGGAGACGACTGCGACGATCTTCTGTCCGGGCTCGATTCCGGCCTTTCCCGCCATGATCGCGGCCGTGGTCGCGGCTCCCGCGAGCTCGGGGGCGAGCTTCGCGCGCGTGTACAGGAAGCGGAACGCGTCCTCGAGCTCTTCTTCGGAGACGAGCACCGACTCAACGCCCAGGGCCAGGCACTGGCGCACGCAGTTCGCGCCCGCGTAGGGGCCGTTGAGGCCGTCGGCGATCGAAGCGGCCTCGACCGTGACCGGCTCGCCTGCTTTCAGGCTCTCGTGGAGAGCCCGGGAGCGCTCGGGCTCGACGGCCACGACGCGGGCGGCCGGGTTCCGGCCTTTGACGGCTGTCGCGATCCCGGAGACCAGGCCGCCTCCGCCCACCGGGACGAGCACGACGTCGGGGTCGGGCAGGTCCTCGAGCACCTCGAGGGCCACCGTGCCCTGTCCCGCCATCACCGCCGGGTCGTCGTAGGGGTGCACGAGCGTCCGGCCGCTGGACTGGATCAGCTCGTCGAGGCGCTCGAACGCGGCCGGGATGTCGGGCGCCTCGGTGTCGATCGTGGCGCCGTACCCGCGGGCGGCCTCGATCTTGAGCGCGCTCGCCGTTTCCCACATCACGACGAGGGCGTCGATGCCCTCCTGCGAGGAGCCGTAGGCAAGCGCTTGCGCGTGGTTGCCGGCCGAGATCGAGATCACGCCGCGGCGCTTCTCCTCGTCGGAGAGCCGCGAGAGCTTGTTCAGCACGCCGCGCGGCTTGAACGACCCCGTCTTCTGGAAGAGCTCGGCCTTGAGCCAGACCTCGGCGCCGATGGGCTCGCCGAGCGTGGCCGAGTGGAAGGTCGGCGTCCGGTGCAGCCGCCCGCGGATCACCTCGCTCGCGGCTTCGACGTCCGCGAGCTCCAGCAGAGTGTCAGACACAGACAAAAGAGTGTGACGCTAGGTGAGCTTGTACTCGGGGCCGGCGCCGCCCTCGGGTGGGGTCAGGCGGCCGCCCTTGGCGGTGATCGCCCCGCACTGGACGCAGTTCGACGGCGTCACCTCGACGCCGTTCTCGGCCACTTCGTAGACTGCGGCCGGGCACATGTTCGTCCACAGCTCGGCGAGCTCTCGCGGGACTTCGCGCTGCAGGCGGATGTGATTCGGCGCGTCGTCGCGCGTCTGGTTGCCGCTGAGGAAGACGGAGGAGAGCTTGTCGAAGGTGAGCTTTCCGTCCGCCTTCGGGTAGGAGGCCGCCCGGCCGGTGCGGATCAGCTCCTGATCGGTGTCCGGCTCCGCATGAACGTTGCCCGGGGGAAAAGCGCCGCGGCTCGCGGTCATCGCTCCTGCGAGCGCGCCGCCGAGCCAGAACCCGCGCCCGAACGCTTGCCGCATGTTTCGCACCTGCCGAAGGTCGCGCCAGACGAAGCTCTCCCGCAGCGACTCGTCGTAGCGCGCGAGCGCCCCGCGCCGCCCGGGGCTCTCGCCGCGCTGCAGTGCCGCGAAGGCCGCCTCCGCCGCCAGGCGCCCCGACTCGACCGCGTAGTGGATCCCCTTCAGCGCCGGGACGTTCACGAGCCCAGCACCGTCGCCGCAGATCAGCAGGCCGGGCGCGTGCAGTCGCTTGGGCAGCGAGAGGAAGCCGCCCTCCGGGATCGTCTTCGCGCCCCACGCCACGCGCTCGCCACCCTCGAGCAGCTTGCGCAGGAAGGGATGCGTCTTCAGCTCCTGCAGCAGGTCGTGCACGGAGAGCTCGGCGTCGCTGTGGTCGAGGCCGACGACCATCCCGAGGGTCACCATCTCGTCTCCCATCGGGTAGACGAACGACCCGCCGAACTCGCGGTACTTGGCCGCCGCCCGCAGCGGCCACCCCATCGTGTGGATCACGTGGTCGAGCGGCTTCGCGACCTTCCAGACCTCCTTCACGCCGAGCGCCCAGACCTGCGGGTTCTGGCCCTCGAGCGCGAACCGCTGGAGCGCAACTCCGGTCAGGTGACCCTGGGTGCCCTCCGCGAGCACGGTCACGCGCGCGTGCACGTCGGAGCCGGGCTCGAAGTTGCCGAGCTCCTCCCCGCCCCTCCCGCGACCGCGGTCGCCGGTGCGCACTCCCCGCACCCGCCCGTCGCCAGCCAGCAGCGCGTGACCAGAGGTCTCCGGGAGGATCGTCGCGCCGGCCTCCTCGGCCCGCTCGGCGAGCCAGCGGCCGAGCTGCGAGAGCGAGGTGATGTAGTTCCCGCCGTTTCGCATCGTCGGCGGAGTAGGGATCCGCAGCGCCCGACGCGACGTGAGTAGGTAGACCGACTCGTGCTCGACGCGGCCGTAGAACGGCATCTCCCTCGTCGTCACCCGACCGGCGAAGAGCCGTCGCAGCGAGCCGGGGTTGACGACCGCGCCCGAGAGGAGGTGCGAGCCGGGCTGCTTGCCCTTCTCGAGCACCGCGACCGGGACGTCGCCCAGCCGCTCCGCGAGCTCGGGCGCGCCTTCCAGGAGCTGCCCGAGTCGAATCGCGCAGGCTAGCCCCGCGGGACCAGCGCCCACGATCAGCACGCCCACCTCGATCTCGGCCTCGCCGGGTGCGACGACGAACTCGGCCGGGTCAAACGGCGGCGGGAAGTCCGAAGGTCTCACGCGGCCTTGCGCGCCCGCACCAGCTCGGTCAGCTTCGGCACGATCTCGTGCAGGTCGCCGACGACGCCGAGATCGGCGTACTCGAAGATCGGCGCGTTCGGGTCCTTGTTGATCGCGACGATCAGCCCGGAGCCCTGCATGCCCACCTTGTGCTGGATCGCGCCGGAGATGCCGACGGCGACGTACAGCTTCGGCGAGACGGTCTTGCCCGTCTGCCCGACCTGCGCGGCGTACGGGTACCAGCCCGCGTCGACGACCGCGCGCGTGGCCGCGACCGCGCCCCCGAGCGCCTTCGCCAGCTCCTCGACGAGCGCGAAGTTCTCCGGCCCGCCGAGCCCGCGGCCGCCGGCGACAATCACGTCCGCGTCCTCGATCGACGGGCCCTCGCTCTCCTCGTGTGCGCGCTCGACCATCGTCGCCGCGAGCGAGAAGTCCTGCAGGCGGGACTCGAACGTCTCGACCTCTGCGCTGCCGCCGCTCTCGGCCGGCTCGAAGGTGCCCGAGCGGACGAGTGCGAGGCACGGCTCGGAGGTCCACCCCACGTCCGCGTAGACGGAATCCCCGAGCGCCGGCCGCTTGCCGACGAGCTTGCCGTCCTCGACGACGAGGTCGGCGAGGTCGTAGTTGAGCCCCGCGTCGAGGCGCGCCGCGAGCCCAGCCGCGACGTCGGCCGAGAGCACGCTCGCCGCGAACAGGACGGCATCGAAGCCGCGGTCCCGCAGGAGGTTCTCGAGCGCGTCGACGCGCGGCTGCGGCAGGGGCGCGCCGAGGAGCACATCGTCGAGCACGTGTACGCGCTGCGCGCCGAACCTGCCCGCCTCGGCCGCGAGCCCCTCGATCTCCGAGCCGAGCACCACACCCTCGACCTCCCCGCCCAGCGAGGCCGCCTTGGAGAGCACGCCCAGCGAGTCCTTCTGCAGCCGCCCCTCGTGGTCCTCGAGGAACACCAGGAATTTCACAGCGCCTTGCGCTCCTGCAGAAACTCGAGGATCTTCTCCGCGCCGGAGCCGTCGTCCTCGATCTTTACGGTGTCGCCACGCGCGGGCGGGTCGCTCAGCGCCTGGACCGTCGTGCGCGAGCCCGCCTCGCCTGCCTCGTCCGCCGGCACGCCGAGGTCGGCGAGCGAGAGCGTCTCCTGCGGCTTCTTCTTGGCACCCATGATCCCCTTCAGCGACGGGTAGCGCGGCTCGTTGATCGCGTCCGAGACGGCGACCACGGCCGGCAGCGGGGCGTCGATCACGTCGTAGCCGTACTCCGTCTGGCGCTTGCCTCGCACCTTCCCGTCCTCGAGCGTCAGGTCCGCGACCTGCGAGATCAGCGGCCGCTGCAGGCGGTCGGCGACGGCGGCCCAGAGCACTGCGCCGTCGGCGTCGTCGGCCTGCTGCCCGAAGAGCACGAGGTCGGGGCTCTCCCGCTCGAGCGCCGCCGCGAGAATGCGGCTGGTGGCGACGAGGTCCGAGCCCGCCGCGGCCTCGTCGGCAACGAGCACGATGCGATCGGCGCCCATCGCGAGGGCGCGCCGCATCGCATCGAGCGCGCGCTCCGGCCCGAGCGAGACGATCACGACCTCGCCGTCGTCCGCCCCGGCGGCCTCGCCGAGCTTCAGGGCCTCCTCGACGGCGTTGACGTCGAAGGGGTTCAGCGCGCCCTCTCCGGAGCGGTCGAGCCGCTTCGTCTGCGGGTCGATCCGGCGCGCCGCAGTGGCTTCGGGGACGTACTTTGCGCACACGGCGATCTTCATGCCGCGCGGGACTCTACCGAGGGGCCCTCTGCTAGGGTCCGGCCCTTCGGAGCGACCGGCCCCCCGTGATCAGCCACCGGACCACAGCCCGAGGAACCCTCCTTCTCGCCCTCGCCCTCCTGACGCTCGCGGCCGGAGCGAGCGCGGCGCCGCCGAAGAAGATCGTCTTCCCGGTGCTCGGCACCGTGACCTACGTCGACGACTTCGGCGACCCGCGGCCGGGTGGGCCGCACAAGGGGATCGACATCGTGGCGCCGAAGCGCAGCCTGGCTCTCGCCGCCGAGGCCGGCAAGGTCGAGTTCTGGGCGAGATCCGGGAGCGCCGGCTGCATGCTCTACCTCCACGGCCAGAGCGGCACGGACTACTGGTACATCCACCTCAACAACGACCGCACGCGGAAGAACGACAACCGAGGCAAGTGCGTCGCGGGCACCGCTTACGCGAAGGAGCTAAAGGACGGGGCGAAGGTCGTCGCCGGCCAGCCGGTCGGCTACGTCGGTGACTCCGGCGACGCCGACGGCGCGCACCCGCACCTCCACTTCGAGCTGCACCCCGGGCGGAAGGCCGCGGTCGACCCCTACCCGTGGCTCCGGCGCGCCTCGCGCCTGCTCTTCGCGGCGCCTCGCGGCTCGCCGTTCACGCTCGAGCTGCGCGGGACCGTCGCGGCGGTGCAGGACGATGCCGTCCAGCTCAAGCTCTCGGGCGTCAGTGCCTGGCCGATGCGCCAGCGTCAGTCGAAGCTCACGCGCGGCCTCCTTGTCGCCGTGCCGACCGACGCAACGGTGCAGCGAGTGTCGCGGCTGGGCGCGCCGGGCGTCCCGGTCCAGCTGAGCGCCGCCCGTGTCGGGCAGCAGATCGCCGTTTGGACGGAGAAGGCGCCGACGACGCTGAAGGCCCAGCGCGGAGACGCCTTGGCCCTCAACGCCTCTCTTGTCTCGCTGATCGCGCCTTAGCGGCAGCTAGCGGCCCACGAAGTTCGGGTCGCGCTTCTCGACGAAGGCGGTCATGCCCTCCTTCGCGTCATCGCTCGCGAAGAGACCGCCGAACTCGTCTGCCTCGCGTTGCAGGTTCTCGACGTGGTCGCCCTGCAACGCGTGGTTCGTCGCTCGCTTCGCCGCGGCCAGCGCCAGCGGGCTCTTCGACGCGAGCAGTGCGGCCACCTCGCCGGCCTTCTCGAGCACCGGATCGTGAACGCCGTTGACGAGCCCGGCCCGCAGCGCCTCCTCTGCGTCGACGAGCCGGCCCGTGAGGATCAGCTCCTTGGCGAACCCGAGCCCGCACACCCGCGCCAGCCGCTGGGTGCCACCCCAACCCGGGATGATCCCGAGGTTGATCTCGGGCTGGCCCAGCCGCGCGGACGAGCCCGCGTAGCGCAAATCGCACGCGAGCGCGAGCTCGCAGCCCCCGCCGAGCGCGAAGCCGTTAATCGCCGCGACGGTCGGCTTCGGCATCGTCTCGAGCAGCTGCGCGCAGGTGTGCCCGAGCGCGCCCCAGGCCTTTGCCTCCTCGACTTCGAGGCCGCTCATGTACTTGATGTCCGCGCCGGCGACGAAGGCCTTCTCGCCCGAGCCGGTGAGTACGACGACGCGCGCGGACGGATCCTCCGCGAGCTCCTGCAGGCGGTCGCGGAGCTCTTCGAGGGTCGGCCGGTCGAGCGCGTTCATCGCCTCGGGCCGGTCGACGGTGACGGTCGCGACCGCCGCGTCGCGGTCGACGCGGATACTCAGGCGGGGACCTTCCCGCGCAGGAAGTCGACGATCTCGCTGGTCGGAGCTCCCGGCGTGAAGACCGCGGCGACGCCCTGGCGCCGAAGCTCCTCGGCGTCCTCGTTCGGGATCGTTCCGCCGAGGACGACGAGCACGTCCTCGGCCCCGTTGTCGCGCAGCCCGTCGAGGATCCGCGGCACGAGCGTCATGTGCGCGCCGGAGAGAATCGAGATCCCGACCGCGTCCGCATCTTCCTGGATTGCCGTCTCCACGATTTGCTCCGGGGTCTGGTGCAAACCGGTGTAGATGACCTCCATTCCCGCATCACGCAGTGCACGTGCGATGATCTTCGCGCCCCGGTCGTGGCCGTCAAGACCGGGCTTCGCTATGACGACACGGATCTTGCGTGCCACGAGATGAGTATATGAGCGTCGACCTCCCGGTTCCCGCCAAGCCCCTCCCCCACGCTCATCGACCGGAAGAGGGCCGATGAGCCTGAAGCTCACCGTCGTCGGCTGCTCTCCGGCATGGCCGAACCCCGGCGGCGCCCAGTCCGGCTACCTGCTCGAGGGGCCGGGCCGGCTCCTGCTCGACTGCGGCCCGGGAGTGCTCGCGAAGCTGCGCGAGCGGGAATCCTGGCCGCGCGTGGACGCGATCGCGATTACGCACTGGCACCTCGACCACTGGGGCGACCTCGTTCCGTGGGTCTGGGGCTCGACCCTAGGGCCCGGCGAGGGCGTCGAGCAGCCGGAGCTGTGGGTTCCACCCGAGGGCCGCGAGCTGTTGTGCTCGATCGGAGGGAGGCTCGGCCAGCCGGAGATGTTCGAGGAGGCCTTCCGCCTCCGAGAGTACGCAGACGGCGAGCCCTTCCACGCGGCCGGCTTCGAGGTGACCGCCCACCGCGTCCTGCACTACCAGCTGCTGGCGTTCGGCTTCCGCGCTTCGGCAAACGGGACCGTCGTCGGCTACTCCGGCGACTCGGGCCCGAGCGCCAGCCTCGCGGAGATCGCCCGCGACGCCGACCTCTTCGTCTGCGAGGCGACGCTCTTGCAGCCGAACCCCGAGGGAGGGACGCGCGGCCACCTGAGCGCCCAGGAGGCGCTCGAGGCCTTCGAGGCAGCAGGGGCGAAGCGGCTGCTGCTCACGCACCGGCCGTTCGAGCGCCCGCTCGAGGACTCGCTCGAGCTCGCGCACGACGGCCTGGAGATCGAGGTCTAAGAGAGCCGGGCCGGCTAGTTCGTCGGGACCGGCGGTGTCCAGCGCGGCATCCAGTAGTCCACGAGCCAGTGTGCGCTCGAGCCCTTGCCGGCCGGGACGAGCCCGAGCTGGAAGGTGACGGGCCGGGTGCTGACGCCCGGCTTCCCCGCCAGGCCTACCTCGATCAGGATCTCCTTGTTGGTGGCGTAGTCGAGGTAGTACTGAACGTGCTCGGTGTCCACGCCCGGGTAGGGCACCACCGGCAGCTGGTCGCCGGTCTTCCACTGTTGCTGCGTGTAGCCGGCGCGCATCGACGGAGAGACGATCGCCCACGAGTCCCCGATGTGCTTGCGGGCCACCGCGGTGCCGATGAACGTGTGGACCGCCGAGCGGATCTGGTCGTCGAGCTGCGAGTACGTCTTGATCGTGACCCCCTGCTGGTTCTTCAACGGCGAGCTCTTCGCCGGCAGCACCGGGTGGAAGCCCGCGTCGGGCTCCGAGCTCGTCTTGTCGCTGCCGCCCGCGAAGGCAACGACCAGCGCGATCGCGCCGGCGGCAAGCACGGCCACGCCGAACCACAGGAGATACCGGTTGAAGCGCGGCGAATTGAGAGCGGTCTGAACTGCGTTCATCGGGGTCAAAGAGAGTAGACGCTCAGGATAGCCGGATAGTTAGAAAACCGGGGTTTCCCGCCAGGTGCCCCAGGTCTCGCGGAGCGCGTCGCACATCTCGCCGAGCGTCGCGTAGGCGCGCGACGCCTCGATCAGGAGCGGCATCAGGTTCTCGTCCTCGCGGGCGGCGGCCTCCTTCAGGCGCGCCAGCGAGGCCTCGACGGCGGCCGAGTCGCGGCGTCCGCGCAGCGCCTGCACGCGCTCGATCTGCTCCTGCTCCAGCGCCGGGTCGATGCGAAGGAGCTCGAGTTCGGCTTCGTCCTCGAGCTCGTAGCGGTTGACGCCGACGACGATCCGCTGCTTCGCCTCGACTTCGGCCTGGTAGCGGAACGAGGCCTCGGCGATCTCGCGCTGGAAGAAGTTCTCCTTGATCGCGGGAATCACGCCGCCGAGCTTCTCGATCCGGCCGAAGTAGTCGTACGCCTCCGCCTCGAGCCGGGTGGTCAGATCCTCGAGGTAGTACGACCCGCCGAGCGGGTCGATCGTGTTCACGACCCCGGTCTCGTGCGCGATCACCTGCTGCGTGCGCAGCGCGAGCCGGACTGCGTTCTCGGTGGGCAGCGCGAGCGCCTCGTCGAACGAGTTCGTGTGCAGCGACTGCGTTCCGCCGAGCACGGCCGCGAGCGCCTCGAGCGCGGTGCGGACGATGTTCACCTCGGGCTGCTGGGCGGTCAGCGAGACACCCGCGGTCTGCGTATGGAAGCGCATCAGCCACGAGCGCGGGTTCTTCGCCCCGTACCGCTCCCGCAGCTCGCGCGCCCAGATCCGGCGGGCGGCGCGGTACTTCGCGATCTCCTCGAAGAAGTCGAGGTGGGCGTTGAAGAAGAACGAGAGCCGCGGCGCGAACTCGTCCACGTCAAGACCGCGCTGGATCGCCGCGTCGACGTAGGCGAACCCGTTCGCGAGCGTGAACGCGAGCTCCTGGACAGCGTTCGACCCTGCCTCGCGGATGTGGTAGCCCGAGATCGAGATCGGGTGCCAGCGCGGCAGCTCGCGGGCGCAGAATTCGACCATGTCGGTGACGAGCCGCATCGAAGGCTCGGGCGGGAAGATCCACTCCTTCTGCGCGATGTACTCCTTGAGGATGTCCGTCTGGATCGTCCCACGGAGCTCCGCGCGAGGGACGCCCTGCTCCTCGGCGACGCTGACGTAAAAGGCCAGCAGCATCGCGGCGGGCCCGTTGATCGTCATCGAGGTCGAGACCTCGCCGAGCGGGATGCCGTCGAAGAGCGTCTCTGCGTCCGCGAGCGAGTCGATTGCGACACCCTCGCGGCCGACCTCGCCGAGCGAGCGCTGGTGGTCGGAGTCGTAGCCCATCAGCGTCGGCATGTCGAAGGCGGTGGAGAGCCCGGTTTGGCCGTGGGCCAGCAGGTAGCGGAAGCGCTCGTTCGTCTCCGCGGCGGTGCCGAAACCGGCGAACTGCCGCATCGTCCAGAGCCGCCCGCGGTACATCGAGGGGTACACCCCGCGCGTGAACGGATAGGCGCCGGGATAGCCGAGGTCGCGGTCGTAGTCGATCTCGACGCGCTCGGGTGCGTAGAGCGGCTCGTTCTCGAGGCCGGAGATCGTGCTGAAGAGCTCGCCCTGGCGCTCGGGCGCAGCCTCGTAGAGCTCACGCCGCCAGTCGTCGCTCCCGCCGAGCCCACGGCGGTCCTCGGTCGTCGCCATGAGCGGATTGTGCCGGTTCCACTCGCGCCGTGGTGCCGGCTCCGAACCCCGGATCGAGCGACTTCGCTCCCCCAAATGGGGGATTTGGGCGCTTCTATACGACTTGAAAGCAAGAAAGTCATGGCGCGCAAACCCTCACCTGCCGATTCCACCAGCGGCGAGCAAGTGATGGGTAGAACTCCTTCTCAGGGGCGGGCCTCAGGGCCCCCGCACGAGATCGAGCCCGGTCCCCGACTGGTGCTCCGCTTCGCCTTGTACGCGGGCGTGGTGCTGCTGTCGGCCGGTCTCGCCATCGCCTGGCTCGTGAACCGGGAGGTCGCCGGTCGCGCGGAGCGGACGGTCGAGAGCCAGGCCCGCGCCGTTGTGAGCGCGAGCCTCGACAACCGCCTGCGCGCGTCCGACTTCTCGAGGCCGGTCTCCGGCGGGAGGCGCGCGGCGCTCGACGACCTCTTCCGAAAGAGCATCCTCATCCCCGGCGTGGTCGGCGGCCGGCTCCTCGGCCCGAAGGGGACGATCACCTACGCGGCCAACCACCGGCTGATCGGAACGAAGCTGCGTCGGCCGGGGGAGCTCGGGCGCGCCCTCCGCGGCAAGGTCTCACGGCGGGTCACCCACGCGACGACCTGGCGCGGACGCAGGAACGTGAAGGTCCTCCGCGTCGTCGTGCCGGTGCGGCTGACCCAGGGCGCTCGCCCGATCGGCGCCGTCGAGCTCGACCAGGACTACCGGGCGGTCGCGGTCAGCATCGACGACGCGCGCTGGCGGCTCGCGGCGATCCTGACGCTCGCGCTGCTGGCGCTGTACCTCGCCCTGTTCCCGATTCTCCGCCGCGTGACGAGCCAGCTCGAGGCGCGCAACCGCCGGCTCCGCGAGCATGCGGACGAACGGGGCCGCCTGCTCGAGGCCGAGCGGGTCGCGCGGGCCGAGGCCGAGTCCGTCCAGCGGCTCCTCTCCGAGCAGAACGAGCGGCTGCGCGAGCTCGACGGTCTCAAGGACGAGTTCATCTCGCTGGTGTCGCACGAGCTTCGGACGCCACTGACCTCGATTCGCGGCTACCTCGAGCTCGTGCTCGCCGACGGCGCGCTCACGCACGAGCACCGCCGCTACCTCGGCATCGTCGACCGCAACTCGGAGCGGCTCCTCCACCTCGTCAGCGACCTCCTCTTCCTCGCACAGGTCGACGCCGGCAAGCTGGCATTCGACGTCGCTCCTGTCGACCTCGAGGAGATCGTCGAGCAGTGCGTCGAGACGTCGCTGCCCGTCGCGGATGCGAAGGGCATCGCGTTGACCGCCCGGACGATGCACCTCCCGGAGGTGCAGGGAGATCGGGCCCGGCTCGTGCAGGTGCTCGACAACCTCGTCTCGAACGCGGTGAAGTTCACACCGGGGGGCGGCCGCGTCGAGGTGCGGCTGAAGGAAGTCGACGGCGCCGCCGTCGTCGAGGTCGAGGACACCGGCCTTGGGTTCTCGAACGACGAGCAGGAGAAGCTCTTCGAGCGCTTCTTCCGCAGCTCCCGGGCCGAGCAGAACGCGATCCCCGGCACCGGCCTCGGCCTGGCGATCGTCAAGGCGATCGTCGAGCGGCACGGCGGGCAAATCGAGCTCGACAGCACCGAGAACGCCGGCACGACCGTGCGCGTGCGGCTGCCGGTCGCGCAGCGGGACCTCGACACCGTCGCACCACGAGGCCGCCGCCTGACCGGGGAGTCCCCCAGAACGGGGATATCCGGGCCGGTCATACGGCTTTCACACGAAACGCTCCCCGCATCCACGCCTCAATCGCCGAAGTAAGGGACGTGGCGAGCGAACGCAACCCCCTGCGTGGCATTGGTGTAATCCGCGTCGTGCGGCGGCTGATCGGCGGCCGCGCGGCGCTGCTGTTCCCGCTGGTCGGGGCGCTCTCGGTGGGCGCCCTCTTCATCCGCATCGAGGGTCCGACCCGGGCTTTCGGCTCAGGGGGCGCGGGCGCTCCGCTTTCGGCAATCGTGCTCGGCCACGGCGGCGCCGGCGCGCAGAGCGGTTCCTCGCGGCAGGGCGCCCATGTCGCTCCTTCGGCGGGCGGCGGCAAGGCCCGAACGGGCTCGGCGACGCACGGCAACGTACTCGCCGCCACCGCCTCCAACGGAGCGGGCAGCGTGCGCGGAGCCGCAGGGCCGAAAGGGACGAATGGTGCTGCCGGCCGTCCTGGGCCGCATGGCCCGCATGGGCCCATCGGGCACAAGGGATCTTCCGGGGCGACCGGCCCGCAGGGGCCGAGCGGTCCCGCAGGCGCCACCGGCGCCAAGGGGACGACCGGCGCGCAGGGTGCAGCCGGAGCCACGGGCGCTGACGGGGCGGCCGGGGCAAAGGGGGCCACCGGAGCTCAAGGTCCGGCAGGCATGCAGGGGCCGACCGGTGCCCGCGGCGCCACCGGCGTGAGCGGCGCAACGGGGTCGACCGGAGCCAAGGGTGCAACCGGGGCAAGGGGCGTAACGGGCTCGCGCGGGGCGACCGGCTCTCAGGGCTCAACCGGGTCGAAGGGTGCAACCGGCGCTCAAGGAGCTGCGGGTCCCGCAGGAGCGCAGGGGCCGACAGGCGCCCGGGGCGCGACCGGCGCGAAGGGCGCCACGGGCGCGCGCGGGACGACCGGGCTCACAGGATCTACCGGCTCGCGCGGCGTCACCGGCGCTACCGGCTCGACCGGAGCAACGGGCGACACCGGGGCCGACGGGACGACGGGCGCGAAGGGCGCCACGGGTGCCGACGGCGCGACCGGAGCGAACGGTGCGACGGGTGCCAAGGGCGCGACGGGAGCTCAGGGAGTT